>Ga0105241_10003164_pt1 | contig 12254 bp, 7 predicted proteins | sample KBSC64metaG_FD_80422 | JGI IMG/M metagenome (GOLD analysis project Ga0105241, IMG submission 80422) | Corn rhizosphere microbial communities from Kellogg Biological Station, Michigan, USA - KBS C6-4 metaG | ecosystem: Host-associated > Plants > Roots > Rhizosphere > Soil | place: Michigan, USA... | reverse complement strand
CGTAATGCTCCCGACTTTGCCCACACTCGACTCCAAACTGTTTGGAATCGACAGCATGAGCTATCTAGCAAAAGCGGACATTTCAACTTTGCTAGATGCGGACATTACAACTTTGCTCTTACACACCCTACGGTTCTTATTGCGCCAGCAGGACGGCCTGCTTCAGCACGAGCGCCGCATCCTGCTGCGCCACGCCGGTGCCAGGCTGGCCCGAACCGACGCTGAGTTTGTACTGCCCGGGCGTCAGCTGGCGGACGCCGTCGCGCGTGACGAAACTGAGGTCACGCGGCGACAGGCGGAAGCTGACCTGGCGCCGTTCGCCCGGCCTCAAGCTGATCCGCTGGAAGCCGCGCAGCGCGCGCCGCGGCGCGCCGTCGAACGCCGGCGGCGTCAGGTACAGCTGCGCGACCTCGTCACCCTCGCGCGTGCCCGTGTTGGCGACTTCCGTCGTGACGACGATGCCGTTCTCGGGCGCGCCACCGACGGGTTCCACGCGCAGCGGGGTGTAGCTGAACGTCGTGTACGAGAGGCCCGCGCCGAACGGATAGACGGGCGTGCCCGCGTAGTAGCGGTAGGTGCGGCCCTGCATCGAATAGTCGTCGAACGGCGGCAGGTCGGCCAGGCCGCGATAGAAGGTGAGGGGCAGGCGGCCGCCCGGATCGGACTTCCCGGCCAGGACGTTGGCGACGGCGAGGCCCCCGGACTGGCCCGGATACCAGGCTTCCAGGATGGCGCCCGCATTGTCCTTCGCCCACGACAGGTCGACGGCGCTGCCGTTCATCAGCACGACGACGAGCGGCTTGCCCAGCGCCTTCGCCCGTTCGAGCAGGGCGCGCTGGTCCGCCGGCAGGTCCAGCGACGTCTTGTCGCCGCCGGAGAAGCCGTCGACCTTGATCGCCATCTCTTCGCCTTCGAGGTCGGACGTCAGGCCGACGACGGCGACGACGACGTCGGCATCCGCCGTCCCGGCCCGCAGGTCGGCGTCGGGTGCCGTCGATACGCGTTTCCAGAACAGGCCGGGCACGCCCGAGGCGCCGGCCTCGGACTGGAAGCGCAACGGATAGCGCTGGCCCTTTTCAAGGCGCACGTCGGTGAGGGTCAACGGTTCGCCCCATTGCGAATACTTGGTCGCCTGCACGGCGGGCTTGCCCGCGACCGTCAGCTCGCCCTGCACGCCCGACACGCCGAGGCGGTACGTGCCCGATTCCGGCGCGACCAGGTAGCCGGTCCACACGACCTTGTGCTTGTCCGCCACGGTCTTCAGTTGCAGCGCATGCGATTCCAGGCCCGGCTCGACCTGGGAGGCTACCGGCTTGCCGTCGTAGTTGTCGCCGCTGCGGTTGAAATAGTCCGCGCGCAGGCCCGGCTTGCCGTCCGGCGTGCGCAGGACCTGGGTCGGCACCGGGTCGCCGTCCGTGATCGAGGCGCCGGCCGGCACGAGTTTCACCTGCGCGCGCGGCAGGGCGCGGCGCAGGCCCTCGACGACGGACACGGGCGGCGCCGACTGCGTCGACGAATAATTCCCGCGCAGGACCCGGGTGGCGTCGGCCAGCGGGCCGATCACGGCCACTTTCACGCCAGCCTTCAATGGCAGCACGCCGTCGTTCTTCAGCAGCACGAGGCTCTTCGTCGCAGCCTGCAGGGCCAAGTCGCGGTGCGCGGGCGTGTCGATGGCGGTGACCGGGGTGTTGTCGGGCGCGCGCCGGGACAGGCCGGCGAGGTCGCCGTTGCGGTAGCGCGCCGCGAACAGGCGCACGAGCGCCCCGTCGATGTCGCCCATTGAAATCAGGCCGCGCTGCCACGCCTCGCGGTAGCGCGCGTCCAGGTTGGGTACGTCGCCGAGGGTCTGCGTGTTGCACTCGTTGTCGGTGCCGGCCTTCAGCGCGACGGCGACGGCCGCGGCGGGATCCGGCGCGTACTTGTGGTGCTGCGAGATGTCCGTCACCGCGTCGCAATCGGAGACGACATAGCCCTTGAAGCCCCAGGCGCCGCGCAGGTGTTCCTTCATCAGGAGGTCGCTGCCGCAGGCCGGCTGGCCGTTGATGCGGTTGTAGGCGCACATGACCGAGCCGGCCTTCGCATCGACGATGGCGGCGCGGAACGCGGGTAGATAGGTATCCTCGAGGTCGTGGCGCGACACGAACACGTCGGCCACGTGGCGCGTCGATTCCGGCCCGCTGTGCACGGCGAAGTGCTTGGGCGTGGCGACGACGTACGGCAGGTCCGGGTCCGGTCCCTGGATGCCCTGGATGAACGCGACGCCCAACTGCGCCGTCAGGTACGGGTCTTCGCCATAGGTCTCCTGGCCGCGGCCCCAGCGCGGGTCACGGAAGATGTTGATGTTCGGCGACCACGTGTCGAGGCCCGTGCCGATCTTGCCCAGGTGTCCCGTCTGCCGGCCCAGCGTGTGCAGCGCGCGCACTTCCGTGCTGATCGCGGACGCCACCTGGTGCACGAGCGGCGCGTCGAAGCTCGCCGCCAGGCCGATGGGTTCGGGGAAGTTCGTCGTGGGCAGGGGGCCCAGCGCGCCATGCAGCGATTCGGTCCACCAGTTGTAGGCGGGGATGCCGAGGCGCGGCAGGGCGGGGGCCACGTTGAGGAGCTGGGCGATCTTTTCGTCCAGCGTCATCTGCGCGACCAGGGCGCGGGCGCGGACGTCCGCATCCATGCGCGCGGCCGGGGACGTGGTGGACTGGGCGGCGGCCGGCAGCGCCGCCGCGAGCATCAGTGCGCCGCAGGCCGCGGTGCGCCGGATGCCTCTCGAATAGTCTCCTGCTTGACCAATGTGTTTGGTCTTATCTTTTTGCATGGGATTGACCTTGTGTGTCATGCCATCGGATGATCGCGGCACATGGGAGGTGGGATAAGGAATGATTGCGATAACATAAGTGCCCGGCTTAACCACATCGTTCGCATGCCCCGCAACCGTGGGTCGATCACGGCACGGAAAGCACAAGCGGGCAGATCGCGCCGGACGAGGAACAATGTAGTGCATGAATTGTTCTGAAGCCAATAACTTTTTTATGCGGATCGATCTTTGAATGGTGATCTGTTTCTTGTGCGGTTCTGCTGTTACGTAACATTAATGTTATGCGCTCACATTTTCACGCGCGAGTCGTGATGTTGTGCTTGCGCATCGCCCGGGCCATGTCGTTACGCACGGGGTGTTGTTTCATTGAGGAAATTCAAAGTTGAGTCCATAATGGACTTGACAGTAGACTTCCCAGCCGGCGTTTCGTCATGCCTCTCCCTCACCGCCTCGTTTCGCTTCTGCTCGTGACCGCAACGGCGGTCGGGACGGTCGCGCACGCCGGCCAGCCCGCCATCGATCCCCAGGCGGAAGTGGCAATGATCTGGGAGCTTGCCCAGGACTCCCTGCGCGCGGCGCTCGACCGGGCCCAGGCCGCGCGCCGCGCGCTCGGGCCGGACGCGCCCTACGAGGCAAGGCAAACACTGTTGCTGACGGAAGCCTGGATCCGGGATGACCTGGGCCAGCTGGACGCGGCGTACACGCTGCAACGCGAATCGCTGCAATTGGCGCGGGCCCACCATGACGCGGCGCGCGTGGCTCTGGCCATGCTGGCCCAGGTCCGCGAACTGGTCGACGCCCATCGCCTGGACGATGCGCAGGCGCTGCTGGACAAGACCGTTGCGCAGGCACCGAAGGACGCACCGCTGATGTTCAGGGTGGCGGTCGAACGGGCGCGGGGCGATATTCTCAACCTGCGCGCCCGGTTCGACGAGGCGCTGGCGGCGTATCTGCGCGGCCTGAACATGGTGCCGGGCGGTGCCGCCTACAGCGGCAGGCGTGCCGGGTTCTATTCCCGTATCGCCCAGGTGTACATCAATGCGGATAATCCCGCCAAGGCGATCGACAGTGCCGACCTGGGGTTGGCGGAAAAGAAGATATCGCTGCGGCCGCTCGCCTCGCTGCAATTCACGCGGGCCATCGCCCTGGTCAGGCTCGGGCGCGATCGCGAAGGCATCGTCGCGTTCGAGAATGCCCTGGCGACGGTGGTGCGGGGCGGACTGCAGGGCATGGAAGCGTCGATCAGGGGCAATATCGCGGACTATTACCTGCAGCACCGGAACTACGTCCGGGCGGAGGCCGAGTCGCGCAAGGCATTGGAAGTGTCGGAGAAGGGCAACGACCAGAACGTCATCCAGATGGCGCGCGCCAACCTCGGTTTCGCCTTGATGGGGCAGGGGCGCATCGACGAGGGCCTGCCCTGGGTCGACGGTGTCATCGCTCACATGCGCAAGGAAAAACTCACCGCCGACCTCGACGCGATGCTGGACGAGAAGGGCCACATGCTGGAACGCGCGGGCCAGCACCAGCAGGCGCTGGCGATCGTCCGCGAGCAGCAGGCCTTGCAACAGCAGAGTGCCCGGGCGGAGCGCGACCGTGCGATCGCGGCGCTGCAGGAAGAATTCGACGCGCACCGCCTCAGCCAGCAGATCGCGCTGCTGCAGCGCGAGAACCGGTTGAAGGACGCCGAGCTGGACAAGCGTCGCACGGTGCATATCGCGACCACGTTCGCCGCTGTGCTGACGGTGCTGGCCAGCGCCGTCGTGTACGTCATGTACCGGCGTGCGGCGCGCAGCAACGCGCGGCTGAAGGAACTCAACGCGCAGCTCGAATTCCGCTCGTCGCACGACGCGCTGACGGGATTGCACAACCGGCGTTCGCTGACGCAGCGGATGGCGGGCCGCGCCCCGGACGGTCGGGAAGACCGCCGCAGCGGCGCACACGCCGGCGTCGACTGTTTCGTCCTCATGGACGTCGATCACTTCAAGAGCATCAACGACCGTTGGGGACATGGCGCGGGCGATGCCGTGCTCGTCGACGTGGCGCGCCGGCTGGCTGCGGCCGTGCGCGACACGGACATGGTGGTGCGCTGGGGCGGCGAGGAATTCCTGATCCACGCCCCTGGCATGGACCCGGACAGCGTCGCCGCCATGGCGGGGCGCATCCTGGAGACGGTCGGCGCGACGCCGGTCGATACCGGCAGCCGCCCCATTCCGGTGACGCTCACGGCGGGCATCGTCGCGCTGGCGCCGCTGGCCGACGACGCGTTCGACTGGCAGGCCGCCGTGCGCCTGGCCGACTGGGCGCTGTACCAGGGCAAGGCGCACGGCCGCAACCAGGCCCGCATCGTCACGCGCCTGTGCGCGTCCCTGGCGACCGTGATGGCCGCGCTGGAGAGCGGCAACGATGGCCACGGCGTGGCGTCGCTGCTGGCGGTCGACTGCGTGCACGGCCCGCGCCAGGATCCACAGCAGCCGGCGCAGACCGCCGCGCGCGACGCGGGCGGCGCCGCGCTGCGGCCCGCGGCGGCTACCTGATCGGCCGCGCGTGCCCGACGGGGCGTGGCCGCCTTATCCGCGCCGCGCCGCTTCGATCGCGGCGACGTCGATCTTCTTCATCGTCATCATCGCCTCGAACACCCGCTTCGCCGCAGCCCGGTCGGTTCCGGTGACGGCATCGAGCAGCACCCGCGGCGTGATCTGCCACGACAGGCCCCATTTGTCCTCGCACCAGCCGCATTCCTTTGCGCGGCCGCCGTTGCCGACGATGGCCTGCCACAGGCGGTCCGTTTCTTCCTGGCCGTCGGTCGTGACCTGGAACGAGAACGCCTCGCTGTGGCGCACGCCGGGACCGCCGTTCAGGCCGAGGCAGGGGATGCCCAGGACCGTGAATTCGACCATCAGCACAGTGCCTTCCTGGCCGGCGGGATAATCGCCGGGCGCGCGGTGGACGGCGCCGACGGCACTGTCGGGGAACGTCTGCGCATAGAACGTCGCGGCGTCCAGCGCATCGTGGTCGTACCAGAGGCAGATCGTATTCGTGGCCATCGTGTTCTCCTGGTTGGGAAGGTGCCGCCGGCGGCTGGCGGTGGCATCGTGCTGGGCAAATGTAAAGGAGCCATGTCACGGTTGTGACAATACGCTAATTTCCAAATGCGCAAAGCCTGATATGGTAGAAGCATGTGTCAACCAGCGCGCCCAGGATCATGGAATTCCAACTACAACTGCACCGTTCGCTTGCTGTATTGTCGCAGCGCGGCCTGCCGCGCCATCGTTACGAACCACCGCTGTTCCGGCTGCTGTGGAAGATAGGCATCCAGGTGCCGCCGCCGCACTACATGGGGTTTGCGAAAGTCTCGGTGTGCTTTGGCGCCTGGTTCGCGGTCTTCTGGGGGAGCCTGATGTGGCTGCTGATGTGGTCGCGGCAGGGCCGGGGCCTGGCCGACGACGCGCTCGCGGCAACCGTCGCGGGCGCCTGTTTCGGCCTGATCATGGCATGGTTTTATGAACGCGACCGCAGGAAGTTCTCACTTCCCGCATGGGAATCGTTCGGCCGCGGGTGACGGCGCATCCGCTTGCGGGTCAGGCCAGGTCGCCCGGCAGGGCCGCCATCACGTCGGCCACGCCGATCTTGTCGACCCAGTCATCGCGCCGGGCCACCGTGATGACGGTGCTGTTGTGCTTGTCGATCGGCGCCCATTCCGGATTCTTTTGACGCATCAGGGCGATGACGGGCACGTGCACGGCATTGGCCAGGTGCATGACGGCCGTCTCGACGGAGATGATCAGCCTGCACAGGCTGAGGATGGCGGGCAGCTGGAAGAAATTGTCTTCGGCGCTGAACAAATGGGTGCGTGCGAGGTCCTGGCCGGCGAACAGGGCGCGGGCGCGCGCCAGGTCTTCGGGGACGACGTTGACGATGAAGCCGGCATCGCGCCACACGGCCTCCTGCCGCATCGTGCGGATCAGTTCGATGACCCGTTCCAGCGGCCAGCAGCGCTCGACCGATTTCGAGTATGCATTCACGAACACGACCTTCGTGCCCGCGGCGCCGTCGAATCCCCAGGCGGCGAACTGGTCGCGCGCGTAATCCATCCAGCGCGCGGGGATGGACAGCACGGGATAGCGGGCCTCGGGCGGAATCGTGATGCCGAATAATTGCGTGAACCAGCCGGCGTAGATGTCGCTGATGTGCTGTTCCGGATGCGCTGCCGCGGAATACGCGGGAATGAAGGCGTCCAGCTTGCGGTAGATGAGGTGCTTGTGCAGGTCATAGGGCCGCACGCGTTTTTTCTGGCCCACGACGAAACCGTGCGGACTGATCTTGCGCGCCATGCTCGCATACTTGTGCCGGTCCAGCACGGAGAGCGACACGACGATCGGATAGTCCTGGCGCTGCGCTTCCCGCATGGAAGCCTCGTACAGTGCCGGGCTGTAGGTTTCGTTATAGACCTTGTCGAAATACGGGCACTCGGCCAGCCAGTCGTACAGCGCGTATTTTTTCAGGTGCGGCCAGTCCGCGGCCCGGTTCGTGCGGCGGCGCTCGTCGACCCACAGGTGGATCTTCAGGTGCGGGAAGGCGCGCGCGAAGGCGACGAAGCAGCTTTGCAGGTAGGTGAAGTCGCCCAGGGCCAGGTGGACGATGAACAGGATCTTGTCGGAACCGGCCAGCAGCGCGCGGTCGATCAGCGGCGTGTGGGTGGGCGTGTCCGCCAGCCGGTTCGTATCGGCCACCGGATCGGCTTGCTGGAAATCGATGGATGCGTCCGGGTGCGCCCAGCTGCGCCAGCCGTCCAGGTTCAAGGTCTGTTCACTCGAGATTTTCATGGTTCAAAACAAAGGCGCAAGTTCATGTGGGGCGTTCCGTGAACAGTAAAGACGTTGGCGACGCCCGGATTGTAGAGGGTGAAGGGCCGCGAGACAAAGAGCGGTGCTGTAAAGTTGGGTAAAGCCCTGTTGCGTGCCCGCGTCATGCGGCGTGGCTGATCAGCCAATATTGTATTTCGTCAGTCTGACAGATTGCATATGAAAACGATGTAATGTTGAGGTTACAAGTTGTAACGACGCCACCATGACCGGCGGTGCTGGCCAGTCATGGCCGACAATGTCGGTCATGACAATTTGTTGCAAACTTGATACAGTGCGGTCCGGACGTCAGCCGAGATTGCTGCCGCGGATCTTGCTCAGGTCGGTATCGCCTCCCGCATTGCCGGGACGCGGGTCGAGGCTGCCGCCTGCGCCACCGCCCGGCATGGCGCTGCCGGCGCCCGTACCTGTGCCTGAGCCTGCATGGCCTGCACCCATGGAGCCCATGCCGGCCCCCGAACCTGTCGCGGCACCCGCGCCGGCGCCGCCGACCATGCCGCGCATTGCCACGTCCGGCCCCATGCTGGGTGCGCCGGGGCGCGTCGGGTCGGTGCCGTAGAAACTGTGTATATGCTGTGCCCATTGCGCGTCAGCCATGTCGGGCCAGGCGCGCTTGTCGAAGCCGGGCGCGTTCCGCAACTGCTCCTTGTCGATGTCGAGCACGAAGCGCTTGTTGACGGTGTCCAGGTGCAGGGCCTGCCAGGGTACGGCGAACAGCTTGTCGCCCATTCCCAGGAAACCCCCGAAGGACAGTACGGCGTAAGCGACCTGGCCGGTCTGCATGTCGAGCATGATTTCCTTGATGTCGCCCAGGTCCTCGTTGGCGGCGTTGACGACGCCATCGCCGATCAGGGTGTCGGCACCCATCAGCGCCGGGCCGGGACCGGCATGCCGGCCCGTGTCCTTGTACATGCCATATCTATCGCGATCTGCGTAGCTCATCTGGTCCTCCTGATGTCGACGATTGCGGGGCCGTCGGCGCGGCGATCCGTTCAGGGTAGAGGGACCATCCGGCACGCGCTTGCGTTCACTCAATCGTGCCCGATCGCGGCCGGGCGGTCACGCGGATGCCTTCCCGACCGGATCATGTTAGTCCCAATCGGGATCGCGGTACGCCCGCTTGACGCCGCGCCGCGCGCTCAGTCCAGGTCGGACGCGTCGTGGCGTTCGAGCACCTGGTCCTCGGGCTTGCCGCGCACGCGGTTGACCTTGCGGCCGCGGACCACGGCCGGCCGCGCGCCGACCTCGTCGGCCCAGCGGCGCACCTGCTGATACTGGTGCACGGACAGGAACTCCGCAGAATCGTACAGCTCGCCCAGCACGAGGCCGCCGTACCACGGCCAGATCGCCATGTCCGCGATCGTGTACTCGTCGCCCGCGACGAAGCGGCGCTCGGCCAGCAGGCGGTCGAGCACGTCCAGCTGGCGCTTCGTCTCCATCGCGTAGCGGTTGATCGGGTATTCCAGCTTTTCCGGCGCGTACGCGTAGAAGTGGCCGAAGCCGCCGCCGACGAATGGCGCCGAGCCCATCTGCCACATCAGCCAGTTGAACGTCTCGGTGCGCGCCGGGATGTCCCTGGGCAGGAAGGCGCCGCCGAATTTTTCCGCCAGGTAGACGAGGATCGAACCGGACTCGAATACGCGCACGGGCGTTTCTCCACTGCGGTCGACGAGGGCCGGGATCTTGGAGTTCGGGTTGATCTCGACGAAGCCGCTGCCGAACTGGGCGCCCTCGTTGATGCGGATGAGCCAGGCGTCGTATTCCGCGCCCGCGTGGCCGGCGGCCAGCAGTTCCTCCAGCATGATCGTGACCTTTTGCCCGTTCGGCGTGCCCAGCGAATACAGTTGCAGCGGATGCTTGCCCACCGGCAGCTCCAGTTCGTGCGTCTTGCCCGCGACCGGACGGTTGATGCTGGCGAAGGCGCCGCCCGACGGCGTGGCCGGGGACCAGACTTTCGGCGGGACGTACGGGGTCGTGAACGGGTTCGTGTGGTCAGCCATTTGCGCTTCTCCTCTGTGACTCGGTGGAGAAGCGATGATGCCCGAAACGCCGGCTTTTTGCCGGCCGCTTCGGAATTGATCGGGTACTATCAGCGCAGCAGCTTCAGCCCCGGCGGCAGCGCGTCGCCGAACATGCGCGTGCGGCTTTCCTGGTCCAGCTCGACGACGTCGCGCACCTGTGCGGACCAGCTGGCCGGCGCGCCCACGGACGCCAACCGTTGCAGCACCTGAGCGCGCAGCGCCTCGTCGATGTCGCGCGTGCGGTCGCCCGTCCTGCGTGCGATGTGCGCGGCGGCGAAGCCGGCCGGCTCGATCCGCTTCCAGTCCAGCCGCATCAGGTCCGTGAGCCAGCGTCCGGCCGCTTCCGCCGGCGCCACCTCGTGCGCGCTCCCGTGCAGCGGCTGGCGCGTACCTACGCGCGCGAGTGCCCACAAATAGCGCGCATACGTGGCGGCCGATTTCGCGTCGGGCTTCGGCGTCACCGGAATGCCCATGATGCGCCCGACCATCCAGTCTCCGATCTCGGCCTTGTACGCGGCCGGGATGCGTTCCAGCGACGCGCCCAGGCGCAGCATGTCGTCCTCGCTGCCGTCGACGAGCATGGCGGGACGCTGTGCGCGGTCGGCCGGTTCGGCCTGCAGGTTGAACGCGAAGTCGTCGAGCAGGCGCAGCTGCGCTTCCGTCGACAGGCCGCCCGCCACGCGCCGCCACAGGGTCCACCATTCGGCGCGCACCTGGCTGTCCTTGAAGTATTGCGCGCCCGCCGGGAACAGGGCCCACAGCTGCCCTATCCGCCAGTCGTCGAGCGGATCGCCGAAGCCCGGCCGCAGGCACCAGCCGGCCAGGTTCAGCCACACGCGCTCGTGCTCGGCCGAGCGGCGCCGGCCTTTCGCGCGTTCCATCAGCGCGTCGAACAGGCGGCGCAGCAACGGCGTCTCCCACCGTTCGCGCCCGCCCAGCACGTGTTCGAGCGCGCCGCGCAACTGCCGCACTTCGCGTACCTCGACCTGCTGGTTGCGGGCGCCGAAGATGCGGTCGATGCGCTTGACGGCCTCGTCGAGCTGAGGATGCGGAGTCTCGGCCGCCGGCGCATCGTCTTCGCCGCGCAACTGGAATTCCAGGCGCCAGCGCTGGCCGCTGCCATCCTCGGCCACGCAGAACATCTCCAGCGTGCCCAGTTCGGACAGCGCGGCCGCGAGCTGCACCGGGATCGCCGCCGTCCTGGCATCCCCTGCGTGCGGCACCGTGGCGCGCAGTACAGTCGCAATTGTGGGCAGGCGCACGACGTCGTTCGGGTCGAGGTCGACGAGATCGCCCGCCGCGGCTACGCAGGCGACGCTCGAGACGAGGTGGAAGCGCACCGGCCGTCCGATGCGCAGCGCGAAGCTGCGTTCCGCCAGCGTGATCTCCGCGCCGGCCCGGGCGCCGCGCGGCAGCACGCACACGGCGCGCAGGCGGCCGTCGGCGCGCGCCTCATCCAGCAGCAGGTAGTAACTGCGCGCGGACCCGCTCTCGATCGCGGGCGCGAGGCCGGCCCGCGCGAGCGAATACGCGACGGCGCCGCGCGCGACGGCCACGTCCGGATCGGCATTGTGCAGCACGCGCACGGGTGCCCCGCGCCACGCGGACAGCACGTCGGCCAGGCGCCGCGCCAGCGCCTCGCCGCGGAACACGCCGCCGTTCAGCAGCAGCGTGTCGGGCACGGGCAGGCGGCCGTCGTCGGCGCTGCCCAGCGCCTCGCGCGCCGCCTGCGCATGCTGGCGCAGGAAGCCGGCGAGATGGCGCGTGATGGCCGGGTCGCTCGCATACGGCAGGCCGAATTCGACGATGCCGGCGCGCGCCCGCTGCGGGCCCTCCTGTGCGGCATTCAGCGGAAAGAAGCCGTCCAGCACGATGCGTTCGACGTCTTCGCGCGTGAGCGCCGCCGAGCGGCTGGCACCGATGAGGCGCGATCCGCCGCCGAGCAGCGTGACGTTCACCTGCTCGGGCGCGTCCGGCGCCAGCAACTGTTCCTTGGCGGCGCGGCAGCGTTCCGTCAGTTGCGCGAGGCGGCTGGCCGACAGGCGCTGGCCATCCTGTCCACCCAGGCGCGCTTCGGCCAGGTGGGCGAGGGCAAGATCCATGTTGTCGCCGCCGAGGATCAGGTGGTTGCCCACGCCGATGCGCGTCAACGCCGGTTCTCCATCCTTCAGTTCGGCTTTTACCAGCGTGAAGTCGGTGGTGCCGCCGCCCACGTCGGCCACGAGCACCAGCTTCGCATCCGCGAGGTCGGCGGCGAGCGTGGCGCGGTGGCGCTGCAGCCAGTCGTACAGCGCGGCCTGCGGCTCTTCCAGCAGGCGGACGGCGGGCAGGCCCGCGAGGCGCGCCGCTTCCAGCGTGAGGGCGCGCGCGCCTTCGTCGAACGAGGCCGGGATGGTAAGGACGATCTGCTGGTCTTCCAGCGGCCGTTCCGGATGCTGCGTATTCCACGCCGCGCGCAGGTGGGCGAGATAACTGGCGCTGGCCGCCAGCGGCGACACCTTGGGCACGTCGTCCGGCGCGCCCCACGGCAGGATGGGCGCGGTGCGGTCCACGCCCGGG
>Ga0105241_10003159_pt1 | contig 12258 bp, 9 predicted proteins | sample KBSC64metaG_FD_80422 | JGI IMG/M metagenome (GOLD analysis project Ga0105241, IMG submission 80422) | Corn rhizosphere microbial communities from Kellogg Biological Station, Michigan, USA - KBS C6-4 metaG | ecosystem: Host-associated > Plants > Roots > Rhizosphere > Soil | place: Michigan, USA... | reverse complement strand
GTGAAGCAGGCGGGACGTTACAAGATCCTTCCGGTCGCCGGCCAGCACATGCTGAGCGAGGCGGACGCCAAAACCAAGTCGCCTGCTTTTCTGGCTGAAGAGCTCAAGACGCGTCTGGCGAACGGGCCGGTGCAGTTCAGAATTATCGTTCAGCTTCCTAATGCCGGTGATCCTACGAACGATCCTTCGCTCGTCTGGCCCGAGGATCGCAAGACGATCGACCTTGGCACGATCAGCATCACTTCCGTGGTTGCCGACAGCGATGCAGCCCAAAAAGCGCTGGTGTTCTTTCCAACCAATCTGACGGACGGAATCGAGCTGTCCGATGACCCCCTTCCCGCCCTACGAACCAGCGTGTATGCGCTGTCCTTCGCACGTCGCCAGCAACCGTAGAGAGCGGATGACGAATCACTCATGACCGAGGGAGACGAGGTCGATGATCGAGGCTTCCTGAGAGCCGCTGCTGCAAGCCGTCGTTGCCGCAGAGACGTCGCTCGCGGGAGCGGCGCACGTGGATACCGAGAAGGCCTAGGAAGCACCACCTTCAAACGCGTCAGACATGCGATCGACGTTAGCCAGCAGGAGAGCGGGACTGGCTGTCTATAGACCACGGGTTCCCCGGTACGTGCATCTTCAAGCAGAGTAATCAAGGTCAAAACGGTGTTGGTTTCCTTGATAGGATACGAGCTTGACTGTTTAGCGCTTACAGAATGCCTCTCCGCGCTGCGACGAGGGCCATGAGTATCGCGCGACCTCAACCACGTTCTCGCTTCTTCGAGTCAGCGGCAGGTGCGATCCATGAATCCCCAAGCTCCGTACGATCTCACGCGCATTACGCTGATAGTGCTGATAATCGGCGTACTGATTGCCGGAAGTCTTTGGACGCTGTTGCCGTTCCTGAGCGCATTGATCTGGGCGACGACGATCGTCGTGGCGACATGGCCGCTCTTGCTCCGAGTCCAACGCGTTGCGGGCGATCGCCGCTGGATCGCCACGACGGTCATGCTGGGCGTGATGCTGGCGATTTTCGTGGTCCCGTTCTGGCTCGCCGTCGGCAAGCTGCTGGCTGCCGCAGCCCAGGGTGTCGAATTGGTTCGCGCTTTCCTCGCCCAGGGACTTGCGCCTCCCCCGGAGTGGATCGAGCGACTGCCGTTAGTCGGCGACAAGGTTGCCGTCAAGTGGCGCGAGCTTGCGGCCGGTGGGCCCGAGGCGATTACGCAGACGCTGCGGCCATACGCGCGCTCGGCGGCAACATGGGTGCTCTCGGTCACTGGCGGCTTGGGGACAGTCGTCCTGCATTTCATTCTCACCGTGGTCATCGCCGCGATTCTCTATTCGCAAGGTGAATTGGCCGCACAAGGTGTACTCATGTTCGCCCGACGCATCGGGCGGGAGCGTGGTGAGCGGGCGGTTCGTCTAGCCGGGCAAGCCATTCGCGGTGTGGCCCTGGGAGTGATCGTCACTGCGCTGGTTCAGTCGCTGTTCGCCGGTCTCGGTCTTTGGGTGAGCGGCGTGCCGCGCCCGGGCATCTTGCTGGCCGTCATTTTTGTGCTCGGCATCGCTCAGATCGGACCGCTGCCGGTTCTGCTGCCCGCGGTGATCTGGCTTTACTGGTCGGGAAGCGCCGGATGGGCGAGCGCACTTCTCGTATGGACCGTGTTGGTCGGAGCGCTCGACAACTTCTTGCGGCCGGTACTGATTCGTCGCGGCGTGGATCTCCCGTTACTGCTCATCATTCCGGGGGTGATCGGCGGGCTCATCAGTTTCGGGGTCGTTGGATTGTTCATTGGCCCCGTGGTCCTCGCCGTCACCTATACGCTGCTCGAGTCCTGGATCCGGGAAGATAAGGGAACGGCAGTGACGTAAACCGACGCCTCATAGCGTCCATTTATTCGAGCGACGGCAGAAGGGAGGCGTCCATGGGCGGGAGAGGGCGGCAATTCCGCGCGAGTCGGAGACCTTTCTTCAAGAGCAGACGGTCGAAGTACCTCGCCTACGTGACGTGCAGCGGCGGCGAATCCGACCATCGGGCCGTCGCCGCTGCGCCGCGTGATTCCCTGCATGGCGCCAGCGATTCCCAGGCCATCGAGCGCGTCGGACCACGTGCTGCTGCCCATGCGAGCGCGCCCTCGCTTGGTGGCGGCAGCCAGTCTGCGCGTGTCTCTATTCCAACAGCAACACGGGGCCGCGTTGGATGCCGGCTGTGAGCCCGCCGCCGGTTTTCATCACCGCTACTTCATCCCCCAGTATATTGACGGCTTCGTATAACAGGACGTCTTTCGCGTCCTTCCTCGCCTTTTCGGCTGCCAGCTCGTTGGCGAGCTTGCGTTCCCCAGGCTGCAGGCCATCGTCTCGAAGCGCGGCCCCCTTATCGGACGCGGTGTCCTTGCCTGCCACGTCGTTGCTGGAATTCTTGCTGGGGTCTTTTCGCGTCTCGCGAGCCATGAGTCGAGCCTCTTCGGCTGCCCGTTCTTTGCGACGCTCGGCTTCGTTCAGCGAGATGAGGTTCTTCTTGCGCCGAAGCCTGGATTCTGCGATGTCTTCTTGCAGGTACTGGAAGTCTTTGTCGTTCTTCACGCGCGCGTCGTGCAGTGCCAGGAGAACCGGCAGCAAGCCTTTCAAGTCGCCGGCCTGCACATAGTCCGCCGGCTTGATCTGCGTCCAGGGGAGCGCATTGGCGAAGCTGGACTCGCCAAAGCTCTCCGCGTCGGAAACCGCAGGAAAGAGGATATCCGGCGTCACGCCGCGCAACTGCGTTGTACCGCCATTGATGCGAAAGAACTGCGCCACGGTCATCTTCAACTCACCGTACTGCGGCTTGCTGTTCTTGGCGATTCGATCCAGATCGACCACGCTTTGCACGGTACCTTTGCCAAAGCTCGGCTCGCCGATAACCAACCCGCGGCCGTAATCCTGAATCGCCGCGGCAAAGATCTCCGACGCCGACGCAGAACCGCGGTTGATCAAAACGCCCAGAGGACCGTCCCAGGCAACACCGGCTCGCGTATCGCTCTCCACTGAGATCTGACCGTTTGCGTTACGCTGCTGCACCACCGGCCCCACGTCGATGAATAGACCGGTCAGCTCGACCGCTCCCGCCAGCGAGCCGCCGCCGTTGTTGCGCAAGTCGATCAGTACGCTGTCGATCTTTTCCCTCTTCAGCCCTTCCAGCAAGCGGGCCACATCGCGGGCCGCGCTCCTGTAATCCTTGACGCCTCTTTGTCGGGCTGCAAAATCCTCATAGAACGAAGCAAGGGTTATCACACCGACGCGACGCGTGGCCTTCCCGTCAACGATGGAGTGCACGGATGCTTTGGCGGCCTGCTGCTCCAAACTGATCGTCTTGCGCACGAGAGAAACCAGTTTGTGTTTGCCATCGGGGCCGGCGTCCGCCGGGAGCACGTCGAGCACGACCACCGAGTCCGCTGCACCGCGAATCAGCGCAACAGTGTCGTCGAGGCGCCAGCCCAAGACGTCCACCATCGCGGCGCCTTCGCCCTGAGCAACCCCGAGGATCCGATCGCCAGGCTTCAGTTGACCGGAAAGGCTGGCAGGTCCCCCGGGCACCAGCTCTCGTATCGTCGTGTATTCATCCGACTCCGTGAGCACAGCACCGATTCCCACCAGCGAGAGTCTCATCGCAATGTCGAATTCCTCCGCCGCGCGCGGTGCCATGTAGTTGGTGTGAGGGTCGATCGTCATGGTGTAGGCGTTCATGTATGCCTGAAACGCATCCGCGCTCTTTACCCGGCCAATGCGCTTCAGGAAGTTGTCATAGCGCCTGTCGAGTATCTCGACGATGCTCTTGTCGTCCTTCCCGGCCAGCTTGAGCCGCAGCCAGTCGTTCTTGACCCGCTTGCGCCACAGCTCGCGCATTTCCGCTTCTGTTTTCGGCCACGGTTCCTTGTCCCGCGCGTACTGGTAGCTCTCATTCTGCGTAAAATCAAACCCCGCCTTGAGCAGGGTGCGCGCATAGGCGAAGCGCTCGGCAGCGCGCCGCTCGAAGAGGTTGAAAATGGCGAACGGCACGGTGAGGTCTTGGTTCACGATGGCGTCGCCGAGCTTGGTCCGATCGCCGGAGAGTTGGTCGATGTCGGCCTGAACAAAGAAGAGCTTCTCGGGATCGAGCGATTTCAAATACTGATCGAATACCTTCTGCGATAAAGCGCTGTCCAGTGGCATCGCTTTGTAGTGATAACGAGCGAGCACCTCAGCGGCGAGGTGTGCCGCCTGGGCCTCTTGCGGTTCCGGCTTCAGCTCGGGCGGAGAAGTCCCCGCATCGGGAGTCGCGGCTTGCACGGCCGTCGACAGGGCAAACACTAACCACAGCAGTTTCCGTTTCATTCGGGACTCCACCTCGGCGCCGCTTGGGCGCGCCGTTCTTGGGCTTAAATGCGGGTCTGGTATTGACATCGAGCGATTTTGACACGGGTGCCGGGCTTTTGTTGCACCGAGGCGCGGGGAATGCCGCCAAGACGCACCGACTGGACCCCCACGATGCTCTTTGCCCTTCCGGTTACCCCACAATAGGCCAGGCGAAGGCCAAGCCGGGCGGTACAGCCCCTGACAGGATCATCGTTCGGCGGCGGCGATCAGATCCGCGTGATCTCGGGCTTTGCGGCGCAGCCGCCCATTCCTGAGCCCGCTACCTGCTCTTCTTGACTGGGTTGGGCGGGCTCGGGGCAGCAAGCGGGCTCGCTCGCAAGTGCGACCTGCTGTCGGGTTGATTCGGACCTGTCATTCCTATCGAGCAGCTCGTCTCTCGATCCCCGCGTCATAAAGTGGCGACGTGCGTGCGCGCACGAGACGCTGAACCGATCGGCTTGCGCATTGGACTATCCATCTGTCCTCGCCTTGTTGCGGCGCTGCCCAGACTTTTCCGTTACGGGATCGAGGACACGGCGGCGGGGCGCAAATCCTTACCCTCCCTTAGTGACCCCGCCGCCTTCCTTCGCCGATCGCGAGCATGAAGCCGGTATCGCCACTCGGAGAGCGGGCAGCCCGAACGGAAGCCCGCGGTCGGCTCACACAGCCTGACAACGGTCTTGCCGCGTTGTTTGGCGCTCAGTGAACTGGTTATTCTGTCTGAGCCTGCTTGATGAACTCGGCTACTGCGCCGGCATCGGTTCCGACCACGAGCATAGCCTCTACAAGCTCGTCCTCCGAGACACCGAACTGTTCCGCCCACCAGGCCAGATGCCAAGGCTTGCTGGCGTCGATTACGTAATGCTGTTTGCGGTCTGATACGTACTGCATGGTTTGCCTCCGCGCTAAGCGTCGCGAGGCTTCAGCTTAGAGACCAGCGGGCACCAGGGATGTCAGCATTCGCTGAATGACCTGTCGGAAGACTGCCTACGTCACCGGTGGGCAACGCCATGGCCTCACCGAGGCACAACCGATTGCTCGGGGGAGCGGTGGTGAATCTTTCGGGACCAAATGTCGCCTGATGGCTACTTGCGCTTCTGTATGAGGTCTGCGATGACGTCGTCGATGAACGGCTTGTCTTTGGCCCCGATCCGGGCACTCGGGAAATAGATCAGACTCACCTTTGCGATGGGCTCCCCAGTCCCGGCCACGGGATTTTCGTATCCGCGGATGACCACGGCAAAGCGCTCACTCCGGGACAGGCGAGTGAAGGTCACCATCGGAAAATCGAAGGTGTCTATCCAGAAGCGCCACTGCATATCCTTTTCGCCCGGGTTCGGACGTGCTTGGACAACTGCAAAGACACGACGTCGAGCGGGATCGTGAGCCACGATCCACAGCTTCAAGTGACGCGTCAGGATGCTACCCATCGGCGCCTCCGGGTCGGGATCGGGAAAGCTCAAGTCGGTATCGACATCCGGTGCACCGTCGATATTGGTCGGGTAGTTCAGTTGCACACGCGCTTCATTCGATGGTGTCCCGAGCTTGTTGGTGCCCAGCTCGAGCGCGGCAGTCTGGCGGTCTTTGACGCCGTCGGCGATGCGGAACAGCTGGTGAGTGAGTTCGGCCCGTTCGCCCTGAGGGGCACGCTCGACTTCGCGATAGAGCTGCCAGAACAAGGGGCTCAGATCGAGCGAGTCATGGAAGTTGGAGGCCAGCAGATCGAGCGCCACCAGCTTCGGCTGCAGCTTCTTGTCGCTAGGCGAAAGATATTTCTCCAGCACCTTGTCGAAGACGCCCCGGCGCACGGCGGTGTCTGCTTCCTCGCGCTTGCTCAACAATTCCGTGTACAGACGCAAACGCGCGTCGCTGATCTGGTGTTGCGCCTGGATGCTCTGGTACTGCTGAGCGACAACGGCAAGAGTGAACGGAATAGCCAGGGTACCGATCAACCACTTGGCATTTTCGAGGCTCAGTACGCTCATGGATTGGTCCCCCTCGGATCAAGAATACTGCTCGATGATTCTCGATGTTCTACCCCAGGCTTCGATGAGGATTCGACAGCCGCGCCAGGTCTGGATAACGCAGGATGCTGTCCAACCTACCGCTCGATCTCAAAGCAGCACATAATGCCCCGACATCCCGGACAGCGCCTATCTCGAGCTACGCGACGTGCAGCTTGAGAAGGCCTTCGCCGCCGCGGGGCTGCCGAGCGGCGAAAGAGTGATCAGCGCAGCACCAGCTCGCGAAGGTCGCTGACGGCTAGCCCGCCCGCCTTCGATACTCACACGCCGTCGTAGAGCCACGCCATGCTCTCGCGCGGGAGGTTGGCCAGCATCTGGTTGCGCACCTCGGCCGCTGCGCCCCGTACGTGATAGACGTAGTCGCCCACGAATCTCGAGGTGAGCTGCACGCGTGCGGTTCGTAGCACGCGCTGCTGTTGATAGTTCACGAAGGCACGTGCGACGTCGTCTCCTGAAGCCTGCAGGCTGCGCGCCAGCACGACCGCATCCTCGATCGCCATACAGCCGCCCTGAGCCAGATATTGCAGCGTGGGATGCGCGGCATCCCCCAGCAACGTGACTCGGCCCGCGCTCCAGTTCCCGACCGGCTCCCGGTCGCACAGCACCCACATCCGCCAGGATTCGATGAGGTCCAGCAGGTCGCGCACTTCGGGTCGCGCATGCGCGAACTTCGCATATAGCTCCCGCGGATCGCCGTAGGTGTCCCAGCCCTCCTCGTAGCGATCGCTGTGGAATACAGCGACCAGGTTGAGCAGTTCCCCGCGACGCAGCGGATAGTGCACGAAGTGCGTGCGCGGACCTGCCCACAAGTTCACCCGATGGACGCGCGCGTGCTCGGGCGCCTTGTCGATCGGCAGCACTGCGCGGTAGGCGATGTGGCCGGCCACGCGAGGCTTGCCGTCTCCGACAACGCGCTCGCGTATGCGTGACCACAGTCCGTCGGCGCCGATCAGCGCCCGACCCTCGAAGCGGTCGCCGGTTGCTGTCGCGATGCTGACGACAGTGCCGTGATCTTCGTAGTCGACCACCTTCGTACCGGTGCGCAGCGTGATCAACGACGAGCCTGTGCACGCCTGTAACAGAGTGTCGAGCAGGTCAGGGCGGTAGATCACGCCGTAGGGATAGTGGTAACGGGCTAGGAACTCCGACCCCAGCGGCGTACGCAGTATCTCCGCTCCGCTGACTGCATCACGCACCAAGATGCTGTCGGGGAACACCGCGATTCGCTCTATGGCGTCGCGGATGCCCAATGCGTCGAACATCTTGAACACGTTGGGGCTGATCTGGATGCCGGCCCCGACTTCCCCGAACTCGCGGGACTGCTCGAGCACCACGCTTGGCCAGCCAATCCGGGACAAGGCCAATGCCGCCGCGAGCCCGCCGATGCCGCCGCCGGCGATCAAGACCGGAGAGTTCGAATCCGACGCAAGCGACATGGACTGCACGCCCTAGGACGAGAAAGCGTCTACTTTAAGGCTCCCTGTCTGTTTGCGGAATAGGCGAAGCTTGCCGAGCTATGCGGTCAAGCGGGATCTTCACCAGCGCTTCCACCACGACCTGCCAACAAGTGGCTGCGCGCCCTGGTTGGCGGAGCTGTTTCTTGAATGACTCGGCAGCCGCAAGGCCGAATACGTGTCGGGCCTACCGCTCTTCCGGCGGGATGCTCCTGATGGGCGCCGAGAACTTCGCGTGAGCTTCGGGGTCGACGGGCTTGTGCTTGATCTTGGTGCTCGCGGGATCCTTGCCGAGGAAGTTATCGCCCTTCCAGTTCCTGGACGGTCGAATCGGTCGTGGAACAAATCCACCGCCGCAGTTCGGGCAGACGTTGGCGAGAACGCTGTCGACGCAGCTCGCGCAGAACGTGCATTCGTAAGTGCAAATGCGCGCTTCGAGCGAGTGCGGCGGCAGCGCCTTGTTGCAGTTTTCGCAGGTCGGACGGAGCTCGAGCATCGTGGCGAAAAGTCTAACCTAATTCGATCATTCGGGAAGGGCGACGCCGGAACCGCCCATTTCCTTCGGAACATCCTTGAGCTTCGGCGCTCCGTCCTTGATCGGCAATACAGTCTCCTGATAGTTCACGTGTACGCCGGCCCTGAACTGGAACGCGGGAATGACGGCCGCGTATACATCGATCAAGCCCCAATGGGGATGTTCCGTGAAAACGTGTCCGCCGCAGGTCTTGCACCACTTGCGATTGCTGCGCGGCGTCTTGCTGTACGTGCCAATGTTATCCGCACCTCGAGTGACGTGCACTGCATCGGGCTTCCAGAGGGTGAATGCGTTCACCGGCGCCGCAGCCCAGCGGCGGCAAGAGTCGCAGTGACAATAACCCATCGCGGCCGGTTCACCGCTTACGGTGAACTGAACTGCTCCGCAAAAGCACGCTCCTTCATAGCTGGTTTGCTTTTCCATTTCACGTCTCCTTAGCTTGCGTCGCGCCTACGATCCCATAGGCGATGATCAATAATGAAGCGAGATGAGCCCCTCGCTGGCGGGCGACATAGCTTGTGCCGTTGCCGACGTCGGTTGAGGCTGATGCGGCAGCTCCGCGCGTCGTCGACGCGCCGCTTCGCGCTGGATGCTGTCGAAGACTGCCAGCTGGACTCGGCTGCCGCCGGTCACGCCAAGGGCCGGTTGCAGGCGTGCAAGAAGCCCCGCGGCGTCGCCGAAGCGGCCGTCTCCCCAAGCGAGGAGCGCTTGCAGGCCTGGCTGCGTGATGTGTCGCGCGCGCCAGGCTGAATACGTAGAGCCTTCCGCACGGTGCTCGATCGCACGCATGAGGCGTAGTGCTCTTACCGGTTGCGCCGCGCTCAAGTGGGCGAGGCCGGCATGCAGGTCGACATACGGCCAGAATCCGGGTGTCAGCGTGCGTTCGAACGCATCGGAAACAAGGGACCACCGGCCTTCGTCGTCGACGCCCAGGGTCGCGAGGCGCCATAACAGCGCCGTAGCGTCGCACGCATCGAGCGGCGACCGCGCACTCGCAGGGAGCAGCCACGTATCGAGGATGTCGAGCGCGGACTCGATGTTCCCTTCCTCGACGTCGAACATCGCAAGATGCCATGCGTTGTGCGTGCGCATGCGGCTTGTCGTGGCCCACTGGGCGCGCTGATCGCGCATCCACTGCGCGCCGCTGCGATGTCGCCCAGACTCGGCGATCGCGTGTGCGACCGCGTGCACGCCGAGCGGGCATGCAGGTTCGCCGGCCAGCGCTTCCCGGCCGAGTGCCTCGGCACGGGCTGCATCGCCGTTTTCGGCATGCGCGAAGGACGCCATGGCCAGCACGAACTGGAAACTGCGCTGGTCGCGAGGCCAACGCGGCATGACAGTGTCGATGACCGCACACAGCTGGTCATGCCAGCCGAGAAAGAAGTAGCAGGACTGCGCAAGCCGCAGCGCCAGCAGGTCGCGCGGCCACTTGTTCAGGATAGACGCGTAGCTTTCGGCAGCGCGGATCGGGTTGCCAGACAGCCACGCCTCCGCGGCGTTGAAGTGGGCGCGAGTTTGTGGTGACGTCCGGAGTCCGTCGGCTGCTCGAAGTGCCTGGGCGATCGCAGGCAAGGCATCCGGGCTCTTTGCGAGGACGCCGGCGCCGGCGCGTATGGTTTGGGCTCGATGGAACTCCGGATGGCCCGGCTCGATATCGCGGAGCGCGGCGACGGGGTCGCCGACGGCGCGCAGGAGTTGATCGAGAGCTATGGAGGTCGCTTGCATGGTGGTGGATTGTGCAAGCGATCCCGCTTGCCGGATTGATGCAGACGCCGGCGTTCTTTGCAGACACGCCACACAGACGGGCGCCGCGATCGATCCGAATCGCCGGGCGCTCGAAGACAAAGGCCCGGGCAGCGCCCGGGCCTTTTCAGCGCACGTCGCGATGCGAAGCGTCAATCGTTGTCGCCGTCGCTGAGCCCCCACCCGTGGCGGTGATGCTGAGCGGGCACGATCTCGAACGTCTGATTGTCGCCATGCTGCTGAGTGTAGAAGGCGCGCCAGCCGAAATGGAACAGCCACGGCAGCTTGGCGCCCAGCAGCCCACCGACGCCTGGATCGCCGTCCGACACGTGGATGCCGGTGATCTCGTTGTCGCCTTCGTTCTGGAATCCGCTGCTGCCGGAGAGGCCGGAATCGATGGTGGAGGAAGGATCGCGGCCCAGCGCCAGGATGCGTACCGGCCGGTTCGCCGGCTTGCTGTAGTCCAGACGCACATCGAACATGAACGCCGAATCGTACGCGTCGATCTGCGTATGCATCGTGTCACCCATATCCTGGACGAATACGATCTCGTTCGCCGACCAGAACGCGACGTTGTCGAAGCTCGAATGCGTCGCGTCGCTGAGATAGAACAGCGTTAGCGTGCCCTCGTCGGCCGACGGGCTGCGTTGAGCAATCTTGAACACCGCGCCGAATCCGCCGAAGCTGCCGGCTTCGCTGAGAGCATTGGTGTCGCCGGTGGTATCGAAGAAGAACTCACGGAAGCCGGTGCCCGGGCGGAATTGCCCGTTCTCGGGACGCTTGAACGGCGTGGCCATGGCAGTCTTGGCCAACGCATTGGCGTTGAAAGCGGCGAAGCCGTCGACAGCCGTGTCATGAATCGTGATCCATTTGGTCGAGAACGGTTTGCCGTAGGTATGCAGATCCTTCTGGTCCTGCGAGCCGATGTCGCCGTCGATGATCGCGGCGGTCGAACCCGGTGTGAACGCGATCGGCCCGCTATGCGCCTTCGATTGCACTTGCAGCGCCTGCAACTTGCCGCCCTTGGTCAGGTCGCTCGTATCCTTCGGTATGAACCGATAGATAAAGCTGTTGGGACGGCGAGCGTGCGGGAACGCGGTCCCGGTGCTGCCGCCCGAGTCTTCCACGATCCAGATGTTGCCGCGCGAATCGGCCTGGATGCCCTCGTAGCCGCCTTGGCCCATGATGCCTACCAGACTGTCGACCGTGGAAGGATAGCCGGGAGTCGCCTGCCATACGCCGCCGCCCTTCGCGCCTTCGGAGGTGAACAGTAGCCGTTCGGACCATGGATACCAGGTCGAGCCGTCGAAGTCCGGCAGGTCGTTGCCGAGAGTGTCCTTCGTGGCCAGCAATGTCACCCGATGCTCGACATCGGCGTCCAGATTCACGCGCGTGATGTAGCTGTTGCCGCCCTTGCTGTTCTCGTGTCCCTGGAACAGGAAACGGTGTCCGTAGTCGTACGAATGGTCCGGTCCGCTGAGCTCGCGAAACACGAGGTACGTATTCTTGTCGGGTTCCGTCTTCGTGGCTTCGACGTTGCTGTTCAGTGCCGGCAGCATCGGGCCATCGTTGTTGTAACCGTAATGAGTGAATTGGCCCGCCGGGTTCTCGACCGGCGTCGAGCCTTGGACGACGATCTGCTCCGCGAGCTCGGGAGATAGCACGTTGGGAGCGGCAACGCCAACGGCCTTGGGGTTTGCGGATGCAACCGGCGTCAAACCGGCGGCACTACTGGCGAGTGCGCCGCCCAATAGCGGCAGCGCGAATGCGAACGCCAGGATGCGAGACGTGTGCAACATGAAGGTCCTCCAGATCATGTGTAGGCAGAGCCGCGCAGTGACTTAGATCCTGTCGATAGCGAGCGAGCCAGACTGGCGTCGCGTTCTCCATCGCCTGCGCGTTACGTTACCGGTCGGCGAGAGACGACATCAATTCGTTGCCCGCGCGCTTCGGCGACGCCTATGCTGCCATTCGGCCATGACGGAAAGATGAACGAACGGAGACCATTCGGACTGACTCGATGCGTCCCCGTTGACTCACGAAAGGTGGACGACGCGACCCGCCGGGCGCACCCACAACGAAAAAGGCCTGCGAACGTGCAGGCCTTTCTCAGCAAGCCTGGAGGTCTCCAGGCTCG
>Ga0105241_10003151_pt1 | contig 12266 bp, 11 predicted proteins | sample KBSC64metaG_FD_80422 | JGI IMG/M metagenome (GOLD analysis project Ga0105241, IMG submission 80422) | Corn rhizosphere microbial communities from Kellogg Biological Station, Michigan, USA - KBS C6-4 metaG | ecosystem: Host-associated > Plants > Roots > Rhizosphere > Soil | place: Michigan, USA... | reverse complement strand
TGTCGAGCCCGACCGGACCGCCGCCGAACTTCTCGAGCACGGCCAGGAGCAGCTTGCGGTCCATCACGTCGAACCCCATGACATCGACGTCCAGCATGCGCAGCGCGAGATCCGCGATCTCGCGCGTCACCACGCCTTGCGCTTTCACCTCCGCGTAGTCTCGCACGCGCCGCAACAGCCGATTCGCGATGCGCGGCGTTCCGCGCGAACGCGTCGCGATTTCGACGGCGCCTTCGCGCGCGGTCTTGACGTTCAGCAGCTTGGCGGAGCGCTCGACGATGTGCGCCAGCTCCTCGGGCGTGTAGAACTCGAGCCGCGACACGATGCCGAAGCGATCGCGCAATGGGTTGGTCAGCATGCCGGCGCGTGTCGTGGCGCCAACCAGTGTAAACGGCGGAAGATCGAGCTTCACCGAGCGTGCAGCCGGACCTTCGCCGATCATGATGTCGATCTGGAAGTCCTCGAGTGCCGGGTAGAGGATTTCTTCCACGACCGGCGAGAGCCGATGGATCTCGTCGATGAACAGCACGTCGTTCGGCTCTAGATTGGTGAGCAGCGCCGCAAGGTCCCCGGGACGCTCGAGCACGGGGCCGGAAGTCTGACGCAGATTGACACCCATCTCCTTGGCGAGAATATGCGCCAGGGTGGTCTTGCCGAGCCCGGGAGGGCCGAACAACAGCACATGATCGAGCGCCTCGTGGCGGTTGCGCGCCGCCTCGATGAAGATGCTGAGCTGGCCGCGAATTTTCTCCTGGCCGATGTACTCGGCCAGGAGCTTCGGGCGCAGCGCCCGCTCGATCGCCTCTTCCTGCGGGGCCGCGGCGGGGGCGATCAGGCGATCGGTCTCGATCATGAGTGCAGGCTCGCGCTCAGCCTTCGTGCTGCCGACGGAACGCGTCGACCGCGGGCTGCGCCTGCGCCGAGAAGCCCTTGACCATCTGCGGAATCGACGCTGCGGTCTGATCGAGGCGATAGATGATCATGCCGCTCACCTTGAGCACAGCGTTCACGAAGTAGCGCTTGCCGACAGGCGACATCGCGAACTGCACGCCTTCGGGGCTCTCGTTCATGTTGAAGCGCATGTCCTGGTCTTCGGCATCGAACGTACGCTGCATCGTGGTGCGCTCCTGTTGGGCGCCGGGGACGTCGTAAATCATTTTCCCGCTGAACGTGAGCGCGCTTTGCACCTGGATCGCAACGCTGTGATCCATGATCATCGCCTGCTTGCGCCCATAGCTGCTCTTGAAATGCGCGAGCAGCGTGTCGATGTCGCTTTCCTTGAAATCGCGGTCGTCGAGCTGGGCCCATTCCTCGGACAACCACTCCATGCTCGAGAACTGCCGCGTCACCTGCTTCATCACGTCCTGCACCATCGCGGCTTCCGCTTCCTTCCAGTGCGGGTTGGACGGATTCCAGTCCGGTCCCAAATTCTGCGCGGCGCCCATCGCGGCGAGCTGACTGCGGACCGCGAGCAGCGCCTGCTGCTTGAGATAGTGGTTTCCTATCGCAACCGAAGTCTTGAGATCGTGCAGGCTGACCAGCTCTTCGATCTTGTCGGTCTTGGAGGCGAACGCGGCACTCATCAGGAAGGCGGTGAGGCTGATTGCGACCAGCACGGCACGCGCAGCTCGGAACGAATTCATGAATGGAAGTCTTTCAGGTGGTCGATTGCAATTCAATTGCCGCTAAGCGCGGCTCAAAAAAACCATCCGAATCATAGCATCTCGGCACTCGCGCAGACGCACTGCCGGACGGTCGGGAGGTGGCGACAGACGCTAGGGAAGCTCTGCTCAAGCCACCTTTGATAGCAACTTCAGCGCCTGCCGTATCGCTTCCGGCACGGCCAGTCCTGGATCGAGCTTGGCCAGCGCGACCTTGGCCTCTTTCTCGCTGTAGCCCAGCGCGATGAGGGCGTTGAGCGCGTCGCCGCGCGACGATTCCACGCCTCCTCCTCCCGTGCGAGCGCCAACAACCATCGTTTCCAGCTTGTCGCGCAGCTCGAGCAAAAGCCGTTCGGCGGTCTTGCGGCCAATACCGGGGACTTTGATGAGGCGCGCGCTATCCTGATTCGCCACGGCGTTGTAGAACTCTTCGACCGTCAGTCCCGACAGCACCGACAGCGCGGTGCGCGCTCCGATGCCGCTGATCTTGAGCAACTGGCGAAATGCCTGGCGCTCGCCCTCGGTGAAGAAGCCGAACAGCAAATGTGCGTCTTCTCGCACGACGAGGTGAGTGTGCAGCACCACCTTCGCGCCGGTAGCCGGTAGCTGGTAGAAGGTGCTCATCGGCACATCGACCTCATAGGCCACGCCTTGCACATCCACCAGCACCAGCGGCGGATGCTTTTCGAGGATGGTCCCCGCGAGCCGGCCGATCACACCAGCCTCCCGTTACGCATGCGATAGCCGGCGGTCGCGAGCTTGCCCAATCCCTGGCCGCCGTGCGCATGGCAGATAGCGCAAGCCAGAGCGTCCGCGGCATCCGCACTGGGCTCTCCGGCCAGCGCCAGGAGTCGCCGCACCATCGCCTGCACCTGCTCTTTCGCGGCGTGCCCTTTGCCGACCACCGCTTGTTTGACCTGCAGCGCGGTGTACTCCGATACCGGCAGGCCGCGAGCCACCGCCGCGCAGATCGCCGCGCCTCGCGCCTGGCCAAGCAAAAGCGTCGAGGTGGGATTGACGTTCACGAACACCTTTTCGACTGCGACTTGGCCCGGCTGATGTTCGGCGATGACTTCATTGAGGCTTTGCAGGATCGCCTTCAGGCGCTCCGGCAGCTCGCCGGCGGGCGTGCGGATGACGCCGCTCGTGACATAGACGAGGCTCTGGCCAACCCGATCGATCAAGCCGAATCCTGTGACGCGCAATCCCGGATCGATGCCGAGAATCCGGACGCGTTGGGCTGGGTTGCCTTCCCACGTAGTCGTTCGAGCGGAAAGGACCCTGGCGGTCATGCGGCGCGCGGTCTCACTGCTCGAGGACCGCGGTGGTGTAGACCTCCTGGACATCGTCCAGGGCTTCGAGCGCGTCGAGCAGCTTCTGCATCTTCACGGCGTCATCGCCAGTGAGCGCATTCTCGACGGTCGGCTTCATCGTGACCTCGGCCAGCTCGGACTTGAGGCCGGCTTTCTCGAGCGCACCCTTGACGGCAAGGAAATCGTTGGGCGGCGTGATGACTTCGACGCTGCCGTCGTCGTTGCCGATCACGTCCTCGGCGCCGGCATCGATGGCGGCCTCCATCACTTTGTCTTCGCTCGTGCCCGGCGCGAACACGAGCTGGCCGCAGTGCTTGAACAGGAACGACACCGAGCCGTCGGTGCCGAGGTTCCCGCCATGCTTGGTCAGCGCATGGCGCACGTCGGCCACCGTGCGCGTCTTGTTGTCGGTCATGCAGTCCACGATGACAGCAGCGCCGGAAATGCCGTAGCCCTCGTAGCGCACTTCTTCGTAGTTGACGCCTTCGAGGTCGCCGCTGCCGCGCTTGATCGCGCGCTCGACGTTTTCCTTCGGCATGTTGGACTCATATGCCTTGTCGATCGCCAGCCGCAGCCGCGGATTGGTCGAAGCATCGGGGCCGCCGAGCCGTGACGAGACGGTGATTTCCTTGATGAGCCGGGTGAACACCTTGCCGCGCTTCGCATCCTGCGCGGCCTTCTTGTGCTTGATATTGGCCCACTTGCTGTGACCTGCCATGGCCGAGATCGCGAGAGCCACGAAGGCCATCGCCCTTTCCAAAAGAATTTCGAACGCTGGGGTCGAGCCCGGGAAGCGAAGCAGTCCGAAACACTAGAGTCATCCCGCTGCACCTGCCGGATATAATCCGGTGATCTTAGCATAGCCGCCGGCGAGGCCCTCCCATGACAGAGCCACTTTTGATCGCGAAAGCGAAGCAGGACATCGTTCTTCTACCCGGGATGGCGAACCGGCACGGTCTGATCACCGGCGCGACCGGCACCGGCAAGACCGTGACCTTGCAGAAGATGGCCGAGAGCTTCAGCGCGATCGGCGTTCCGGTCTTCATGGCCGACGTGAAGGGAGACTTGTCCGGCATCAGCCAGGCCGGGCAGATGAGCCCGAAGCTCAAGGAGCGGCTCGATTCGCTCAAGCTCGCTGCGCCCGCCTTCGCGGCCTGCCCCACGACGTTCTGGGACGTGTTCGGTGAGCAGGGCACGCCCGTGCGCGGCACGGTGTCGGAGTTGGGGCCGCTGCTGCTGTCGCGCATCCTCGACCTGAACGATACGCAGGAAGGCGTGCTGACGCTGGTGTTCAAGGTGTGCGACGACAGCGGGCTGCTGCTGCTCGATTTGAAGGATCTGCGCGCCGCGCTGCAATTCATCGGCGACAACGCCAAGGAGCTGACGACCAAGTACGGAAACGTATTCGCCGCGAGCATCGGCGCGATCCAGCGCGGGCTGCTCACGCTCGAGCAGCAGGGCGGCGACAAATTCTTCGGCGAGCCGGCGCTCAACGTGCAGGATCTGCTGCAGACGGAAAAGGGCCGGGGCGTGGTGAACGTGCTCGCGGCCGACAAGCTCATGCAGCAGCCGCGCATCTACGCCACGTTCCTGCTCTGGATGCTGTCGGAGCTGTACGAGGCGCTGCCCGAGATCGGCGACCCGGACAAGCCCAAGCTGGTCTTCTTCTTCGACGAGGCGCACCTGCTGTTCACCGACGCGCCAAAAGCGCTGCTCGACAAGATCGAGCAGGTCGTACGCCTGATTCGCTCGAAAGGCGTGGGCGTCTATTTCGTGACGCAGAATCCGCTCGACGTGCCCGACCGTGTCTTGGGTCAACTGGGCAACCGCGTGCAGCATGCGTTGCGCGCGTTCACGCCGCGCGATCAGAAAGCCGTGCAGACTGCGGCGACGACGATGCGCGCGAATCCCGAGCTGGATACGGAAAAGGTCATCACGGAGCTGGGCGTCGGCGAAGCGCTGGTGTCTTTTCTCGATGCGAAAGGCACGCCGACGATCGTGGAACGCGCCTGGATTCTGCCGCCCGCGAGCCGCATCGGACCGGCGACACCGGAAGAGCGCAGCCACACGATCAAGTCCTCACTGGTGTACGGCCACTACGAGCAGACCGTCGATCGCGAGTCCGCCTACGAGAAACTCGCGGCAGCATCCCAGCAGCGTGGACAGGCTGCGCCGGCTCCCGGCCAGCCGCCCGCAACGACTGCCGGCAGCAGCGGCGGCAGTGTGACGAGCGTGCTCGGCAACATCCTGCTCGGCTCCACGGGGCCGCGCGGCGGACATCGGGAGGGCGTGCTCGAAGCCGCGGCCAAGAGCGCCGCGCGCGCGGTTGCATCGCAAGCTGGCCGCGAGCTGTTGCGCGGGGTGCTGGGCGGGTTGCTCGGTGGGCGGAAGTGACGGCCCGACCGGAACTTGGCGGGTCAGGTCAGGCGGGGATTGAAGCGACGCGTATTGTGTGTCGCTTCAATCCCCGCAATATCAGACGTTGAAGCGGAAATGCACCACATCCCCGTCGTGCATCACGTACTCCTTTCCTTCGACGCGCATCTTGCCGCCTTCTTTTGCACCCTGTTCGCCCTTCAGCGCCACATAGTCCGCAAACGCGATGACTTCGGCGCGGATGAAGCCTTTTTCGAAATCGGTATGAATCACGCCCGCGGCCTTCGGGGCCGTATCGCCCCTGTGTATGGTCCACGCCCGCACTTCCTTCGGACCCGCGGTGAAGTAGGTCTCCAGACCCAATAGCTCGTAACCGGTCCGGATCAACCGATTGAGGCCGGGCTCTTCGAGTCCCATGTCGCTCAGGAACACCTGCTTGTCCTCGTCGGACAGATCGGCGATCTGCGCTTCGAGGGCTGCACAAATGGGGACGACACGCGAGCCTTCCTTGCGTGCGAGCTCCTGCACGCTGTCGAGCAGCGGGTTGTTGGTGAAGCCGGTCTCGTTGACGTTGGCCACGTACATGGTCGGCTTCATCGTCAACAGGAAGAACGGTTTGAGGACTTCGCGCTCCTCGGCATACAGATCGACGCTGCGAGCCGGCTTGGCCTGATTCAATGCGACCTGGACTTTCTCGAGGACCGCGACGATGCGCTGCGCTTCTTTGTCGCCGCCGGCCTTGGCGACCTTCGAATATTTGGCGAGCTGTTTATCGACGGTCGCCAAATCCGCCAGCGCGAGCTCGGTGTTGATGGTTTCGATGTCGGACACCGGATCGACCTTGCCAGCAACGTGTACGACGTTATCGTCCGTGAAGCAGCGCACGACATGCGCGATCGCATCGGTCTCCCGGATGTTCGCCAGAAACTGGTTGCCGAGCCCTCCGCCTTTGGAAGCACCGGCGACAAGACCGGCAATGTCCACGAACTCGACGATCGCTGGGATGACCTTCTGCGGATTCGCAATTTCGGCAAGCTTCGCGAGACGCGGGTCAGGGACCTCGACGATGCCGACATTCGGCTCGATCGTGCAGAACGGATAGTTCTCCGCCGCGATGCCCGCTTTGGTCAGCGCGTTGAATAGAGTGGACTTGCCGACGTTCGGCAGTCCGACGATGCCGCATTTGAGGCTCATTCTTGGCCCTTGCTAAAGCTTTTCAACCATGCAGACACAAAGAAACTTCACAATCATGACCCGCCGAGACGCCAAGAGCGCCAAGGAGAGCAATGCCGATACACTATGCGCGCATGTGGTCCCGCGCCGCCGTGACTCCGGAGACTACAAATAGAAGCTGACTTATTCATTTTTCTTCCTTGGCGCTCTTGGCGTCTGGCGGTTCCGGCTCTGTTCTTGAGCTCTTCAATCCTTGGTTTGAGTATGCAATCGATGCATTGCCTTCTCCATCTCGCCAGCGCGGATCAGCGGCCATACCTCCAGACTGCGCTCGATTGCAGCGGAGATCAGTTCGGTCTCCTCCTGGCGCGGCGGGCGGAGCACGTAGTTCACGACCTCGGCACGCTCGCCCGGATGGCCGATGCCGATGCGCAAGCGCCAGAACTCCGGGCCGAGCACCGCCGCGATGTCCTTCAAGCCGTTGTGCCCGGCTACACCGCCGCCTTTCTTGAGCCGCACAATGCCGGGCTCGAGATCGAGCTCGTCGTGCACGACCAGGATTTCGCCGGGCGCGATCTTGTAAAAACCCGCCAGCGCCTGGACAGCGCGCCCGCTCGCGTTCATGAACGTTTGCGGCAGCAACAGCCAGCCGTCGTTGGGGCCCGTCCCGAGCTTACCGACGCGGCCGAAGAATTTCGGCTCGGTCTGCAGGCGCACGCGATGCAGATCGGCGAGGTTCTCGACCCACCAGAAGCCGGCGTTGTGGCGCGTGGCCTCGTATTCCCGCCCCGGGTTGCCGAGCCCGACCACCAGTTTCATCGATTGCCTCGTACTCGCGTTCGCACGCGTTCAAAACAAAGGCCCGCACGACCCAGAGGGAAGCTCTGATCGAGCGGGCCCGGCTATGCAGCGCGAGGCTGCTCGCGGACTTACTTCTTGTCCTTGTCGCCCTTCTTCTCTTCCTTCTTCTCTTCGGCCCCAGGTGCGGCCGCGCCCGGCGCCGCAGCTCCAGGCGCCGCAGCTTCCGCAGTAGCAGCGACTTCGGCCTCAGGCTCGGCCTCGACACGCGGCACCGCGATCGTGGCGACCACGCTGTCATTGCCGCCGCGCAATTGCGACGACTCGACACCGGATGGCAGCTTCAACTCCGACAGGTGGATCGAATGGCCCATCTCCAGGTTGGCGAGATCGACCTCGATGTATTTGGGCAGATCGGCCGGCAAGCAGATGACGTCGATTTCGCTCATCACGTGGTTGACCGTTCCGCCGCCGGTCTTGACGCCGGGCGCGATTTCCGCGTTGATGAAGTGCAGCGGCACCTTCATGTGGATCTTCTTGTCCTTGGCCACGCGCTGAAAGTCGACGTGCATGACAGCCGCGCGCCATGGATGCATCTGCACGTCGCGCAGCAGGAGCTGTTCCTTCTGCCCCTCGAGGCTCAGCGTCAGGATGGACGCGTGAAAGGCTTCCTGCTTGAGGTGCAGCGCGAGCTCCTTGTGATCCAACTCGATGTTCTGCGCCGGTTTACCGCCCCCGTAAAGGATGGCCGGCACGCGCTCTCCGTGACGCAGGCGGCGGCTCGCACCTCGGCCTTGCGTCGAACGCGGTGTTGCGTTGACTTCGATTGCCATGTCTATCTCCAAAAAAGCCATCCGCGACCAGATGGCTGGTTGATAAAACGTTACTCCATGAACAGCGAGCTCACCGACTCCTCGTTGCTGATACGCAGCATGGTCTCGGCCAGCAGCTCCGCTACGGACAGTTGACGAATCTTGCTCGACGCCTTCGCGTCGTCGCGCAGCGGGATGGTATCGGTGACGACCACTTCGTCGATCACCGAATTTTCTATGCGCTGCACGGCCGGCCCGGACAGCACCGGATGAGTACAGTACGCCAGCACCCTCTCCGCACCTTTCTCTTTCAACGCCAGCGCGGCCTCCACCATCGTGTTGGCGGTGTCCACCATGTCGTCCATGATCACGCACGTGCGGCCTTTGACCTCGCCGATGATGTTCATCACGGTCGCGACGTTCGGACGCGGACGGCGCTTGTCGATGATCGCGAGATCCGACTCGAGGCGCTTGGCCAGCGCACGTGCGCGCACCACGCCACCCACGTCGGGCGACACGACGACCAGGTTCTGATAACCGTGCTTCCATACGTCGCCGAGCAGAATCGGCGCGGCGTATATGTTGTCGACCGCGATGTCGAAGAAGCCCTGGATCTGATCCGAGTGCAGATCCATCGTGAGCAAGCGATCGACTCCGACTGCGGCCATCAGATTCGCAACTACTTTTGCGCTGATCGCCACGCGCGCCGAGCGCGGGCGGCGGTCCTGTCGGCCATAGCCAAAGTACGGGATCGCCGCCGTGATGCGTCCGGCCGACGAGCGCTTCAGCGCGTCGACCATCAGCAGCACTTCCATCAGGTTGTCATTGGTCGGCATGCACGTCGATTGCAGGATGAACACATCCTTGCCGCGCACATTCTCGAGCAGCTCGACCATCACCTCGCCGTCGCTGAAGCGGCCGACCATGGCCCGGCCCAGATGGATGTTGAGGTGTTTGACGACGGCTTCGGCAAGCTTCGGGTGAGCGTTGCCGGTGAACACCATCAAGTTGTCATAAGCCATGGCACGAAACGAACCCGGATCTCGCAAGAACAAAAACAGCCGCCTTCAATCCGGGCGGCTGCAATTGGCTGGGGAGGTAGGGATCGAACCTACGAATGCTGGAATCAAAATCCAGTGCCTTACCACTTGGCGACTCCCCAGAAACCTCTCCGGACCTGGTCTTTCGAAGCGCGGGGCCTACTCGATCCAGTCCGCTAGCGGGTGCTGGAGCAGTCCCTCGGCGACGAAGCCGTGCATTCCGGCAGGCAACTGCGTCAGAACGGACCGCGCGGCCGACTCGGAGTCGAAGGGACAAAACACACATGCTCCGGATCCTGTGAGCGCCGCCGGACCAAACTGCCGCAGCCACTGCAAATGATTGGCGACTTCGGGATAACGGCGACATACCACCGCCTCAAGATCGTTGCGTCCGAGCAGGTCGTGACGATCGCATCCCTCTGAAAAGGCGCGTATTGTGACCGGAGTCGTAGAACGTGTCAATTCAGGATCGGCGAACACGGCAGCGGTGGAAACGGCCACCGGCGGGACCAGAACGAGGTACCAGGACGGCGCCAGATCGACCTGCTGCAACTCATCTCCGATCCCTTCAGCGAACGCATTCTGGCCGAACACAAACACCGGGACGTCGGCGCCGAGCTTGAGCCCCAAGCTTTGCAGCTCCTGCCGCCGCAGTCGCAGATTCCACAGCCGGTTCAGTGCAAGCAGGGCCGTGGCGGCATCAGAGCTGCCACCGCCGAGCCCGCCGCCCATCGGGAGGGTTTTGTCGATCTTGAGGTCGGCGCCAAGCTTGCAAGCCGTCGCCTCCTGTAGAAGCCTGGCGGCGCGTACCGTCAGATCGTCCTTCTCTTCGACGCCCGGGAAATCGCTCATGCGCCGGATCTGCCCGTCGTTACGCAGCCGGAACGTCAGACGATCCGCACGATCGATGAAGCGAAAGACGGTCTGCAACGTGTGGTAGCCGTCGGGGCGGCGGCCGGTAACCAACAGGAAAAGGTTGAGCTTGGCGGGTGCCGGACAGCTCAACTCAGTCGCCGAGACCATCGATCTTCCATTCATCGACCACCAGCCGCATGCGCAGGCCTGCCCCGGAAAGATCCAGCTTGGATGGCAGACCGGACGCTCCAGCCGGCGCCCAGTCCAGATAAGCGACTTGCCACCCGCCCTGCGTCAACAGCTTGAGCTTGCCGGCTTCATCGTCCTCGCGCTCCGCAGTTCCGAGCGCCGGGGATTCCAGCCCGCGGACCCAGTACTGCAGATCCTCGAGCGGCAGATCCCAGCCGAGCACTTTGCGTGAGAGCACCTTCAAATCGTCCGCGCGGTACTCCTTGCCGTCGGAAGTGACGAGCAGCGCACCGGTCGCATCGTGCCGCATGTGCGCCACTGCCGTGCCCACCGGAGAGTACAGCCAGACCTCGTCGCTGCTCGGCGCGTGCTGCCAGCGGATACGTCCCGGATAAGCCTTGTTTTCGACGCGCACGTTGACGCGGCCCGCCAGATCGAAGGCGCTGACTCGAGATGGATCGACAACGATCGCGGCTGGCTTGAGCGTTGTACATGCAGCGAACAGCACGCTGCAGAGCAGGAGCGCTAGCCACCTGCAGGCGCGCAAGCAGAGCGTCCGCCTCGCGACAGCACGTACGCCAGCGGGCAAACGGCTCGCTAGAGCGGGATTTCGAGCGCCCGGCAAGGAAGAAGTCGGGGCACGATCAGCGTACGAGGCGCTTCACGGTCGCCTGAAGCATCTCGTTGTCCGGGTTGTCCTTGGAGGCGTCGGCCCAGATCTTTTCGGCCTCTTTCTTCTGGCCGCCGGCCCACATGACTTCGCCGATGTGAGCCGCGATCTCCGGATCGGGTCTTTGCGTGTAGGCGCGCTGCAGATATGTGAGTGCTTCCTTGTTTTCACCGAGGCGGTACAACACCCAACCCATGCTATCGAGGATGAAGGGGTCTTCAGGCGAGAGCTTCAGCGCTTTCTCGATGTAGCCCTTGGCTTCTTTCAGCCGGTCGGTGCGATCGGCCAGCGTGTAACCCAGCGCGTTGTACGCCTGCGCGTGGTCCGGCTTCAGCGTGATCAGCTTGCGCAGATTGGTTTCGACCACATCGATGCGATCGAGCTTCTCGGCCGCCATCGCGGAGTCGTACAGCAGGTCGACGTTTTCCGGCTGCTTCTCGAGCGCGTGGTTCAGCAGGTCGTACGACTCCTGGTAGTTCTTGGCCTCGCGCAGGAGCTGGGCTTCGGCCTGGATCAGCATCGCGCGCTGTTCGTCGCTCGCGGTGCGGACGTTCTGCAGGTATTCGCGCGCTTCGGCCAGCTTGTTCTGACGTCCGAGCAGGAATGCGTAGCGGGCCTGCGCCGGGACGAACTGCTCGCCGGCTTGGACCGAGCGATAGGCCTTCATCGCGTCGTCATAGCGCTTGGTCTCTTCATACACCTGGCCGAGATAGAAGCGCACGGCATCGGGATCGCGGTATTTCAGCTCGAGCCCGCGCTTCAGCGACGCCTCCGCAGCCGGAAAGTCGTTCATCTGCAGCGACAGCAGGCCCATCGTGACCGCGATGTCGGCATTGGTCGGCTGCTCGTCGAGCAGGAGCTGGTACTCGGCGCGCGCTTCCTTCAGTTGCTTGTTGTTGATCAGAAGGCGGGCGTAGTTCGCGCGCACTTCGCGCGATTTCGGATAGGTCTGCAGGAACCCATGCAGGTACTCGATAGCTTTCGCGTTCGAATCGCGCTGCTGCAGCAGCTGACCGTTGAATAGCGCGCCGATCTCCCAATCCGGCCGCAGTCTGAGCGCTTCCTTGATCTCGCTGCCTGCCACGTCGTACTTGCCGGCCGAGAATGCGGCCTGAGCGATGGCGAAGTGAGCCTCGGGAAGCTGCGGATAGTCTTTGGCGAGCTCCTTCGTGACGTTCAGGACGGCATTGCGATCGGGATGCTTGGCCAGCATCTGGTGCAATTGCATGAACCCCGCTGCGACGTTGCCGTCGGCCGCGATCAACGTTTGCAGCAGCGGCTTCGCCTCCGACAGCTTGTTGCTGCTCACGAGCAGCGCCGCCAGGGTCTGGCGCGCCTGCGGGCTGTCCTTGTCCAACTCGACCCACAGCCGGGCACCT
>Ga0105241_10003145_pt1 | contig 12277 bp, 8 predicted proteins | sample KBSC64metaG_FD_80422 | JGI IMG/M metagenome (GOLD analysis project Ga0105241, IMG submission 80422) | Corn rhizosphere microbial communities from Kellogg Biological Station, Michigan, USA - KBS C6-4 metaG | ecosystem: Host-associated > Plants > Roots > Rhizosphere > Soil | place: Michigan, USA... | reverse complement strand
CGCCGAGTGTTCTGTGTCCCACGCCACGTATGCGCCTAACGGAAGCAGACCGGTCCGGTGGCATCAAGCCGGATCACACGCTGCTGTGGTCCGGCCGCGTTCGGCCTGACACCACCGGCCCGGTCTGCTTGGGCAAGCCCCGCATACGCGGCGTGGGACCCAGAACACAACACCCTTATGGTGAGAAGGATCCACCGAACCGCGTGGTCGGCTCAGGTTGCACCGAAGCGGACACCCACGTAGGTGCAGCGCTTCGCGACCGCCCCTAAGACCCCGCCACCTCCACCCGCGTCCGCAGTCGCGCATCCCGCGCCGAGCGCGCCGCGATCAGCTCCCGCACGCCGCCGCGCAGGCACCAAGCGCTGCGCTCCGCGTCCCAGCGCGCCAGGACGCGGCGTCTGATCGTGATCGGGACCGTCGCGATCTCGTTCGGCGCGGCGAGGGTCGAGCCGAAGCCGACCAGGCGTTGCGGGCAGTCCTCCTCGCCCGCCAGGTAGATCTGGACCACCTCGCGGCCGATGCGCGCTCCGGTGTTGCGTACCTTCACCAGCAGTTCGATGTCTCCGGCGGCCGTCACTCCGGCGGTGATGTCCTCGTACTCCCAGGTCGTGTAGCCAAGGCCGTGGCCGAAGGGGTATGCCGGGTTGGTTTCGGCCTTCTCGTATCCGCGGTAGCCGAACATCGCTCGCTCGGCGTAGACGATCTTTCCGTCCGTCGGCTGTGTCGAGAGGACCGGGGCGTCGGTTGCGGTCTTCGGGAACGTCGTGGGCAGGCGGCCGCCGGGCTCGACGGTGCCGGTCAGGGCATCGGCGATGGCGTGGCCGCCCTCCTGGCCCGGGAACCAGGCCCACAGCAGCGCCGGGGTCAGTGCGCGCCAGGGCATCTCTATCGGGGCGCCGGCGTTCACCACGACGATGGTGCGGGGGTTGGCCTTCGCCACCTCCGTGACCAGGTCGTCCTGGCGGCCGGGGAGCTTCAGGTCGGTGCGGTCGAAGCCCTCGCTCTCCACCTCGTCTGTTGTTCCGACGATGACGATCGCTATGTCCGCGGCTCGGGCCGCCGCGATGGCCGCCTCGAACAGGTCGTCGTCGTCGGGGCCCGGCGCGCCGTGGTTGATGCCGAAGATCGCGATCGGGAGGTCCGGATCCACTTGCGCGAGGGCCTCGATCCGCACGCTGCCGGGTTCCATCTCCACCTCGACCCGGTGCTCCGGCGGCTTGACCAGGCCCTCGGCCAGGTCGGCGCCCTCGTTCGGGGAGAGCGTGATCTTCATCGGCGCGTTGTCCCCGATCACCAGCCGGAAGGCGCCGATGCCGGAGACGGAGAACTGGTGGTTTCCGGCCTCGGTGATGGCGACGTCGGCGCGCACGCGGATTCCGGCGGTCCCGGCGGGCAGGCCGCCCGTGAACACGAACCGCGACGCCTGCCGCACCTCGCTGCCGAGCACGTCGCCGGCCGGGTCGATGAAGTCCACGCGCACTCCGGCGTGGCCGGTGTCCGGGTCCGTCGCGGTCTGCGGCGTGATCGGCGGCAGCAGGCGCTGCGTCACGACGCCCTCGGCGTAGTCGACCTTCACCGTCGAGCCCATCGCCTCGGTCAGGGCCGTCAGAGGGCTGACGATGTGGGCCGGGTTCACGTGCGCCGAGCCGCCGCCCTGAGCAGTGAGGTGCTTGGCGTTCGGCCCGATGACCGCCACCCGCGACACCGAGTGCGGGTTCAGCGGCAGCAGCGGTCCGTTGCCGACTTCCTCGTTGCGCAGAACGACCATGGAGCGCGCCGCGATGTCGCGAAGCTGCGCCGCGGCGTCGTCGGGGGTCGTCACCGGCGCCAAAGGCTCGGAGCCGTCGAGGGATCCCGTGCGATCAGCCAGTTGCAGGACGCGCAGCACCTTGTCGTCGATCGCTGATTCGGTGACCTCGCCCTTCTTCACCGCCGCGATCAACGCCTCGCCCCACGGCCCCTGCGGCCCCGGCATCACCACGTCCAGCCCGGCGTTCGCCGAGGCCGCCGCCGACCGCGTGGCGAACCAGTCGGACACCACGACCCCGTCGAACCCGAGCTCGTCCTTCAGCACGCCGGTGATCAGCGGCCCGTTGTCCGTCATGCTGACGCCGTCGACCGAGTTGTACGCCGCCATCACCGACCACGCGCCGGCCCGCACCGCGGCCTCGAACGGCGGCAGGTACACCTCGCGCAGCGTCGCCTCGTCGATCTCGGCGTCGTACGTCATGCGCTCGGTCTCGGACTCGTTGCCGATGAAGTGCTTGACCGTCGAGGCGACTCCCGTGCTCTGCACACCGTCGACGAAAGCCGCGGCGACGGTCGCGGTCAGGACCGGGTCCTCGGAATAGCACTCGAAATGGCGGCCGCCCAAGGGGCTCCGGTGCAGGTTGACGTTCGGCGCCAGGTGCCAGGCGATGCCCTTGTCCCGCGCCTGCGCGCCCATCAGCGCCCCGGCGCGGCGCACTTGGCCGGGATCCCACGTCGCGGCCAGCGCCGTCGGGTTCGGGAACAGCAGTGACGGGTCGCGCTCGTCCCACGTGGTGCCGCGCACGCCGGCGGGGCCGTCCGACAGCAGGAGCTTGCGCAGCCCGACCTCCGGGACGGCCCGCAGCGACCAGAAATCCTCGCCGGTCAGCAGCGCGACCTTCTGTTCGAGCGTGAGGCGTCCGACGAGGTCGGCCAGCGCCTTCTCATCCATCACAGGTTCCCTTCGAACGTTTTATCGATGCCGCGGAACGCCCCGCATGCTGCGGACCACGGGCATCACCGCCGATCATCCGACGCAGGCGTCAAGATGCAACCCTTACCCCTCCTACCCGCGCATCCGGGTGGATCGCCGCCGACGAAGGATCGCGCAGTATTTCTTGCCGAACTCGCGTTATGAAATCTCTCGAACGCCGTCTCTTCTGCGAGGGGCCTTCGCACTGGGGCCTCGCGCAAGGGAGGCGACGATGGTGACCGAGCACGGCCGGGCCGAGTTGCGGGAGTTCTACATCGACCCCGCCCAACCGCTGACGATCGCGGTGGGACAGGCCTTCGACCTGGTGAGCATGCCGGCGGCCGTCGGGCATACGGCGCTGGCGGCGCTGTGTGCCCGCAGAGTGCGGCTCGGTCCCGTCGTCGCCGACTCCCGGAAGTCGGTGATGAGGGTCGGGTGATTAGGCGGGGCCCTCGGCGTCCGCGTCGGGGGCCGAGGATCGACCGCCACTCTGCCGCCGCTGTTGCCGTGGCGCGGGTGGCTGCATTGGCTTGTCCCGCCGGGCGGCGCCGCGATGTTGTGGACGCCGGCCGGCGCTTTGCTGTCCGTGCTCTCCGAACGGAGCGGGGCGCGGGCCTTGTAGAGAAGGCACTTCTGGCCGAAAGGGCTGTGAAACACAGTCCGATCGGCCCGTCGGCCTCCGGTCCGGCACGTGTCAACATCCTGTGTTCATCCGGTCGGGTACACCGCTCTCGGATTACCGCACAAGCGACGGTCCGGTGGTCCAAGCTGTCCCCGGCCGCGCACCAGGCGCCACCTCCCCGGTGTCGCGCGCCAGTCACCGCATGTCCGTGAGTTGACGCCGACACCAGGAGGCCGTCCGTGCCCGTCCCCGGGGAGCAGCAGCACCCACCGACCGACGCCGAGCTGATCGCCATGGTGCGGGCCGGCGACCGGCGCGCGTACGGGCCGCTGTACGAGCGGCACCGGCGCGCGGCGCTGCGCGTGGCCCGCCACCTGGCCCGGGACGAGGCGGCCGCGGACGACCTGGCGGCCGAGGCGTTCACCCGCGTGCTGGCCGCGATCGACCGCGGGAACGGTCCGGACGAGGCGTTCCGGGCGTATCTGTATACGACGTTGCGCCGCACTGCCTTCGACTGGGCCGAGTCGGAGAAGCGTGTGCGGCTGGTGGAGAACATCGCCGAGCTGGAGGTGACGGCGGCCCCGGTGACCGGCGCGGACCGGGATCCGCTCGACGAGGCCTTCGACCGGCAGATCACCTCGCGGGCCTTCCACTCGCTGCCGGAGCGCTGGCAGATCGTGTTGTGGCACCTGGAGGTGGAGGGCGAGACGCCCGCGGAGGTGGCGCCGCTGCTGGACCTGTCGCCGTCGGCGGTCTCGGCGCTGGCCTACCGTGCCCGGGAAGGGTTACGGCAGGCCTTCTTACAGGAGCACTTGGCCGAGACGGTGAACGAGGCCTGCCGGCCGTTCGCGCAGCGGCTGGCGGCCTTCGTGCGCGGCAAGCTCGGGACGCGCGACCACACGAAGGTGGAGCGCCACCTGGATACGTGTGCTGATTGCACCGGGCTCTATCTGGAGCTGCTGAAGTTCAACGAGGCGCTGCCGGAGGTGCTCTCGCCCCTGGTGTTCGGCTCTGCGGCGGCGGCGAAGATCATCGCCGGGGTGGCGGTGGGGGCCGCGGCGGCGACCGGGGTGATGGCGACGTCGGCGGGCACGACGGCGACGGTCGTCGGGGGCGCCGCGGGTGGTGCGGCTGCGGGCGGCACGGCCGGCGGCGCAGCGGCCAGCGGGACCGCGAAGGCCGGGGCCTTGCTGGCGCGCTGGCTGATGCAGCTGCGCAAGCAGCGGACCCAGGCGATCACGATGGCGGCGGTAGCGGTGGTGGCGTGCGCGGTGCTGGCGTGGGGGATGTCCGGCGGCGGGAAGGGGGCGCCGCCGCTGGACATGCCGTCGCCGAGTCCGTCGTCGGCGGTCGCGCTGCCCGCGCCGACGCACGTGGCCAGCACCAAGCCGTCGCCGAAGCCTCCGGCCCCGAAGCCGTCGAGTCCGCCGGTGGTGCCTCCGCCGGTGCGGCACACGCCGATCGCCACGCCTCCCGCGCCGCGGCCGACACCGCCGAAGCCGACGCCGACGAAGTCGCTGCCGGTGCCGACCCCGACGACTCCCCCGCCGCCTCCGCCGAGCACGCCGTCACCGAGTCCGGCGCCGTCGCCGTCGCCGTCACCGACGACGTCCGCGGACCCGACGATCTGCGAGTTGGCGTGGCAGGCCATACAGGATCCGACGCCGGAGAACATCGGGCTCTTCCTCGCGGCGCGATGGGATCCGCTCTGCGTGCCGGTGCCGTGGGTACCGTGGCCGTGGTCGCAGTGGCCGCAGAACAGTCAGCAGGGTCAGCAGGAGGGTGGACACCACTCCCCGCACATCAGCCTGCGGGATCTGAATCAGTAGCGCCGAAGGCACAGCGCGGTCGCTGACGCCTGTCGAACATCAGCGGCCACGCTTCCGCCGCCCCACTACCCGCGCGGGTAGCCTCTAGCCATGCACAAGGACCTCCTCGGCGCCCCGCCGCCGACCCTGCTTCCCGACGACGCCCCGGTGCGCGACGCCCTGGCCGCGGGCACCGACCCGGCCGAGGTGGCCGCGGCGAACCCGGCGGCCCCGGCCGCGTGGGCCGCGCTGGCGGAGGCCGCGCTGGCCGCCGACGACTCCACCGCCGGCTCGGTCACCGCCTACGCCTTCGCCCGCACGGGCTACCACCGCGGTCTGGACCTGCTGCGCCGCGCCGGCTGGAAGGGCCACGGCCCCGTGCCGTGGTCGCACGACGCCAACCGCGGCTTCCTGCGCGCGCTGAACGCGCTGGGCGTCGCCGCCGAACGCATCGGCGAGACCGAGGAGGCCGAGCGCTGCGCCACGTTCCTGGGCGACAGCGACCCGGAGGCCTTCAAGGCGCTGCGCGGCTGATCGAGCCTGGCGCACGGCCGGCCCACGCGCCGGCCATATGCACCGGCACACACGCCGACCGCACGGCCGCCCCGTGCGGCAAAGCGGCCGCGACACAGCGAGGCCCGGAACCGCAGTGGCACACGGTTCCGGGCCCGCCGCATGAGCTACAGCCGCATCAGCGCTGGATCAGCTGGTGCAGGCTCCGCCGTCGGTCCACACACCCTGCGAGTTGCTGCCGGGGACGTCGCCCTGCGTCCACCACTTGGCGGTCCACTTGTGCGCCGGCGACCCGTACTGGACCACCGCCCCACCGCTGTAAGCGTTCGTGGAACTCCACACCGGCAGCGTGCAGGTGCCCGGAGGCGGCGGGGGCGGAGTGCTGGTCCCGCCGCTGCAGGCGCCGTTGTCCGTCCACACCCCCTGCGAGTTGTTGCCGGGGATGTCGCCCTGGGTCCACCACTTGGCGGTCCAGGTGTGGCCGTTGTACGACACCACCGCGCCGCCGTTGTAAGCGGTCGTCGCGCTCCAGGCCGCCGCGCCGCAGTTGCCGCCGGGCGCCGAGGACGACGACGAGGAGGTCGGCGTCGTGGGCGTGGTGGTCGGCGTCGTGCTGGGCGTCGTCGGCGTGGTGGTCGGCGTGGTCGACGGCGACGACGTGGGCGGCGGGCCGGTCGGGCACGAGGCCGCCGATCCGTTGACGTCGTTGACCGTGTCGTTGAACAGCGTGTTGCCGGAGTCCAGGTCGTACAGCGAGAACATCATCGCCCCGCCGAGGCCGTTGCAGTGCAGGTAGTCGGCCTTGGCCTGGATCGACTGCGCGTCCTCGCCGGACCAGAAGTTGGTGCCGTCGTAGAAGTACGCAGCCTCGGCCACCGGGTCCCAGTAGGTGTCCGCGGGGTTGTTCACGATCCCCGTCAGTTCCTTGTACATCTGGATGCCCGGCACGTTCCCGGAGTCCGCCGCGCCCGCCGCGGCCCCGGTCGCCGGCTGGAACAGGCCGTGGGCCGAGCCCGCGGTGACTCCCGTCCAGCCCCGGTAGTAGAACGGGACGCCGACGGTCAGCTTGCCGGCCGGGAACCCGCCCGGGATCCCGTATGAGGGATCGCCGACCGTGTACGCCTTGACCGCCTCGTCGAGGTTGTACTTGGCGTTGCCCGGCGGGACGTTGCTCATCGGGTCGTTCGGGTCGCTGTAGATCGGGGCCTGGTGGTTCGTCGGCCCGGTCGCGTCCCAGGCGCCGTGCATGTCGTACGTCATCGCGTCGCCGAACGTCAGGATGTTGCCGATGTTCTGCGTCTCGATGCCGGCCGCGATCTTTTCTTGTCCTGAAGGCAAAGCAGCGGACAGCGCATAAGTCTTTCCGTCAGCTGACCCCTGAGCGTTCAGCTCGGTCCGGAACTCCTGCAGCAGCGCCGTGTAGTTGGCCTTGTCCGCGGCGGACTCGTGGTTGCCGAGGTGCCCGGCGGTGGATGCCGGATACTCCCAGTCGATGTCGAACCCGTCGAAGATGCCGGCCGCGGTGCCGTTGCCGCCGTAGCCGCCGGAGGCCGGGATGTTGCCCTTGATGAACATGTTGATGCAGCTGGACACGAACTTCTGCCGCGAGGCCGAGGTGGCGGCCACGTCGGAGAAGTACTTGGAGTACGTCCAGCCGCCGATCGACAGCAGAACCTTGAGGTTCGGGTTCTTCTTCTTCAGCTCCTGAAGCTGGTGGAAGTTGCCGGCGATGGGCTGGTTGTAGACGTCGGAGGTCCCGTCGACGCTGATCGTGGAGTCGAAGGACTTCTGGTAGTCGGCGAACTGGTCCTCGGCGCCGTCACCGGCGTTCGGGTCGTTCTCGCCGGCCGGGTCCGGATCCGTGGCCTTGGTGGCCTCGAAACAGGTCAGGTTGCTCGGGTCGATGTTCTCGAAGTCGTAGATCAGGTAGTTCAGCTTGCTCGCCGCACCGGACTGATCGACGTTCTTCAAGTAGTAGGCGTTCTGGTAGATGGACCACTGGTCGTAGTAGGCCACCTTCAGACCGCCGGACGTCGCCGCGGCCCCGGTGGTGTTGCTCCGGGTCGCGGCGGGGGTGCTGGACGTCCCGGCGCCGATGGCGGCCGAGGCACCCGCGACGATGACCGCGGAGGCGAGCACCGCGGTCAAAGCTGATCTGTGCTTATTGCTTATAGCGCTGTGTTTGTTACTTATAGCGCTTCGTGACGCTCTCATTCGTTACGCACGCTCCTGTGGCGGGAGAAACGGGAGGGAAACCGTGGGGAAAGCGATTGCGCATGGAGCTGATCCGGAGAGCGGCGCCGCACCAGACGGATCGGGTTGTAGGGAAGAAGTACCGCCGTCATCGGGGCCTGTCAAGGGTGAGGTCTAGACCAAGGTCTAGACCTACTGGCATAGACCATGGTCATTGCCTCGCAGGTCAGCGAAAGGCAAAGAAGCCCTTACGAGGGCTTGACCACAGGGGCGGCGGCGAGGAGCATGGCGCTCGCCACCGCTGGTCTAGACAAATTCCGTCCCATAGAGGAGCCCCATGAGCCTCCCCTCCCAGCCCCACCGACCGCGCCGCACCGCACTCGCGGCGGCCGCCGTCCTGAGCCTGGCGATCATCCCGGTCGCCGCCGCGTCCCCGGCACTGGCCACCCCCGGCAGCGCCGCCCCTGCTTCACAGCCCGACACAGCCGCACAGTCCCATGACAACAACGGAAAGGTCTCCGTCGGTTACTTCACCCAGTGGGGGATCTACTCGGGGTTCTATGAGAAGAACCTGATCACCTCCGGCGCGGTGAACAAGCTCACGGAAATCGACTACGCGTTCTCCAACATCGCCGCCGACGGCACCTGCTCCAGCGCCGACTCCTGGGCCGACTGGCAGAAGCCGGTGGACGCCGCGAACTCCGTCGACGGCACCGCAGACTCCGGCGCGCAGGCGATCGCGGGGAACTTCAACCAGCTGCGCGAGCTGAAGAAGGCCTATCCGAAGCTGAAGATCGTGATGTCGGTCGGCGGCTGGTCGGAGTCCACCAACTTCTCCGCTGCCGCGGCCACCCCTGAAAGCCGCGCCAAGTTCGCTCAGTCCTGCATCGACATGTACATCAAGGGCAACCTGCCGGGCGTCGCGCCGGGCGCGGCCGCCGGGATCTTCGACGGCATCGCGATCGACTGGGAGTACCCGGACGAGGTCGGCAACGGCAACCCGCACGGACCCCAGGACACGCACAACTTCACACTGCTGCTCCAGGAACTGCGCAGCCAGCTGAACGCTCAGGGTTCAGCTGACGGCAAGCACTACCTGCTCACCGCCGACACCCCGTCCGGCCCGGAGAAGGTCTCGCACATCGAGGTCGGCCCGGTGTCGCGGATCGTGGACTGGATGAACGTCATGACGTTCGACTTCCACGGCCCGTGGGAGACCACCGGTCCGACGGAGTCCCAGTCCAACCTGTTCCCCTCGCCGTTCGACCCGGCTCCGCGCCCCACCCCGGGCAACCCGTACCCGGACAACGGCGAGATCTCGACGGTGGAGGTCGTGGCGAACTACCTGCGCCAGGGCGCCAGCCCGAACAAGATCGCCATCTCGATCCCGTTCTACGCGCACGGCTGGACCGGCGTGGCCCCGGGGCCGAAGGGCGACGGCGAGTTCCAGCCGGCCACCGGCGTGGCGGCGGACGTCCAGTACAACCAGATCGCGGCGCAGCCCGGGACCGTCCACCACGACCCGTTCTCCGGCGCCGCGTACAAGTACGACCCGGTGAGCAAGACCTTCTGGACGTTCGACGACGCGCAGAGCATCCAGCAGAAGGTCTGGTTCATCAAGCTCGCCGGACTGCGCGGCGACATGACCTGGTCGCTGGACGGCGACACCGCCGACGGGCAGTTGGTCAACGTGTTCGGGCTCGCCAAGTAGCGCTGTTAGCACGACAGAGTGAAGTGACACACCTCACATACTTGGCGGTGTGATCACAGGGAACGTATAGACCGGGTGGCTCCTCACCACTTTCGACAGCATCCACCGCAGTCGAAACTGGAGGAGCCACCCGTGTCCGTCTTCCCGTTGCCCGCGATCGGCGAAGCCACTCATCGGATCAGCCACAGATATGTGACCGCACGCGGGGTGCGGTTCCACATCGCCGAAACAGTGCCTGCCGAGGAAACAGGATCCACCGACCGCGAGCCCGTGGTGCTGCTGCACGGCTTCCCGCAGCACTGGTACGTCTGGCGGCACGTCCTGCCGCATCTCGGCGCATACCGCGTCCTTGCCCTGGACCTGCGCGGCTTCGGCTGGTCGGAGGCGCCGAAGCACGGATACAGCACGGGGAACCTGGCCGAGGACGTGATCGCCGTCCTCGACGAACTCGGGATCGAGAAGGCCGCGATCGTCGGCCACGACTGGGGCGCCTGGGTCGCGTTCGCGGCGGCCGTGCGGCATCCGGAGCGGGTCAGTGCCCTGGTTTCGGTGAACATGACACATCTGTGGCCGGTGCACCGGCGGGTGCTGCCGAACCTGTGGCGGATGTGGCACACGGCGCTCCTCGAGCATCCGCCGATCGGGCGGCTGGTGCTGCGGCACACCGGGTTCGCCGCGTTCCTGCTCAGGCACTGGTCGGGCGATCCCGCGCTATGGGAGCGCGAGGATTTGCGGGTCTATACGGACCTGTTGCGCGATCCGGCGCGGGCCCGTGCCGGGGAGCAAATGCACGCGGCGTACGTCTGGCGCGAGATCTTCGGGCATCCGCTGGGCCGCTACCGGAAGGCGCGGCTGAGCGTTCCGACTCTGATCATCGGCGGGGAGCACGATGTGGTGATTCCGCCGGCCGTGCTGGAGGGCGGCGAGCGGCATGCCGACGATCTCAGGGTCGTGGTGCTGCCGGGCGGCGGGCATCTGCTGCCGGAGGAGCGGCCCGCGGAGGTGGCGGAGGCCCTGGTGTATTTCCTCGGCTGATGCGAGGCGCCGACGGCTTCGGGGCCGTCGGCGCCGGGCCGCTGGCCCCACCGCGCTCACTCGCCCTGCTGCTCAGCCGCGGTGTCATCGGTCGCCGCCGCCGCGGCAGCCCGCTCGGCGCGCTGCTTCGCCAGCTCCTCGACCGCGCTCGGCAGCGTGGTCTCGAAGTCGATCAGCTTCGCCCACGTCGGCGTGATCACGATGCGCACCATCCCGTCGTGGTACAGCGAGCGCACCTCCGCCTCCCATTCGACGCGCTGCTCGGCCGTCATCTCGTAGGTCCCGTTCATCTGCAGGAACTCCTCCGGGATGTCGTCGACCGGGTCCAGCTCCGCGCTGCCGCGCAGCAGCAGGATCTTCGGCGGGTGGACCTCGGTGTCGATCGTCAGCGCGACCTGTGGGTTCGCCCGCAGGGAGGGGAGCTTCGGGGCGTTCTTGGTGGTGCACAGGACGATCTGCGAACCGTTCCAGGTGAACGCGATCGGGACGTTGCGCGGGGTGCCGTCCTTGGCCACGTACGCCAGGCGGGTCACGTCGCGCGCCAGCAGCTCGCGGCTGATCGGGCGGTCCAGGATCTCGGTGATCTCGTGCTGCTCCATGGTGTTCGCTCCTCGTCGGTGTGGTTCGGTCGGTGTGCTCGGCGCGTTCTCACCCCTGGGACGGAGCCGGTTCCGGGTTCTCGACACTCCCCCGAGCGGGGGATGAAAACGCGCGGATCTCACTCCGCCAGGCGATCCGCCGCATGATCGCCCTCTCCTATGGTGAGTCCATGATCCGTAGCAAAGCCCTGCGTTCGACGTTCATCGGCGTGTCGTGTCTGACCCTGGTCTCCGCCGCGGTCGCCCCCGCGTCGGCGACCGGGCTCGATTCCCAGCACGTCGACTGGCAGGTCTGCGACTGGTACGCGCATCCGACGCCCGGCGGTACCGACTGGAGTCAGTACCCGGTCACGTATTGCGCAGACGTCACTGTCCCCCTGGACTGGTACGACCCGTCCAAGGGCACCATCAGCATCCGCGTCACCAAGGTCGCCAGCACCGGCGGCGCAGCCCGCCGCGGCATCCTGATGGTCGACCCGGGCGGGCCGGGCAGCGACGGCTCCACCCTGGCGACGAAGACCGCGAAGTCCCAGCCGGCCCTGCTCTCCGCCTACGACATCATCGGCTTCGCCCCGCGCGGCGTCGCGCCCTCGACCGCGCTCGACTGCGGCATCGACTGGTCCCAGTACACGCCGGTCTCCGACGAGCGCGACCGCTCCCCCGCGAACACCGCGCAGCAACTCGCCGACGCACGCCTGGTCGGCCGGAGCTGCGGGGCGGCCCCGCTGGCGCCGTACATCACCACCGACCAGACGGTCCGCGACATGGACCTCATCCGCGCGCTCCTCGGCGAGCCGAAGGCCAACTACCTCGGCTTCTCCTACGGCACGTGGCTCGGCGCCTGGTACGCCGCGACGTTCCGTTCGCACGCCGACCGCTTCGTCCTGGACTCGAACATGGACTGGCGCAAGACCATCAAGGACGACTACGTCGACGCGTGGGCGAAGGGCTTCGACCGCCGGTTCGAGGTGCAGTTCCTGCCCTGGCTCGCGCGCCATGACGACCTCTACGGCTTCGGCACGACCGCGCAGCAGGCCCAGGCGGGCTACGACGCGCTGCGCGCCGCGGTGGCGG
>Ga0105241_10003144_pt1 | contig 12279 bp, 10 predicted proteins | sample KBSC64metaG_FD_80422 | JGI IMG/M metagenome (GOLD analysis project Ga0105241, IMG submission 80422) | Corn rhizosphere microbial communities from Kellogg Biological Station, Michigan, USA - KBS C6-4 metaG | ecosystem: Host-associated > Plants > Roots > Rhizosphere > Soil | place: Michigan, USA... | reverse complement strand
CCGCTGGCGCTGACTTCGCCAATCGCCGCAGTGATGGTGTAGCTGCCGAGCGCCGCTTCGTCACCAACGTCTAACTGGCCGCTGAAAGTGCCGCGGTCGGAAAGCGGCAGATCCCTTTCGAAAACCTTGCCGTTGTTTGGATCTTCGATCGTTACGTGAACGTTTTTGCTGTCGATCAGTTTGTAACCGTTCGTGGTCCATTGGCGCAGAATGCCTTTGAAGAAGATGGATTGCGCCGGGCGGTAGATGGGACGATCGGTGTAGATATAGCTGGTCACGTCCTCGCCGGTGAGCACGTCGTCTGCGCCGCTGTAACCGCCGAAATAAAACGACTCGACGTCGGAGATGACGAAGTTATCGCGTTCCCGAGCCATGATCAGAAACGGATTGCGCGGCGATTCTTCGGGGTTGACGTCTTCGGGCGGGGTCACGGGTTTGTCGGGAAGTTTCACGTCCGTTTTGAAGATTCCGGATTTGTCCGTCTGACCCGTCGCGAGTGTATTTTTCGCGTTGGTGACTTCGACTGAGACGCCTTCGTGCGGCGCGCCTGTCTTGCGGTCCACGATGTAGACCATGACCTGACCGTGACGATTCGTCTTTTCGATCATCGTGAGGTTAGTCACGATGGCGAGTGAATAAGCGCGCATACCGCCGTTGACGCCTTCGATCAGGTACACGCCTGCATCCAGCTTGCCGAGGGGAATCAAGCGGCTGTCATATTCGTTTTCCAGCGCGGGTAAGCTTTCGCGCCAGTCTTTCACCTTCTGATCCGGATTCAGCAAAGGCACGCGCGCGTAGTCGGCTACGTTCAGCGGAGTGCGTTCAGCCGGCGGCTCCTGGCGAAACTTCTGATTGAAAGTTTCGCGATGCTGCTTCAGCAGGTGAGTGCGGACGTAGTCCTTGACTACTCCGAAAAGCGAAATCTTCAAGCGGTGCGTACGATCAAGGAGAGAGGGACGCGCACCATAACCCTGTGAGATTTCTTCCTTCTCTTTCTCCCCCATCTCGTGCGGATCCTCGAGCTGCTTGAAAAACGTGTTCGGGTCTTTGATCCGGTAGACGCGAAAATCCAGGTATTCGACGTTTTGGTAGCTGGCCCACAACCGCGCCGATTCGTTCGGCGAGTAAGAACGATTTGTCGTCAGCGAGAAGTAGGGCTTGCTGTCCGAGACGATCGCGGGCTTCTCGGCTTCCGGCTTCGTCGGCGCCGGCGCAGTGCGCGCACGAATGATGTTGAAGCCTAAGACCGAAGCAACGACCGCAAGATAGATAATGACCGTCGCAAGGTAACGATGGATCCTGGTGTCAGACACGTTAGTAATCCTCCGAACAGGCAAAGAAAAATTGTCGCCTCATACGACGCGCTTTCTTCTCTGTGTACCTCTGTGTCCTCTGTGTCTCCGTGGTTAGAATTTTCTTGGCAAACCAACCACAGAGACACAGAGGACACAGAGAAGTCATTGCAAGACCTTCAGGCGATAGAACCCGAGAAAATTCTTGTTACGCTCAACCGGCCGCCAGCGCGGATCGGGATGCCCGTCGAGCACGGAAAGTTCAACCTTCTTCACCGTTCCTTTGTCGATCGGCGACGAGCCGGTGTGATAAATCACCCAGTCTTGCGCGCCGTTGGACGAGATGTGCGCCGGACCGAGGAAAATCATCACGTGATAGGGAAACTTCTGGACCCACGGTTGGTAATAGAAGAGCAGATCGCCCGGCTGAGCTTCGCGCCGATCGCGACTGACGAACACGACGTTGAAATTTTTCAGCGTGCGCGCATCCGCAAATTCTGAAAAGCGGCCATTGCGAATGTCGGTGGCGGCAAACGATCCGAAAGCCGTGCGAAAAATCTTTTCCCCAAACGGATTTTGGTCCAGGTCAAAACTCTTAACATCCGGCGCAACGGTTTGATACGCCGGTCCCATCTTCTGAAACCAGAGCCGATCGTGATGGCGCAACGCCTCGCGCATAGCGAACCGCGCGAGACCGGCACAATCGCGCTGTTCGGCGTTCCATTGATCGCTCAGTTGATAGAATTGCGTTTCGGCGATCGCCGTGAACCAGCGGCGAAAGTTGTCGCGATCCTGAAAGGTGCGCAACTCGATAACATCCGGTATGCCGTCGTTATCAGAATCGATTAGTTCCGTGCGATTGGTCGAGTTGGCTGGCTGGGCCAGATCCACGTCGCCTGCTCGCGGCTTTGAGGACGCGGAAGCTCGTTCGCTTGTTTCGCTGTGACGATTGGTTGAAAGACGCCAGGCAAGTGCGCTGGTGGATGCGATAACGACGCCTGCCAATGCTAACCAGCGTTTCAAAGGGGCGCGCATTTTAAGGGGGGTCAGCATTGCGCCTAGACTACGTTTGGTTTAGCTAGAGCGATACGCGGATGCTATCACGGATGTAGTTGGGCAACCACTGTTTCGTGCTGGCAGGTACAGCGGTGAGGCTGTGGATTACCTCAGTGCGGGATCGAAGTTCAACTCATTTCGTCAGTTCGAAGGAATCAAAAAAGGCCAGCGCCAACGTTTGGTATCCATTGTCGCTCATCTTCGCGTTTTGATGCTTCGGAGCGGCTACGAATTGATAGTAAACGCGGTCCTTTGCAATGATCCATCTGACACGAACGACATCGCGCGACGTCTCCACCTCCAGAGATCTTGCCGGCAATCCCGCGACTGCGATCTCCTCATTCCTGATGACGTGAAGATTACGCGCCGAGTTGGCCTCCAGCCATGCCTGCACGATATTGGTAAGATACGTTTTCGCGTCAGTTATCACTGCACCGGCATCGGCGTAGGTGGCAACGTATAAGAGCAGTCCCTTGTGTTCGGCGATGTAAACAGTGGATGGGCCGGCGCTGCCTTCCTGAGTTTCGGACGATTCGCGCGGCGTCTGAGGAAACTTGATCTTGAATTTGCCCTCTCGAGACTTGTAGTCCACCCACGTTTTGGGAAAGTACTCATTCGAAGGCGGTGGCGGTTCATCCTGTCTATTAGTCTGCGCCAAAGCGGTCAAGCCGCTCGCAAACAGTAGTAAAAAGATTGCGAACCAACGGGATATTTTCATGCGCTCGGCCTCCTTCAGCCGATTGCATTAAACCATACTCTCGGGTCGAACGTTCGCGGATTCAGTTTACTCGCACCACGGCCACGCCAAGCAGGAACAGAGATAAATGAACGTGCCCGGGTCGGTCGTCGCTGCTCATCGCCGTGGGACTTGCGGCTTCTTACGTGCCGGCGCGACGTGCGACGAAGGTGAACCCGACGATCGCTCTCCGCGCCGAATGAAGTTGTCGAATGGAGTTATTGGTCACGGCATGCCGAGTTGCCTAGTAGTCGCTGCAACTCGGTTTTTTCAATTAACTGACCGTCGAGAATGACCGCTGCGATCTTTCGAGTGTTGTTGATGTCGCCAAGCGGATTACCTTCGAGCAGGACGAGATCGGCCATCTTACCGAGTTCTATAGTGCCGAAAGCGTCGGTCATGCCGAGGTATTTGGCGGCATTCAGAGTGGCGCTCTGCAACGCTTCCATCGGTGTGAGTCCAGCCGCAACTAACTCGGCCAGTTCGTCATGCAAACTAAAGCCGGGAACGGAATATTCGTTGGCGCCCGCGTCTGAACCGGCGAGGATGTTAACTCCTGCACGGCGCATGTCTTTGACGAGCGCGAAAAGTTTCAGGTAGTAGGCCTGGAGTTTCGCTTCGCGTTCGGGACGTTTTTCGTCGTCAAGGCTTCGCTTCTTCCAATACTCTTTGAAGGACTGCGGATAATAGCAGGCGCGCGGATCGTTTGTGAGTGTCTTGTCGAATGAGTGGGCGTGCCGCCAGTTGTTATGTAGCGTCGGACACTGCCACGTTCCATTACGCGCAAAACGTGCAAACAGCGCATCGCATTTCTCTTTGCTGAACGACGCAAGCACTGCCGGGTCGCCGCGATCGAGTGGCGTGAGCGGCGCCTTCGGATCGTCGTAAGTTTCGGCAATCTCTTTTCGGAAAACATCTTCCTTTGCAGAACAGGCAAGCAGTAACCCCTGCATGTGCTCCATGCTTTTCTGCCCTGCGTCCGAAGCTTCCGCGGCGCTGATGCGATCGGGAACGTGGCCGGCGAAAACCACGCCCAACTTTTTCGCTTCGTCGGCCAAGCCAAAATAAGCAGCGCGTGGGATCGCGTTGTAGACCTTAATGAAGTCGGCTCCGCGACGGTGCAGACTCCGCACTGCCTCGCGACCCTCGGCCTCGGTGGTAACGGGGAGCGAGCCCAGCCAATCAAACTCGGGATAATTTCCATCCACAAATGGACCAGCGATAACCATGCGTGGGCCCAACATCTGGCCCAGCGTGATCTTCTGCCGCCACTCTTGCAGTTGCTCGAGGCTTCCACCCATGTCGCGGATGCCGGTAATCCCGTTCGCGATCAGCAGCGGAAAGAGTTTTTCCTTTTCCGCGCGAGTTATGTGGGTGGGCCACAGCTCCGGATCGTCAAGATGGATGTGCATGTCCCACAGACCGGGTATCAGGAACTTGCCGGTTGCGTCCACGACGCGAGCGCCGGCTGGCGGCGGCAATGCGCGAGCAGGGCCGAGTCCGGTGATTCGTCCGCCGGAGATGATGACGGTCATGTCAGTCCTGGGAGGCGCGCCAGTCGCGTCGATGATGGTTGCGTGCAACAACACGAGTCGGCCGGAGTTTTGCCTGGGGGCACGTTCGGCCGTGATTAGCAATGGAAAGATGAGAGCGGCGAGCAATAGGAGTGTGTTTCTCATAAGAGAAGTCTTATAAATCAAATCTTGAACCTGATCCGACCCCCACGGATTTACCAATATAAAGCGGGTGCGCAGCCATCAAAGTGATCGAGGCAATGGTAGGTTCATCTCCATCAGCGTGCCATCTTAGCGCCAGCTTCTTGTAGCATCATAATCCTCCATGAAGCGTTTATCGGTCGACAGCACACGCGCAAGCGCGTGTGTCTAGTAGCGCAGATTGGAATGCCTAATAAAGACATGGTCCAGACTGCCGGCAAGCCTTCGAATAGAACCAAAGATTGTGAGAGGTATTGCTGGGCATTGATGAAGTTCGGCCACGCCGCATAATCGTCAGCCGTCAAAGCTAGTTATAACTAGCACATCTCAGCACTTGTTTTAGCTCCCAGCTACCGAAATTAGGTGATTGTGCAGAATTGAGTGGCAGACCTAAGAAGCGTTCGATGGTATGTCCAGCCCATCCCTTATTCTTCTTACCGCCCGTCCAAACTGTAATTTGATGGGTGTCGGCCAGCGGACGAAGATCTGTTCCGACAAGTGTTCGTAGCACCATCGCAAATCGTCGATTGGCAGGTGCTACTGGAACGTACCTACCCGCAGAGGCCAAGGAACATTTGCTTTGGAGCGATTAGACGCCATCGCAAAGTTACGAATTTCTTGTCCATTTCGCACCCGATAAATTGTCGCTTAAGCATAAGCGAAGCAACGCCGGTTGTAGCTGACCCTGCGAATGGATCGAACACGAAATCGTCTTCGTTGGTGCTGGCTCGAAGACAACGGGCGACGAGCGAGATCGGCTTTTGAGTTGGGTGCTTGCCAAAACGCTTTTCCTCTTTACTCGGAGCAGGTATGCGCCAGACATTTTTCATTTGTTTTCCGCCATTCTCCGCCTTCATCGCCCCGTAGTTGAACGTGTATTTGTCCTTCCCCTTCTTCGCTTTGGTGGCCCAGAGTATCAACTCAGTTGCGTGCGTGAAGCATCGACAACCTAGATTCGGTGGCGGCGCTGGTTTTTCCCAAATGATATCGTTCAATATTCGGAAACCCAATTCTTGCATAGCAAAACCCACCGAAGGATAAACGTGAATTGTACCGGATACCCAGATCGTGCCAGATGGTTTCAAGAGCCGATGACAGGCAATTAACCATGCCTTATTAAATTCATGGTCTAATTCCACGCCTCTGCTGCGATCCCACTCACCCTTATTTACCTTCACCATGCGACCCGCAACACAAGTAATTCCGTCGTTCGATAAGTTGTAAGGAGGATCGGTCCAGATGCAATCAACGCTTTCCGCCGGAAGCGAGGCCATTAACTGCAGGCTGTCGCCTCGATACAGCCGCGATTGGTGATCATTTGATTGCCATACTATAGTTGGCATTTCGGACTTTGCTCTTGACAAATTTACTCCCCCAAGACAAAGGCAGGACGAGTAGGGCAGCCGCAAACTCGAAGCTCGTGCACTCTACTATTCACTCACACTTCAACCAGTTCTTCTTCCTCCAAGACAGGCAAATGGGAGTCAGGTTTGACATCAAGCCATCGCAGCATCCCAAGATTGCGAATGGCAGATGCCACAGTCTTCTCATCCAAAGGTGGTTGGCGTCTTTGTTTCCATTGCATTACCGATTCAAGAACTTTCGTCTCTGATGGCGTGCCGTTCTGTTGCTTCTTAAGAGCGTCTGCCGCGAATATCACCGTTGCTACCACTTCCGCCTGATCCGTGTTCATTCGGACAAACAGATCAGTCGTTTTTTCTATAATCGGTTTCCACTTACCTATTGACGATTCAAAGTCATTCTTTACGCGCGCAAAATTGGGACCCACCTTGACTAAGAACATGCTGCCCTTCCGCTCTTCTTGAAGCAGGTTGTTATTAACCAACTTCGTTTCAGCGTTTTTAAGATCTTTACTAAATGGGCCAAAACTACTTCGTTCATAGCGAAAGCCGGTTGGCAGTCCTTCACGCGTGGCGACGTAAGCGATCTTCTGAAAGATCGTGCGTCCAGTAGGCCAATGATAGGGCGTGGATTCGATCTGATTTAGTATCTCAACTAAGCCTAACCATGCAGGGTTAATAGCTGACTGCACGGTTTTACGCTGAACAACCGCAGCAGGTTCCTGCGCCAGGAAATCAATCGTTAATTCTTTCGGCGGCGTTCCAAACGGAGCGTAAAGTTCAACCGGGATATCCATTTGACGCGCGTAGCGATAGATCAACGGTCCGACTGTTCGCCATTCTAGCTGGCCATTGCCACATCCGAGGGGAGGGATCGCGAGAGAACTCACATCCCATTCCTTGTAATGGCTCAATAAGTATTTCAGACCGCGCTCAATATCACTGATTTTCGAAACTGACTTCCAGTGATCCTTCGTTGGAAAGTTAATTATGTTTGGAGGAAAAAGACGTTTGTATAGATAAGGAATGCCAGGTTTCACCTCTTTACGTTCGCATCGCCTCACATAGTCTTCGAACATCTCCGGAAAGCGTGCTTTGAATTCTAAAGCAATGCCCTTGCCCATAACGCCGACGCAGTTCACGGTATTGATGAGCGTCTGCGCCTTCGATTCCAAAATGTCGGCAACAAGAATCTTCATTTTTCAATTCTAAAAGAACATATCACCACGTATGCGGACGGGCAATCCACTTCCTAAAACTTGGAACACTGTCAAAGCAGTCTGGTTCGCGACGTATGCTCCCAGGACGAATCGCGCTTCTACACGGTCTGGAACCAAAATCTCGGCGCACTTCTCTGACTTGTGGTTCATCTCGTCGTACATGTCATCAGGGTGTTTCCACGACCGAGCAAACAGTCGATCGCGATCGATGGCTGCCAATCCTTCGCGAACGGTCATAAAGCTAACCCAACTGCTTGCTGCATTCCGATCCGTAACGATTACCCCAGGAAGATCAAGTGCGCCCGAGTCAACCTGAAGAACACAAATCGTAGAATTGTAACGACGGCGCTTACTTAGCATTGCGTTGTGAGCGTCGAAATACAGGTTGGCATATTCGTGTAATCGACGAGCACCTGGTATCTGTTTGTTAGCCCGAATCTCTTGAATTTCAGGCATTGCCACCGAGTCATGTGGAAGTTCGGCGGCGAGTGTATTCGACAGGATGCCGTGCTGCAATATCGAAAACACATTCGAGATGCTCGTAATGTAGTGCAGTTCCGTAACGTCAGCGCGGTCCATGGATTCGTATTCGGTACGGGACTCCATTCGAGTCCCGATGAGGTTGAAGCGCTTCTCTCACTCATGTGAGAGCTGTCGGCTAAAGGCCTTGCTCAGAGCAGCAAAATACTACCTGCTATGCAAGCTGTTTTACTCGTCTTACCGTCCAGTACGCTGCTCTCATGATTCTACCTCCAAACCCTTTGGTATGATCAATATGTAGATAAATCTCGCTGGTGGGGATGCTAACAATGTATTCGGCATTAGGCAGGGCGACCGAGTCGCCAGCAGTTGCTGCGCTCGAGATTAAAGGCCTCGATGTAGCATCGTCGATACTTGTGACAAACTCAGCGCCTTCTCGAGTCTGAAGTATCCCGAGAACTTTCCATTCTGGACAAAGATGTCCACGCAAGTCGCACGGTCCCCCTCGTTGAGGTCGTCCAAACAATCCTGCAGCGCCAGTACCTGCTGCCGCTAACTTTTTCGGCATGATGACGTGCGACACAGACAGAGCGTTTGATCGTGATCGAAAGAGTTCAGGTAATCAACTGTGACCTCTTCTCCGGGTAGGATCTCACGCAGGGCAAAGATGATCATAAAACTATCGATCACCCTGACGTCCGCGTTAGGCTCGCAGGAATGGTTGATATATTGCGTTTCGTTCCCGCCGACACTTCCATCAATGTAGTAATCCGCATCCAGTTGAGAGATGTGCTTGCCAGTGGTCCTGGTCAATCTCCTCACGGCTTCGGCGTGGGTGATTCTTTCCCCCGCATACTCTGCTATTGCGCTGTCTCTTGGAAAACGGACTGTCGCGAAACAACCGAGACCACTAACAGGAGACTTCATAACTAATAAGCCACACATCTTGCTGTTTCTCGACCAGACACTGTCGACGCACGGTATATAGCAGTTGGAGCGGATAAAGCATATACCCAATTGGTCAGCATAAAAACAGTCTTGGGGTTGTAAGTTGTAATCAATTACTTGCCACAAGTTCAACAATAATCGGGCAATTTCTTGATCTCAAATCCCGCTGATTTTCGAGTCTTGGAATGTTCCATTGCCGAAAGTGCAATTTGGAAGCTAAGCCTTCCCGAAAGTGCAGAGCGGAAAGCAAGCTTTTATAAAGCTTATGCCTATGCGCGACGCGTGCTTGGTCGTCCAATTAAGCACACGGTGCTGGTATACTTCAATCTCCTGAACGGCCTCTCCTCGGCGACTTGATCGAGATGTCCAAATCGAAAGGAGGGCAGCCGATCCATGCTGAAGAAGCATTCGCCGAGCCGGTATTTTCAGCGAAGCCAAAAATGGTTCCGGCTGGCGAGAGTATCGTCTGGTCGCTCGCGAAAGAGAAGGGAACGAGCGCGAAGTCGTTATCCGGCGAGGATGGCGGATATGAAATGCGCAGATCGATAAGCTGGAACTATATGAAGCAAATTGTTTTATTGCTGTCTCTCTGGCTAGTGATCGTGAGCGGCGCCGTGATCCGATCGCAGGAACGCGGTGGAGGGTCGGGGCTTGGGCCGGGGGTTTCGCGCAGGTACACCGTGAAAGATGAAGAATTTTCTGTGATTCTGCTCACGCCTCCCGCGATGATAACCACTAAGGTTGCTCGGAAAAGTGATGGCAAACTTCGCCTCAAAAAGCGACTGATAACAACCTTCGGCGGCGTCTACTACAGCATTGAAGCTTTTGAGAACCCGGCGCCAAAGCAGTCGCTGGAGCAGTTTTTCGACGAACTGGACCCAACTGGCAAATGCGATCCTGGAACCAGGCGACGCCTGACCATCGATAGTTTCGGCGGAATAGAGTGTTCATCCGGGGACAAGACCTTCGGTCGGATGGAGGAATTTGTCGCTACAGAGAAACACCTGTACCGCTTCATTGCGTCGGGTCCCGTTGCACAACGACGCGCAATGATGGAGTTCCTTTCCTCGATCAAGCTGGGCAAGGAGCCAAACGGTATTGATCTTTCAGAGTTTCCCGGCGAGAAGATATACATAGGAACAGAGGTTGACGTAAAGGCTCGCTTGTTAGCAAAGCCTGAACCCGGATATACAGCAGATGCTCGAAAGAATGAGATCAGCGGAACCGTAATTCTCATAGCCCTATTGGCAAAGACTGGACAGGTGCAGATCATTCGTGTTGTTTCAGGCCTGCCGTACGGATTGACCGAGCAAGCCATCAATGCCGCCAGACAGATCAAGTTCACCCCAGCACTGATAGATGGAACCCCCGTTTCGATGTGGATGCGACTGGAGTATAACTTCTCCCCTTAGTAAATAAGTGGATGTTTAAGGTTAGAACTCCCAGGAGGTGGGACCCTTCCATTCCCTACCTGACGCTTCCAGGCAATGGTCTTGGCCAGTTTGGCACTTATCGCACGTTCGTCAGGTCTCAGGGCGCATGGCGTTGGTAACTGCAAAGAAAACCTCGACAACAAACCCGAATCTTGTGGGGATAATTGCCTGATTGACATTCCTGATTAATGGGTATAAAAGGGGGCCTGTTCACGGTGTTCGTTCTCACGAGCCTCCGCATTCGTAAGACCTGCACCTCACGTTGACGAGAGTTTCACTCCGCCACAAACCTGTAAGCTAATAAGGGGGAACACTACAATGACTCCGAACTCGCTATGGAGAAGCGTAGCGCTTGCTGGGGCTACACTTCTTGTGATCACATTTGCTCAGCGAACTGCAACTGCAGATGAGGTGTTCATTGCCGGGTCAACGCTTGGATGTTTCGGTACGGGCTGCACGCCGGGGGTAAGCTCTTCTTTTATGGGTCTGACGTTCAGCAATTCCACGTTTGCCATTACAACATCCTCTGGTTTCGCCACCCTGACTGGCAATGCCAATCCTGGATCGAATTTCAATAACCTGGGCTCGTTGTCAATGTCTTCAACTCCGGGCAACGTTAGTGGCCAAACGTTTACCCTGCAGATTACGTTTAGCGCACCCCAGGGATTTACAGGTTCAAATCAGCTCACGCTGGTCTACTCAATTACGACCTTTAATATGATTGGCGGTGTGTTTTTTGAGCCTAACCCCTTTTCCGCACAGTTCAGTTTCAACGACTCAAATTGTGAGCCCAACCCCACCGGCGGCATCCCAGGTCAGCAGACGACTTGTGGGATCGGATCTTTCAGCATGAGCTTTCCGGACCGTGATGTAAATCCTGGTCAAACGGTGCCGATTCAAGCAAACATCGGTGCGGCACAGCAGCAAACACCGGAACCCACGACCATATTGCTCCTGGGAACGGGTTTGGCAGGAGTCGCGATGAAGACGCGGAAGAGACTCAAGAAGTTGCGACGGCAGGCAAGAATACAGAGCTGACTGTTGGCCGCTAGTTAGATAAGTCGTTGTGGATTTGTTCTGGCTGCTCGATTCGGCTGAACAGCCACGCAGCGTTCCCCCAAACGATGTTGCTCTTTAAGCTCAGGAAAGAATCGTCATTCTCATCCGTCGAGTAAATGACGTGCTCACGCCCGTGCTCCTCAATCTATCATTTCCGGGCTGGAAACGCTGTTACTCCTCCGACCGCCACCTGGAAGCCGGAGGATCTCGACGACACGGCTTCTGTCACTTGTGCCGGCGCCGCATCTGAGTTTGACTGCCGGGCTGGCTATGAAGTTTCGACTTCGGGTCCAAACTGATGGCTACGTCTGCCTGTTTGACACCGTCGACGACGCCTTTGAGCGGTGCGTCTGCTTCCGTCTGAATAACGGTGGCGATCCACTTCGGATCGGCGCCGCCTTCGCACATGGCCCAACGCATGAGCGGCTCAGTCCCGATTACCAACATGCCTGAATGGTTGTTGCGGTCGGCGTCCTCTTTCGGATCATCGTAGAAAAAGCCGAGCGATTTCCGCAGCCGGAAGATGTCTTCCGGCTTTCCGGTCAGAAAGGTCCAGCCGGGGCCGTCCGCGTGATGCAATTTCGCGAACTCTTTCAACTCTTTCGGCGAGTCTTCTTCCGGGCTCAACGAGATTGAATAGAAAAAAATGTCGCGACCTACGCGTCCATTCAGCACGCGCTGTACTTCGACGAGATGATGAGTGATCACCGGACAAATGTCCTTGCAGCGCGTGAACATGAATTGAATAACTACGCGCTTGTCTTTCACCACGTCCGTGTAGAAGTGAACCTTCTGATTATCCTGCGTGATCAGTTCGACGTTTGGGAGATGGCGTCGCTGCAGCAACTCGCGCGGCGAGATGTCCTGAAAACTATAGCGAGGCGCAGTCGTTGAATTCTGCTGTCCCAATACAGTTCCTGCGGTTGCGGCCGCCGTCGCGGTGCCGGCTGTTGCGAGCCATCGTCTGCGTGTGATTTTT
>Ga0105241_10003141_pt1 | contig 12287 bp, 9 predicted proteins | sample KBSC64metaG_FD_80422 | JGI IMG/M metagenome (GOLD analysis project Ga0105241, IMG submission 80422) | Corn rhizosphere microbial communities from Kellogg Biological Station, Michigan, USA - KBS C6-4 metaG | ecosystem: Host-associated > Plants > Roots > Rhizosphere > Soil | place: Michigan, USA... | reverse complement strand
TGGCGCTGATCACCGTCCTGCGTCTGCACGACGCGCGATACCTGCTGCTGACGCTCGCCCTGTTCGGGGTGGCGGCGCTCCTCGCCCCGCGGGGCAGCATCGAGGAGTTCTGGCCCGCGATGGCTCTCTGCCTGGCGATCCTCGTGACCGGGATGAGCTTCGTGGTGGTGCACCTCACCGCGTCGTTCCACGAGGTGCTGGCCGGGGTGAGCCGGGTGAACGCGCTCCCCGCCGAGACGGAGAGCAGCTGGCGACCCAAGGTCCTGACCGACGATCTCCGGACGCTGGACGAGACCGCTCTTCCCGCCTGGACGGGCTGGTATCGACGGCAGCTCGTGGACCGCTACGCCCCCGCCGGGCTCGACGAGCGCCTGACCATCCTCGACGAGGTGGCGGCCCGCATCCCGCGCGATCGGCGTGAGGCCTTCTCGCGGCTGGACGCGATGGCCCGGAACAAGCAGCGGGCGCTGCGCGAGGCCCACGGCGAGGCGGCCCGTCGGCTGCCGCTCTACCGCTCGCTCGACGGGGTGTCGGGCGCGCCGTCCGAGGGGCTCTGGCCCATCCTGTCCGAGGAGTACTACGAGGCGCGCGACCGGGCCGGCGTGCCCTTCTGGGACGGCTACGCGCGGCAGGTCGACGTCATCCGGGCGCGGCTGGAGGCGCTCGACGCGGTCGCGGCCGGGCTGGTCTCGCTGCGGGTGGAGGCGGTCCAGCGGTCGGATCGCGACACCGCGCAGCGGCGCTGGGCCGAGACCGGCATCATCCAGACGCTCGAGGTGGCGCTCGCCGGCTCGACCGCCTTCTGGATCACCGTCGGCATGCTCGCGGCCTGGCAGGCGCAGCGGCGCGGCACCGGCCGGGGCCACGGGGGCGCGCGGCACGGGGGCGGGTAGCGGTCGTGCGCTTCTCCCCACCGCGAGGGTCGTGTAACATCCGATCCTCGTGACCACGACTTCCGCCGGTTGGCTGACCGCCGCCGTCCTCGCGTTGACCCTCACCGCCTGCGCGCCCACCAAGGTCCGCCCGACCGGCGCGGCCTCGACGGACCCGCTGCCCCGCCCGGACATGGTGCTCGTCTACGACTTCGCGGTCTCGCCCGAGCAGGTGAGCCTCAACCGCGGGTTGTTCGCGCGCCTGGGCCGCGACGTCTCGCCCGCCACCGCCACCGAGGACGAGGCCCGTGTCGGGCGCGAGGTCGCGGAGGGCTTCGCGGTCGAGCTGGTCAAGCGCATCCAGCGACTGGGGTTGCCCGCGGAGCGGGCCGCCGCCGGTCAGGCCGCGCCGGCGGGGAGCCTCGCGATCACCGGCCAGTTCCTCTCCATCGACGAGGGCAACCGGATGCGGCGGACGATGATCGGCTTCGGAGCGGGACAGAGCGAGGTCCGGGCGCTCGCCCAGGTGGCGCTGCAGACCGCCCACGGACCCCTGCTGGCGGAGGAGTTCGAGACCAGCGGGGCCAGCGCGCGCACGCCGGGCGTGGCCCCCATGATCGGTCCCGGGCTCGCGGTGCGCGGAGCGGCGGGCGTGGCGTCGAGCGTGGCGGTGAGCGGGGGCACGCACGCGCTGACCGAGCACCGCACCGAAGTCGAGGCGGACGCCCGGCGCATCGCGGACGAGCTGGCCAAGCAGCTCGGCAAGTTCTTCGTCCACCACGGCTGGATCACGGAGCGCGAGGCGCGCTGACGCTCCCGGCCCGGGGCGCCTCGCCCGCGCCGGTCCGCGATCTCAGGCCGGCGCGGGCGGCCAGGGGATCTTCATGCTGTCGAGGCGCCGCAGCCGATCCTGACCGAGCGCGCGATCCCACGTCTCGGCCAGCGCCTCCGCGGTCCACCCGCCCGCGGCGCTCGCGGTGCGCAGCGGCGCGGGGTGCGACATCACGGTGACCTCGGCGCCGCGGACCCCGATCACCTGGCCGGTGATGTGGGCCGCGCGGTCGCTGGCCAGGAACGTCGCCACCGGCGCGATGGCCTCGGGCGGGTTGGCGGTGGCGGCGCCGCGCCGCTCGCCGGGCAGCCGCTGGGTCATGCGGGTGTCCGCGGTGGGCGAGATCGCGTTGCAGCGCACCCCGTACTTGGCCATGGCCAGCGCGGTCGAGCGGGTCAGGCCCACGATGCCCTCCTTGGCCGCCGAGTAGTTCGGCTGCCCCGGGCTGCCTTCGAGGCCGGCCGCGGAGGTGAAGGTGATGATGCTGCCCGCGCGCTTCTCGCGCATGTGGCGGGTGGCGGGCTGCATCACCGTGAAGTGGCCCTTCAGGTGCACCGCGATGACCGCGTCCCACTCCTCCTCGGTCATGTTGAAGATCATGCGCTCGCGGAGGATGCCCGCGCAGCAGACCAGCACGTGCAGGTCGCCGAACTTCTCGAGCGCGACGTCCACCACCGCGCGGCCGCCGGCCATGGTCGCCACGCTGTCCGGCGCGGCCAGCGCCTGGCCGCCCGCCTGGCGGATCTCGGCCACCACCTGGTTCGCGGGCTCGCGGGAGGGATCCATCCCGTCCACGCTGACCCCGTAGTCGTTCACCACCACCTTCGCGCCCGCCGCGGCCAGCCCGATCGAGACCGCACGCCCGATGCCGGTGCCGCCGCCGGTCACCACCGCGACCTTGCCATCCAGCAGTCCCATTTGCGTCTCTCCTCGCGCTGCCGTATCGTCGGCGCGTTCGCGTCGACCGTGGCCAATCCTGGGCAAGGCCGGCCGGCGAGTCAAGGGTGCGGGATCAGTCCTCCCGGGGAGACGATCGATGGCGAAGACGCGCGGCACCGGGCTGCTCATGCTGTGGACCGACGTGGACCCGCAGCACGAGGCGGAGTTCAATCGCTGGTACGACGAGGAGCACCTCGACCGCCTCCTGAAGGTGCCGGGCTTCCTCGGAGCATCCCGCTACGAGGCGATCCGCGGCGGCCCCCGGTACCTCGCGATGTACGAGCTCGAGGAGGTGAGCGTGCTGCGCACCGCCGCGTTCCTCGACGAGGTGCGCTTCCGGCCCTCGGCGCGGCGCCAGCAGTCCTCCGGCGGCCACGTGGGACGCGACTACCTGCTGAACGGCTACCGGCAGATCTTCCCCGCTCGCACCAACCCGATCGAGCTGACCATGGGGCCGTCGCCGTACCTCCAGATGGGCCGCATGGACATCCCGGCCCACATGGAGGAGGAGTGGAACGACTGGTACAACTGGGTCTACGTGCCCGACTACCTCACGGTGCCGGGCGTGATCCGCGCCCGCCGCTTCATGGCGGTGGAAGGCCAGCCCAAGTACCTGACGGTCTACGAGTTCGAGCGCGCCGACGTGCCGGACGGCGAGGCGTGGAACCGGGTGCGGGACGCCAACCCGTGGACGCGCCGGGTGCGCCCCCACATGCGGCTCGACGCGGGCTCGCCCGCGGTCTTCAAGCGCATCACGCCGCCGCTCCAGGCCGGGCGATGATCAAGCGCGTGTCGCTGCTGACCCGGAAGGACGGCATGACCCGCGAGCAGTTCACGCGCCACTGGCTCGAGATCCACGCCCCGCTCGCCCGGCCGGTGCCCGGCCTCAAGCGCTACGTGCAGTCGCACATCCTGGAGGAGTTCAGGCGGGCCGACATCCCGACATCCGCGGTGCAGGTCGACGGCATCGCCGAGCTGTGGTTCGAGGACCGGGCCAGCATGGAGCGGGCGCTGGCCTCTCCGCAGATGGCCGCCCTGCATGCCGACGGGGCGCTCTTCATCGGGGCCAACAAGACGTTCGTGGTGGAAGAGAAGACGATCATCGCCTGAGCGATCCGTGAGCGGGGAGCCGATCGCGCTCGGCGTCAAGGTCGCCTACACGATCTTCCTCGCGGTGCTGGTGCCGGTCTACTGGGCGCACTATGGCCCGGCCAACTTCCTCTGGTTCTCCGACATCGCCCTGCTGGGCGGAGGCGCCGCGCTCTGGCTGGAGAGCCCGCTGCTGGCCAGCATGATGATGCTGGCGGTGCTCCTGCCGGAGTGCGCGTGGAACCTCGACTTCTTCGGCCGCCTCCTCACCGGCCGGCGGATGTTCGGGATGAGCGCCTACATGTTCGAGCGAGAGCGGCCGCGCCTCGTGCGCGCGCTCTCGCTCTTCCACGTGCCGCTCCCGATCGGGCTGGTGTGGCTCGTGCATCGCCTCGGCTACGACCGCCGGGCATGGCTCGGCCAGAGCCTGCTCGCCCTCGTGGTCCTGCCGGCGAGCTACTGGCTCACCGACCCGGCCGAGAACGTGAACTGGGTGCACGGCCTGGGGGCCCCGCAGCGCCGGCTGCCCCCGTGGCTCTACCTGGCGTTGCTGATCGTGGCCTTCTCGCTGGTGCTCTACCTGCCCCCGCACCTCGCCTTCGTCTACTTTCCCTTGAGCGCCAGGTCCTCGTAGGGCGCGGAGTAGGCGTGGCCGGCGATGAGGCCGAGCCCCGACTCCCGCACGCGCGGGCCCACCCCGTTGAGGAACGCCAGCTCCCAGATCGGGGCGTACATCGTCCGCTCGACCACCATCTGCTGGATGCGCTTCAACGTCGCCTCGCGGCGCTTGGGGTCGGGATCGGCGGCCTGCTCCTGCATGAGCCCGTCGATGTCGGGATACCCGCCGTAGGAGTACACGCCGGTGCTGGCCACGAACTGCTCGAGGCGGGTGGCCGCGTTGCCGAAGGCGCCGCTCGAGCCCTGGATCAGGTTGCGGTACTTCTTGTCCGCGTAGCCGCTGAAGAAGGCGGCGCGCTCGAGCGGCCGGATCTTGGCCCGGATGCCCACCGTCTGCATCGAGTTGACGACCGCCTCGCCCAGGTTGGCGTAGGAGGTGTCGCAGTAGTACTCGCCCGCGTCGAAGCCGTTCGGATACCCGGCCTCGGCCAGCAGCTTGGCCGCGCGCTTGGGGTCGTACACGGGGGCGGGCGGCGGCCAGAAGTACTCGAACGAGGTCGGGATGATGCTGCCCGACAGGCGCGAGTATCCGAGGGTCAGGGCCTGGTTGATGGACACGCGGTCGATGGCGAGGCTCGCGGCTTCGCGCACGCGCCGGTCGTGCCACGGCGACTTGGCGTCCCACTGGTCGGGGAAGTAGAGCCAGAACGGAGCCTGGATCACCGCCGGCTTGAGCGCGAGGCCGGGCGTCTTCTGCAGCTCCTCGGCCAGCTCCCCGCGGATCGAGTAGGCGATGTCGACCTCGCCGCGCTTGAGCGCGGCCAGCCGGGTGGCCTCGTCGGGGATGACCCGCAGCACCAGTCGCTTCACGCTGGGCGGCTTGCGCCAGTACTGCTCGAAGGCCTCCAGAACCAGCTCGACCCCCGGGGTGAACGAGACGAACTTGTAGGGCCCGGCGCCCACCGGCGCCTTCTTGAAGCCCTCGTCGCCCACCTTCTCCACGTACTTGCGTGGCACGATCCAGCCCGCGCCGGTGGCGTTGGTGTAGAAGGTCAGGAAGTCCGGCCACGGCTGCTTGAGGCGGATGCGGACGCGGGTCGGATCCGGCGTCTCGATCGCGGCCACCCGCTCCTTCAGCAGCTTGCTGGCCGCTCCGCGGTAGCGCTCCAGGGAGAACTTGACGTCGTCGGCGGTGACCGGGTCGCCGTTGTGGAAGAGCGCCCCCTTGCGCAGCACGAAGTCGTAGACGAGCCCGTCCTTCGACATCGACCACGACTCGGCCAGCGCGTTGGCGCGCGGCTGGCCCGGCATGGGCTTCACCAGCGCGTCGTGGAGCGCGTAGAGGACCATGTAGGGGGTGATCATCCCCGGCGTCTCGGCCGGGTCGAACCACGTGGGGGCCAGCGAGATGTGCACCGCCCAGGTGAGCTGGCCCTCCGGTCCGGCGGCCGGAGCGGCGCCGGGCCAGGCGAGCAGGCAGAGGAGCGATGCCAGGACCATGAGCGCGGTCGGAGCGAAGGCACGTCGGGCCATGAGGGCCTCCTTCGGGATCGAGGGGATCCAGGACCGGAACGGTGGCCCGATTATCCCGACCGCGCGCCCCCTGTCAACCACCTCGATGGGAGGCGCCGGGCCGGCCGGCTCCGCCCTAGCCGGGGCGGGAGCCGTTGGTGGCGGGCAGCGGCGAGAAGTCGCGGTGATAGAGCGCGGCCAGCTGACCGCGGCCCCGCAGCATCAGCTTCTGGAAGATGTGGGTCAGGTGCGCCTTGACCGTCGCCTCGCTGATGTCGAGCCGGCGGGCCACTTCCTGGTTGCTCAGCCCGCCGGCGATGAGCTGGGCGATGTCCTGCTCGCGACGGCTGAGCCGGTTCCGGAGCGCGGACTCGACCGGGACCGCGCCGACGGAGCGGGCGGTCAGCTCCTCCACCACCAGGGTGAGGACCCGGTGGCTCGCCCAGACCTGGCCCTGGTGCACGAGACGGATGGCCTTGATCAGGGCCTCCACGGTGGCGCTCTTGGTGAGGATCCCCCGCGCCCCGCACTTGAGCGCCTGCACCGCCCACGCGTCGTCTGGCTCGGCGCCGGCCAGAATCACCCACGGGCGCGTGCCGTTCTGGCGGAGCCCCGCGCACGCGGTGAGAGCGCCCACCACCTTCGCGTCGACGAGCATGACGTGCGGCGTCCCCGCCCGCATCAGCTCGCGCGCCGGCAGCGCGCTGGCCTCGCCCACCAGGGTCACCGCCGGGTAGGTATCCAGGATGCTGCGGAGCCCGGAGCGAAAGAGCGCGCTGTCGCTGACGAGGGCGACGCGGATCGCGGCGGACGTCGGACTGGCGGACGAGGGGCCCGCGGATCTTGCGAGCGAGCGAGCCCCATCGCGGCGGACCAAGGCGTGACCTCCGGAAATGTGAGCGTGTGGCGTGGACGTTCGATGATGCGCGCGAAGTTGTCAAGGGTGAAGTGACGATCACGTGTCGAAGATCGCGCTCGATGATCGGCGGTGGGAAACAAGCACCGCGTCATTCGCCGGGAGCGCGCAACAAGTGCGAGGGACGATCCACGCGGCGGAATGCGCAGGCGGAGATGATGCCGGCGGTTCCCACTGTGGGAAGTCGCGAGCGAGACCTCGTGGAAGATCTCGCCCCGCGGAGGGGTCGCGTGCGGGTCGTACTACTGAAGTCGTAGTGGTCGCGGACCAGGGTCGCATCGCGGGGACCTTCGTCTAATTGACGGCCCTCGCATCCGGCGTGAGCATTCGGCCGTGAATCAGTGGCTCCCCCACGGAGGACGGACGATGCGCACCCGATTTGTCGTGACGAGTCTCTTGGCGATCGCGCTGGCCGCGTGCAGCGGCGCGCGCTCGATGGGAACCCCGGAGGAGGGCCCGCTGGTCCGGGACGGGGGCGCGTTGCCTTCCGGCCCCAGCACCCGCGCGGGTCGTGCGGCGGAGCCCGCCCGGCCCCGGGACGGAGCCTCCGCGAGCTCGACCGCGCTCAACCTTCGCCTGATGGAGCAGGCCGCCCGGTCGGGTGACACCGGTGACCTGCCGGTGGGCACCGGAGACCTGCTGGAGATCTCGGTCTTCGAGGTCGAGGAGCTGTCCAAGATCCGGGTGCGGGTGCCCGGGCGCGGCGTGATCTCGCTTCCCCTCGTCGGGCAGATCGACGCGGCCGGGCGCACCACCGCCGAGCTCGAGGAGGAGATCCGCGGCCGGCTCCAGAAGAAGTTCATGCACGAGCCGCAGGTCTCGGTCTTCCTGCAGGAGCACAACAGCCAGCGGATCTCCGTGATCGGGGCGGTGCGCAAGGGCGGGGTGTTCGGCATCACCCGCCCGCTCCGCCTGGCCGACGCCCTCGCGCTCGCGGAGGGCCTGACCGACGAGGCGGACCGTCAGGTGTACGTGATCCGGCGCGCGAGGATGAGCGCGGTCACCGCGGCGGCGGCCACGAGCGGAGCGGCGAGGCCGGCGGTCGCGTCGAAGGGAGCGGGGGCGGGCGGGGACGGGACGGTGGAGGTGATGGCGCCGATCGATCTCTCCGAGCTCGCCGACGGTCGCGAGGACCTGAACATCCAGCTCCAGGCCGGCGACGTGGTGAACGTCCCGCGGGCGGGATCGGTGTACGTCGGCGGCTCGGTCGAGCGGCCCGGCTCGTTCCTGCTCCGGGGCAAGACCACCGCCCAGCAGGCGATCTTCTCCGCGGGCGGGGTCAAGGACGTGGCGGACTGGAGCGACGTGCGCCTCTACCGGAAGTCGCCCTCCGGAAAGGTGGAGGTCACGGTCTACGACCTGGAGGCGTTCGAGAAGGGCGCGGCGGCGCCCGAGCTGCAGCGGAACGACGTGCTGGTGGTGGGCAAGTCGGCCGGCAAGGCCTTCTTTTATGGGTTCCTCGACTTCTTCAAGGGCGCCCTCGGGGTGGCGAAAGGCATATGAGCGACACGTTCACGCGCGTGCTCTCGAGCGGACGGGACCTCCCGGCGGCGCTGCCGCCGATCCGGCTCGAGGCCGAGTATCGGAGGGAGAGCGAGATCCACTTCTGGGACTACTGGCAGGTGCTCGTCCGCCACCGGAGGACGGTGGCGCTGGTGTTCGCGGGCGCGGTGCTGACCGCCTTCGTGTGGAGCGTGACCGCGCGGCCGGTGTTCACCGGCACCGCGATGCTCCGCATCGACAAGGAGGAGCCCCGGGTCCTGAAGTTCGATCAGGCGGGCCGGGACGAGGGGGGCGAGTCCACCCAGACGCAGCTCCAGACCTACCACCGGCTCCTGCAGAGCCGCGGCCTCGCCAGCCGCGTGGTCGGGCTCCTGGACCTCGGGCACAATCCCGAGTTCGCCCGCGCGGGCGAGCGCCCCGGGCAGCTGACCGACGCGTTCCTCGATCGCCTCCAGGTCGAGCCGGTCCGCAACACACGGCTGGTCAAGATCTCGTTCCGGAGCCGCAACCCCGAGCTGGCCGCGAAGGCGGCCAACACCCTGGCCGAGGAGGCCATCGCCCAGCAGCTCGACGAGAAGAAGGCGGCAGGCCGGTACGCGACCGGGTTCCTCGCCACCCAGGTGAACGACGCCCGCCAGGCCCTCCAGGCGAGCGAGGCCCAGCTGAGCCAGTTCCTGGGCGAGCACGACATCCTGTTCGTGGGCGGCGACCGCCCCGGCGACCGCGTGGAGCGCCAGGCCCTCGTCACCCAGGAGCTCGCGACCCTGTCCGACTCTCTCCTCAAGGCCAAGGCGGAGCGGGTCGCCAAGGAGAGCCTGCTCGCGCAGGCGACGAAGTCCAACGCGGAGACCCTCCCGGCGGTCCTGCAGAACCCGCTGATCGAACACCTCAAGGAGGAGGCGACCAAGCTCGAGGCGAAGTACCGCGAGCTCGGCCAGTCCTTCAAGCCCGAGTACCCGCGAATGCAGCGGCTGGCCGAGAGCATCGCCGAGGTGCGCAAGCAGCTCCGGGCCGAGATCCAGCGGTTCGTGGAGTCGGTGCGCGGGGAGTACCAGGCCGCGCTCCAGAACGAGAACGAGATCCGGAAGCTGGCCGACAGCCAGCGCGGGATGGCCCGGAAGCTCGACGGCGAGATGGCCCGCTACAACCTCCTGCGCCGGGAGGTGGACACCAACCGGGATCTCTACACCGCGCTCTCGACCCGCCTCAAGGAGACGCACGTCTCCGCGTCGCTCCTGCTCTCGAACATCTCGGTGGTGGACCGGGCCGACGTGCCGATCCGACGCTCCGGCCCGCGCACCGGGCTGAACCTGCTGATCGGCTGCCTGCTGGGCCTGGTCGGAGGGGTGACGGTGGCGTTCCTATTCGAGTACCTCGACACGAGCATCCGCGATCCGCGCGAGGTCGAGAGCATGCTCCGGGTGCCGACCCTGGGCCTGGTGCCGAACCGCGCCGCGCTGCCGGCCCATCTGGGCGCGCTGCCCGTCGCGTCGACCGCGGACGCCGCCGCCGGCGGCATTCCCGGCAGCTTCGCGCTCGTCTCGCACCAGGCCACCAGCTCGATCCTGGCCGAAGCGTTCCGGACCCTGAGAACCAGCGTGGTGTACGCCACGCCGGATCGTCCGCCCAAGACGATGCTGGTGACCTCGCTGCAGCAGCAGGACGGCAAGACCTCGGTCTCGACGAACTGCGCGATCACCCTGGCCCAGCTCGGGCTGGGTGACGTGCTCCTGGTGGACGCGGACATGCGCCATCCGGATCTGCACGGGATCCTCGGCGTCCCGCAGGCGCCGGGCCTCTCCGATCTGCTGGTGGGCGGGGTGGGCGTGACCGAGGCGGTGCGGCCGACCCGCATCCCCGGGCTCTTCGTGATCCCGGCGGGCCCGGTGCCGAGCAACCCCGCCGAGCTCCTGTTCTCGCCGCGGTTCGGGCAGGCCCTGACCGTGCTCGGCGAGCGGTTCGCGCACATCGTGATCGACACCCCGCCGATGCTGGGCGTCAGCGACAGCCTCGTCCTCGCTCCGCGGGTCGACGGGGTGATCCTGGTTCTCCGCCACGGCCACGCGGGCCGCGACGCCGCCCAGCGCGCGGTGCACATGCTCGGCTCGGTCCGCGCGCGGGTCCTCGGCGTGGTCCTCAACCACGCGGACCTCCGGGCCTCCGCGGCGGGCTACCCCTACTACCATCAGGAGCCGATGAACGGGGCGTCGATGTGGGCGGACCTGGCCTCGCGGGCCCGGGCCGCCTCGCGAGGGTCGAGTCAGGGTCGCGACCGCGATCTCGGCGTCCTTTGAGACGACCGGTCACCACCCGCCGGGCCTCGGTGCTCCTCGCGGACGCACTGATGGTCGCCGCCGCGAACTACGTCGCCTTCTGGCTGCGGTTCGACGGGGAGATCCCGGCCCAGTACTGGACGCTGTGGCTGCAGACCGTCCCGTGCCTGGTGCTGATCCGCGGGCTCGCCTTCGTGTGGTTCCACCTCTACGACTCGCTCTGGCAGTACGTCGGCCTGCGGGACCTGCGGGCCATCGCGGCCAGCGTGACCGCGAGCAGCGCGGTGTTCTGCCTGGTGATCCGCGGGCTGCTCGAGCTGCGGGCCTATCCGCGCACCGTGTTCGTCATCGACCTGGTGCTGCTGGTCTTCGTCATGGCCGCGGTGCGGGTGAGCTGGCGGCTGGGCGGGGAGTACCTGGCGAGCGCCCGCTCGACGCGCGTCCTGATCTTCGGGGCGGGAGACGCGGGGGAGGCGATCGTGCGGGAGATCCTCACCGGCGGTGACCACGGCTATCGCCCGGTGGGATTCGTGGACGACGATCCGACCAAGGTGGGCCAGCGCATCCACGGGGTCCCGGTGCTGGGCACCGCGGCCGACCTGACGCGGATCATCGAGGAGACCCACCCGAGCGAGGTGCTGGTCGCCATCGCGCGCGCCACCCCGCCGATGCTCCGGCAGGTGGTGAAGGCGCTCGAGTCGCACAAGCTGCCCATCAAGGCGGTGCCCCACCTCCGCGACATGCTCGACGGCCGGGTGCGGCTGCACGAGGTCCGGGACCTCGCGGTGGCGGACCTGCTGGGCCGGGCGCCCGTCGGCCTCGACGTGGCGACCGTGAAGCATCTCGTCGAGGGCAAGCGGGTGCTCGTGACCGGGGCGGGCGGGACCATCGGCTCCGAGCTGAGCCGGCAGATCGCCGCGCTGGGTCCGAAGAGCCTGGTGCTGTTCGAGCGCTACGAGAACGCGCTGTGGGCGGTGGAGCGCTCGGTGGCCGGAGTCCGGCCGACGGGCCCGGTCCACTCCGTCATCGCGGACGTCACCGACGAGCGGCGGGTGGACGAGGTGCTGGCCGACCATCGCCCCCAGCTGATCCTGCACGCGGCGGCCCACAAGCACGTGCCCCTCATGGAGCTCAACCCCTGCGAGGCGATCAAGAACAACGTGCGGGGCACCCGGATCGTGGGCGAGGCCGCGGTCCGCCACGGGGTGGAGCGCTTCGTGCTGATCTCGAGCGACAAGGCGGTCAACCCCTCGAGTGTGATGGGGGCCACCAAGCGGGTCGCGGAGCTGCTCGTGATGGCGCTGGCCGAGGGGGGCCCGACCGGATTCGTGGTGGTGCGCTTCGGCAACGTGATGGGCAGCAACGGCAGCGTGATCCCGCTCTTCCTCGAGCAGATCCAGGCCGGCGGGCCGGTCACGGTCACCCATCCCGACATGCGGCGCTACTTCATGCTGATCCCGGAGGCGGTGCAGCTCGTGCTCCAGGCGGCCGCCCTGGGCGAGACCGGGGCCCTCTACGTGCTCGACATGGGCGAGGAGATCCGGGTGGTGGACATGGCGCGCAACCTGATCCGCCTGTCCGGCTTCATCCCGGAGCGCGAGATCCCGATCGTCTACACCGGGATCCGGCCGGGCGAGAAGCTCTCCGAGGACCTGGTGGCCTCCGACGAGACCATCGAGCCGTCGCGCCTCCCGGGCGTCAGGCGGGTCCGCTCGGCCCGCGAGACGTCCGCC
>Ga0105241_10003135_pt1 | contig 12296 bp, 7 predicted proteins | sample KBSC64metaG_FD_80422 | JGI IMG/M metagenome (GOLD analysis project Ga0105241, IMG submission 80422) | Corn rhizosphere microbial communities from Kellogg Biological Station, Michigan, USA - KBS C6-4 metaG | ecosystem: Host-associated > Plants > Roots > Rhizosphere > Soil | place: Michigan, USA... | reverse complement strand
GCATGGCGCACAGCCTGCACATGCAGGTCATCGCGGAAGGCGTGGAATCGCGCGCCCAGATGGCGCTGCTGCGCCGCCACCGCTGCGACGAGATCCAGGGTTTTCATTTTGCGCGCGCGCTCGCCCCCGCCGACCTGGCCCGGCTGGTGCTGGAAAACCGCGCCCAGCCCACGCGGCCGGCAGAGGACGACCGCAACGTCCAGACCCTGCTCGTGGTGGACGACGACGTCAACGTGCTGGCTGCGCTGCACCGGCTGTTCAGGCGCGACAACTACCGCGTGCTGACGGCCTCGTCGCCGACCGAGGGCTTCGAGCTGCTGGCCCTGTACCGTGTGCAGGTGGTGCTGTGCGACCAGCGCATGCCGGGGATGAGCGGCACGGAATTCCTCAGCAAGGTCAAGGAGATGTATCCGGACACGATGCGCATCATCCTGTCCGGCTATACGGGCGTGGAGACGGTGCTCGATTCGATCAACCGCGGGGCCATCTACCGTTTTTATACGAAGCCGTGGAACGACACGGAGCTGCGCGACAACGTGCGGCTGGCGTTTCGGCAGTACTGGCTCACGCATGGGCCGTACGACGACCGCAGGACGCCGCGGGGGGACGAGGAAGCTGCCTAGGGTGCGGGGTTACCCGGGACTGAAATGGTCCCAGCCGGCCAACTGCAGGTCCAGCGCTGTCCCATCCGCATCGACGAGGCGCAGGCCTGGTTCGGCAGTGATCGAGCCGACCCGCGTAACCGCCGTCCCGCTGGCTTCCCCGGCCGCGAGGATCGCAGCGCGCTTGTCCACCGGCGCCGTGAAGCACAGTTCGTAGTCGTCGCCGCCCGCCGTGGCGAAGCGGCGGCGCAGCGCGCGTGGCTGGCGTTGCAGCGCCGGTCCGGCCGGCAGTGCGTCCACGTCCAGCACCGCGCCCACGCGCGACGCGGCGAGGATGTGGCCCAGGTCGCCGACGAGGCCGTCCGAGATGTCGAGCGCGGCATGTGCCAGGCCGCCTTGCGCCAGCAGCCGGCCGAGCGCCACGCGCGGTGCCGGCGCGTGCATGCGCTGCGCCGTGGCCGCGTGGTCGGCGGCGTCCAGCGCGACTTCGCTGCGGCGTGCCGCGAGCCACAGGCGTGCGTCGCCGAGCGTGCCCGAGATCCAGATGTCGTCGCCCGCGCGCGCGGCGTCGCGGCGCAGGGCCCGGCCCGGCTCCAGTTCGCCGAAGATCGTGATGCAGACGTTCAGCGGGCCCTTGGTCGTGTCGCCGCCCACCAGGTCGCAGCCGTGTGCGTCGGCGAGCGCGAACAGGCCGCGCGAAAAGGCGTCCAGCCAGCCGGGGTCGGCAGCCGGTAGCGACAGCGCCAGGGTGAAACCGAGCGGCGTCGCGCCCATCGCGGCCAGGTCGGAGAGATTCACGGCCAGGCATTTGTGTCCAAGCGTGAACGGGTCGGCGCCGGCAAAGAAATGGCGGTCCTCGACGAGCATGTCGGACGACACGGCCAGCACCTTGCCGGGCGTGGGCGACAGCAGCGCGCAGTCGTCGCCGATGCCGAGGACGGTGTTGGGGCCGGGAGCGCGGTCGCGCCGGAAGTAGCGTTTGATGAGGTCGAATTCGGAAAGCATCCCGCGATTCTAATCCGTGCGGACCATATGGCGGGCCGTTCCGCCATGCTACCTGCCCGGGGTCGCTACTGTCGATACCTAAAAATACGTAGACGAGTGGCCGTAACACTCTGATAAAATCGGAGACCCCCGGTCAGTTCAGGAAGGCTGCAAAGCATGGATTCGTCAATCGATAAAAAAGAAGAACTACGTCAACAACTGCGGGCTGCCGCGCTCGAGTACCACCAGTTTCCCTCTCCCGGCAAGATCGCCGTCACCCCGACCAAATCCGTCCTGAACCAGCGCGACCTGGCCCTGGCGTACTCGCCGGGCGTCGCCGCGCCTTGCGAAGAAATCGTCAAGGACCCCGCCTCCGCCTATAAATACACCGCGCGCGGCAACCTCGTCGCCGTGATCTCGAACGGTACCGCCGTGCTCGGCCTGGGCAACATCGGCCCGCTGGCTTCGAAGCCCGTCATGGAAGGCAAGGGCGTGCTGTTCAAGAAGTTCGCCGGCATCGACGTGTTCGACATCGAGGTCAACGAGAACGACCCGGACAAGCTGATCGACGTGATCGCCGCGCTGGAGCCCACGTTCGGCGGCGTGAACCTCGAGGATATCAAGGCGCCCGAGTGCTTCTACATCGAGCGCAAGCTGCGCGAGCGCATGAAGATCCCCGTCTTCCATGACGACCAGCACGGCACCGCGATCATCGTCGGCGCCGCCATCCTGAACGGCCTGAAGGTCGTCGGCAAGGATCTCAAGAAGTGCAAGATGGTCGTGTCCGGCGCGGGCGCGGCGGCGCTGGCCTGCCTCGACCTGGCCGTCGACCTCGGCTTCCCGATCGAGAACATCTATGTGACCGACCTGGCCGGCGTCGTCTACAAGGGCCGCACCGAGTTGATGGATCCGGACAAGGAACGCTTCGCTCAGGAAACGCCGCACCGTACCCTGTCCGAGATCATCCCCGACGCCGACATCTTCCTGGGCCTGTCCGCCGGCGGCGTGCTCAAGCCGGACATGGTTGCGAAGATGGCGCCGAACCCGCTGATCCTGGCGCTCGCCAACCCGAACCCGGAAATCCTGCCGGAAGACGCGAAAGCCGTCCGTAGTGACGTCATCATCGCCACCGGCCGTTCGGATTACCCGAACCAGGTCAACAACGTACTGTGCTTCCCGTACATGTTCCGTGGCGCGCTGGACTGCGGCGCGACGACGATCACGCGCGAGATGGAAATTGCCGTCGTGCACGCGATCGCCGACCTGGCCCACGCCGAGCAGTCGGACATCGTCGCCACCACCTACGGCATCGCCAACCTGGCCTTCGGCCCGGAATACCTGATCCCGATGCCGTTCGACCCGCGCCTGCTGACGCACATCGCGCCGGCGGTCGCCAAGGCCGCGATGGATGGCGGCGTTGCCACCCGCCCGATCGCCGACCTGGCCGCGTACGCCGAGAGCTTGCAGCAATTCGTCTACCGCAGCGGCAGCTTCATGAAGCCGCTGTTCCAGATCGCCAAGAGCGCGCCAGCCGAGCGCAAGCGCATCGTCTACGCCGAGGGCGAGGAAGAGCGCGTGCTGCGCGCCGTGCAGGTCGTCGTCGACGAGAACCTGGCGCGCCCGATCCTCGTCGGCCGTCCGGCCGTGCTGGAAAAGCGCATCGAGAAATTCGGCCTGCGCCTGAAGCAGGGCAAGCATTTCGACGTCATCAACCCCGACTTCGACGAGCGCTACCGCGACTACTGGCAGGCTTACCACCAGATGGTCATGCGCAAGGGCGTCACGGAAGACCTCGCCAAGCTGGCGATGCGCCGCCGCCATACGCTGATCGGCGCGATGATGATCCACAAGGGCGACGCCGACGGCATGATCTGCGGCACCTACGGCACGACCGACGTGCACCTGCAATACATCGACCAGGTGCTGGGCAAGCGAGCCGGCAGCAACGTCTACGCGGCGCTGAACTTCATCATCACGCAGGACCGCCAGATCGCCATGGTCGACACGCACGTCAACGAGAACCCGACCGCGGAAGAGTTGACGGAAATCACGCTGATGGCGGCCGAGGAACTGGAGCGCCTGGGCATCACGCCGCGCGTGGCGCTGCTGTCGCATTCGAACTTCGGCACGTCGAACAGCGCGTCGGCGAAGAAGATGCGCGCCGCGCTGGACCTCATCCAGCAGAAGTCTCCCGGCCTGGAAGTCGATGGCGAGATGCACGGCGATACCGCGCTGGACTCGAAGCTGCGCGCCAAGATCATGCCGCATTCGACGCTGAAGGGCGACGCCAACCTGCTCGTGATGCCGAACATCGAAGCCGCGAACATCGCCTATAACGTCGTCAAGACGGCGGCCGGCAACGGCATCGCGGTCGGCCCGGTACTGCTGGGTTGCGCGCGTCCGGTGCACATCCTGACCCCGTCGGCGACCGTGCGCCGCATCGTCAACATGACGGCATTGTGTGTCGTGGACGCTGTTTCGGAGCGCTGACAGGCGCTATTTGTTGTAGATTCGCCACCGTTACCAGAAGTCGATGAAAGGGCCGCTTGCGGCCCTTTTTTTTCAGTTAGTGTGCATGAAAGGGCAGTTCGCGGCGCTTTTGTCGTCAAAATGTAGAAGTTCCTGACAATTCGCGAAGATGTAATGGAGTTTGATGGACACGTAACAATGCGTAATCACGCGACATGTTTACCGGGTTTCGGTGGATAATAGACGAGTATTTGTTGCATTTATTGCACGTTTTCTTGTTCGCAATAAGAAGAGTAAAACGTTCAAATAATACAAAGTTATCGGAAATATATTTGATTTGTTAAATGGTTTCCGTTTCCATATGCCAGTCCGCCTCGGTCATCCCGGCGGTTGTCCGGAATACCAAAGACTACGTCACTGGATCTCCAGAACATGCAGACAACAAAAAATGCGCTGATTACCGGGATCACTGGTCAGGACGGTGCCTATCTGGCGCAACTGCTCCTGGAAAAGGGTTATCGTGTGACCGGCACGTTCCGTCGGTCCAGCTCGGTAAATTTCTGGCGCATCGCCGAACTCGGCATCGAGCAGCATCCCAACCTGTCGCTTGTCGAGTATGACCTCACGGATCTCTCATCGAGCGTACGCCTGATGGAATCCACCCATCCCGACGAGGTATACAACCTGGCGGCGCAGAGCTTCGTCGGCGTGTCGTTCGAGCAACCGGTGACCACGGCGTCGATCACCGGCATCGGTGCCCTCAATCTCCTGGAAGCGATCCGCATCGTGCATCCAACAGCGCGCTTCTACCAGGCTTCGACGTCCGAGATGTTCGGCAAGGTACAGGTCGTGCCACAGGTCGAGTCGACCGCGTTCTACCCGCGCAGCCCGTACGGCGTCGCCAAGCTGTATGCGCATTGGATGACGGTCAACTATCGCGAATCCTATGGCATCTTCGGCAGCTCCGGCATCCTGTTCAACCACGAGTCGCCGCTGCGCGGCCGCGAATTCGTCACCCGCAAGATCACGGACTCCGTCGCCAAGATCGTCCTGAACAAGCTGAATGTATTGGAGCTGGGCAATCTGGACGCGAAGCGCGACTGGGGCTATGCGCGCGAATATGTGGAAGGCATGTGGCGCATCCTGCAGGCCGACCAGCCCGACACCTTCGTGCTGGCCACCAACCGTACGGAAACCGTACGCGACTTCGTTACGATGGCTTTCCGCAGCGCCAACCTGAACGTCGAGTGGAAGGGTTCGGGCGAGCAGGAAACTGGCCATTGCGCCCGGACCGGCAAGCTGCTCGTGCGCGTGTCGCCGAAGTTCTACCGTCCGGCCGAGGTCGACTTGCTGATCGGCAATCCGTCCAAGGCGCAGCGTGAGCTGGGCTGGAAAGCCGGGACGTCGCTCGAACAATTGTGCCAGATGATGGTCGACGCCGACCTGCGTCGCAACGAAACGGGATTTTCGTTCTGATATGAACCGTACGGTCACGGAAGACCTCGTCCGCCTGGGAGAGCCACATGATGAGCCACGTGAGGGCGAGGGCAAGCGCGCCCTTATCACGGGCCTGCACGGCTTTACCGCGTACTACCTGGCGCGCGAGCTGACCGCGGCCGGCTACCATGTCTTCGGCACGGTGTTGCCTGGCGACGAGACCGGACCGGACATGTTTACTGCCGATCTGAACGACCGCGTCGCGCTGGCCGCCGTCGTAGAGCAGGCGCGGCCGGATGTCGTCGTCCACCTGGCCGCGATCGCCTTCGTTGCCCATAACGACGCCGAGCAAATCTACCGCGTCAATGTGGTGGGCACGCGCAACCTGCTGGAAGCGCTGGCGCAAGGGCCGTACAAGCCGTCCTGCGTGCTGCTGGCATCGTCGGCCAATATTTACGGCAACGCGGCCGTGTCCGTGAGCGATGAATTGGTGCCGCCGGCGCCGGCCAACGACTATGCCGTCAGCAAGCTTGCGATGGAGTACATGGCGCGCCTGTGGATGGACAAGCTGCCGATCGTGATCGCGCGTCCGTTCAACTACACCGGTGTCGGCCAGAGCGAGAATTTCCTGCTGCCCAAGATCGTGTCGCACTTCCGCAAGGGCGCGCGTCGCATCGAACTGGGCAACCTGGCCGTTGCGCGCGATTTTTCCGACGTGCGCACGGTTGCGAAGAGCTACCGCCGCCTGCTCGCGGCGGCGCCGGCCGGGGAAGTCTTCAACATCTGTTCCGGCCGCTCGTACTCGCTCGAGAGCGTGATCGACATGATGAACGACATCGCCGGCTACCGTATCGACGTGCACGTCAACCCGGCCTTCGTACGCGCCAACGAGGTACGCACGCTGTCGGGCAATAACGCCAAACTGGCCAGAACGATCGGCGCCATCGAATCGGTGCCGCTGGTCGACACGTTGCGCTGGATGTACCTGGCGTGAGCCGGATACCGATCGGCCTGGAGCAGACCATGATCGAACTGGGCCTCCCCAAACGACGAGCAGATAACGCGAACGCGTTTCATGACCGCATCCGGGCAGTGCCGGCCCCGGCCGTGGCGGCGAATGACGCCGACGCGCTGCCGGACTTGCGCATCGGCATCGGTACGACCATGATCGAGCCGGCCTTCACGGGCGGCCACCTGGATGGTATCGGCGTCTACACGCAGGCGCTGCTGCGCCACCTGCCGCGCGCGGGCTGCGCGATGCTGCCGTATTCCTGGCCGCGCCTGCGCGGCGCGGCACCGGTTACGGCCGGCCAGGCGCTGCCGCATTCCTTCGAGCGCACATCGCTCGTCGACCTGATCACGCCCGACGCGCACCGCGTGCACATGCCTGTCGACGTCTTCCACGTCACGGACTACCGCGTCGTGCGCATGGATTGCCCGGTGATCGCGAGCCTGCACGATGCGCTGCCCGTCAAGCATCCCGAATGGTGCAACCCGAGCCTGCGTGGCCTGAAGAACTGGCTGCAGCGCAAGGCCGCGCAAAAGGCCGACCATGTGATCGCGCTGTCGCATTTCGCCATCGACGAACTGGTCGAATGTTTCGGCATCGACGAGCGCCGTATCACCGTCGTCCCTTGCGGCGTGGATGACGAATGGCTGGACCCGCCGCCGGCGGAAGCCGTGGCGGCGACCTTGCAGGCCAACGGATTGCGTCCGGGGTATTTCTTGTTCGTGGGTACACTGCAGCCGCGCAAGAACGTCGAACGGCTGCTGGACGCCTATCTGTCGCTGCCGCCCGCCGTGCGCGCGGAGCGCCAGCTCGTCATCGTCGGCAATGCCGGCACGCGTTCGGAAGACGTGTTGCGCCGCATCGCCGCCGCCGTGCAGGACGGCGCCGACATCGCCTGGCTGAACCAGCTGACCGATAACGCCCAGTTGCGCCACGTGTATGCGGGTGCGGGCGTGTTCGTGTTCGCCTCGTTGTACGAAGGATTCGGGATCCCGGTGGTGGAAGCCTTCGCCTCCGGCGTGCCGGTCGTCGCATCGAACACGACCTCGCTGCCGGAGGTGACGGCCGGTGCGGCGCTCGACGTCGACCCGCTCGACACCGGCGCGATCGCCGATGCCATGCTCACGCTGGCACGCGAATCCGCCGTGCGGGCGCGCTGCATCACGGCCGGGCGCACACGTGCCGCCCAGTTGACCTGGCATGCGACGGCACGCCAGACGGCCGCCGTGTACCGCTCCCTCCTCTGAAAAGAGCGTATCCATGTCCCAACCCATGCGTGTCCTGCATTTCTACAAGACCTATTTCCCCGATTCGGTCGGCGGGGTCGAACAGGTTATCCGTCAGATGTGCGTGGGGACAGGACGCCTGGGCATTACGAACCAGGTCCTGTCGCTGTCGCGCGACCGGCACCTGGCGCCGTTCGACTACGAAGGCCATACGGTACACCGCATGCCGCTGAACTTCGAGGTGGCGTCGAACGCGGTGTCGGTGCAGGCGATCGGCAAGCTGGCGCGCATGGCAGCCGATGCCGACGTCGTGCACTACCATTTCCCGTGGCCGTTCATGGATATGGCGCATTTTCTCGCGCGCATAGCCAAGCCGACCGTCGTGACGTACCACTCGGACATCGTGCGCCAGAAGGCCCTGCTGAAGCTGTACGAGCCCCTGAGGCGCAGGTTCCTGGAAAGTGTCGACACGATCGTCGCGACGTCACCCAACTACCTGGCGTCGTCGGCCGTGCTCGACCGCTACCGCGACAAGACGCGCGTCATCACGTTCGGCCTCGACAGATCCAGCTATCCGGAGCCGGACCAGGCGCGCCTGGACCACTGGCGCGCGCGGGTCGGTCCGAAATTCTTCCTGTTCGTCGGCGTGCTGCGCTACTACAAGGGCCTGCACATCCTGCTCGACGCCATGGCCGGCACCGATTATCCGGTCGTGATCGTGGGCGCCGGGCCGATCGAGGCGGAGCTGAAGGCCCGCGCCCGGCGCCTCGGCCTCAAGCGCGTGCAATTCGTCGGTGCCGTGAACGATCTCGACAAGGCGGCCCTGCTCAAGCTCAGCTATGCCGTTGCCTTTCCCTCGCACCTGCGCTCGGAAGCCTTCGGCATCTCGCTGCTGGAAGGCGCGATGTACGGCAAGCCGATGATCTCGAGCGAGATCGGCACGGGCACCACGTACATCAACGTACACGGCGAGACGGGCCTCGTCGTGCCGCCATCCGATCACGAGGCGCTGCGCGCCGCGATGCACCGGTTGTGGAACGACCCGCGGATGGCCCAGGAGATGGGCCAGCGCGCGGAGGCGCGTTACTGGCAGCTGTTCACGTCGGCACAGATGGCCGACAACTATGCGCGCCTGTACCAGGAGCTCGTGGGGCGCCGGGCGGAGGTGCGCCTCGCCGCCGCGCCGCGGTTGGGGTAGTCGATCACGCCGCCGCTGGCAGCGGTGCGGGCACAGGCTCCTGTTCCGCCCACCGTTCGCGGATCGCGCGGATCGCCGGCATCTGCGTGAGGAACAGGTCGACCAGCACCGGATCGAAATGCCTGCCTTTCTGCTCGACGAGGAAGTCGAGCGCCTCCTGTTCCGTCCACGCCTTCTTGTAAGGGCGGATCGAGGTCAGCGCATCGAACACGTCGGCGATCGCGCAGATGCGGCCTTCGAGCGGGATCGCGGTGCCGGCCAGGCCGTTCGGGTAGCCGCTGCCGTCCCATTTCTCGTGGTGGGTGAGGGCGATGTTGCGCGCCAGCGCCAGCACGCCGTGCCCATGCTGGCCGATGATGTCGGCGCCGATCTGCGCGTGGCCCTGCATGATCTTCCATTCGTCCGGATCGAGCGGCCCGGGTTTCTGCAGCACGCGGTCGGGGATGCCGATCTTGCCCACGTCGTGCATCGGCGCGGCGTGCAGCAGGTCGTCCGCTTCCGCTTCCGTCATGCCGGCCGCGAGGCCGAGGATGCGCGCGAAATGGCTCATGCGGATCACGTGCAGGCCGGTCTCGTTGTCCTTGTATTCCGCCGCCAGGCCGAGGCGCTGGACGATTTCCAGGCGCGACGCGCGCAATTCTTCCATGCGCACGAGCGACAGGTGGGTGCGCACGCGCGCCCGCACGATCGGCGGGCTGACGGGCTTGGTGATGTAGTCGACGGCGCCGGCCTCGAAGCCTTCCAGTTCGTCATCCGTGTCGTTCAGCGCGGTGACGAAGATGATGGGGATGGCGGCCAGCGCCGGGTCGGCCTTGAGGGCGGCGCACACTTCATAGCCGCTCATGCCGGGCATCATCACGTCGAGCAGGACCAGGTCGGGGCGCTCTTCGCGCGCCAGTTCGAGCGCGCGCGGGCCGTCCTTGGCGAAGCGCAGGCGATAGTGGTCCTGCAGGATCTGGCGCAGCAGCTGCAGGTTGCTCGCTTCGTCGTCGACGGCCAGGATCAGGGGTTGGGTGACGGTGGTCATTCTGTCGTCTCCTGTGCCGGCTCGTCGATGGCGGCCAGCACGGCGTCAAGTTGTTGCAGGGCGAGGTCGAATTCGAAATCGGAAATGGCGGCATGCACCTGGGCGACGCGCGCCGCCAGCGGATGGCCGCTCGTGGCGGCGGCCAGGCCGGCCAGCGCGGCGTCGTCCAGGCCGCCGTGTTTGAGTGCGTCGCGCAGGACGTTGCCGGCGCGCCGGGCGCGGTCCAGGTCGGCCGCGGGACGCACGGCGTGGGCCTTGCCCAGGCTAGGGGCGGCGCTGGCGGGCCGGGTCGCGCGCACCGCGTCCAGCGCCGCGTCGAGCAGGACGCCTACGGCCTCCAGTGCCTGCTGCAGCGTCGCGGCGAGGCCCGGATACAGCTTGCCGCTGTCGCCGTCGACGAGGCCCTCCAGGTCGGCCAGCCTATCGGCCAGCAGCTCCAGGCCCAGGTTGGCGGCGATGCCGCGTACCCTGTGCGCGTGCATGCGCAGCGCGCGATAATCGGCGGCCGTGGCCTGGGCCGCGAGCGTCGCGGCGAGACCTTCGTGCTGGACGGCGAAGTGGGCGAGGGCTTCCAGATAGGCGTCTTCCTTCCCGCTCCAGCGGCGCAGGCCGGCGTGGCGGTTGAGGGTCTGGCGTTCCTGCGCCGGCAGGTCGTCCGCGTGCTGCCCGGGCCCCAGGCCCAGCACGCGCGCGATCTCGTGCGACAGTGCGCACCAGTCGACCGGTTTGCTGGCAAAGCCGTCCATGCCCGCGTCAAAGCTGGCGCGGCGGTGTTCGGCCAGCACGCTGGCCGTCATCGCGATGATGGGCACGCGCGGGCGGCCGGCGGCTTCGGCCTGCTGGCGGATCAGGCGCGTGGCGGAAAGGCCGTCGATCGTCGGCATCTGGAAATCCATCAGGATCAGGTCGAAGCGTTCGCGGCCCGCCAGTTCGACGACGGCGGCGCCGTCGCTGACGGCCGTCATCGTGTGGCCGCGCCGCGCCAGCAGCAACTGCAGCAGTTCCTGGTTCTGCGGCACGTCGTCGGCCACCAGCACGCGCAGCGGGGGCAGGGCGGCCGCCGTGCGCACGCGCGGCTGCTGCGGGGCGAAGCGGGCCAGCACGAGCGGCAGCACCACGTGGAACGTCGTGCCCTTGCCCTGCACGCTCTTGGCCCAGATGCGGCCGCCCATCAGCTCGACGAGCTGCTTGCTGATCGTGGTGCCGAGGCCCGTGCCGCCGAAGCGGCGCGTCATGGAGGCGTCGGCCTGGGTGAATGGTTCGAAGATGGCCGTCAGGCGCTCGGGCGCGATGCCGATGCCGGTGTCGCTCACCATGAAATGCAGATGGTCGTCCTTGAGCTCGGCGCGCACGGTGACGCTGCCTTGTTCCGTGAACTTGATCGCGTTGTCGAGCAGGTTGGTGAGCACCTGGCGCACGCGCAGCTCGTCGCCGCGCAGGCAGGTGGGCAGGGCGGGATCGTATTCGATGTCCACGTGCAGGCCCTTGGCGCGCGCGTTCGCGGCCAGCGTGGACGACAGTTCGTCGATCAGCGACAGCAGGTTGTAGTCGTGCAGCTCCAGCTCCACCGCGCCCTTTTCCAGTTTGGCGGTGTCGAGGATCTCGTTGAGCAGGCGCAGCAGGGAGCGGCCCGAGCTGCGGATCGTATCGAGGTGGCGGCGCTGGTCGGCATCCAGGTGGCCGTCCAGCAGCACGTCGGTGAAACCGAGGATGGAATTCATCGGCGTGCGGATCTCGTGGCTCATGTTGGCGACGAAGCTGGCGCGCGCCGCGGCCGCCTGTTCGGCATTCTCCTTCGCTTCGCGCAGCGCGTCTTCCATCGCGCGCCGTTCCGTGATGTCGAGGATGACGCCGTCCAGCCAGCACAGTTCGCCGGCTTCGTTGCGCACGCCGGTGCCGTTCTCCCACATCCAGCGGGTGCTGCCGTCCGCGTGCAGCAGGCGGTATTCGACGAGGTAGGGACGGTCTTCGCGCAGCGCGGTGGCGATCGTTTCCGAGACGCGCACACGGTCGGCCGCGTGGATCAGCGGCGCGAAGGTGCGACGCGGCGTCGTGCCGAGGAAGTCGCGGGCGGTGTAGCCGGTGACGCGTTCGACGGCGTCGCTGATGAACAGCATCGGCGCCTCGCCTTCGAGCAGGCTGCTGCGGTAGGAAATGCCGGGGATGTTGCCGATCAGCGAACGGAACTGCTGCTCGCTGGCGCGCAGCGCCTGTTCCATCTTGCGCCGTTCGCTGATGTCGGTGATGAAGCAGACGAACAGGTCCTGCTGGTCGAGGCGTGCATGACCGATGGCGCGGCGGATCGGCACGGTGCCGCCGTCCTTGCGGCGGCCGATCACGTCGG
>Ga0105241_10003133_pt1 | contig 12302 bp, 21 predicted proteins | sample KBSC64metaG_FD_80422 | JGI IMG/M metagenome (GOLD analysis project Ga0105241, IMG submission 80422) | Corn rhizosphere microbial communities from Kellogg Biological Station, Michigan, USA - KBS C6-4 metaG | ecosystem: Host-associated > Plants > Roots > Rhizosphere > Soil | place: Michigan, USA... | reverse complement strand
GATTCGCTGCTTCCGACCTCCTTCGCAAATTTGGAGGTGCGAGCTCATTTAAGTTTCTTGGTCGGCTGGATCAGACACCCGAACGCGCCAGACCGCACCACCGCGATCACGTGGCGAATTACGATCGTGTGCTTCTCGAATTGGCTGATGTGGAAGCACGCTCGGTGCGATGGAGATCTGGATTCTATGAAGTGCAACATAGCCGCAAAGAGGTCATTGATATCTTAGGCGAGCCAAACCTTCCCGTGGACGATGCCGTGACTGGACACAACAGAGATAGGACATTCGGCTGAACCGACGGTTCTTGAGTGCAGGTCGCTGCTCCGCACTTTCCAAGCCCCGACATCTGTCCCCCCATCTGATTGTTAAAAGTGTTGTGAATATTTTTGTCAACGCTCAGGAACGAGGTTACGCCGCTTTTGATGCAAGCAGGAAACTTTGGCCATGCATCGGCATTATGCGCTTGTGCTACACCAAGGTGTGTGAGGTTTTTCGTACCGATACTCCGGAAAAGCCTATTGTTGTGGACCTTAAAACGACACGCAAAAATCGACTAGCCACCACGTCAGAACCCCACGACCGGGCAAAAGGGAGGCTGGTGGTTATGGCTAAAGCATCTAAGCGGATAGTCCGCCGCCCATGGACTACACAGGACGAGAGGGAACTGAAGAAGCATCAAAAAGCAGAACTCCTGTTAGAGCGATTTCCAGGACGATGAGGCGCACGCCAGGCGCCTTGAGACAAAAAGCACGCCACTTGGGAATCTCAATTGGCCATCAACCTAGAAGGAGAACTCGACGGCCATGAATAAGCCGCGGCGCCGATGCCTCTCATAAGGCTCAAAGACGAGTACCTGGAACAGGAGGACGGCGTCCGTTTCTTAATGGCGGACGAACTGGGTAACACAGTGGCTTGCAAGGTAAACCATGAGGCACTGCGAGCGCAGGCCGAGCGTGTACATTTTTCCGGGTCCGATAGTGCTGTTTTCCAAGCGTATCGGGAGCTCATCGAAGAACTGGCGAGTGACGCTTTTCATGCTGAGGGACCTTTCGACAATCATGGCCGCGTGCTGGTCACCTCAGAGGCACTCACCAGGATCACGCGCAGCGCCTAGCTGAGTCTTTCGACAATCAACCTGCCCCTCGAACGGGCCGCCATCCCTCCATGTGCTGCGTAGCGGCGCATGGAGGCGGCATCCCTCTCTTCCGGCCTGACGCTGTTCCATACAAGAGGAGACGAACGCGCACCGATCCACGACATCCACTTTCTTGCTCAAGCATGCCAGCTCGCCAATACAAAAGCAAAAGAGCTGGGTTGGATCGTCTAGATAACGGCGAATCAGCTATCCTTGGGTCGTTTCCTCCAAATCACTAGCCCCGACTAATCTCCCTCGTCGGGGCTTCTCTTTTGCGCTAATCGCTCAGCAATAGATTTAGGCGAAGCTCAGGTGAGCCGTCCCGGTGGACGGCCTTCGCAACTGAAGCGGCCTCAGGACCGCCACCCTGGGGCCGTTTTCTTTTGGGGCGCTGCGACTTCTCGCCTGGCGACAGTCAGCCGCAGTAACTTTCCCAAAATCGGTCGTGCCTTCATGAAAAAACCCTTCTGCTCTATCGCTCCACTAGATTTCTCCAATGCGCAACCAAGCAGTGGTTGTTTCGTGCGCCTTGTTGTTCGGCTGTGCCTCTCCGCGCTGGTTCAAACTCGATAGCACGGGCCAAACTGAACCTACCCAGAACTCGGGGGATCTCCGTAAGGCACTTAGCGACTGCAGCGTGGTAGCATCAGCAACAAGGCTAGATTTGGATACCTTATTTGGTTCTGAAAGCGCTTATGCAGCGTTTCAAAAGTGCATGCACGACAAGGACTATACAAAAAGCTGATACGTCAAAGATCCTGGGTGACAAGCTAGGCGCTAAGAGCGGCGATGCCGTAGAGCCAGGAGCTCCCCTGGGGCCGTTTCTTTTGATTGGCACTCGCGAGGCTAAGGAACTACTGATTGAAAAGGCCCGGAGTGACCGCCGTGCCTGCCACGAAGCTGGAAGCCCCGGTTCCCAACCCTGGAGGCCGGGGCTTCTTTTTAATTGTGCAGCGCACGGCTGTGCTCTGCCGAAGCGCCCCAAAACGGTTGATACTTCGGGTGGGAAGGGCCGCCGTGAAGTACGCCGAGAAAATCTTCAGCATCAGAGTAAGCAAGAGAGATGGCACTTCAAAAGTGCTCAAAGGGCTTCACGGCACCCCAATGCTCAACGAAGTAATCCACGTTCCAGTCGGCAAGGATGACGTGCTCATCGTCAAGCTCACCGCACAACCAGATGCGCTCGGCCAACCCTGGGAGGCGAAGGAGATTTGAGGCTTGGCTAATCCGGATCCCCGCCAATGAACGATCCGCGCCTAAAGCTCGAAATGCAGGACGGCGCCATCGTCATCAGCTTGCCTGGAACGGATTACCAAAGTCCCTTGGCGGTATATTTTTTGTTCGTGGCGCGCGCCACGAACTCAGTTGAGGCGGAAAAATTGGGGGCTTTGCGAACTGAGCCAGCATTGGCCGGCACTTTGGCGAATCGCTTTAGAGTCCTCAATTTGGCCCCGGACTAGGGCCGATACATAAGCTGGCCCTGGACTAGCGCCGTCCCTACTAAACCCCGCCAGCTAGCGTCCGGGTTTTTTGTTTCGGCCAAACTTCCGGATCAGCTTCCAGCGCTATGATCCCGCCGCGCACAGTGGTGAGCCTTAGCGGTCGGAAAAGGGGGTCAGTTCGATTTCTTTTTGCGCTTCTTGCCAGACACCTTGTCAGGCACCAGCCGGTCCTTCCACTGATGCATAGGACCATGAGTGGGCTCAAGCATAGGTCCGGGAAGATCCTCTGCCTGCTGATCGCCCGGCGGCGGCAATTTGTAGACCAAATCGGGCATGTTCTCCTCAACGACCTCTCTCATGGTGTCGCTGATCGCGTCGAGTTCCGTCGTTTGAATGAAATGCCGAATTTTCGCTAGGTCGGCCTCGTTGATGGGGTTCTCCGATACTTCCGACTTTGGTTTCTTAGCCATGCTTATTTGCCTCCGGACTTCTCAATTAGGAGCCGTCGATATTCGTCAGCCGTCAAGCCACCACGCTTGGCGCGCATCGTGCCGTCGAAGCGGTCACGCTCGACCTCGATAAACCTAGGAGGCGTGGCTTTCGCGATCGCACGGGCACGGACCTTGAGGTCGCGCGGGAGGTCAGGTCTCCCCTTAGTCTTCGGCTCTTTGGGGATCTGGATGAAGCGAGGCTTAGAGCGCGCAGCAATCTCTCGCGCCAACGCTTTACGATCACTCATGCGAAGTTCTTAGCAGCTACGCCGGCACCGTCAATTCTCTATAATCTAGCCATGACACAGAGACGCTTTCCGCCACCGTGGAGAGTCGAAGAAATAACCGCTGGCTACGTGGTGAAAAATGCTAATGGACAGTCTCTCGCCTATGTGTATGGCCGCGAGACCCGAGCTGATGCCGATACGGCCCACTCGCTGACCATGGACGAGGCTCGACGCATCGCGACCAACATCGCTACGCTGCCGAGCTTCCTAATGGCTCAACTGTTGCACAATTGAGAATGCGCCGGTTTCTCTCCCTTTTGATGGCAAGCGCCATACTGCTCGCGGGACTTGCCCTAGCCGCCGGAGAGATCATTCGCCCTGAGGGGATACGGCCCTTTCTGCTTGTCGGTGCAGGCCTGATGATTGGAGGGGCAGGCTGGTGGCTGTTTAATGAGTTCAAATAGCTACGCCGTTGACGACTCATTTTGGTTTTTGCGCGGGCGACCTCGTTTACGGCGTCCCTTCTTGGGTGAGCGTCGTTTAGGCTCGGCAATTAGGCTTGCGCGAGTGCTACGCCTTGTCGGAGGCTCGACAGTCCATCCGGCTTTACGTAGAAAATCGATAGCCTCCACGAGTTCGGTAAGTTGCATTCATTCCTCCACTTGATAAAAGTCGCGAATAGTGTGGAGTGCAAGCTAGACGACGACGGACCGCTCCTGCCACCCGTATTTGCCCCGATCTTGAGGGACCCATTTCTTCGGCCTGTGTGCCCGCCGAGCTACAGCGTTCCGGCCACTTTGGTGCTACTCAACACCCAAGAAAAAAGAAGAGGGGCTAAAATGAAAACCAACCTGAATTTCCGTGTTGAAGCGGCCGACGAAGATGTCGTCGTCACGTTGGATGGAACGAGCTGCATGGTGAGGTACTGCAGGACCGACACTGGGCTAAACCTGTTCCATGTAAGAGGAGACGAGAGAGCTCCAATCCACGACGTTCACTTCCTTGCTCGCGCACGGCAGCTCGCCAACGCGAAAGCAAAAGAGCTAGGGTGGATTGTATAGCGCGACGACGCACCGCTTCCTGCCCCGCATAATTAAAATCTGACGCGAAGGACTGACGCCAGGATTGCCGCCTATGGCGGCGGAGCCAGAACGTCAATCATAACGGCTGGACAGGCCACAAAGGGATGATCTTTAGCGAAGATTAATGACACTGTTCCATTCTCGATGTGGTACGCCGCTATCATCGAAGTCTCAATTATGACCAACTGCTGTACCCCGATCAAAACCTGTTTAAGCGATAGGTTTGCCGTAGCGAAAACATCTTCACTCGTTGACGATTTGTCTCCGCCGAATATCGAGCCCCAAGTATCTGCGTCTAATCCCGCTATGGCCTGTTCTTGATCATGTCCCCCAATTGCAACTCCGGACAGGTGGACTTTCAATTGGGTAGTGACGAACAGCGAAGTCCAGCCACCGAACAATAAACCTGGAAAAGCTGTAAGCGTGCATTGACCCCGGACCACAAGGTCAGCGCTGACATTGATCACGACCAGGTAATCAAACGGATTTGTCCAAGCGAAGAAGAACCTTACGCTGGTCTCTTTATATTGAACGTCCTGGCTATCCTCCCAAATAAGTTTGGCCCAGCTATTGCCACTCTCGATGTGGTCCTCGACCAACATTGCCGATGGGTACACAAAAATGGAGTTCGGCCTATCAAGAATGAGTGGGGCGGAAACGAAAGGCCCTTGAGTTAACTGCTTGATAGCGGCTTGCCTGTTCGCCCAAGCCTTTCCATACGACTTCGTCAATGTCAAAGGCGTTTCGCCGTTTTCGACTCTTGCTTTTTTAGGTAATGACGCACCTCATCCTGATGTCGCGTAACTACCTGCTCTAACTTGTCCTTGTTCAGACCCATCTCAGAAAAAACCGGATCGAGGTGCTTTCTGAGATTGCGCCGGATCCAAGCCCGATTGCTTTCATTGATGTGCAAAATAGGGGAGGCGACGCCTTCGCGCTGCTCTCTCTCAATGATCGCTGAGATGGCAGCCTGCACCTGGGATTTAGAAGGCTTGGCCACTTGAAGACGCTCCGAGTGCGCTCGCGATGCCTTCACGCCAAGTGATACCATAGTCACCGCGCTTGATGACTTTGGCGAAGTTCGCATCGAGCTTTACTACCGCGCGACCGCGCGCGAGCCTTGCTTTGCCGAAGTCCTCGAACCAGAGATCCGGACTCTCCATGCAATAGAGCGCGCGTCGCGATCCGTCGGGGAACGGCACCACAGCGCTCTTCAAATTATTCGCGTAGATGTTGCCAGCGACTCTGACATCGCCAAAGAAGGCGCCGGCAGAGGATGCGGGGTTGCTCGTCATGCCGACGATGCCTACGCCATTGGCGGAATAGCCGACCACGCCTGCATTCGACCTCGATGTGCCAATCACGCCATGTACAGTGCTTGACGTGCCAATGACGCCGGCCATGGTCACAGGAAGGGGGATCGTCGGTCCCGCCGTATTTGCCGGGTCGGAAAGGCCCCTGATGCCGGCATTGTTGGCTGACGTGGCCGAAACGGCATCTGCCGTCCTCGAATGTGCTTGCACGCCCCAACCAGTGTCCGACAAGGCTAAAAGGGCGCTGCCTCCGGAGGCAAAGCCTTCGATGGCGTTCCCGTATGTCGACCATCCAACGACGCCCGCCCCAAAGGCGGTCGCGGCGCCATTAACGCCAGCCGTCCTATTGGGAAGAGTCATGGAATTTTCGTTCCCAGCCAGGCCGAAGTCAGTCTGGCCGTAGATGCCGACATTATCGACGGATGTGCCTGCGACGCCGGTGACGTTGACCCCCGTGCCGAATACGCCGGCGGAACTCGAAAAATAGGCGGCGGCCCAACACGGCCACTGTTGTCGGGGGAGCCGCCTAAGCCTTGAACGCCCCAATACCAGCCGCTGAATAAGCCGCCAACGCTGAAGCGGGCTTGCGAGGCAGCGGTGAGGAAGCCCCATATTGCCGGCTGTGTGGCCTTGCCTGGAGACGCGATAAAATCCCCATACGTGCCGACGCCCGATGCGACATAGGAATTATCCGTAGCGGTCATTGCTGCCTCCATTCCTCACAGATTGGCCATCATCAAGCATAGTTACGTGGTGGCCCAATGTCAGCGGACAGGAAAATACTGTTTTGTCGCGCAGAGATTTGAAGTCGCACGAACAAAGCACCCATCGCGATCCCAGAGTTCCTGAAGCACGCCGACTGGTACCCACACGCTGTCCTCAAGGAGCACTCCGCGGAAGCGGCGCACATCACGTTCACCCTTGCTATCCGTCTTTGGAAGGACAACGTTGGCGCGGAGACCGAGCCGATGCGTACGTTCGGCCTCCGGAAGAACCCCTATGAGCCGGCGAAGCTCCACCATGCGGCGACGGAGGTCATTACTGGTGGCGGGGAGATCGGCGACATCGCCGAGATCACGCTTGGCTCGACCGACTCGGGCCTCGAACGCGGACCGCGACGCAAGTAACAGGGATTTCTTGTCGTTGTCATCGAAGGACCTCCCAAGGAGTCCCCGTCTTTTGCCGTAACCCCGCAAGTGCAATGCGGTTCACGTCCGGCCAAGGAAAAAAGTCGAGCCTTTGGGTCTTAAATTACCTGGAAACCATTGGCTTCGGGCGGAACCTCTGTCCGGGTCCCCTAATTTTAAAATTTGGACGGGGTCAGGAAGGAAATCCCCATGGCCCGAGAGCAATTCTTTGTGGTGCTCCACGAGGCTCGCTGAAAGATCAAACATAACGGCCAGCACTCAATGCCCTACAACACGAAAGCCGAAGCGATAAAAAGCGCCATCGATCAGGCTCGTGACGCGCAGAAGAAAGGAGGCTTGTCGTCAATCATAGTTGATAGTGAGGAACCCCGGACCTACGGCTCTGCGAAATGAAGATGTACAGCTATCGCGTAGAGGGTTTGCCGGATGGTCGATGGCGTTGGACGGTATTTGGCGGGGACCATAAGGCCGTACGCAGTGGCACCGAGAAGGACGAGCAGGAAGCGAAAGTCGCCGCGCTGAAAGCCATCGATGAGCAAAGGGAAAGAGACAAAGAGAGCTTTCGCCTGAACTAGCCGCTGGTTAACCCGAGGGTTCGGGCGCCGAAGAACGCCACCGGCAGCGAGTTCTACGAAATTCGCGCCTTGCCCTGTTGGCGTCCCTATAGCGCCACTCGGAAGTCACTTGGCTCGAAGAATGGCTTTGACCGGACTACGCGCCCAGGGTGGATCATCCAGTCTCGGCCGCCATATCGGGTCAGCGAGATAAGGAGAAGCATCAGGACAGGCTCCCCTCGGTCTGATCACGAACCGGGGACACTTCAGGGTTATCAACAGAAACGGCCCTGGCTGCCTGGAGGCCAGGGTGCGAAGCCTGAGCGGGCCGCTCGATTGACCAATATGGCAAAGAAGCTACGGTTGGCGCGATTCGGGAACGTGCAGGTCCGGCATGTTTGGGGGTGTTTCTGGGTCGAGCCTGAACCGCACGGCTTCCGCCAATTTGCCGCGGGGTTTAGGCCTGCTGAGAATGCAATTTGCGACTGTGGGGGCGCCTTGGCTTAATCCCCGCAGCACACAAGCCGCTCCCCGCTCAGCAGTATCCAGGCGAGCGGACTTTCGCCTAGCGCCCTGGCCTGTTGAGAGCGGCCCCACTACTGTTTAGATAAATCGACCGGCTTTGCGCCGCCGCTTGATGCTGACAGGCAAATGCGCGCCTTGTCTATGTCAGTGCGGTTTGAAGCGCGAGAGCAACGAGGACCACGCCCTGGGAAACCGGCCTACGCCATGTAGGAACTGGGCGGTAGATCGCCGCGTTTTATTCGATCAGGCCACCATGATCAAAACCATTCTATCCGCGTTTGCTTTGTTGCCACTTCTCGTTTCTGCAGCTCCGGCATCGCCAGTGACGCAAGGCTTCCAACTCGAGAGCCCGTACGGGATTTTGAAGGTCAAAACGGCGGATGACGAGGATTCGCGGATCAGATCCCGATGGCGTGAGGATCATGGTGACGCCGATTGGTATGATGGCAGGCAGGATGATCGCGCTGAGGCATTGAAGCGATACTCCTATCGTCCACCTTCGGATGACAGTGACTGCTTCACCGTCGAGCGCGTTTGGTACTGCCCGTGACTTGAGCAGCAGACAAATACCTCATTTCAACCAAGCAAGCCGTCGCTTAAGATGGCCAATCTTCCGCCGGTATGCGGCACGGTGCTTACGGTGATCGGCATGTTCCATGATCATCTCTGGCCACAGAGAGCCGCGAAAACTCTCAACAAAAAGGGGGACATCATGAGAAAGCTGACTCTAGCTATTGCACTTCCAGCACTGTCAATCGCTGCGTGCGTGGCCGTATCCACGCAAGCCGCGCCGCGTATAGCTTTGCCGTCGCAAAACAAATCGGCAATCCAACAGATAGGCTGCACCAGTGCTGGTCCGCGTTGCCCGTTGGGACGCACTTGGATCTGCACTCAAAGAGGATGTGCGTGTGCGCCTTGCGGTGTCTACTATGGCGCTCCCTGGAGATACCCCTTACGCCCCTGGCGCTGGCGCTATTAGGCGGTTCGCGCGGGCGCCACCTAATGAGAGAACGAGGCCAGCGACAATTTGGTCATGGGTCAGCCTCGCGGCTAGGGCAGGGATTACGAGAACTTGAATTTGGTCCGGCTAGGCATGGCGCTGCTGAGGGCGGTATCATCCAAGAGCACAAATTGGAGGTCTTCAGATGTTCAGAGGAAGGGCCATTCAGTTGCTGGTACCTATGGCACTAGTCTGCGGAGGGCTGCTCCCAAACTCCGGCAACGCTGAGCAGGCGCATGACGATGGGGCGATCAAGAGCCGGTTCGAATACCTCAGCCAGCATGGCAACGTGGAATGCTCGGTCCAGTTTGAGAACTCGATAGCGACCATGCCTTCCGACGCGAAGTTGGAAGGCTCCTGCTGCGCGCCAATGGACGAAGCCCGTTACCGACAGCAGTTGGATGGGCTCAAGAAGTATTCCGACATTGCCGAGGTTCCGCCCGATCCTTACGACATTCCGGCTCCCTTGGCTTACAAGCTGATTGGCTACTACGGACTCGCCCTGAACAAGGAAGAGCAGGCCGCTTACGATTACGCGATGGAGCACTCCGACATGCAGGGCCCGTGTTGCTGCAAGTGCTGGCGCTGGAAGGTGTACGGTGGTTTAGGCAAGTATCTCATCCACACGCGGCAGTTTACTGGTCAGCAACTCACCGACCTGTGGAATGTCGGCCAAGGCTGCGGCGGCCCCACCGATATAAAGATGCACTAGGAGCATCGTTCTTCTTTCGATGAGTGCCAGTTGCTGCAATCACAATTTGTCTGCTGCTCGCCCGCTGCTATGGCTTGCGCTTGGCATCAACGCGAGCATGTTTGCTGTAGAGGTTATAGCCGGTCTCATTGCAGGCTCGGTGAGCCTACACGCAGACGCGCTCGACTTCCTCGGTGACAGCTTCAATTACGCCATAAGTATCGCCGTGCTCACTCTGGCTCTGACTTGGCGAGCACGAGCCGCCTTGCTCAAAGGTGGAACGATGGGCGTGCTCGGGGTTTGGGTGATCGGAGAAGCCGCGTGGCATATTTACATAGGCCGAGTGCCGGAACCGATTGTCATGGGAGCGGTTGGTTTTGCGGCCTTGCTCGCCAATGCTGTCGTGGCCCTGATGCTTTACCGCTTTCGAGACAGTGAAGCCAACCTTCGCTCCGCCTGGATATGCTCTCGCAACGACGTGCTCGGTAATCTTGCCGTGTTGTTAGCTGCCCTCGGAGTGTTCGGCACCGGCACGCTGTGGCCCGATGTTATCGTTGCAGTACTCATGGCAACGCTCGCACTTCAAGGCAGCGTGACCGTGGTGCGGCAATCACTGGACGAACTGAGCCGCCGCCCGTCTTTAGTCGTGGAGGAAGGAAGATGAAACCTATCGGCCTGGTTGCCGCCGTCCTACTAGGTGCCTTTTCTACACCGGCACTCGCGGAGACGATCCACGGCACTCTCTACAAAGATCAGCACTGCGAGTGCTGCGAGGCTCACGCGGAGTATCTCCGCAAGAACGGCTTTGACCTGAGAATTGAGGCCGTGAAGAACCTAGCTGAGATGAGCATCCAAGCGGGAGTGCCTCCGGGGTTCCAGGGCTGTCACATCATCAAGATCAATGGCTACGTGTTTGAAGGCCACATCACGAGCGACATAATCAAGCGGTTGCTCGCAGAGCACCCGCACGATGTCATCGGCCTGAGCATCCCGGGAATGCCTAGCGGTGTTCCTGGAATGGAAGGTCCTAGAGACTCATCTTTGGCTGTGTACGCAATCAAGAAGGATGGCACTACGAAGACGTATGCCACTCAGTGAAAAGTAGAAACTTGAGTCATGGGAGCACCGGCAGGAACAATAAAATTGCGAGCAATGGCTAGTGTCGAGTGACGATAAGCGACGATCCCGGGAATCAAGTACTGCGGACGCCTACACCTTTTTCGCCACCCTATATTTCATTCAGAGCATTGGCGATCCGGGTTCAGGACTCATAGCTCAACCCATCCGTTCTCTCCTCAGGCATTGGGGAGAATCGCCCGCCTCCCTGGCAGGGTTAATGGCGCTTCTCGCAATTCCCTGGTCAATCAAACCCGTTTTCGGCCTCTTATCGGATTTCGTTCCGCTGTTCGGATCCCGACGCCGCAACTATTTGCTGTTAGCAAATGGTATGGCGGTCGTGAGTCTGCTCTTGCTCGCGCTCGCCCCGCTATCGCCGGAACACCGCTGGCTCCTATTTGCTCTGTTGCTCCCGACATCAGTGGGTATCGCTTTGGGCGATGTCATTGTCGATGCGCTGATGGTCGAGAAGGGGCAGCCACTCGGACTCACTGGACGATTTCAATCTATCCAATGGGCAGCAGCCAATGCAGCCTTGTTGTTAACGGGAGTTCTTGGAGGCTACATCGCCCAAACCAAGCTCCAGTCCCTTGCCTTTGCGACATGCGCCGCTTTGTGGACGGTCGCCTTCGCTGTCTCCTGGCGCTTTGCCCGCAAAGATCGAGAGGAACATTTGAACGTAGCGAGCTTCAGCGAGACAGGCGCAGCGTTGCTTGGCGTCGTGCGAGACCCACTGTTCCTTGGAATTTGCGTTCTCCTAACTCTGTGGAGCTTCAACCCTGTGTGGGGTTCGGTGCTCTACCTGCATATGACCGAAGGATTGGGATTTTCCGAGCAGAGCTTCGGCAATGTCACTTCTGCTTTTTTTGCAGGCTCCCTGTTCGGCAGCATCGGCTATGGCATTTACTGTCGTTCAGTACGGCTTTCGGCTCTGTTGCATCTTTCCATTCTGGCCGCCATCGTCTCGAACGCTGTCTATTGGCAATTGAGTAGCTTGACTTCCGCTTACGCCGTCTCCGTGATTGCCGGAGCCGCATATATGACGGGAACCCTCATTCAACTGGACTTAACAGCCCGCATCATACCCGCGAGGGCAGCGGCAACGGTGTTCGCAACTGTTATGGCGCTCACCAATCTCGCGGCGTCCGCTTCAGAAGCCTTGGGCGGATGGCTTTTCGAGACCGAAAGGCAGGTCTATGACCAAAACACGGCGTTTAGTCTGGCAGTCCTAGTGAGCGTCGTGGCGGCTATGAGCTGCTGGCTGGTGGTCCCAGTTTTGCGTCGAGCGGCTCCTCAATGGTGGGAGAGGCGCGCTTAGATTTGGAGGTCAGCTTTGGGTCAGAAGCGGGCAGTAGAAAGGGGATCAGGGTTGTCAGCTTAGCCTCAGAAGCAGACATGCTCATCGTCGGCATCAAGGTCTGCTAAGTCCCAAAAGCAGACCTCAACGGTCAGCATCGGACGTGGAACCAAATTCCCCGACCCGTCGTTGGCCACGCGATGCCCAGACGAAAAAGAATAAAGCTGCCGCCTAGGATGGCCCTCCCAGCCTCGGAGCTGGAGAGGAAGATTATGGCGATG
>Ga0105241_10003128_pt1 | contig 12318 bp, 7 predicted proteins | sample KBSC64metaG_FD_80422 | JGI IMG/M metagenome (GOLD analysis project Ga0105241, IMG submission 80422) | Corn rhizosphere microbial communities from Kellogg Biological Station, Michigan, USA - KBS C6-4 metaG | ecosystem: Host-associated > Plants > Roots > Rhizosphere > Soil | place: Michigan, USA... | reverse complement strand
TCGTGTAGGAAATCTAGATTACAGTGCAGAGCTCATATTCTGTCAGAAAGCCGGCATCGATAAGTGCGCCGGCCGCGGCCGTGCATAGCGCCGCCAACACGAAGAACGAAAGCCACGACCATTGGCGTTCGACGAAGCGCAGTCGGCGCGTGAGACCCGAAGTGGCCATCCTCAGCGCTTCCGACCGGACTCGGTCACCACGCGGCCCGGATCGACGCGGAAGGCGGCGGCGACCGGACACGCAGTCACGCAGGCGTAGTCATGATGCCCTGCGCACAGATCACACTTCACGGCGATGCGCTGTACGCGTGGGCTCAGCGCCTCGTTGGCCTCGGCGCGCGCGCGCTTGCCGCCCAAGAAATCCAAGAGTGACGGAAATAGGCCTTTTTTAGGCGCGTCGACGGCGTGCATGCTGATGTTCCCGTAGGGACAACGCTCCGCACACGCGCCGCAACCCACGCAATTGTCCTCGACGATTTTGATCTCGCCGCTCGGTAGCCGCACGATGCCGTTCACGCTGCACATCAAACACGCCGGATCACTGCAGTGACGGCAGGCGGTGGGAAACATGTACGTGTCCACCTGAATGCCGCGCAATTGTAGGCGACTATGGCCGTGGCGGCGCTCGCAGGCATCGATGCAATTGCCACAGCTGGTGCAACGCTCTTGATCGATGACGAGCACCTCGCGCCCGCTGGCCAGGCCGGCTTCGACGAGCACGCCTTCGGCCATCGGCGAGCGTGTCTCCTCGCCGAAGCGCCTTTGGACGACGGGCAATGACGGCCGACCCGGCATCGACGGCTGCCCCGCGAGTGAGGGGCGCCCGAGTGATTCGGGCGCGAAGTCGGCCGAAGGCAGATTACCGACGTCGCGCGTGCGGGCCAGTTGCTCGGTCTCGAACCCGCTCAATAGCGGGCCATAGGCGTTCGGGTGGCGCGCCAGGATTTGGCCCAATAAAGCGCCCGGAATGCGGATCACCTCCGCGCGGCTTACGGCCTCGACCGTATACGATTGCGTTGGGTCGCGGTGCAGCAGCCCGAGCACGCCGAACACGTTGCCTTCCCGAAAATACGTGAGCACGAGTGAACCGGCGGCCGTGTCGCGGCGTGCGCGCAAGAAGCCGTTGCGCACGAGATAGAAATCACGTGGCACGTCCGTCTCGCTGAACAAGACCGAGCCCGCGGAGATCAGCTGTAGTTCCGCTCCCGCCAAGAGCTCCTCGAGCGCCGCTTCAGGCAGCGCGCCGAGCCCGCGCGGTTGACGCGCGTAGCTGAAGAGCGCGCGCCGCGAATACAAGGCCTGCAGCGCGGCGCCGAAATCCGGGCACAGCTCCATCAAGCTCATCACCGCGACCTTGGGCGCTTCGAGCACCACGGCCCGCTCACGAGCGACCACCCCGAAGGGCTCGGCCGCGTCCGCGAATACGCCCATTTCCCCGAAAAATGCGCCGGGGCCGATGACGAGAATCGAGATGCGCTCGCCGCGCGGACCGCGCGAGGTTTGCTCGAGTGAGCCTTCCAAAACGACACACAGCCGTTCGTGGAATTCACCCTCCTCGCACAGGTCTTCCCCGGGCACGAGCATGCGCAGGGTCGACTTCAAGATCAGCCGCCGCAGCGCCTGCACCGTGGCTTTGGAGAACAACTCGAGCGCCGTGAGTTTGCTCGCGAGCGTGTCGAGCGAAATGCCGGAGGGGAAGGTGACCGTGCGCGCCTGCAGCGAGAGCTCGAAATCCGCCAGGCTGTCTTCGACTTTGAGCTTGTTCAGCAGCACCATCTCGGCGCGGTTCAAATCCGCAGGGCACGCGGGGACGCACTGCTTGCACTGCGTGCACGCGGTCACGAAGTCGATCACGTGACGGTGGTCGATCGTCGGTTGGTAAATCGCGGCGTTGAGCTCCGCGATGGTGACGGACTTGGACTGCGTGATGGGGCAGGCCAGCAAGCAATCGTTGCAGCCGATGCAGGCCATCGCCTGCGCTTCGACGCGCCGCTTCAAGCGCACTTCGGCGTCGTTCACGAGGCCTCCTCGAAGCGCAGCATGACCGAGCCGCTCAAGAGCAGCACGTCGCCGTGCTGAATTTCGCTGAAATCGGTGCTGATCGGCCTACCCGCGCGGAAGGCTCGGCCGCCGCTCAGGTCGCGCACCCAGAACTTGCCGTTGTGGGTGGCGAGCTCCAGCTGCTGAGCCGCCACCGTGGAGAGCACGAACCCAGAGCGCGGATCGCTGCCGATCACGAGGCGCTCGCCGATCGCCATACTTTTCCCGACCTCCGGCCCCGAATCGACGTGGACGCGCGCGCGTGGCCGGAGGCTGGCCATCGCATCGGGCCGTGCGGTGCTGGTGAAGAGCACATCGACCGCGCCGAACCGGATCCACTCGCCTTCGTTGAGAAGCAGCGGCTGATTGGGCGGGAGCCGCGCGCCTCGAGCATAGGTGCCGCCGTAGCTACCGAGATCCGAGACCTGCAAGGACGCTCCCATGCTCTGCAACTGTGCATGCCGCGGGCTGACGCTCGAGTCACCCAGGCGCACTCCCGAGTCGGGCGCGCTGCCCACGATCACCGGGCCGGTGCTCAGCGCAAAGCCCAAGCCGAGTGAATTCCCGGAGCGAACCTCGAGCCGCGGCATCATGACGCCCGCTTGCTCGACGACGCGTGCGCTGCGCACGAGTGCGTTGGAGCGAAACACGAACTCGAGCTGACCGATGCGGATGCGATCACCATCCGCCAGGGAGTGAGGGCCGAACAGGCATTGGCCATTGACCCACGTGCCCGTGCTGCTGCCCAAATCACGCACATACATCGCGTTTTCATGGCGCAGGAGCTGCGCGTGAAAGGCGCTCAGTGCCGGATCGCGGAGCGGAATTTGGCACTCCGGTGATTGCCCGAGGTTCGTTACCGAGGCCACGATGGGGTAGTTGCGGCCGCCGCCTTCGAGATGGGCCTCGAGTGGCGCGAGGCTTTCGTAGTGTTCGAGCGGCGCTTCCGCGCGCAGGCCAATCGATAGCAACTTCGTTTTGCGCGGACCGCTCGGGATGGCCGCGGTGCCGCCATTTTGCGGGGCGAAGGCGAGCGAGCCGAGCGGACGAGCAGCGAGCTGGGCCGTGCCGGAGCCGCTGCTCGCGACGGCTTGCGTGCGCCCGCTCTGCACGGCTTGGGTTCCGCTGCCCAGGTTGATGAGGTGCGTGCGCTTGAGCTTTGCCTCGGGCACGATCGAGGTTTTCGGGGCTTCTTTGGGGCGCTCGACGATGCGCTTGGTCTCGAGCCAAGCGTCGCAATCGAAGCTGGGATCGAGCAGCCGGTGCTGAACGTCACTCACGTCTACCGCGGCGTCGACTAGGCGCTTCATGTTGCGGCCAATCGCTCGCACCTTCAGCGCGCGTTCGCCGATCATCAATGCGCCGCGCAGTTTGCCGCCCTCGAGCACCAATTTGCGGTACGCAATTTGCCCAGTTCCGCGCGGAAAATCGACGATTTCTTGGCTTTCCGGGCTGGCTTCGATGCGGCCTACGCGCGCGAAATCGAGGTCGAAGAGCCGCGTGGCGAAGTAGTGGCTGCCGGGTTCGTGAGTGGCAGAGCCGCCGCTCATGTTGAGCGCCGCGACGTGCGCTTGGCGGCGCGCTGGCTCCCAGAGGGCAAGCCACTCACCCTCGACCGAAGCGACGTCACCGGCAGCCCAAATGCCCCGCGTCGATGCGGCTAGCCTGCGGTCTACCGCGACCGCACCGTTTTCGACGAACTTGAGATCGGTGCTACGCAGGTATTCGGTATTGGGCACGACGCCCAGCGCGGCGGCCACGATTTCACACGGCAAGCTGCGCCCCGAAGCCAAGCTGATCCCGGCCACACCACCGCGCGGCCCAGGGTGCACGGCCCGCACTTCGTCGCCCAGAATCACGTCGATGCCGGCTTTGCGCAAGCGCGTCGCCAGCAGATCGGAGGCCACTTCATCGAGGGCGCCCGGCATGAAACGCGGTGCACGCTCGATCAGGGTCACTTTCACGCCGTGCTCGAGCAGGGCATGCGCCCACTCCAGCCCCAGCGCGCCGCCGCCGAGCACGACGGCCGTTTTCACGCCGTGCAAGCGCACGGCGTCGTAGACCTGACGCGCGTCGGCGATGCTGCGCAGCGTGAGCACACCCGGCAAATAGGCGCCCTCGAACGTCGGTGCGCGTGCGCGTGCGCCGGATGCGATGAGCAAGTGATCGTAGCCGGTGGGCTCGGGGCTCGTACTGCACCAAACCAAGGAACGTGCGCTGTCGACGCCCACCACGCGCGTATAAATGCGGTGGATCCCGCGGCGTTCGTAGAAATCCGGCGGCACCGCGAACAACTGATCTTCGCGCAGCTCCCCGAGCAAATAGTTGGTCAGCGCGGCGCGGTAATAACCAGGGACGGGCTCGTCGCTGAAGATGCCGATCACGGCTTCGGCGTCGGCTTGACGAAGCACTGCCGCAGCGGTGAGGCCAGCGGCGCCGTCACCGATGATCAGGTAACGCTTGCGGGACATGTCAGGGCGTCAGGGCGAACGAACTCGTCCGCGAATCGTGGCCGAGCGCCCGGGGGAAGGCACTCGGCCGGCCATAGCGGTAGAGAGTACTTCGGTATGGCGGAACCTTCGCTCACCAACCGCCCTTGTCGTCGTCCTTCTTCTTGGGGGCTTCGGCGCCGGCTTTGTCCGTCGCGCCGACGGGCGCGGCGGCGCTAGCAGCAGCCGGCGCGGCAGACGCGGGTTCGGGAGTGGTCTCCGGATCTTTCTTGGGACAACCCGTGAGCACGAAAGCGACGAAGAGAACGGCCGACGGGCGAGCGAGATCGATGAACCGCATGCGAAAATCCTCCGAAACGGGGCAAGATCGCCCCGACACAGCGCAGACCAACACGGCTCCCGCGGCTTGGAAAGTGAAAACGGGCGCGCGCTTGGCCGGTAAAACGGCCGGCGCAGGCCGAGATCCGGGAACCCGGCGTTTACTGCGTGGTGGCCGTGAGCGCTGCTGGGAGCGGCGCAGGCTCGGCCGTGACGAAGTCCAATACTTCCCCCAACATGCGTTCGCCATCGGCGCCGAAATCACCGTGATCGACACCGGGCAACAGGAAGAAGCGCGCCTCGCGGCCGGCCGCGAGGAGGTCTTCCGCAGCGCCGGACATGTCGTGGGTGTCCTCCTTTTCGCCGCCGAATACTGCGATGCGCCGCGCATTCGGAAAATGGCTCGGCTTGGCACGCTGCGGAGGGCCACCCAAGATCACGCGCGGGTAGTGTTTGCCGTAGAAGCGCGCCAACGACTCGGCCCGGAGCGCCCCTTGTGAATAACCCAAAAGGGTGATGTTCGTGGTCTCCAAATCGAGATGCAAATCCCGGTTGACGAGCTTGAGCGCGCGTTCGATGCGTTGCTCGAGCCCGCGGATGTCACGGCTCCACTTGAAGCGGCCGGGCTTGTCCTTGCAGGGTTGGTCGCCCAAGAGCGCGATCACCGTGCCGTGATTCTGGGCGGCGTTTTGAAACGCGCCAACGGCATTCACGTCTCCGCAATAGCCATGCAGGTAGACGATGGCATGCCGATTGGGCACGGCGGCTGGCAATACTCGAATTGGCCGATCCCAACCGGCGTCCACGAAGGTGTAGTTGGGCTGTGGAAATTGAAAGCGCGGCGCCTCGGGTGGACTCGCGTCGGCAACGTCCGGGCTGCCCGCATCGGCGGTGATGACCGGAGTTGCCGGGGCGGTTCCCGGCGTGGGCTCGGCTTTCACTCGACCCGCGAAAACCAAAGCGAGCGCGCCGGCCACGCTGAAAACCGCCGCTATCGGGCGAGTTTTTGGCTGGAGACCGGCTCGGTGCGCCACGCCCTGATTTTAGCAGACCAGGGAGCGCGCTGGTGCTCAGATCGAATCGCGCCGTTTGAGCACGATCAAAATCACGAACAAAGTGACCAGCATCATGCCGCCGAGGACCGCAGGCGGCAGCCAAGCCAGGTAGTAGTTGTGGAAGCCCCAGGCGCCGTTGAAGTCGGTGCTGGCGATTTGGGCTTCTGCGCAGCGAAACTTGCCGGCAGTGACGAAGTTTTCGACGCTCGTGAGGTCCGGCTTGTTGATGTCGATGACCCAGGCGGGGCTGTTCAGGATCGCGAGCCGCTCTTGGGCGACCAAGCCCTCGAAACCCCAGCGCGCGGGCATCGCGTACATCGGCCACTCGAGGAGCGGATTCGTGGTCATCGGTACCATCAAGCCGCCCAGCACCACTTGCGGGATGAGCGCGATGGGGGTGAGCGCCATGGCCGCTTCGCTACTGCCGACGAGCGTGCTCAAGAGCAAGCCGATGGCCACCGAGTTCATCGAAGTGATGACCAAGGTCGCGAGTGAGATGCCGAAGGCGACGATGCCGCCGCTGTAACCGAGCGAGAAGAACACGATCGCGAGCAGGATCGTGCACTGGATCACGCAAAACAGGCTCAAAAGCACGAACTTCGAGAACACGTAATTGAACAGGCCCAAGTTCACCATGCGCTCGCGCATGTAGATGGCTCGTTCGCTCACGATCTCACGCGCGGCGTTGCTGGTCCCGAACCACACCGCGGAGACCACCACGAAAAAGATCGAGCCCGCGTGATCCGGAGTGGTTTGCATGCTGTTCAGCATTTGCGTGAGGCCATCCCCCACGCCGCCGGATTTCTTCGACAGCTCTTGCAAGGCACCTAGGCACCAGTAAGGGATGGCATCTTTCTGGCCCCCGAAGACCAGCGCCAGCAAGAGCCCGATGATCGGCGCTTGTAGCAACATGATGGCGGTGCCGCCGACATCACGCATTTTGACCTTCAAATAGCGGCGGAACAGCAAGCCAAATTGCCCGGAAGTGTCGCCACGCCCGCCCGGCACGCCGCGCTGATCGGTCGGTGTACCGACGGCGCGCCGCCCCGAGAACATCTTTTGAAAGATGGGGTTTTGCGGATTCAGGTACTCCGCGTTCCATTCGCGAGCCCCTTGGGCGCGCGCTGCATAGCGAGACGCTCCCGGGTTTTGCGCGCGCATGGCCTCGAAAATCGGGCGCTCGCGCTGATTCAACATGTCGAACATGTCGCGCGGGTTGTCGACCGTGTTCGGTTTCTTCTGCCGCTCGAGCCAAGAACCGAAGAAGCGGTAACCATCCTTCGGTGAGCCGTAAAAGGTGAGCAGACCGCCGGGGCCCAATACCAGCGCCAGATTGAATTTCTCGAATTCGTCCTTCGCGGGCTGATGAATGGTCGTGATGATCGTTTTGCCGGTTTGCTTGGCGAGCTCAGCCAAGAGCTGCACCAGCGCGGCAGTGTCGTCCGCAGCGAGACCGCTGGTCGGCTCGTCGAGGAACATGATCACCGGATCGGTGACGAGCTCCATGGCGATGTTGACGCGCTTGCGCTGCCCGCCGGAGAGGATCTTCTTCTCGGGCTTGCCGATCTGCAAATGAGCGACGTTTTCCAGCCCGAGCTGCGCGAGCGTGGTCTGCACGCGGCGCTCGATTTCTTCCTCCGAATAGTCCGGAGGCAAACGGAATTTTGCGCTGTAGCGCACGGCTTCCCAAACGGTGAGCTCGGGGTGCACGATGTCGTCCTGAGGGACGTAGCCAATCGAGCCGCGGAGGGCATCGTAGATCGCGTACAGATCTTCGCCGTTGATGCGGACCTGGCCTGCGGATGGCGGCAAGTAGCCGTTCAGCGTCAGGAGCAGGGTCGTCTTGCCGGCGCCGCTCGGACCCATGAGCGCGATCAAATCGCCGGGGAGGGCTTTGAAGCTGACGTGATCGAGGAGCGTTTTCAGCTCACCTGGGTTGTCGCGATCCGGGACTTGCATCACGAGATCCCAAGCTTCGATCTCGTAAAGCGGGCGGCCTTCCCAATGCGCGGCGTCCTCGACGATGACGGCGATGTCCTGCCCTTGCGCCTGCAAGAGCAACGGCATCGGGCCGATCAGTACCTTTTCGCCGTTTTGGATCGGAACGCGTTGGTTCGCGGGGATGCGTTGCCCGCGCACGTACGTGCCGTTCGCGCTGCCCTTGTCTTCGATGAAGAGCTGCCCGCCCACCACGTGGAGCACGGCGTGCCGGCTCGACACCTGCGGGTGCGGAATGTGAATGTCGTTGTCTGGCGTGCGGCCGATGCTCTTCGTGCCTTGGCCCGACTGCGCCATCGCGATCTGACCGACGACCGTCTTGTGCTTGGGGCGCGGTGTGGGGTTCGATGAGCGATCGCCACCGGGTTCGGGCGCGTGTTCCGCGGGAAATTGCGCGGCGACGGCGGTGGGCGGTTGCACGGAGCCGGTACCGGGATTCGGCTGGTTCGACGCGAAGATGCCGGCCAGGTGCAGCACCAGATCGACCGGTACGGCGATTGGCCCGAGCGCGACGTAGCCACGCGGATCGAGCGGGCGCGTTTGGTTCGGGGGCAGCCGTTCGTTGTTGACCCAGGTGCCGCTCGTCGAGTTGTGATCGGTGACGGTGAGTGGATTGAGCTGAAAGGTCGCGTGAAGGCTGGAGACGTTCGGGTGATGAATCGCGACGTTCACCTTCGTGACATCGCGCCCGAAGCTGAGCGAGCCGGGCGTGAACGGCGCTTTGCCGCGCTCGAGTAGCATCAACGTGAGCGCGGGGTGCGCCTTCGGCACCGGCGCTTGGCCAATCACGAACTCGGTTCGAAAATCGAACGGCGCGCTGGAACCCGGCCCCAGCGGATTGCCGTTCGCGAAGGACGGTCCGGCGCCGGCGTCGACGAACAACAACGTGCCCCCGCCGCGGTGCTCGATGCGCGCGTGCTCCGGAGCCACACCGGGCGCCACGAGCCGGATGTCGCAGTGTGGGGCCGAGCCGAGTAAGATTGAGGATTTGCCGAAGCCGGGAATCATTGGGTGTTCCGTGAGGTCAGTTTGCGAGCGGGAGCAGGAGCTAGATAGGGGTGACCTGGCAGGTCTCCGCGAAGACTGAAGACGTCCGGAGAGGGGGACTCGGCGAGCCCCCTCTCACCCTAGAGGGTTATTGGACTCGCGCCGTGAACTCCACCGGCCCGAGGCGCACGATGGAGCCGTTGGGCACCGGGGCCCAGACACCCGGCGAGAGGCGGTTGTTGTTCACGAGCGTGCCGTTGTTGCTGTGTTCGTCGCGCACGATGAGCTGGCCGCTCTCGAGCTTGAACGTGGCGTGCACCGCCGAGATGCGCGGTTCGGCGAGCGCGATGCCGCACTGTGCGGCGTCCCGCCCGGCGCGCATTTCCTGGCCCTGCAAGACCGTGAACACACCAGCCGAACACTGCAGCAGGGCGCTCGCGCCTTGCCCGCCGTAGGGGTTCGGTGGCGGCGCTTGCGGCGCGGGGACTTGGCCGCCATAGCCCTGACCCGGGCCATTCGAGCCGTACATCAATTCCGGGCTGAGCCCCGGTGAGTGTTGACCGGGCGGGCCGTAGCCGGGAGGCGCGCCGTAGCCTTGGCCGGGAGGCGCGCCATAGCCGACGACCGGTGCCGGTGAACCACCGCCGCCGCCACCGCCGCCGCGCTTCTTGCCGCCGCTGCGCACGATCACGATGATCAGCAGCGCGACCACGACGAGCCCGAACAAGCCGCTCAAGATGAGCAGCAAGGGCAGGGGCTGGGTGGTGCCCTTCAGCTGAATGATGCTGGCCGAAGTCACGCCGCTCGTGCGGTGCGCCTTGTTGTCGTAAATCACCAAACGGACGACCGCCTGATCACCGGAGCCGGCCAGAATCTTGTCGACATCGGGCGCCTGGAAGCGCGCGAAGGTGTCGCTGGCTTCGAGCGAGGTGCCCTTCATGCCCATCGCGATCAGCTGTTGCTGGGCGCGCTTGGCTTGGTCGATATCGGTACCCGCGAGCGCGCTCGGGAGCGGTTGACCCGAGGGCAAAAAGTACACTTCGGCACGGCTGGTTTCGCCGCCCCAGCAAAAATCGCCGTACACTTTGAAGCTGCCACCCGGGTACACGCCGCCGGCCGCCTTGGCCGTGTCCTGCGTGTACTGAATGTTCACGTCGAGCGGCCAGGTCGAAGGATCGATACCGACGGGCACGTCCTTGAAGGTGTTGTCACCCAAGATGGGCGGCTTCACGTTGTTGAAGACCAGCTTGAAGCTTTGATTGACCGATGGCGCCACGCACGACGTACGCCACTTGACGATGTGCATCTTGGAGAAGCGCTGACGAATCGTGCTGACGATCGCGTTGGAGCGGTTCGCCTGGCCTTCACGCATGATCGTGAAAAAACCACCGATGTCGGTGTTGGCCATGTTCTGCATGAATTCGAGTGAATTCTGGCGGAACTCGTCGACCACGCCCGGCGGGTACCAAACGCTGATCACCGGTACCGGCGCTTTGGGCAGCGCGGTGTTGTCTTCCGGGAAGCGACCCTGCGTGAGGTATTGCTGGAGTTGCAGCGCGCCGGGACCAGTGGTCGACGGATCGGTGCCGCCGAAGCCGCTCGAGAGCACGACCATCGCTTGGTGGAGCGGAACCGGAGTGTCATCGCCTACGTTGCCGAGGGCGCTGAAGCCATCGGTCGCGGCCGTCTTGATGATGGTGAGTAGCGAGCGGTTACGACCCGAAGAGGGGAACGTCTCCGTGGCGCTGTTGATCAAGCTTTGCGCGCGAGCCTTTTGCGCCGTGGACACCCACTTCGAGTCCTTCACGACTTGGCGGTCGTTGAAGAACATCACGTTGACGATGTCGCTCGGGCCCATGCTGGTGACGATCTGTTGCGCGAGCTGGCGCGCGTCGTCGTAGCTGCGACCCATGCGGCGATCGGCATCGACCAAGATCAGCCACGCCGTGCCCACGCCGGGCTGCTGCAAGCTATCGCCCCAGGCAGCGTCGCTCACGAACTTCGCGGGGATGTCCGTGCCGTCGACGGTGACGGTGAAAATCGCGTTGGCCGACGGAAACGGAAACGGCGTGTACAGCGCGAACGGCTTTTCCAAAGCCTGGCTCATGCAGTCGAACTGCCCGTTGCCGGTGAGCGAAGAGCAGGCCGCGGTGGCGTCACTCACGCGGTTGCTCTGCGACACCTCCACGACGGTGGTCAGGATCGGATTGCCGTTCTCCTGGGCCGCACGCGGATCGACGCGCAAGATCTTGGCTTCTGGCGAGGCGAATGCGCTCGCGCTGAACAGCCAAGCGCTGACGACGACGGCCAGCGCGGCTAGCGCGCGACTCGCAGCGAGATGCCCGAAGGGGCGATTCACGGACCGGTATTTGAGTGAAGACTGCATCACTGCCCTGTGTGTTGCGAATGGGTGCGGAAGAACGGGGACTGATTAAATGATCTTCACGGTGACGTTGAAGCCACCGAAGCGCAGGGTGTCGTTGTCTTTGAGTTCGTACTTCTTGCCACGCTCGAGCGCGGCGTCGTTCACGAAGGTGCCATTGGTGCTTCCGGCGTCTTCGACTTTGAGGCGGCCCGGGCGCGACGAAGCGTAGATGACCGAGTGCCGCGAGGAGGTGGTCGGGTGATCGATCTCGATATCCAAACCCGCGCCCGCGCCCTTGCGGCCGAGCGTGTTCTGCCCCTGATACAGCGGCCAAAACATGCCAAGCTCACTTTGATCATAGCTGACGAGAAAGCCGGCGAGCGAGCGCAGCGCGGAGGGTTCCACCTGCTCGGGGTCGCGGCCCGTGCCGGGACTCACGGCCTTCGCTGCAGCAGGCGGTGCGCTCGGGGCTTGCACCACGGGCGGCGCTTGGCTCGCGCGGCGCAGCTGCTCTTCGAATTCGTCGGTCGTGGGGGGCGGTGAGGTGGCTGCAAACACCGAAGGATCGTGGGAGTGGTGCGCTGGCTGCGCGGTGCCCGCGGGCGCCGGTGTGGGCGCTGGCGGTGCGCCCCAAGCAGCAGCGGGCGGTGCGGCCGGCGGCGCTTGGCCGTAGCCTGCCGGCGGTGGGCCGAAACCCGGCGCCGGTTGCGCGTAAGCTTGCGGTGCCTGCGGCGCGGGCTGCCCATACGGTTGTTGTGGGGGTTGCCCATACGGCTGCGGTGCTTGCGCTGGCGGTTGCCCGTATTGCGGAGGCGGCGCGCCGTACCCCTGTGGAGGCGGGCCATAGGCGCCAGCGCCGCCACCCGAGAAATCGGGAGCGACCGTGGCGCCGAAGGGATTCATGCCTTCCGGAGCGCCGAAGCTCGCGCGATCATCGGCGGGGGCAAACGCTGCAGCAGGCGCGGGCGCGAAGCCGCCGGCTTCAGGCGGCGGATTCCATTGCGGAGGTGCGCCAGCTGGCGGAGCTGCGTAGGGTGCCGGCGCGCCACCGGGGGGTTGCCACTGCTGTGGTGCACCGTAGGGATTGGCGGGCGAGGGCTGCGGC
>Ga0105241_10003127_pt1 | contig 12320 bp, 9 predicted proteins | sample KBSC64metaG_FD_80422 | JGI IMG/M metagenome (GOLD analysis project Ga0105241, IMG submission 80422) | Corn rhizosphere microbial communities from Kellogg Biological Station, Michigan, USA - KBS C6-4 metaG | ecosystem: Host-associated > Plants > Roots > Rhizosphere > Soil | place: Michigan, USA... | reverse complement strand
CGCCAGCTCCCGCGTGTAGCCGTGGGGATGCGTCGCCAGACGGCCGGAGTCGCCGGTGCCGGCCGGTTCCAGGTAGACCATCGTCAGGTGCTCCTCCAGCGTGGGGGAGCGCAGGTAGTCCCACGCGATGCCGGGTCCGCCGGGAACGGCTACGCATACCGGCCCGGAGCCGTGAACGTGGTAGCGCAACGTGATGCCGTCGACGTCGAACGAAGAGGTGGTCATGGGCGACTCCCGATCTTGGACAGTGAGTGGTTCACCGACAAGATGCGGGCCGAGGGCCTGAGTTCGATCAGGCCGACGTGATCTGGCTCACACGGTTCGCCGCCAGCGGACGCGGGTGGAAGAGCCGCAGTCGCGAGACCTTCCCACCGTTCAACTCCATGACCCACGCGGCCGACGGCGGGCAGTGCCCGGGGTCGTCGGGCGGACTGGTGATGTCCATCTCCCACACCGCCAGCGACCGCCCGGCGGCGACGTTCACCGGCCGCTGACGCACTCCGGCCGCTAGATCGCAGTCCATTGCGCGCGTGATCAGGGCGCTGCCACCGAGCCGCGAGCCGCCGTACACCAGGGTCACGTCGTGCGACCAGCGCTCCGCCACGACCCGCTCGAAGCCGCCGGCCTCGGCGGTGGCGAGGGTGTCGCGTGCGTCGTCCCAACTCGCCGCGGTGCGGGTCCGGGCGTCGCTGTGCGCGGCTTCGGCAGTCGCGGCCAACGCGTCCGCGAGCTTGGCTCTCGCCTGGCTCAGCCTGCTGCGAACCGTCCCGACCGGCACGCCGCAGACCTGCGCGATGTGGTCGTAGGCCGTGACGTGCGCACTGAAATGCCGAAGCACGAGCGGCAGCCGCAACGCCGGCGACAGCTGCTCGATCGCCTCCCAGACCCAGTCCTGCATCGAGTGGAGTTCGAGGAACTCGCCGGGGTCGGCGGCCGGATCCTGATACGGAGCCAGTTCGTCGATGGGAACAAGCCTGCGTGCTTCCCGCAGGAGCCCCCGACACTGGTTGCGCACAACCATCCGCAACCAAGCCCCGGCCGCGGCCGGCTCCCGCACATCGCCGATCCGGCGCAACGCCACCAGAACCGCGTCCTGCACAGCATCGTCCGCGTCCGGCCCCGGGCCCAGGATGCTCAACGCCACGGCCCGCATCCCGGCCCGGTGGTGCTCCAGCAGCAGCGCCAGGGCCGTGACGTCGCCCGCCTGCGCGGCACGGACCAACGCGATGTCGGCGCCGGTGTCGGCGCCGACATCAGCGTCAGGCAGCAACGAGGTCATGGTCCACAGTCTCATCTGTCGCCGAGGACTGCTCCGTAGCCTTCGCAGCGGGCTTGAGGAACAGCGCGAGCCCGATCCCGACGGCCAGAGCGGGAGCGATCCACAGATAGCCGGTGGCCGTCGCGTGCGCGAAGGCGTCCAGCGCGGTCTGCCGCAGACCCGCGGGCAGCTGCCCGACGGTGTCGGGCCGCGCGGCGTCGAAGCCGCCGGCGGTCGGCAGCGCCCGGGTCCGGTCGGCGAAGCCGGTGTTGAGCAGCGTGCCGAACACGGCGACCCCGAACGCCGCCCCGATCGAGCGAGCGAAGGTCACCACGGCGCTGGCCGCCCCCAGATCCGAGGCCGGGACGCTGTTCTGGACGCTGGTCAGCACCACCATCGGCACCATCCCGATGCCGACGCCGGTGATCAGGAAGTAGATGCTCAGCACCGCGGTGTTCGTGCCGCCGCCGATGGTCCCGAGCAGGAGCAGCCCGGCCAGGTTCGCCCCCAGCCCCGCCAGCAGGATCGCGCGCAGCCGCTCGACGTGCGCGGCCCACCGCCCGGCCAGCGACTGGCTGACCACCAGCCCGGCGACCAGCGGCAGCATCGAGATCCCGGACAGCGTCGCCGAGACCCCGTGCACGATCTGCAGGTAGGTCGGCAGGTAGACCAGCACCGAGAACATCGCGGCGTTGGCGAAGAACGCGATCAGCGAGGAGAAGACGACAGTCCGCGAGCCGAGCATCGCCGGCGGGAGGACCGGGGCGGCGGCGCGGCGCTCGACCGGGATCAGCACTCCGGCCAGCGCCACGGTGGCGAGGATCAGCCCGACGATCGCCGGCGAGCCCCATCCCCACCGCTGGCCGAACGACGTCACCAGCACCAGACCGGTGGCTATCGAAGCCAGGATCAGGGAACCCGGGTAGTCGATCCGAGCCGCGGCGCCGCGCACGGCCCGCGGCAGCGCCCGCGCCGCGATGGCGAGGGCGACGAGGCCGACCGGCAGGTTGATCAGGAAGGCCCAGCGCCACGAGAGGTGGTCGGTGAACACGCCGCCGAGCAGTGGGCCGACGATGCTGGCCACACCGTAGACGGACCCGAACATGCCCTGGTAGCGGCCCCGTTCGGCCGGCGGGACGATGTCGCCGACCAGCGCGAACGTCAGCACGATCATGCCGCCGCCTCCGATCCCCTGCAGCACCCGTGCGCCGATGAGCTCGGCCAGGTTCTGGGCCAGGCCGCAGGCGACGGAGGCTATGAGGAAGGTCGAGGTCGCGGCCGAGTACAGCCGCTTGCGGCCGAACATGTCGCCGAGCTTGCCCCACAGTGGCGTGACGGCGGTCGAGGCGAGCAGGTACGCGGCGCTGACCCAGGCGATGTCGGCGAATCCGTCGAGGTCCTCGGCGATGCGCGGCAGGGCGGTCGAGACGATCGTCTGGTCCAGCGACGCGAGCAGGACGGCGAGGACCAGGGCGGTCATCGCGGCGGCGACGCTTGTCGGCTTGGCCAGTGGCCTCCTCGGCCGGCTGCTCTGCGACTCGGTCGCAGGGCTGGTCGGGGGCTTGGTGCTCGGCTTGGCGAGTAGCTTGGGGAGCCGCTTGGCGGGTGTCGGCATGGTGAGACCTCCTCGATTTTCTGTCACATCAATGTAGCACTTAGAAAAGGAGGTTCCATACCACTGGGGCTCTAGGTGTCGCATAGTTCACAGCTGCCAGCTAGACTCGGGCCCCGTGAGAGCCGACGCCGCACGCAATCTGGAAGCCGTCCTGACCACCGGGGCCCGCATGCTCGCCGCCGATCCGGGCGCGAGTATCGCCGCCATCGCGGCGGAAGCGGGGGTGGACCGGCGCACCGTCTACCGGCGCTTCGACTCCCGGGAGCAACTGCTCGAAGCGATCTACGAGGCGCGGCTGGAGGCGATCGGGCGCGCCATCGAAGACGCGCGGCTGCGGGAGGCGCCGGTGGCCGTGGCCCTGCACCGGTACGTCGAGAACGTCATCGTGGTCAACCGGAAGTGGCCGGTCGATCTGTCACGCATGCTCACCGACGACACCGTCCGCCGGCGTCGTGACGCCTACGTCGACGAGGTCGACGCGTTCCTCGACCGGGCCACGGAGGAGGGCTTGCTGCGTTCCGGGCTCCCCGGCCGATGGGCCGGGGCGGTGCTGCCGGAACTGGTGAACCTGGTGAACCGGGAGCAGCCGGGGCTCAGCCCCGGCCAGGCGGCCGACATCGTGGTCGAGACGCTGCTCCATGGGATCGGCGGCGCATCCCGGTAGTGCACCGCGCGTGAGCAGCCGAGTAGCCGCCGCGATCAGGCGCTGGTCAGCTGATTGCGCGCCTCGACCGCCTTGATCGTGCTCTTCAGCGCCTTCGCCAGCACTCCCTTGCCGACGCTGCCGAGCAGCACCCCGGTGAGGCGGCCCTTGACGTTCTTGCCCTCGCGCACGACCACGACGTCCAGCTGCGTGGACCCGTCGGGCAGCGGGGTGAACGTGTACGTGTGGCTCGACGCGCCGCCCCAGAGGTTGGAGTCGATCGTGGTCATCACGACGCGGTGCGGGTCCGACCAGTCGTAGGCCAGGCGCTCCCAGATCCCGGCGGAGCCCTCGGTGACGTCGGCGTGGTCCACGCCCGAGGAGTGGACTTCCAGATACTTGTCGTCGCTGTTGGGGAACAGCTGCTTGCGGCCCGGCCCGAAGTCTGTGAGGGCTTCCACGAACTGCTCGGGGGTCGCGAGGGTCTTCTCGGTGAAGTGGATGGTCGCCATGGCTGTTCTCTCCTGGGCCGCTGGATCCGATCTCGTCTTTAGAGTCCCAGGTTTGCCGAACACGGGCCTCGTGGAGCCAGTACCGGACCCTGGTCACCCGGGCCCGGGGCGCGGCCAGGGTCCATCCCTGGCGCGGGGATGCCGGGCCGGGACGGATCTTGGTGGGGTGACGAGTGAGCCGACAGCCGCGCCGTTGTACGGCCGCCTCCGGGAGCGGGAGATCCTGGACCGGCTGCTGCGCGACCTGCGCGCCGGCCACAGCCGAGCGCTGGTCGTGCGCGGGGACACCGGGATCGGGAAGACCGCTCTGCTGGCCTACCTGACCGGGCACCGGCTGGCCGGCCACGTCGTCCGCACCGCGGGAGTGGAGACGGAGCCGGAGGTCGCCTTCTCGGCTCTGCAGGAGCTGTGCTCGCCGCTGCTGGACCGGCTCGGCCGGCTGCCGGCGGCCCAGCAGGCGGCGCTGGCCACGGCGCTGGGGATCGAGGAGGGCAGCTCGCCGAGTCCGCTGCTGATCGGGCTGGCGGTGCTGGGCTTGTTCGCCGAAGCCGCCGACGAGGAGCCGCTGGTCTGCGTCGTGGACGACACGCAGTGGGTCGACGGGATGTCCGCGGCGGTTCTCGCTTTCGTGGCTCGCCGTCTGGACGCCGAGGCGGTCGCGCTGGTCTTCGCGGTGAACACCACCGCGGCGAGCGATCTGGCCGTGGCCGACAGCCGGCTGCTGGCCGGGCTGCCCGAACTCCGGGTGGAACGGCTCGGCGCGGACGACGCTCGCGCCTTGCTGGACACGTTGCTGCCCGGACCGGTGGACCCCGGGATGCGGGACCGGATCGTCGCCGAGTCGCACGGTAATCCGTTGGCGTTGGTCGTGTTGTCGAGAGGTGTGCCATGGCAGGGACCGCGATGATGATGGCGGCGATCGTGGGGCGTGGCGAGGAGCTGGCCCGGCTGGAGACGTTCGCCGCGTCGGGGACGGGACAGGCGCTCGTCCTCCGGGGCGAGACCGGCGTCGGGAAGAGCGCGCTCGTCGACCATGTCGCGGCGTTCGCGCGGCAGGACGGCCAGCGGGTCATCCGGGCGGCCGGCGTCGAGGCGGAGTCCGAGCTGCCGTATGCCGGACTGCACCAGCTGTTGTATCCGGTGCTTTCCGAGCTCGAGCCGTCCGATGACGACGACGGCGCGTGGCGTCGCCTCGGCGCCGTGTTCGGGCGAGCCGAGGGCGATCCGCCGTCCGTGATGGCGCTCGGGATCGCGGTTCTCAGCCTGCTGACTCGTGCGGCAGACGAGCAGCCGGTCGTGCTCGTGCTCGACGACGGGCAGTGGCTGGACGAACCCAGCGCGGACGTCTGCGGGTTCGTCGGCCGCCGCTTGGCCGGCAGCCGGGTGAAGCTGCTGGTGGCGGTGCGCACCGACATCGCGTCGCGGTTCGACACCGCTGCGCTGCCCGAGCTTTCGGTCGCACCCCTGGACCACGAGGCTGCGGCGCTGTTGCTGGATCAGCGGTATCCGCGGCTCGGCCGGCGGGCCCGGCAGGCGGTGCTGGAGCAGGCGGAGGGCAATCCGCTGGCTTTGCTGGAGCTGCCCGCTCATCTGGGGCGTACCGTCGGGCAGCCGGACGATGTGCTTCCGGATGACGTCTTCGGCCAGCCCGGCGCGGCGCTGCCGCGTCGTCTGCAGCACCTGTACGGCGGCCGTATCGCGGCACTCAGCGATGGTGTCCGTGCGGAGATGCTGATGGGCGCGCTGGACGGTGTCGGGTCCCGGCCGGGGGACAGCGCGGGTGCCGGCTTGCGGTACCGCATGCGGGATGTCGATGAGGCGGTGGAGGGCGGGCTCCTGGACGTCGATCCGGCCACCGGCGGCTTCACCTTCCGGCATCCGCTGGTGCGGTCGAGCGTGGTGCAGATCGCCACCCCCAACCAGCGGCGGGCTGCGCACCAGGCGTTGGCGCAAGTGCATCGGGAGAACCTGGAGCGACGTGCCACGCACCTCGCCGTCGCGACGGTCGACCCGAATGACGAGGTGGCCGACATCCTGGAGGCGGCGGCCGAGTCGGCGACGCGGCGCGGCGGCGCCTTGACCGCGGTGAGCTGGTTGACGCGGGCGGCCGAGCTGAGCGTGAACCACGCCGACCGGTCGCGGCGGCTGGCGGACGCGGCGTTCATCGCCGGGCACGCCGCGCGCCTCGGGCAGGCCCGGGTGCTGGTGCAGGCGGATTCGGGCGCGGCGACGGCGTCGGAGTCTCCTGCCGCGGTGCTGGCCGCCGGGTATCAGGCGCTGTATCTGGATGGCGATGTGCGCTCGACGTACCGGCGTGTCATCGCGGCGATGGAGAAGCTGCGGGACGGCGGATCCGGTGAGTCGGACGAGGTTCTCACGCGGTTGGTGGTGCTCCTGCTGGCGATCGCTCAGTACAGCGGGGAGGGCGGGGCCTGGGAGCGGGCCCTCGATCTGGTCGAGTCGATCGGAGGGGCGGTCGCTGAGCGGTCTCGCTTGTTCAGCAGTACGTGGAGCGACGTGGTGCGGCACGGCTCCGGGTGGGCCGGGCCGGTGGCGAAGGCCGTCGCCGATCTGCCGGATCTGGAGCCGTGGGAAGTCTCACGGCTGGCTGTGGCCTCGTACCACTTGGACATCCTGAGTGAGTATCGCCCCTATCTGCAGCGTGTGGTGGACCGGGAACTGGAGACCGGGGCCATGGCCAGCGGGATGGTGATGCTGCATCTGATCATGCTGGACCAGATGGCCGTCGGGGAGTGGGACGCGGCCGAGGAGATCGGGCGGCAGGTCCTGGAGCTGGCGGTGGGGCACGGCCATGAGCTGTTCGCGGCTCAGAGCCGGGGGTACCTGGCGCAGGTCGCGGCGATGCGCGGGCAGGTGGCGCGCGCCAGGGATTTGCAGGCCGAGGTCGATGCCTGGGCTCGGCCGCGTGGGCTGGGGTTCTTGACGCAGCTTGCTGATTCCGCCGGTGCGCTCGCGGCCTTGAGCGCAGGTGACTACGAGACGGCGTATCTGTTCGCCATCGGGATCACGTCGCCGGGAGTCTTCCAGGCCTATACGTATCAGGCCTCGCGCACGCTTCTCGATCTGGTGGAAGCGGCACTGCACACCGGTCGTGCGGCGCGGGCCCGACAGCACGCTCTCGCTGCGCGCGACGCCGGGCTGCCGGAGATCTCGCCGCGCCTGGCGCTGATCACGTACGGAGCGCTGGCGATGACGGCGGAGTCGGAGAAGGAGGCCGCGGAGATGTTCGCGCTGGCCGAGGCGCACCCGGAGGCTTCGCGCTTCCCGTTTGAGCTGGCGCGGATCCGCCTCGCGCACGGCATCCGGGTCCGCCATGTCGAGGGCCGCGCGGCGGCGCGTCAGTACCTGGTCCCGGCGGCGGAGGCCTTCGAGCGCCTCGGCGCCGGCGGCTGGATCGAGCGCGCGCGGGCGGAGGTGCGGGCGACCGGCACGCCGCCTCGCGCGTCGACGCTGAACCTGGCCTCGCTGACGTGGCAGGAACGGCGCATCGCGGACCTCGCGGCGAGCGGGCTGACCAACAAGGAGATCGGGAAGCGGATGCATCTGTCTCCGCGCACGGTCAGCTCGCATCTGTACCGCATTTTCCCCAAGCTGGGGATAACGACGCGGGCCGCGCTGCGCGATGCGCTGAGCCGGACTCAGGACGAACCGCTCCGGGACGTCTCGCAGGTGTGAGGCGTGCCGCCGGTCTGCCTGACTCACTCGCCGTCGGCCGTGGCCCCGATCCCGTTGGCCGCCAGCCAGGCCAGCACATGATCGGCGACCGCGCGCCATCCGCTGTCCACCACCAGCGAATGCCCCCGGTCGGCGAACTGCTTCAGGTCCGTCACCGCGGTCGAGTCGCCGTACAGCTTGTACGCCGCGCGCGTCGCGGCGTCCGGGACCATCCGGTCCTCCTGGCCCGAGACCAGCAGGAGGGGGCCGCGGGTGTGGTTGGCCGTGTCCACGCTCGTGTCCGTGAACAGCCAGCGGGGCGCGGGGGCCGCGTAGCGCTCGAAGAGACGCGCCGCCTCGTCTTCGCCGACCGCGTTGGCGACGGTGTGGCGGAACTGGGCCGGCGTCAGCGATATCGTGCCCTGACGTTCCTCGCCGGGCTCGTGCTGGAGGAGCGACCAGAGCCGCGTCTGCGCGTTGTCGAGTGGGACGCCGTTGACCGGCAGCGGGGCGAGGGCCACCGCCGCGCGGGCGAGGCCGGCTCCGAGGAGTCTTTGGGCGATGAGGCCGCCGACCGAGTGGCCGATGAGGACCGGTGAGGTGTCGAGGGCACGGACCGCCTCCTCGTGGTACGCGATCAGCTCGTCGAGGGTGAGGTCGTCGAGCCGCTCGGGCCAGCTCTGCGCACGCACGGCGAACCCGTGCGCCGCGAACCGTTGAGCCCAGCCGTCCCAGGACGACGTGTGAAACCACGCACCGTGGAGGAGGACTACTTGGGTTCGCTTCACGACCAGGCCTTCCGATGGGCGCCGGCGAGCCGCCGGTCCTGCGCTCGCCCTTCCAGCATCATCAGCCGGTGGCGCATCCGGAACAGTCGGATGACTGAACGTGACGGCGGCCTCATCCCGCCGACCGGTCTGACCTGCCGATTCGCCGACCGACGGACCTAGGATCGCGGTGGACCCCTTGCTTGCCGAGGAGTACAGATCACCGAGGAGCAGATGATGCTGGTCGGGCGGCACGCCGAATGCGCGCGCCTTGACGCCCTGCTGACCGCGATCCGCGGCGGGCGCAGCGCCGCGCTGGTTCTGCTCGGCGAGGCCGGTGTCGGGAAGTCCGCGCTGCTCGACTACGCCATCCAAGCCGGAGCAGGAGCAGGAGCCGGAGCCGACGCCACTGCCGACGCCGTCCGCGTCCTGCGCGCCACCGGCGTCGAATCCGAAATGGAGCTGCCCTACGCCGCACTCCACCAGCTCTGCCTCCCGCTCCTGAGCGGAATCGACCGCCTGCCGACGCCACAGGCCGAGGCGCTGGCCAGGATCTTCGGCCTCCGAGGCGGCGACCCGCTGAGCCCCTTCTTCGTGTGGCCGGCGGCTACGGGTTCTCGAAGCGTCGGCGCTGCCAGGCCGGATCCAAGACAGCTTCCGGCAGCGCATCGCAGAGCTGCCCGCCGATTCCCAAGACCTCCTGCTCCTCGCAGCCGCCGGATCGAGTGGCACCTGCGAAAAGTGTTCACGAAGCTCGGGATCAGCTCACGGAAGGAGCTCCGCACGACGCTTCCGTGAGCCCGGCGGCCTCAGCGGTCCTGCGCCGACAAAGCGCCGTCGAGCTCGCGGCGTGAGGTGATGCCCACCTTCACGAAGATCTTGCGCAGATGCCATTCGACGGTACGCGGGCTGAGGAAGAGCTGCGCACCGATCTCAGCGTTCGAGTGTCCGGCGACCACCAGCCGGGCGATCTGGGCTTCCTGCGGCGTGAGCACCGGGGTGCCGATCGTCTGCTTGCGCACGGTTTCGCCGGTGGCGAGCAGTTCGCGGCGGGCCCGTTCCGCGAACGCCTCCATGCCGATGGTCAGCGACGCCTCGTGCGCCGCACGCAGCTCCTCGCGCGCCTGAGCCCGCCGGTTCTGGCGCCGCAGCCATTCTCCGAACAGCAACCGGGACCGGGCTTCGAAGACGCCGAGCCCGCCCCGGGAGAAGTGTTCGATCGCTTCGCGATAGCGGTCCTCGGCCTGCTCGGTGGTGCCGATGAGAGCGTCGGCGACGGCGTGCGCACCGAGCGCCCACGGCGTGCCGGCCCGGCTCCAGTCGGTCAGCCGCTCGCGCGCTTCGGCCGCCACGGCCGGGGCGTCGGCCCGGCTGGCCGCCTCGACCAGTTCGGCGCTCGTCCAGTGATGAACGACAAGATCCTGATATTCCAGGCCGCGGAGGGCGGCCTCCATCGCGAGTGGATAGGCACCTGAACCGTTGTGGAGCACTGCCCGCGCGCAGGCCGCCATGCCGGTGAGCCGGCCCAGGCCGCGCTGCTCGCCGTCCCGCTCCATCGCCTCGATCACGTCCAGGGCCTGCCGTTCGCGCCCCCGGTACGCGCTCAGCAAAGCCGTCGTGACCGTGCTGGTCGCCGCTCCCGCGGCTTCCTCGGTGGCCGCGGCCTCGGCCAGCACGGCCCAGGCTTCGGGGAAGCGTCCCATGAAGGTGAGCGAGGCGGCCTGGAGCGGCAACGCCTTCGACAGGATCGACAAAGCGCCGGTCCTGCGGGCGAAGGCGGCTGCGCGCTCGGTGATGCCCAGCCAGGCCTGGAGATCGCCGAGCTCGACGGTCGCGTTCGCGGCCGGCCACATGTCGGCCGAGCCCGGGTCGTCGGCGAGAGCGCGCAGGGCTTGTGCCAACAGGGGGAAGGCGGCGACGGGACCGTCCAGGGACCAGATGGTCAGGGCCCTGAGGAGCACGCCCGTCAGGTCGTCGCCGGGCGGCAGGTCGCGAGCGGCTTCGGCGGCCCGCCGCATCCCGCCCTCGTCGAGCCGGCCGGCCCACAGCGCCGAGCCGAACGCCGCCAGGCAGGTCTCGCGGGCGGCAGCGGGGTCCAGATCCTTCAGACGGCTTGCGGCATCAAGCAACGGTTGGACCGCGCCGAGCCCGGAATTGGTCATGGCCGACGCTTTGGCCCGCAGCCGGCTGGCGTCAGCCTGCTGCAACGGGCTCAGCGGTCCCAGTTCGGCGGCGGCGAGCAAGTCGGGCAGCCGGTCCGGCAGCCCCGCCTTGAGATAGGCCTGCGCCGCGGCCAGCGCACGGCGCGCTCGCTCGGCCGCATCGGGAGACAGCGCTGCGGCCTGCTCCAAGAACGATGCGGCCGCTGCTCGGCCCCCGCGTGCCAGGGCCCGATCGGCGGAGCGCTCCAGCTCGGCGGCGACCTGCTCGTCCGGCCCGATCGCGGCGTGGGCCCGGTGCCAGGCGCGCCGGTCGGGGTCGCGATCGGCGTCGGTCGCCTCGGCGAGCGCGCCGTGTACGGCGAGCAGCGTGGCCGCGCCGGCGCCCCGCCAGACGGCTGAGCGGACCAGCGGGTGCCGGAACCGCACCGGAGGGCCGAGTTTGAGCAGCCCGGCGGTCTGTGCCGGGGCGGCGGCGTCGGGACCGATGCCGAGCAGGCGCAGGGCCCGCCGCAGCAGCAGCTCGTCGCCGACCGGTTCCACGGCCGCGACCAGCAGGAGCGTGCGCGTGTCGGCGGGCAGCGCCTCGACCCGGCGGCGAAAGCCTTCCTCGACGCGGGTCGCGAGCGGGGCCGAGCCCGGGCCGCCGAAGCCGAACGCCAGCTCCGCGGCGGACAAGCCGCGGGGGAGTTCCAGCAGCGCCAGCGGGTTCCCGCCGGTCTCGGCGACGATGCGGTCCCGGACGCGGGCGTCGACCGGGCCGGGCAGGACGCTGTCGAGCAGGGCCCGGGCCTCCGCGTCCCCGAGGCCGCCGACGGGAAGGCTCGGCAGGCCGGAGAAGCCGTCGCCCTCGGGCTTGTCGGTGACGCGCTCGGCGAAGACCAGCGCGACCGACTCGGCGTCCAGCCGGCGGCCGACGAAGGCGAGGATGCGCTGGGACATCAGGTCGAGCCACTGCGCGTCGTCGACCAAGCAGACGAGCGGGGAGTCGGTCGCCGCTTCCGCGAACAGGCCGAGGACCGCCACGCCGACCAGCAGCATCTCCGGCGCAGGGCCGGCGCTGAGGCCGAAGGCGACGCGCAGGGCATCCTGTTGCACCTGCGGCAGCCGGTCGAGGTGTGCCAGGAGGGGCGCGCACAGGTGCTGGAGGGCCGAGTAGGCGAAGTCGGACTCGGCCTCGACGCCGGCGGTGCGGACGGTCTGCATCGGGATGGGGACCGGGACGGCATGGGCCGTCTGCGCTGCCTGCGCGGCCAGGTAGTCGAGCAGCGCAGACTTGCCGATGCCCGCCTCGCCGCGCAGGACCAGGACGTGGCTGCGGCCGTCGCGGACCTCGCGCAGCAGCCGGTCCAGGGTCTCCAGCTCGCGGTTTCTGCCCAGGAGCTGGTGTTTCGGGTCTTGCGGCATGGTCCCTCCGGCGTGAGTTCCTCCCGGAGGAGCTGGGCCCATTTTACGAGCGTGCCGGGCGGCCGATCTGACTCAGCGCCAGATGACTGAAGCCGGAGGGGCGCTCGGGCGGTGACAGTGGTGGCTGGTGGAGCTGGTCACAGTGGTGAAAGGAGTTTGACATGTCTCGCACATGGTTGATCACCGGCGCGTCGCGGGGGTTCGGTCGGCGTCTGGCTGAGGCGGTGTTGGAGGGCGGGGAGCAGGTGGTGGCGACGGCTCGGCGTCCGGAGCAGTTGGCGGAT
>Ga0105241_10003124_pt1 | contig 12324 bp, 16 predicted proteins | sample KBSC64metaG_FD_80422 | JGI IMG/M metagenome (GOLD analysis project Ga0105241, IMG submission 80422) | Corn rhizosphere microbial communities from Kellogg Biological Station, Michigan, USA - KBS C6-4 metaG | ecosystem: Host-associated > Plants > Roots > Rhizosphere > Soil | place: Michigan, USA... | reverse complement strand
TGATGGCGCCTACGGCTGCTGCTGAACAGAATAGCAGTGCCAAAAACACCAGGCTGCTGCCGAGAAAAACCGTAGCAAAAAAGCGGTCTTCATGCTCACCAAGCCGGTCGCGCAGCGCGCCAACAAACCAAAGAAATGCAATTCCGGCGAATGGGATAAGATTGAGCGCAAAACTGACAAACCTCGTATTTGTTTTAAGCCATTCTCCAGGATCGGCAGGATCGCTGGGTAAGACCATTCGCAGCAGCGAGAACGCGGCAACAAATAGAATAGAAAAAACGATACCGGCGATTGCGGCCGCGCGCGGAGTTTTCAATTTCGATCGAACGAGCCCGCTATTTTGCATCTCGTCATTCGGCGCCGAGTTCAACTAAGCTGGAGTACGACATGCACCGCACTCGGCTCACGCTTTGAGCTGAGTTTGAGTCCGCTTTTCTCGAACATCTTCAGCATCGGGATGTTGTCCGGCAAGACCTCGGCGCTAAATTCCTTGAGCCCGGCATCGCGGGCAATGCTGGCGAGGTGACGCAGCAGCAACGCACCAATCCCGTGCCCCTGATACTTGTCGATGACAAGGAACGCAATCTCGGCTGATCCGGGCCGTTCGGTTACGTAACGGCCGCCGGCGACAATTGCAGCGTGGCCTCCTTCTTGGGTCACGGCGACCAGGGCAACATGCTTGGTGAAGTCGATGTTAAGAAAGAACGCAACTTCTTTTTCCGAGAAGCTGCGTTTTGCGCCAAAGAAACGGCGATACAGAGACTGCCGACTCGTTCGATCAATGACGGCCAGGAGGTCATCTTGGTCCGACGGTCTGAGCGCGCGGATTTCAATTTCACGCCCTCCGCGTAATAGCTCCATCGCTGAATACCTGGCTGCGTCCAGCATTCTCGACGAACTCGCAACTCCGCTCAGGACCTGTATGTCACATTGATGCCGTTGAAAAAGGACGAAACGATTCTTTGCTGATTGTGCTTTAGCGTACTCTTTGTCTTTTTGATCTAGGTCAATGCGGCGAAGTCTCCAGCAAAACAATCATTGAAGGCGGAGCACAAGGAGAGGACTATGACGTTCAAGAACAAAATTATTGCGGCGCTTCTGGGTACCGCGCTTGTTACGGCTTTTGGGGTCATCCCCGACGCGTCGGCTGCCAAGAAAATTTCGTACGAAGAAGCATACAAGCGCTGCAAAGCCTTTCTCGATAAAGAGGGTAGCCCGGGGACGGGCACGCAAGCGAATGTCCGCTATACGCGCGGTTCTGCCTGCATGAAGAAGTTTGGCCACAAGCTTTAGTGGTTGGTACTCCGATTACGCGATTCACGAGGGGAAACTGGGTGACCGCGTAGTCAGCAATTGGCATTCGCGCGGCCCGCCGATTTGCAAACAGGGAAACCGGCCCGTCCGTCAATACACTTCGCGAACAAAATTCCGTCCCTTCAGCGGGTTCCGGTCGTTGGATCGGCTACTTTCCTTGCGCTTGGGAAGTGTGACCTTTTCGCTGCGGATCGTTTTGTGAGGAATTGTAGATAAAATATGCGAGATGCAATTCAGTCGCGCGCGGCGCTTGTCATCAGATCGGATTATATACCAGGGTGCGTCGCCCCTATCGGTTGCCTGGAGCATCATATCGCGCGCATTGGAATAGTCGTCCCAGTGCCGGTAAGCCTCGATGTCCATCGGACTCAGCTTCCACTGACGTAATGGGTCGTTGATGCGAGCCAGAAAACGCCGCTCCTGCTCCTCTTTGCCGACCTCTAACCAGAATTTTATAAGGATAATTCCGGCATCGACGATATATTTTTCAATTTTTGGTGCGAGCTTTAGGAAACGCTCATATCCTTCTTTGCTGACAAATCCCATGACATGCTCGACGCCGGCACGGTTGTACCAGCTCCGATCAAAGATGACGACTTCGCCAGCGGCCGGAAATTGTTCGATGTAGCGTTGCATAAACAATTGGGTCTTTTGCCGCTCAGACGGCGCCGGAAGCGCGACAATCCGGAAGATCCTTGGGCTGACTCTTTCGGTAATCGCCCTGATGGTGCCACCCTTGCCTGCTGCGTCGCGCCCCTCAAATGCTATAATGACCCGCAGGCCTTTCTGTTTAATCCACTCCTGCAGATGGCATAGTTTGACGTGAAGCTTGCGCAGCTCGGCTTCATAAGCTTTGCGCTTCATTCGCGCGGGACTATCATCCGACTTGGAGCGCTTGTTTTTGCCTTTGGCCATAGACTGGTTCTCGGTGGTAAATGATGGACCATTCAGGCTGACGAGTAGGCTTAGCTCCTTGACTTAGGTCAAAAACTGGCAGCGTTTGATTTTCTAGAAAGTGTTGTCCGGTGCACCAAAGAGTAGGGGACTATTGTGTCGAGGGTTGTTCAAGGAATTGTGGCGATCGTCATCCTTCTGGGGATGAGTTTAACCGCAATGGCGCAGCAATCCAGCCGCGTCAAAGCCGGAATGCTGCGATGCCAGACGTCCGCAAGCCTTGGACTGGTCGTTGGATCCCATCAGAAATTACGCTGTCGATTTGATCCTGGCTCGGGCGGACCGTCGGAGGCTTGTTCGGGCCACATCAACCGTCTGGGCCTCGACGTCGGAATAACCGGCAAGGGAGTTCTGGCCTGGGCAGTCTTCGCTCCGTCAGCGGGCGTACAGCATGGGGCACTTTCTGGCAAATATGTCGGCGCAAGTGGCGAAGTCTCTTTGGGACTAGGCGTCGGTGCGAATGCGCTGATCGGCGACTCACAACGCTCGATCGCACTCCAGCCGCTCTCCGTCGAAGGACAAGTGGGCGTCAATCTGGCGATGGGTGTCGCTGGACTTAGTCTGAGGTCCACGCAGTAGAACAACGTAGTGACTCGATGAAATTGCGCTGATTGTCAGGAGTAATGAGCCATGAACTCAAAAGTCGATGAACTGCTACCGACCGCGGCGGACTGCAACAAAAGGATGGCGGTAGCTGAAGCTGAAAAGGCCTCTGAATATGTTCGTAAGCAGGCGGCGGTGGACGCCGAAAAGACGGCTTTGCTTGACAAGTTGAAAGGTCCATCGGGCGTATCGGATGATGAGCGGCTAAAGCGCGCAGCCGCGATCATCAATCGAGCGGTCAATAACGGCCTGACGGAAGTAGAAGTTGGCCGCTTTCCAAACACGCTTTTCACAGACCGTGGCCGCGCCATCAACCAACAAGAGGTGGGGTGGGAACAGACGCTCGAGGGATTGCCGAAAGAACTGTATCAGTTCTGGAAACAGTATCTGCAGCCCAAAGGGTATCGGATAAAATTTCAAATCGTCGATTGGTCCGGAGGAAGGCCAGGCGACATCGGCATCTCTCTAAGTTGGGGCGGGAAATAGCACCCCTCTGGACAGAGCGGTGCTATCGAAGTGGCATCTTGCGTAATGCCTCTCAATGGCCCTCCAGGAATACATAGTTTTGCCAGCTGCGCATGCGCAGCAAGATCTTTCGCAACAGCGAAAGATGTTCAAAATGTTCCGTGTAGATTGCAACCTGCGCGGCGGCTCCAAGAGGGATTTGATAGTTTGAGAGGCTTTCTTCAATATCGATCAATGCAAGCGCGCGTCCTCCGGAGGGCAGCGCGCCGGGATCTATAAGCGTTCCCGTTGGCTGCAATTGGCCGGCTGCGATCGCATCGATCACCTGGCGCACCTTCCCCTTGAACACTCTACCGGGCACAGCATCGAAGGCGATTTCAGCCTCGTCGCCAGCCTTCACACGCTGTAGGGAATTCTGCTGGAAGGCCGCTCCCATGATCCTGTCACCCTCTTCCGAATTTACGAAGACCATCACCGGGCGCAAAGGCTGCGGGATTACATACATCCCCGGTCGCAGACCGACTTGTGTGACGAATCCTGCGCTCGGAGCCCGCGTTATGGTTTGATCGAGATCGTATTGGGCATCAGCCAATTCTGCGGTCAACCGGGCGACCGTAGTGTTAACGCCGCCGATGTTCGACACGAAGGCAAGCCGTGCGCGTTCCTCGTCGGCTCTGGCGCCGGTGAGAGTCTGTCTCGATGCTTCGAGATTGCGTGTGGCGGTATCGACCGTAGCCTGCGCAACGACCTTCTTTTCAAGGAGTTCGACCTGGCGATCATAAGTCTGCTGGGCAAGCTGCAATTGCGCCTCGGCTCTCTCCGCGGCAGCTGTGGTTTGATCAAGAGAAGCCTTCAGCTGCTTGACGTTCTGCTCCGCCTCAGCAAGGGAGGCTTTTTTCTGATCAACAACATATTGGTACGGCTTTGGGTCGATCCGAAACAGCTCATCACCTTCCTTGAGCGGTATGTTCGACTTAACCGGGACCTCAATGACGCGGCCTTTCACCGTAGGCAGCACCGGCGTCACCGAAAAATAAATCCGCGCATTGGTCGTAAAAGGATGATTGTAGTTCATTACCAGCAAGAGCAGCGCGATGCCGATGATGCCGCCAAATGTCGCGGTAGCAAGGGACCACTGGTTCACCGGAATCTTGAACAATTTGAAGATTACGTAACAGATGGACACGTAGATCAAGATCAGAAGGATTTCCATTATTTGTTCCCCGTCTTGACGCTGTGCTCAAGTTCGGTGATGCGCCGGCGCAGATTTTCCAGTTCGCTTGTATTTTCCGACGAACCCGCGGGGGGCGTTGCGTGATGTGAAAATCCCCAGCCGCGTTCCGGGCGATAGGCCATCGCCCAAATCCAAAGAAACGGCCAGAGCGCATGCAACGTGAAAAGGCTTACCCATCCAGCGGCGTAAATTGCATCCTCATGAGGATGGTCGCGTGATTTCGCAATGATGTGAGGCACATCGTGGATCGCGATGATGCCGTAAAACAACACCGCGACGACGAAAAAGAGCAGGCCAAGTGCGAAGTAGTTCAGGAACGGATCGCCTATCATGGCTCCAAGCTCCAATATTTTGACCGCTTAGACCGCGACAAAGTTCTTTGATTCAGATCAATGCCGGCGAACTAAGGCGCGGCGGTGCGCTGCCATCGTATCCGGTGCGTCTGAACCGGCATTTCGTGACGCTAGCACGCCGGTCTTGGGGAGCATGCCGGCCGCAGCGTTGATTGGCGATTTGTGGTACCGTTCCTTTACGTGATGTTTTAAGTGGCTGCAGCACAGCGTTTGGTGATTGAATTTGGACTCTATCGATTTTTACAAGGTGCCGGTGCTAAACTGCGCCGCTGTAAGCACTCGCGTCAAGGTTCTGAGATTGGCCGTGCGCATATTCTGGTGCGCCATCATTTGCCTGGTCGCGCTGTCCTTTGGGGGCGGGCTGACCGCACGGGTGCGGTCGTGCCTGACTTGAGGGAAATTGCGATTATTAGAGATCTCCCGAGCCAGGAAAAAGGTGGCGCCGTATTTCACCTCAGCTTGTGCCTGGCTGTGGTGCATCAGGAGTAATCGCGCTTGCGCCCCGTCATTCATATCGTCGACGACGATGCATCGTTTCGAACTGCCGTTGGGCGGCTTTTGCGCGAGTCTGGATACGAAATACTGGCGTATGAATCGGCACAGCAGTTGCTGGAGCGGCTGGCAGGCGACTCTGTGCCGGGATGTATTCTACTCGATGTGCAAATACCGGATCTGAGCGGGCCCGAATTGCAAGACCAATTGATCAAAAAGGGATCCACGCTGCCGATTATTTTTCTGACCGGTCACGGAGACATTCCGACGAGCGTGAAGGCCATCAAGGCCGGCGCCGAGGATTTTCTGACGAAACCGGTAACGAGGGAGCAATTACTGGCAAGCATTGAACGCGCCATTGCTCGTCACGAAAGGACAAAGCAACAGCGGGACCGGGTCGTCTCGTTGCGATCCCTGGCAGGCAAGCTGACACCGCGAGAGAGCGAAGTATTCAAGCTTGTTATACTGGGAAAAATGAACAAGCAGATTGCTCATGAATTGGGAACGACTGAGCGGACCATCAAGGCGCATCGCCAGCGGGTCATGCAGAAATTGCAGGTTCAGTCACTGGCCGAACTTGTTTCTATTGGGGAGCGTATAGGCGTTTTGTCTGAATCGACATCCGAGCCGACGAACGAATCCGGCTAGGCTTGAAGGGCTGAATTATTTTTCACGGAGCCATGCGTACAGGTAGCAGGCGCTTGCCGGGCGCTGTCAATCTTTCAAACGGTTGACCTATATCAAAAGGCCGGACTGTCAACATCGGGATACTTTGATTGGAGAGGTCGGCGGTGCTTATTCACAGTCCGGTCGCGACACATGCGCGAGAAATAATTGGCTACCAGTTCCGGCCTCCACCGAAATCGGTTTCGAGGGGAGGCGATCCGTGACGGTACGAAAACTCGTGTATGTAGTGGATGATGACGCCAGTTTTTTAAGGGCGATTCAGCGTTTGCTGAACGAGCACGGTTATGCCGTCGGAGTATTTCATTCGGTCGAGGACTTCAATGATCACGCTGTGCTTGATGACGCATTTTGTCTGGTATTGGACATACATTTGGGCGACAGGTCAGGAATTGATTTGAGCCGGCAACTCTCGAAACGTGGAAGTTCTCTTCCAACTATATTCATTACCGCCAATGATAGTGAATCTACTCGCAAGGCAACGCGCGAGCTCGGTTGCGTGGCGTATCTACAGAAGCCTTTCCCGGCAAAATTATTGATCGATGCCGTCGAAAGCTCGGCGGCTCAGTCGGGCCAGATTCAATAACTTTACCAGCGGGCGATGCGGCTGCGACACGGCGAATGAAGGACGGGCCGGCCATTTGCCTTCACGATGCAGGCATCCATTTGTCGTGCAGTCATCTGTTTGGCGTAAAATTTACTCCTCGGCATTGGCCCTAAGGCCAATGTCCCTAGAGACAATAGCGAGCAGGCGCTAACGCACCTAGTCTGCCTGGACCTAGGGGCGGGGATGCATGACGTTGCATCGCGTTTGGAGGACGAGCCATGTTTATTCAGACAGTCGCCAAGCAAAAGATCCCGTATCCGATGATGTTACGGCCCATCGGCGTGCGAACAGTTGGGCATTCCACCAAGGGTGCCGTCGAGCTGTTCGGCGCGACCGTGCCGTTCAGGCGCAACGCTGAAATTTACGGCGACAAGGAAGACGCGGAATACCTGTATAAGGTGGTGAGCGGCAGCGTCCGCACCTACAAGGTGCTCACTGACGGCCGCAGGCAAATCGGCGCCTTCTATCTAACAGGCGACGTTTTCGGGTTTGAAGGTGGCGACAAGCATACTTTCTCGGCCGAGGCCGTCGCCAATTGTCTTATCCTTGTGATCAAACGCCGCGCAATCGTCACTCAGGCCAGCCGCGATCTGAACATCGCGCGTATGCTCTGGACCATCACCGCGGCGGAGTTGCAACGCACTCAGGATCACGTCATGTTGCTGATCAAGACGGCACAGGAACGTGTGGCGGGTTTCCTCCTGGACATGGCCGCGCGCTCGCCAACCTGCGACGAAGTCGAGTTGCCGATGCCTCGCCAGGATATAGCTGACTACCTTGGTCTGACGATCGAAACAGTCTCTCGAACGCTAACGCAGTTTGAGAATTCGGCAATGATTGCCATTCCGAGCGCGCGGCGAATCGCATTTCGCAATCGCGAAGCGCTCAGTCGCCTGAGGTTCTAGGTTTTCGAAAGCGCTATTTCCGATGTTGGCGAGCCGTCCTGATTTGGGCCGGGTGCGGGAGTTGCAAATAGGTTGCTAGCGGATAAAGTGAAATCGCCATCGGGAATGCTAGTCAATAATGTGATATCCGCCGTCGATGTAGAGCGTTTCGCCGGTGATGAGACGTGCCGCATCGTGGGCAAGAAACGCCGTGGCGACGCCGACATCATCGATGCTGACCAGGCTGCGCGCGGGAGCCTTCGCTTTCGCCTTGTCGAGCAATGCATCAAACTCCGGGATCCCTGATGCGGCCCGCGTTGCGAGCGGTCCGGGAGAGATCGCATGCACGCGGATGCCCTTCGGGCCAAGTTCCGCCGCGACGTAGCGGACCGCACATTCAAGCGCGGCCTTGGCAACGCCCATGATGTTGTAGTTTTTAACAACCATTTGACTGCCGTAGTAAGACATCGTGAACAGCGTACCGCCCTTTCGCATCAACGGCTCTGCCAGGTGTGCCATGCGAATGAAGGTCCAGCAGGACACATCCATCGTGGTCGCAAAGCCTTCGCGTGATACGTCGACGACGCGCCCCTGCAGCGCGTCCTTCGGCGAAAACGCGATGGAGTGGACGACAAAATCAAGCTTGCCCCACTCCTTGGTGATCCGTTCGAAGACTGCCTCCATCTGCCCCGGCTTGTTGACATCGAGCGGCATGACGATCGGAGACTCAAGTGCGCGCGCCAGCGGTTCGACATATTTTTTAGCCTTGTCATTCACGTAGGTAACGGCCACTTCGGCGCCAAATGCCCGGAACGCCTTCGCGCATCCCCAGGCAATCGAGTTTTCATTGGCAATGCCAACGACCAGGCCTTTCTTGCCTTCGAGAAGCTTGGCTTTCACTGCAGGAAGCATATGGAGCCTTTCTTGCTGTCAGATGTGGTCATGTTTCGAGATGATGGTCTGCAAAGTTTGTTATCGTATGCAAGGCTTGGCGGCGATCTTTGGCGTCGTCGACGCCTTGCCGGACCAAAGCGAGACTTCCGACTGCATGCGCTCAAGCCAGACGCGGCTCATCTGTTGATAAGATTCCAATACCGCCTTCTGCAGCTCCATTGCCGCCTTGGTGCGGTCCGGGCCCCAATTCAAAAAAATGGAGCCAGAGGCGATTTGGCGATTGCGGGACCCCGAACTAAATACCTCTCGATTGGGCGATTTCGTGGTTTGAAGGATGCCCCCCACAATTGGGGTTTCATTGACTTGCCTCAATGGGTGGCGATTTTCCAAGCGCTAAGAGCAAGCGGGCGTTTATCCGAGGCAATCCGCCCCAAAAAAGAGCGCCCGCCGGATCAGGGTGCGCTCTTGGGAACAAGCGGGAGCGCGATTGAAGCCGATCAAGCGGCTTGAATGCGGCCCGTGTACCGCTGCATCTTTGCGGCAAGAAGGAGTGCTCCATGTCACCAGCTCAAGAAAGCTCTTCCTCCGCGAAAGCGAGCGAAACACCTTTTGGCATGTTCGCGCACGCAATGGAGTACATGGTCGACACCGCTCAGCGAAATATTCTGTTCTGGGACGTGATGCGTCAGCGCGGAAATCAGTATTTCGAGCACATGGCGGAGACGGTTCCGAACGTGCTCGACTACAAAGTCGAGCTGGTTCTCGACGGACGTACTCTCGACCGACCGGTGAACTATGGCCTTGTGCGTGTGGTCCCGCCCGTAGGTGTCGAAACCGATCCGAAGCTGCGGCCGTTTATTATTGTCGATCCACGCGCGGGTCACGGACCAGGCATTGGCGGGTTCAAGGCCGACAGCGAGATCGGCGTTGCCTTTAAGGCCGGGCATCCGTGCTATTTCATTGGCTTTCTGCCAGATCCTGTTCCGGGACAGACCATCGAAGACATCGCCCGCGCCGAAGCGATTTTCATCGAAAAGGTCATAGCCGCGCACCGGAACGCGAGCGGCAAGCCGTGCGTGATCGGAAACTGCCAGGCAGGCTGGGCGATCATGATGCTTGCCGCGGTGCGACCGGAATTATTCGGGCCCATCATCGTTGCCGGCTCACCGCTTTCATATTGGGCGGGAGTTCATGGTCAGAATCCGATGCGCTATTCGGGCGGTCTTCTCGGAGGCAGTTGGCTGACCGCGCTTGCAAGTGACCTTGGGCACGGCAAATTTGATGGCGCCTGGCTTGTGCAAAATTTCGAGAATCAAAACCCTGCCAACACGCTTTGGACCAAGCAATACAATCTCTATTCGAAGATCGACACAGAAGCTGCGCGCTATCTTGGATTCGAGAAATGGTGGGGCGGGCACGTCAACTTAAATGCGGAGGAGATCCAATTTATCGTCGATGAGCTGTTTGTCGGCAACAATCTCGCCGCGGGACGAATTCATACCACTGACGGCACGACGATCGATCTTCGCAACATTCGCTCTCCCATCGTCGTGTTCTGTTCGAAAGGCGATAACGTCACGCCGCCTCAGCAGGCGCTCGGTTGGATCCTCGATCTGTACGAAAGTATCGACGACGTCCGGTCCCACGGACAAACCATCGTCTACACCATCCATGAATCGATAGGTCACCTCGGCATTTTCGTTTCTAGTGGCGTCGCAAAAAAGGAACATGGTGAGTTCTCCAGCAATATTGACCTCATCGACACCTTGCCGTGCGGTCTCTATGAGGCCGTGTTCGAGAACAAGACCACAGATACGGCCAACCCGGACCTCGCGTCGGGAAATTGGGTGATGAGATGTGAAGCACGGACGCTCGATGATATCCGCGCGCTCGGAGGGAATGACATGGCCGACGAGCGTCGGTTTGAAACGGCCGCGCGTGTCTCCGAAATCAATCTTTCGCTCTACCGGACGTTCGTGCAGCCCATGGTACGGACCATGGTAAGTGCTCCAGTGGCCGAGTGGATGCGGAATGTCCACCCATTGCGTCTGCAATATGAGCTCTTTTCCGATCAGAATTCGATGATGGCTCCAGTTGCTGTTCTTGCAAAACATGTTCGCGAAGATCGCAAAGGCGTGTCCCAGGACAACCCCTTTGTCGCGATGCAGGAGAATTTCTCAGCTCAGGTGGTCCGTGCGCTCGATGTCTGGCGCCAAGCGACCGAGACATGGTCTGAGCGGATGTTCCTTGCCGTCTATGGTTCGCCGACGCTTCAGGCGGCGGTTGGTGTTGATCCTACCGGGACACAGCATTTGCGAAAGGCTGCCAAGAACCCTCTACATCGCGAACTTTTGCAGAAGCGGATTGATGAACTTAAGTCGCGCATTGCGATTGGTGGCATCCGGGCGGCGGTCATTCGCGGGCTCATATACGCGGGAGTCGGCCGCGCTGCGATTGACGAGCGAGGCTTTGAGCTAGCCCGCAAAATCCGGCAGGCGCATGGCGACATGCCGATCGCGGATTTCAAGGCACTGGTGCGCGAGCAATTCAATATCCTGTTGGTCGATCAGGAGGCCGCCCTTGCGGCGATTCCGTCAATGCTACCGCCCGACACCGAATCTCGAGAGAAGGCATACGTCATTATCTCTCAGATTATGAGCGCGAGAGGCGAGTTGTCTGCTGAAGACAAAAAGCGAATGGGCGAAGTGGCGAAGCTCTTTGGAGTGGAGGGCGCCACCCCCAAAGGCCACCTCCGAGCGGTTTCGAAGGCATCCTGAAGAAACCAGCGGAGTGCGGGCACCCAAACATCTCGGGAAGGCTCGTCGCTTATATTTTACGCGTCAACTGCCTCAGGCGGAGAGAGCACTCCAGATTTCTGCGATTGCAATCGGTAATCAGCCCTTATTGATTTACATCAACTGTATCCCGCCGGCCGTGGCTACAGGATTGGGACCAAGGTCTTTCAAACGCAAGTGAATACGCTAATAGTGGGTCACCATGTTGCGTCAATTTTTATTCGGGGGAGCTGTCAGTGTCTGTAATATTGCGATTCATGCGCTGATCACGACGGCGGTGGTTCGTGTAGCGAGGACAATGGGTAGCAAAGATTTCCTTCACCCATTCCTTGTCCTGATTGGAGTGATGATTTCGACCGTTTCGCTACTGATGATCACGCACGCTTTCGAGGTGGCGGTCTGGGCTTTGGCCTATTCGATCGTTGACCTCGCGCCGCCTGGGACCGGTCTCATGTACTTTGCATTCGTGAACTACACGACACTGGGATATGGCGACATCATCCCGACGCAGCGCTGGCAACTGCTGGGGCCGATGACGGCTATGAACGTTGTGCTTTTATTTGGTTGGTCAACCGCACTCATTTTTGAGGTGTTGCGGCGTGCAATAGGGCGGTAGCAGGTCCCAATAACGGCTATGGAAGTTCAAGTCATCCGCACCAACGCATGAACTGCCATGATTGTAATGTCCGCTTGGCTCTCGATATGCATCACGCGCGTTGCTTTTTTTGGACAAATACTTGGTAGTTGCCGCCATTGCGCTCTGATGACGCAGGTTAGAGCGGCCGTTGCTGTGGATAACCCTCATCACCGTCCAAGTCCCGACACACAGCGTCGTTTGGTGCGCCATGGGAGCGATATCCAGCGGAGTAACTTACGTGACTGCTCGTCTGCCAAAGCGGTTGCCCACGGGCACCAAGTACGTCGTAGAAAGCGCCGGGACGTTTGTGCGCCGGTTTCTCGAATTGCCGAATGGTAAGAGAATTGCACTGTCAAAGCGCAAAGCGCTGATATGCAAATGCGCTGAGACCGTCAGCATCGTGCCCGA
>Ga0105241_10003123_pt1 | contig 12325 bp, 8 predicted proteins | sample KBSC64metaG_FD_80422 | JGI IMG/M metagenome (GOLD analysis project Ga0105241, IMG submission 80422) | Corn rhizosphere microbial communities from Kellogg Biological Station, Michigan, USA - KBS C6-4 metaG | ecosystem: Host-associated > Plants > Roots > Rhizosphere > Soil | place: Michigan, USA... | reverse complement strand
CTGGGCAAACAGCCAGAACGCGACGACGCCCATGATGATGCCGAAAAGCAGCCGATCGTTGCCCTTGTATGGCGTCTTCGATTGAGCAACGGTATTCATACCGTTCTCCGTTGCGACTGCGCCAGCTTGACGGCCCCGTTGCCGATAAAGTCCACCGCCGATGTGCACTGCCTCCTGGCCTGGTCCAGTATCTCGAATCACTGTTCGTTCAATATTGATTGACTAGACTCTTCCGGCGATTCTTCTGTATGCAGAAAGAATTTCGTCTGTCGTCTCAATCTCTTCGTCGGATACCGGGTACGGTAACGCTTGCTCTCCTGCTTGCTCAGCGACCTGTGCGATCTGCTTTGCCAGCGCTCCGCGGTCTGGATGCGTATCGACAAGCGCAGCGACAGCAGCGCTCAGTGCGGCGACAACTGCACGGAGATGTCTGATGTCATCCATGACAGTGTGTTATGCTAAATTCTGCCAGCCTTCTCACCACGCACGCGATCATCGAACAAGGACAGCAGCCCCACTTATCGACGCCCCCGCAGCCGAGGGCGTTCCCCACTTGATTGAGGGGCTATTGGATACCTAGAACCACTATGGCGTTGTCGCCCTTAGCGCCGTAGCTTACGTTGTTGTCCTCGGGCCCCAGCAACTGGTGCCACCACTTGAGTTGGCCTGTCATGGCGTCGAGAGCCACGAGGGAGTTGGTGAACAGATTGGCACCTGGGCGTGCTTCGTTGGCGAAATCCGGATCGGGATTGCCAATCGGCACCAGTAGTACGCCGGCCGCGGTATCGAGACTTCTTCCTCAGACCGTCTCGAGCCCACACATCTATAAGCATAGGCCCGCGGTAAAATGCGCACGTAGCCGCCTTTGCGGAAAACACACCAGTCTTGCGGCAAATTCAGTTCATAGTGCCAATCGACGGTCCCGTTGCAATGAGTTCGATGGGGACGTGAGTCGTCCCACATCGGCCGTGGTCCCAACTTAGCCGCCCCCTGGATCGGATACACACCTGCGCGACGCATATCGAGCATTGCGGCGAGGTCAATCACCGGCTAAACGTGGTCCTGCGCGGGGCTTTGAAAGCCGGATGTCTCATCGCCTTTATATTCGCTCATGATTCATTCCCGCTCGCTACCCGGCCTCCTTCAGGTCGTCCCTGTTTACGACAATGAACGCACCCGCGGAGAAAATGCTTCAGTGCCGAAGCGGCAGGCACCACTTGGCTTTTCCTGCACGAATGAAGAGTGGATGTTCGCTGAGAAACGCCTCGATACGCCAGGGGTCCGACTGGCTCGGATCGGTCGTAACAACGGCGCTGTGTAGAGCGAGAAGGCCCATCAAGCCGGCCGTTCTGCCGCAAGCAGTCCGTCTTTTCTAGAAATTCGATATGCGTCTGTATTCGTGACCGCTGAATGGCAGTTGTGTGTACGAGCCCATCAAGGCAGCACTCAGAACAGCTCGACGCGGGGATAGGGTGCCTTCCCCGGTTGCAGATCAAGCGACACCACTACGGTCTGTACGCCGGGGACTGCGTCGACTTCGAAGCCGAGAGCACGCGCCAGCCCTAGCATCGCCGCGTTCTCCGAATGCACCAGACCGAACATCTGGTGCGTCCCACGACCTCGCCAGTACCGGATCATGCTATTCCCCAGCCGTTTTCCCAGCCCACGGCCTTTCCAATCGGAACGCACCACGATGGCAAGCTCGGCGCGCAAGTTGTCCGGGTCGATTGCTGCGCGCACTTCACCGAGGATCTCGCTCTCCCCATTCTCGCCTTTTGCGACCGCGACCAAAGCCATCTGCCGATGGTAGTCGATCTGGGTGTACTGCCCTACGTCGAACACGGGTCGGGCACCTTGTTGCTGGAAGTAGCGCAGTTGCAGATCTCCCGGCTCGATGCGCTCGAAGAACGCAGCCAATTGCGCGGCGTCTTCCGGCCGGATCGCTCGGATCAGCACGTGCCTGTCGCGGACCTCGACGCACTCCTCCAGTTCCTTAGGGTAGGGCCGTATCGCCAGCCGTTCCGATCCGCTCGATATCGCGGCCTGAACACGCGCTCGCGCGTCGAGAGCCACTACACCTTTTTCATCGGCAATCAGCGGATTGATATCGAGCTCGACGATCTCGGGGTGGTCGACGACGAGTTGCGAGACTTTCATCAGCGTCAGATACACTGCGTCCGTGTCAGCCGCCGCACGGTCGCCATAGCCCGCTAGCAGCTTGGATACTTTCGTGCGGGCGACCAAGTCGCGGGCCAGTAGAATATTCAGCGGCGGCAAAGCCACCGCACGATCGCCGATAGCCTCGACCGCAGTGCCGCCATGGCCGAATAAGATGACGGGCCCGAATGTTTCGTCGGTCGTGGCGCCGACAATAAGCTCATGGGCGCTGGGTCTCGTACTCGGTGTCCCAGGTGCGCGAATCATCCTTTGGACCGCATAGCCCTTCAGTCTTGCGCCAGGCCGCAAATTCTCAAGACGTGCAGAGATAGCACGCGCAGCAAGGCGTACCTCTTGGGCATCCTCTAGGTTGAGCATGACACCGCCCACCTCCGACTTATGAGTGATATCCGGCGAGACGACTTTCAGCGCGACCGGATAGCCGATCTCCCTCGCGACTTCCACGGCTTCGTCTGGTGATGCGACAAGGTAGGTGTCGACCACCGGAATTCCATACGCGGCCAACATCGACTTGGCCTCAGGCTCAGAGAGCATGCTGCGCCGATCCGCCAACGCGTCGGCGAGAATCGTTCTGACCTTCTCCACATCGGGCGTAAACTGTTCCGCCAGCGAAGGTGGGATCTGGACCAGCAACTCTTGGTTGCGGCGATACTCGGCAAGCTGCACGAATGCACGCACCGCGTCCTCCGGTGTCCGGTAGGTCGGCAGCTGCGCATCCGCGAAGGCGCGCCGCGCCGCCTCGGTAGACTCTTGTCCAAGCCAGCACGAGAAGACATTGCGTTGCGCGATTTTGGCCTCTGCCACGCACGCTTCGGCAATTCGCTGCGCCGGCACGATCGCAGTCGGCGCATGGATCATCAGCACGGCGTCGCTCCCCGTATCTGCCAGAAGCGTCGCCAAAGCGCTTGCGTGCGCCTCGGCGTTCGCGTCGCCCATAATGTCCACTGGATTCTGCTGGGACCATTTTCCGTTCAGCGCGAAATCGAGCTTCTCGATCGTTCCCTGAGACAACTGAGCGAGCCGTCCTCCGCTCAGAATGAGCGTGTCGGTTGCGAGCACGCCCGGGCCACCGCCGTTGGTCATGATCGCAAGTCGATCTCCCGTCAGCGGGCGCGCACGCGCTAGCGTCTCCACCGCTGAAAACAGGTCGCGGGTGCTCTCCACGCGCAGCACGCCGGCTCGACGTACGGCCGCCTCGAACACATCATCTGCGCCGACGAGCGCGCGCGTATGCGACGTGGCGGCCCGCGCACCTTCGGGAGTGCGCCCGGCTTTCACCACAACCACCGGCTTGTTGCGAGCCGCGGCACGAGCAGCCGACATGAACTTGCGCGCAGCCTTCACCGATTCGATGTACAGCAAGATGGCTTTCGTGCCGGGATCGCTCGCGAGATAGTCGAGGACGTCGCCAGCGTCGACATCGATACTTTCGCCCAGCGAAATGCAGTAGGAAAACCCGATCCCCTTCGAGCTCGCCCAGTCGACGAGGCTCGCAGCCAGCGCGCCTGATTGCGCGACCAGTGCAATGTCGCCCGGCAACGCATTTCTGGGAGAGAGACTGGCGTTCAGCTTAGCCGCAGGATTGATCACGCCCATGCAATTCGGCCCGAGAATGCGCAGCAGGCGCGGCCTGGCTGCAGTGAGCATCGCATCAGACACATTGGCCCCCCGAGGATGCGCCTCCGTCCAGGGCCCGCTCGGAAGCACGATCGCCGCTCTGCTACCGTGACGTGCAAGCTCGTCGATCAAACCCGGCACGGTTTGCGGACTATCGCAAATGACAGCCACGTCAGGCGTAATACGCAGACGTGCCAGGTCACGGTAAGCCAACACGCCTGCGACGCTCTCATACTGGGGCGTGACCGGCAGTATCGGTCCTGAAAAACCGCCCTCCAGCAGATTGCGCATTACGGCCGCCCCGATGCTCTCCGGTTCGTTGGACGCGCCGATGACGGCAACCGAGGTCGGGCGCAAGAGGTAGTCTAGGTTCCTGGTAGTCATTGCTAACCTTCCACGGCCCCGGCCGCGTCGATATCAGTAGCTGCGTGCCCGCGGGTCCGATTGCGGAGTCGTTCGATTGATAGCGGAGGCCTGCGCTGCGCGAGTTGTGTGACATCGTGCAGCAGTACCTGAACCTGCCCAGCCTTGTCCATATAGCTATCCTTCATCCAGGTGGCTTGCGAGGCTGGCACCATAGACGTTCAACGATCGACGCAATTTTTGGCGGGGCGCAGTTTCTCTTTCGGCAGCTTACGCCTGGTAAAGCAACCGCACCACGCACAGTGTCCTCATGGTCTGAGGCGACTTGGGGCACAAGATCACCGGAAACCCGCTGGTCGCCGGAAATCGCGTCGCGCTGCTGAAACATGGGGACGACGCATTTCCGGCCAAGCTCGCAGCGATCGAACGTGCTAAAGCATCGATCGCACTGCTGACTTGTATCTTCGACAGCGATCCGGCAGGGGAAATGTCGGATTCATCGGTCGATGCAAGTCATCAAGCGCAGTCGATTGATTCCGAGGAAGATGTAGAATTGCAGCTACACTCATCTTGCCAACTCTTACCAACGTGGGCGCATGAAAAAGACCATCAAGGTTCGTGGGCGCGGCAGCGCGAGGCGCACTCCGATGGCGTCGTACATACCGCGGCCGGTCAAGCGGACGAGCAGCCGCGCTGGTGCGGCTGTGCCTGCTTATATTCGCTCGGTCGAAGGCGCGCTGAACGCCGAGGACCGTGCCTATGTCCGGCGCAAGCTCGGCACGAAGCTCGGAAAATTCGTGCGGTCGATCGAGCGCGTCAGCGTGCGGGTCGAAGACGTGAACGGGCCCCGCGGCGGCGTGGACACAGCGTGCCGCATCAAAGTGGTGCTGAGCGGCCTGCCGAGCGTCGTGGTCGAAGAGCAGAACGCATCGCTTCAGGCGGCGATCGACCGCGCGCTCAGCCGCACCGAGCGCGCCGTGCGGCGCAGCGTGCAGCGTCGGCGCACGAAAAGCACCGGCCGACAGACAGTTTCACGAGCGTGATCGGGACTGCGACGGGGAGCATCGCCTTCAGCGCCGAGCAGCGGACCCGCGACCACACAGGTGTGCCGTCGGGCGGGGCACTGCATCAGCTAGATGTTGATGTGATCACGAGCGGGCCGGATTGGCTTTTTCCGGGTTGATTTCGTATTTGCGCAGCGCCTCGATCACCGTCGCAGCGCTCAGCCGTTGCTCGTCGGCCAGCGCCTTCAGGGCCGCGACAACGATGTAATGGCGGTTACTCCTCTACTGAGGGCTGGCGGCCGCTCGGATGAGTTCTCTTACCGGTTGAGGGTAAGTGACCCATCAGCCCTTGGCTACACGTTCCGTCTCGGGTCGACAGCGCCCGTTGCCGGGTGCCGTCCTGCCATCAGGCGAAGGCGTGAGCCCTACTTGGTCTTCCTGAAGACGTCGAGCTCGACCTCGTAGCTGGGGTCGGGGCGCTTGAACAGGTATTCGCCATTGCGGACCGAAGCCAGCACGTCGGCGCGCTGGCGCACGGCCTCGAAGGGCGTTTCGGCGTCGAGCACCAGGAAGTTGGCCGGCTTGCCCTCTTCGATGCCGTACTGGTCTTCCACGTTCAAGGTCTTGGCGCCGTTGTAGGTGATCAGGTCCAGGCACCTGTCCAGCTCGTCGAACGACATGGTGTGTGCCAGGTGAATACCGTTGTCGAGGATGTTCATCATGTTGCCGTTGCCAACCGGATACCACGGGTCGTTGATGGAATCCTGGCCAAAGCAGACGTTGATTCCGTTCTCCCACATCTCCTTCACCCGGGTGAGGCCGCGGCGTTTGGGATAGCTGTCCTGGCGGCCCTGCAGATAGGCGTTCTCGGTGGGATTGGCGATGAAATTCAGCCCCGACTTCTGGAACAGGCCCATCATGCGGTAGGCGTACGCGTTGTCCGCCGAGCCAAACGAGCACGTGTGGCTGGCCGTCGAGCGGGCGCCGATGCCTTCGATCATCACCAGGGCGTTGAGCAACTCAACGAAGCGACTCATCGCGTCGTCGGTTTCGTCGCAGTGCACGTCGATCAGCTTGCCGTATTTGTCCGCCAGCTCGACAGTGCGGTGGACGGACTTCTCGCCGAACTCGCGTGCCCACTCGAAATGCGGGATGCCGCCGACACAATCCGCGCCCATCTTCAGCGCCTCCTCGATCATCTCGTCGCCGCCCTTGTAGGCATACATGCCCTCCTGCGGGAACGCGACGATCTGGATGGTGACGTTGTCCTTGAGTTGTTCGCGGATCTCCAGCATCACTTTCAGGCCGGTCAGCTTGGGATCATCCACGTCGATGTGGGTCCGGATGAACTGGACACCTTTGGAAACCTCTTCCTGGATGCCCTTCAGCGCACGTTCTCTGGCGTCCTCGAGCGTCTGGGTCTTCTTGACATCGTGCCAGCGGGCGATGCCTTCAAACAGCGTGCCGCTCGTGTTCGTGGCGCCTTCGCTGCCGCCGGTGTAGACGTAATCCAGGTGCAGGTGGGGATCCACGTAGGGTGGCACGACCAGACGGCCCCGCAGGTCGATCTCCTCGTCCGCCTTGGGCAGGTCTTTGCCGATCTGCTTGATGACGCCCCGATCGACCAGCATCTCGCTGTCTGCATCGTGCTGTCGGTAGATTCGAGCGTTGGTGAACTTCTTCATGGCTCTCTCCTTCATGGTTGGATGACGACACTCGGGGAAGAGCGTAGGGTGCGTTTGGCCAAGAACGCGACGATGATGGCCAGGATAAAGCAGCCCAGTGACTGGTAGACGATGCGCTTGACGCCGGTTGTCGGAAAATCACTCAACAGCAGCCCGCCAGTCCAGGTGGCGATCATGATCGAGAAGTTGAAGACGCTGGATTGCACCGACGTGGCCACGTCCCTGGCTTCTTCAACCTGCTTGCTGACGGCGGTCTGATACATCGTCACCAGCGGGCCAAAGGCCAGGCCCCAGAGGAAAAACGCGACATGCGAGATGACGATGGTTCCCCGGAATGCAAGGAACATCGCCATGGCAATGCCGCCAACGGCGAGCATGACCACGATCAGGGGGCGCAGATAAGCGTCAATGTATTTCGCGGAAACAATGACCGAGATGACCGAGCCGATTCCAAAGATCAGCAGCGCCAGGCCGATGCCGCCTGCGAAGCCGATCATCTCCACCAGCAAGGTGATGTAGGTGTAGATGCCGTAGTGGGCCGCGACCGACAGGAAAGTCAACAGCAGGACGATCAGTATTGAAGGCATTTTCAGCACCGCCAGGGGCGAATTGCTCTTGCTGAGCTTTTCACCTTCCACCGCAGGCAGGTAGAAATGCGACAGCACGGCAATGACTGTGACAGTCAGCCCGAGAACCACGAATACGGTCCGCCAGCCGAATGTGAGGCCGATCGTCGTCATCACGGGCAGGCCGATGCTGATGCCAAGGGTGTTGCCCGACATGATGACCGTGATGGCCTTGCCGTGCATGTGTTCGGGCACCAGGCGCGTGCCGTAGGCCGCGATCATGGGCCACATCACTCCCGCGCAAATGCCGCCGAGGATGCGGCAGGCAACGATGACTGCATAGGACGAGGAGAAGGCGACAACGATATTCGAGGCCGCGAATCCGATCAGCAGCGCCATCAGCAGCGTCTTGCGGTTGAACGCCAGGGTGGCGCTGATCAGTGGAATGGCGGCAAGGGCGGAGGCCAGCGCATAGACACCGACCAGGAAGCCGACCTCGCTTTCGGCAACTCCGAGGCCGTCGGTCATCTGCGGCAAAATGCCCGACGGGACCAGCTCGGACAGGATACCGACAAAGGTCACACTGGCCATAAGGCCGAAGACAAACCATGAAAAGATCTGCCTTTCTCCGGGTTGGGCAATCGTGGACATGTTGGTCTCCTCCAAATCCTCCCTTTGTCATCATCGGCGCCGGCCTTCGTGCGTCCGTTGCTACTTGGACCCAGGTAGACGACGCCGCGATTGGTCGCCATGGGAGCTGCTCCTCAACGGGAAGCGCGGATAGCCTGGTACTTGGTGAGCCGCCCGGCCACCGGGATTTCTTGCTCGATCGTGTGGGGAGTCCTTGACTTCGAGCGCCTCCGCGTATCGCGCGCCTGCGGACGTGCGTTCAAAGTTCCCTGACTCCATATGTCGAAAAGGCCCGATCACCGATCCGCGATCAGGTTCCTATACTGGAGCAGTCGTTCAAGGGTCAAGCGCGCATGGGCGCTGCGATCGCGACAACCAAGGTATTGCCTCAGTACAAAGGCCTATTCAACGGTGTAGCGGTGCGTGGACCGATCCCGGCCGGTTCCCTGGCCGACATCGTCTTCGTGACCGAGCGCCGAACTACAGTGGACGAGGTCAATGTCGTGTTCGAACAGGAGTCGGCTAGCGAACGGTATCGCGGCGTTCTGGGGGTTACGGAAGACCCGATCGTCTCCTCGGACGTCGTCAAAGATGCGCGCGCCTCGGTCGTGGACCTGGGAATGACGCAGGTGGTGGACGGCGACCTGGTCAAGGTGATGAGCTGGTACGACAACGAGTGGGGCTACAGTTCGCAGCTCGTGCGCGAGGCGCTTCAAATGTCCAGGTCGCTCGCCCGCGCCTAGCCCGAGGACCCACAAGTGATGGTCAGGGCGAGGTTGAAGTCTGCGTTCCAACAAGGCCGCTGCACCCCGTCGATGGAGCTAGATTCAGTGGCGTAGCAGAATCCATGATCAAGAGAATCCTATGCCCCATCGATCGATCGCCCAGTTCCCTCCAGGCGTTCGACTATGCGATTGCCCTCGCACGATGGCAGGGCGCTCGACTGAACTTGATAGAAGTCATCGAAGTGCCGAATCACTACGGTATGCCGATCGAAACCCGCTCGAACCTCGAGGGCGATCTGGAACGGGTACTGGTGTCCAGGCGGGTGTCGGACGTGAAGGTCGCAATCTCCCTGCGGCAAGGCAACGTCGTCCAGGAAATTCTGGGCCATGCCAAGGCGAATCGGTCGGACCTTGTGGTGATCGGCAGTCACGGCCGCGGAGGCATTCAGCGCCTGGTGCTGGGATCGATCGCCGAGAAGGTGCTTCGTTTGTCAGCCTGCCCGGTCCTTACGGTTCGTCGCGGGGTGAGTCAACGCCGCAGGGGCAAGGACCGATCGCCATTCGAGACGATTCTGTGTCCAACCGACTTCTCCGTCGCCGCGAATCATGCAGTGACGTACGCCAAGCGATTGGCGAAGGAGGCAAACGCCAAGCTGATCCTGGTGACTGCCGTCGAGTGGCCGTTCGGTGACGGCGTGAAGTCGAGACCGGCGGCAGAGCTGCGGAAGAGCATTGAAGCGGACGCGCGCGAGGCGTTGGGCCGTCTATTGCCGCGTCCGGGTTCGGACAGACGACGCGCCGAGGCGCTAGTCGTCAGCGGCAAAGCCAGTGCCGGGATCATCAAGCTCGCCCGCCTACGATCGGTAGATCTCATTGTGATGGGTGTTTCCGGGCGCAACGCACTGGATGTCGCACTGCTCGGATCGACGACACACCACGTCATTCGCGCGGGGTCATGGCCGGTGCTGACCGTGCCGGCAGTCAAGCGATGACAGTTATTCCTGGTCTTTGGTGCCTTCGGAAGAGGCGGGATAGCGCTGGCGGCGAATCTGGTGGAGCAGATCGCCCCCGCCGTGCGCGGGAGTCGAATCGTTGTTCGGCTGGCGGGCGAACCCGCCGATGCCCGTGTCCGGCGGCGCGGGAGTGCTTCGTTCTCCGCCGAGCCCTCGCGCTCGGCGACGTAGGCGGTAAATGGATCGCTTGCGGGAAACGTCATCTCCAGCGCGTAATCCAGCATCGTCTCGACACGTCTAAGGTTCGCATATTGGTATCCCGCCGTCCGTTGTTCGCCTCCGCTCAAAACCGGTAGATGGCCGCAAGTCCGGTCCGCGTCGGCATCCGCCCGGCAGGGACGATCACGACCTGGCCGCGATTCTTCAGAACCAGTTCCCCGAGATCATCCAGCAGGTCGTCGACTCTCGGGTCCGACAGGTCAGCAAATTCGATCCTGCCGGTCGTGGCGTCGACGCGCCCGGGAAGATTACGGTCCGCTTCGATGAGCAGCGTCGCGACTCGCCCTGCCAGCGCACGGTCGGCGACCTGCGCCACATCGTCATCGCCGAACCCTTTCGATCGTGCCAGTCCGAATATTTCGACCAATCCATTCAGTCGATTAAGATAGTCACGCTCGGCGACGCGCCAGGCGCGCTCACGTAGTGCATCGATCCGCAATGCGTCCGGATGAATGTCGATTCCCTCGGCCATCAGGAACGGGTTGTGGCTCACCCGACGAAACAGGCTGTGGTGCTCCGGCAGCGCCGCCAACAACAAGGGCAGACCCGAGGGTCGAGAGTAGTGTTCCATAATCGTGCGATCGACAGCGCGGAAGAAGCGCTCGGTGTCACTTTGCACCAGACGCTCGTTCGAGCCCTGGCCATGGTGAACTCCTGCTCCGGCCGAGTCCGAGCCGTGCGTCCAGACCTCGACGTGAGATCCCCTCGTTTCCGCTCTCAGCGCCTCGCTGATCGTCAGCGAGACGGCTGGAGACAACTCGACCTCGTCGAGCGCGTCGCGGTTGCCCTCGAAGAGCCTGATCTGCTGTCGATTCAAGCCGAGTACATGGTAGCGCTCCGCCGACTGAAGGATGCGCAGCAGAGGTTTGATATGGAAGCTGTCGGCTACGACAGCCAGCTCCGCAACCGGCCGCTGGAGTCTGTAAACACGGAATATGCCGGGCGCGACTAGCACAGCGAGTCCGTCAAGAGTGTGATTCCAGAACGCGTCATCGCGCTCCAATGCCTGAAGTGGCTCCAGGAGCGGGCGAACATCTCGCGCAGAGTATTTTTGTTGGAGCGATTCCTCTATCGTCTTCACCAGATTGCGAAACCGAATCGGATCCTGCTGGTTGTCCGGATGGTGCCGATGCGTGGGCTGGTAGAGCGAGAGGCACGGCGGCTCAGGGGCGTCAAAAATGCCGGCGGCAAAATCATCGACCAGTGAGTCCATAACCGAAACCTCCGTTGACCTCTTGCCTCTGTAGATCGATGTGCTCCCCGAAATACATCCGCATCGTCGGGGCGCAGTTGGCTCCTCGAACGGATCTGACGCGAATCCAATCCAGGCGAACTCGAGCCTCGTCGGGGTTACGAGAGCCTCATTCTCAATCGACCATAGCAGCGGCGACAAATTCCTCATCGCGCGGCTTAAATTGCATCGCCTACGAAAAGGAGGGCCGGGCAAGCGCGGCCTTCCCGCTTTACTCGTCGATCGATATGCCGCTCGCCTCGGCCCGACCTGAGCATCGCGCTCGGTCGGCATTCGGTGGCTCCGTGCGCCGGGCCAGGACCCGCTGGATGCTTAGCCCGTCCATGGCGAGGACTTCGAGCTTCCAGCCACCCCATTCGACGGCGTCGCCGCGGTTGGGGAGGCGGCCGAGAATCGCAAGCAGCAGTCCGGCGGCGGTGTGGTAGCGGCCTTCGGGCAGTGCGTCGAGGTGGAGACGCTCCTGAAGGTCTGGCAACGGCAGCGCGCCGTCGATGGAGAGTGTGCCGTCGGCAAGCTCCTTGACCTCGGGCTCCTCGCCGGCCTGCTCAGGCAGATCGCCGGTGATCGCCTCGAGAAGGTCGGTGCGCGTGACAAGGCCCTCGAAGCCGCCGTACTCGTCTACCACGACGGCGAGATCGATCGGCGCGCGCTTGAAGAGCTCGAGCGCGTCGAGGACCGTGGCGCTCGTCGGCACGGCAACGAGCTGGCTTAGTACTTTGTCGAGCTCGAAGCGTTCACCCCGCAGCAACAGCGCCAGCACGTCTTCCTTGCGTGCGACGCCGAGCAGCTTGTCGATCGAGCCACCCCCTACCGGGAATGCGCGGTAGCGGCTCGAGCGCAGCTTCGCGAGTACGGCATCGCGTCCCGCCGCGGCGTCAATCCAGTCTACCTCCGAACGGTGGGTCATGACCGCGACCACCGGGCGCCGCGAAAGCTCGAGCACCCCGCGGACCATGCGCCGCTCCAGAGGCGCGAACACCTGGTCCGTCTGCGCCTCGGCCACGGCACCTGCAGCTTCCGCCGCGAGCGCGCCAGGGCCGGAGAGCGGCACGCCGCCGACCAGTCTCAGGATT
>Ga0105241_10003121_pt1 | contig 12329 bp, 16 predicted proteins | sample KBSC64metaG_FD_80422 | JGI IMG/M metagenome (GOLD analysis project Ga0105241, IMG submission 80422) | Corn rhizosphere microbial communities from Kellogg Biological Station, Michigan, USA - KBS C6-4 metaG | ecosystem: Host-associated > Plants > Roots > Rhizosphere > Soil | place: Michigan, USA... | reverse complement strand
TGATTGATTTTGATACGCTCGAAGACAATACGGTGACTGTACGTGACCGCGACACCACTGAACAAAAGCGCGTGACTATCGAAGAACTATGTCAGTAGATATATTTGTTGCCAGGCACGGACAAAGCGAAGATAACGTAAATCGTATTATTGGTGGCCATAGAGATATGCCATTAACTGACCTGGGGCGTAAGCAAGCTAACGATTTAGCGGAAGCAATTTTAGACCTTGGTTTAACATTTGATGCAGTATATTGTTCGCCGCTTAAACGTGCCCACGAAACAGCGGATATTGTTTCAAAAATAGCACATCTGCCACAGCCAAAAATAAAACAAAATCTAATTGAAAGAGACTGTGGAGAATTAACCGGTCAACCTGTATCGGTCATAGAGACTCTACCACCAGAAAGCGTTGTTAAAACGGGCGAGATTACATATTTTCTTGATCCAGCGGGCGGTGAAACGTTTAATCAGGCCATTGAACGTGCCCACGGTGTAATAAACGAAATTAACGAATCACATATAGAGGGTAGAGTGCTGCTGGTTTGTCACGGCGACACTGGAAAAATGATATATGCTGCCTCTATGAATAAGGGCTGGCGTGAAGCGTTGACCGATTTTCATTTTGGAAATGCAGAGCTGATTGACCTTAGTGGTAACGGCGATGTGCATCTAATAAAATTTGAGCAATTTAATCACTAAGGTATGATAAGAAACATGAACGACCGGCCGCTGCCAGAAAATGCACATCTGATTCCAGAAAATGCCAAACTTGTTTTTAAGGGCATGATTTTTGACGTATATCAGTGGGAACAAGAGATGTTTGATGGTACATATGAGACATTCGAGATGTTAAGACGTCCTGATGCTTCTCTAATTATTGCAATCGACGGTGATAGTATTGTTTTGCAAGATGAAGAACAGCCTGGTGGTATCATTGAAAAAAATCGTTTACCAGGCGGTCGAATTGAGCCAGGTGAGTCGCCGCTTGATGGCGCCAAACGTGAACTGCGCGAAGAGATCGGTCAAGAATACGCAGACTGGGCACTTCTAGAAGTAACACAACCGGCAATAAAAATTGAATGGTTTGTGTACGTATATATAGCCGTTAACAAAACGGCTGAAGTACCGACCGCACACGAATCGGGTGAAAAAATCCAAGCAAAACGTGTAACGTTTGATGAACTGAAGGCAACTCAGCATTTCCGACATAGCGAAATGTTAGATGGAATCAGCTCGATTGACGAGTTGCTTGAAAAAGTGGGTCTGAAAAATGATTAAAGCGATAATTTTTGACTGCTTTGGTGTACTAGTAAATGAGTCATGGTTATCATTTAAACAAAAATACTTTGGTGATGATTCGGATAGGTTCGAACAAGCAACAAACATGCAAAAGAGGGCAGACGCGGGTCTAACTGATCATGCTGGGTTTGTAGAAAGTGTTGCAGAGCTTGCAGGTATTAGTGCGGATCAAGGCCATGCCGAAATTGATAATGCGATCACTGACCAAGAACTATTAAAATATGTCGCCAGCCTAAAACCAAAATACAAAATTGGCTTTATCAGCAATGCAAGCCAAAACTGGATGAATGAATTCTTTACTCCTGAACAAGTAGCATTGTTTGAGCAAGTTGCCATATCGAGCGAAACAGGATTTTTAAAACCAGACCCTAGGGCATATGAGCATATTGCAGGATTACTCGATACGCCGGTAGAGGAGTGCGTCTTGATTGATGACCAGTTGTCATATTGCGAGGGTGCACGCGCTGTTGGCATGTACGCCATTCAATACGAGGGTCTTGATAAGCTTAAAAAAGACCTACAGTTATTACTCAGTAATAACTCTTGATAGTCTATAAAAAGGTATATAATGAAGTTAATGAGTGGATTAACTGCACAAGAGTTGATTGAGAAATATTTATCCGAAGCACGGATTATGCAACTAGCGACCGTGCGTGATGATCAACCATGGATTTGTAGCTTACACTTTGCTGCCGACGATGAGAGTAATATATATTGGATAACCAAACCAACAGCAAGACACAGTCAAGAAATCGCAGATAATCCTAATGTTGCTATAGCGATAGCATTTAAAACCGATAGGCCTTTGATTGGTGTCCAGACCGAAGGCACGGCAGAAATTGTTGAGGATCCTGACCTATTAAAGTCAGCCATGGAAAGATATATTGAACGACAGGGTACCGATAGGGCATTTGCCGATCAAATTATTGCCGGTACCAATGAACACAAATTGTATAAATTTACGCCAAAGCTTTTTAGCTTGTTTGACCAAGTTAATTTTTCCGACCAGCCCTCGCAGGAGTGGGTGATCGATCGTCAATAAATAAAAGGAGGTTCATGTTATGAACACAGACGTAAACTGGATCGCGATTTTACTCGCGACAATATCAACAATGATAGTTGGCAGTATTTGGTACGGGCCACTTTTCGGTAAGGTGTGGATGAAGCTTGCCAAGGTAAATAGAGACCCTAATATGACATCTGGGCAGATGGCTCTTATGTATATCAAAGCCTTTTTGGGTTCAGCGATAACAGCAATTGTGCTGGCATACGCGGTAGCGGTATTTCATAAATCGTCGTCTGACAACTATCTGCTTGATGCAGTATTTGTTGCCGTGGTACTATGGGCTGGCTTTACGGCTGCGCGAATTTTCATGCACGATTTATTTGAAGGTCGTCGCAAGAAACTAACACTCCTTAGCCTCTCGAATGAGCTCGTTACAATCGTCGTAATGGCTGTTATCATCGGTCTGCTACCTGTATAGAAGTTGTCGTTGACTAAGGATAACACCTAAGCTTTTTTTCAGATTCGGTGAGTATGATTACCTTGTAAAGGAGGATATATTATGCCAGACAAAGAATTAAAAGAAGTTAACAACGAACGCGTTAAAGAGACAGACTCGAAAACGATGAGTCAAAAAACGAGCTACAAAGGTCTCATCATTACCCTGTCCATTATTGGGCTTATTATCATAGGTTTAATAGTTGGTGGTGGTGTTTGGCTGCTTAACAGGGCAGCTCAGCGGACAGATCTACGGAATCAGCCATTTGGAGGCGTTGCATTACGCGAAACTGGCAGGCCGGCCTTTGGGTATGGTACAGCCGTTCAGACACAAGTGGGGAGCGATAATACCGTTACAACAACCGTCTATACGTATCAAACAGGTGTTGTGGTGGCGGTCAACAGCGACAATATCGTTATTGCAGGTAGTGGTAAGCAAACGACAATTAAAACTACTTCATCAACGAATTACGTAAATAATCAAAAACCAGTCGTTAATGACACGGTTCGCGTTGCTGGCACAACCGACAACGGTACGACAACAGCAACTGATATAGCAGTTATTAACTAATTAACGCTTCTTGATCATCAGCTCTAGGTTAGAAATATAGTGTGCGGGGTTAACCAGTTTGTGAGTTCGCAGGTACGCTAGGTGTATCTCGACGAACGGCAAACGGTTACCTCGCCACTGCGCAGCGGTCGGGCTGTATTTGCTAACGGTCTTCATTGTAGGGTCGTCCTGAAGTGATTGCAGTTTGATGGTCACTTCTTCGATAGTCATTATTGTAGCAACTTTGCTTTTTTGGGCTTTTTGACTTCTTTGCGCTTGTTTTGTCCCTTGGCCATGTTGTTCCCCTCGCGTATGTAATACGTTCATTATGCGCTAAAAACGCAGATAAAACTAGTGTAGAATGGGGAGAGATGATTATTTATTACACAGATGGTAGCTGTAGTCCAAATCCGGGTCCTGGTGGGTTTGCTGTGATTAAGGACATGAAGCCTTGGATAATGGGGCACGAACTAGATTCAACAAATATTCGCATGGAAGGTAAGGCGTTAATCGCAGCTATGAAAGATGCTGACAGGGCAGAATGTGAAATATTTACAGATAGCGAATTTTGGATTAACGTTATCACCAAATGGGCACCAGGGTGGGAAGCCAAAGACTGGAAGAAAAAAGGTGGAGAGATTAAGAATTTAGAGATTGTGAAAGAAGCTCTTGCGCTGTATAAGGATTCGCAAGCAATTCTTACCTGGGTGCGTGGGCACGAAGGTGATACGGGCAACGAAATGGCTGACGAGTGGGCGAATAAGGCTCGTGAACAGCGCTTAGACGGTCCAGTTAAGGTTTAGTCATGAAGCAGGCAATCGCACTAGAAATAATGTTAGCGGGCGAGAGCGTGCTGCTGACAGGTCCAGCGGGTGCGGGCAAGACCTTTGTGTTGAATCAATTCATTAAACTTGCAAAAGGCGCAGGTAAACACGTGTCTGTCACAGCAACGACAGGTCTCGCGGCGACACACTTAGGCGGAACGACAATTCATAGTTGGAGCGGTATTGGCATAAGCGACGAACTGCCGGCTGGGTTTGCCGATCATATGGCCAAAGGTCGTAAGGAAATTATCGAAAAAACGGATGTTTTGATTATTGATGAGATCAGTATGCTGCACGACTATCGCTTAGATATGGTCGATACTGTCTGTCGATTAGTGCGCGGTAAAGACGAACCATTCGGCGGGATTCAGATTATTATGAGTGGAGATTTCTTTCAATTACCACCAATTAACAGAGGCGACAATCGCGCTGGTGGCTTTGTGGTCAATAGTAAAGTATGGCAGTTACTCGATCCAACGATTTGCTATTTGGAGGAACAACATCGCCAGGATGACGAAGTGCTGCTCGATATTTTAAACTCACTACGATCTGGTGAACTGCGTCGTCATCATGCGGAAAAGTTATTGGAGCGGGTTGGAGTTATCCCAGATGACGGCGAACTTACCGAACTTCACACCGTTAATATTGATGTTGATAAACTCAATAATGAAAAACTTGATGAACTAGGTGGAGATGAAATTTCTTATACTCAGACAACAACAGGCGGTGAAAGTTACGTCGAGGCTTTACAGCGTTCAGTTTTAGCACCAGCGACCCTGCGCATTAAAAAGGGTGCTTTGGTTATGGCGGTAAAGAATAGCTTAGAGCGAAAGTATGTGAACGGAAGTCTTGGGACGGTTTTAGATTTTGAACCAGGAACCGAATATCCTATAGTCGAATTTAAAAGCGGCAAGGTTGTGACGATGATGCCAGACACATGGGAGCTGCGTGATGGCGATAAAAAGCGAGCCAGTATTAGTCAAATTCCGCTTCGTTTAGCATGGGCAATCACGGTTCACAAGTCCCAAGGTATGACACTTGATGCAGCACGAATTGATCTGCGTAAAGCCTTTGTTGAAGGTATGGGATATGTGGCTTTGAGCCGAGTAAAAAATTTGCGCAATCTTTACCTAACCGGCATAAACCAGATGGCTTTACAGATAAGCGAAGACGCTCAGAACATTGACGTACTGCTGAGGGATCACGCTACAAAAGACGCGAAGCGCTTTGCGTATTTAGAAAAAGCGGCCGAAAAACGCAAGCATGAAATGCCAAAAAAGTCAGAAAAGGTAAGTGGTTGGAGCGATAAAATTGCTAAAATGCGTGAAACATATCCGAATGCCTACAAACCTTGGGAACCTAGCCAAGACGCTGAGTTAAAAGAAAAGTTTTTGAACGGTTCATCAATCAAGCAGCTATCAAAACTCCTTGGTCGTCACGAAGGTTCCATCACGATGCGACTGCAGAAACACTTTGGCGAAGATATTGTCCGGTAAAATATTCTCTTATATCGCTTCTCGCCGCACTACTATTCAAGATCCTGCTTCCCGCCTGACTCTTTCACGGGTATCGACGCCGGAAAGATCAGGGATCCAGGGGATCACTCATAGTAGTGACGGCAAGTCGCTCTGCCGACTATAAGGTATAATAGATGAGTATATGGCGGAGAATTCAAAGATTACACACCACTTTCCTAAGCGCTTTTTATGGGGCGCTGCAACGGCCGCACACCAGGTTGAAGGCGGTAATCATAACCAGTGGACAGTGTGGGAATTAGAGAATGCCAAAGCAAAAGCAGCTCAGGCAGAGTATCACTTTAATGATTACGTTAGCTGGGATCAAATAAAACGCCAGGCCAAAGACCCGAATAACTATGTATCTGATATGTTGGCCGACCACTACCATCGTTACGAAGAGGATTTTGACCTTTTAACAGATATGCACATGAACGCCTATCGGTTTAGTGTTGAGTGGTCACGAATCGAACCCGAAGAGGGTGCTTGGAGTGCCGAGGCAATTACACACTACAAAAATTACGTAGCAGCGCTTAAAAAACGTCATATCGAACCCGTAGTGACACTATTTCACTTTACGTTGCCAGTTTGGTTTAGTAACAAAGGTGGTTTTGAAAAGCGTTCTAATGTAAAGTATTTCACACGTTTTGCTGAAAAAATTATCAGCGAACTAGGTATGGATGTGCGCCTAATTATTACCATCAATGAACCTGAAATATATGCAACGGAAGGTTATTATCATCAAAGTTGGCCACCTGCCGAACGAAGTTACTACAAATGGTGGAGGGTAGTAAATAATATGGCTTTAGCGCATATCCAAGCCAGCAAGGCGATTCATAAATTAAGTCGACGCTACAAGGTTTCAATTGCAAAGAACTCAAACTTTATTTATCCAGGCGATAACGCACTACTTAGTCGTGCGAGCGCTGCTATCATGCAATACGCCCAAGATGATTATTTTATTAAAAAAGTTATTCGACACTGTGATTTTATAGGGGTTAATTATTATTTTAGCAATCGTGTATACGGAAATCGCATTCATAATCCTGATCAAAAATTAAGTGATCTAAACTGGGATTTACATCCTGGTGATATTCAATATGCCTTAGAAAGGCTTCACGATAAATATAAGCTGCCGATCATTATTACAGAGAATGGCCTAGCTGACGCGCAGGATTCGTACCGCAAATGGTGGCTAACTGAAACAATTACGGCTATGCAGCATGCAATTGCATATGGGGTAAAGCTAGAAGGTTATTTGCATTGGAGCTTGATTGATAATTTTGAGTGGGCATATGGTAAGTGGCCTCGATTTGGACTGGCAGCCATCGATTACAGTACAGGCAAACGAACATTGCGCCCAAGTGCAAAATGGTTCGGCCGTGTTATAAAAAACCTCAGGGGTGTATAGTAGTAAATTATGGAAGAGCCATTTAAGAAGTCCGGAAAAGATATAAAGATTGCCGTTATTGGCGGTGGAACAGGCAGCTTCGTAATGCTATCCGCGTTGAAACAACACACAAGTCAGCTTGCTGCAATTGTCAGTATGACCGATGATGGTGGGAGCACTGGTGTTCTTCGTGATGAACTAGGTACACTACCATCCGGCGATGTGCGCCAATGCCTTGTTGCACTGAGTGATTCTCCGAAAATTCGTGATTTATTTGATTATCGATTTGAAGAAGGAACATTTGGTGGACACTCATTTGGTAATATTCTACTTACGGCACTAGAGAAGGTAACTGGTAGTTTCTCCGAGGCCGTGGCGACAGCGTCGGAGATATTACGTGTCAACGGAATGGTCATTCCTGCAACACTTGATAATGTGCGACTCAAAATGGAATGGCCAGAAACGAGTGTTATCTTACATGGTGAAAGAATTATCGATGCCAAGTATTTTCAACATGATCCGCGTCAAGCACGCCTAGAGTTAGTTCCGAATGCGGTAGCAAATCCTATCGCTATTAAGGCCATAGCTGACGCTGATATTGTCGTTATAACTCCAGGTGATTTATATACATCGCTAGGCCCACTTCTGGTAATTGATGGAATTGGTGAGGCTTTAAAACAAACAGAAGCTTTAAAGGTGTATATTGCTAATTTAGTTACAAAAAATGGACAAACCGATGGATTTACGGTGAGTGAACATGTAGCTGAGATTGAACGATTTGGTGGCGGTGAGTTCTTAGACTATGTGCTTTATAACGATCAGGAGCCAACCGCCGAAGTCGCTGCACGCTATAAACAAGAAGGGGCTTACGTTACACCTGTCGACATAGATGCATTAAACAAGGCTCATTATAAGTCTATTGCAGGCAATTTCTTAGGACGTATGGTTGAAGCCAATCCATCAGATACGATTCCCGCTGTCAGAACATTGATTCGACATGATGCCGAGGCGGTTGCTAGAGCATTAATTGAGCTTTATGAAAGGCATGGAGCCAAACGGTGATCGAGGAAGTGTTTTACGCGATTGATTTTGATCGCTGTCTATCAGACACAGATAAGCTCGACAAAATATTTTATAGATTAGCAAACGATGAATACCCGCAACTTGACGCGACGGAACTACTGCGAGCCAGAAATGAAGTTGAAGATACCGGGCGTACATTTGATCAAATCGGTGCTTTGCAGAAAATCTTTAACGAATCAGAACTAGCAGATTTTCTGGATGTTTTTATTAGCCGAGCGGTCCAAGAGGACGTATTGTCGCCCGGGGCCAGGGATTTACTTAAGGCGCTAGAAGAGCGTAACCTGGCATACGGTATTGTGACATTTGGTGGCATTAGATGGCAGCAGGTAAAAATTAAAGCAAGCAGCGTAGACTCAATTCCAACTCTAATAACTGACCACACAGGAAAAGGTGAAATTATTGCTACGTGGCAACAACCTGACGGAACCTTTTTAATTCCATCGGACTTAACGACAAGAGAACTTTACGTAAAAACAGTCGTACTTTTAGATGATAAAGCGATTGCATTTAAGGGGCTGCCGCAAGCGTCAAGGGGGTATTGGGTTCAGTCTACAACAAAACCTCTGTTGCCATCCCAAAACGGCGATATTCCTTCAAACGTTCGCATCGCGCATGGACTAGAACAAGTGATTGAATTTGAAGCGCTCTCATAAGTGGTTCATATGATGTATAAAATATCATACGTATAAAGAGTGTAAGCCTCTGTTAATGCTTATACTTATCCACAGAACTGTGAATAACTAGGATATCACCACGTGATTATGTCAAAAATAGGGGTTGTAGTGGGTAATTGTGGGTAGTATAGTGAAGCCAGTGGCAAGCAGTGGCTCACACCACCAACAAAACAAACAACCACTATCATTAAAATAACCAAACGAAAGCCGCAAAGAGAGAACAATGGCCAGCGTAGATTATTTTCAGCGGAAGCTTGATGACAAGCGTCGGTTAACCATACCGGCCGAGCTTCGCAGTGAATTTTCTAGCGGTGTTGTGATTACGCGCGGTTTCGGCCAATACTTGCACCTATATCCAAAATCAGTTTGGGATAGGGAAGTAGAAGCGGCACTAACAGGTGCAGGCAACATTCTCGATGAGAAAGTAGCCGATCTGAACGTGCAGTTTCGTCGGGGTAAAACTGAGGCAGAGCTTGACCAAAAACAAGGTCGAGTGATGATCGAGCAGCACTTGCTTGACTATGCCAAGATTGACCACGAATTGGTTGCTGTCCGAGCTGGTGCGTATTTTCGCGTCATGGCTGCAGACTAACGCACGGTTATTATTTCCTAAGAGCCCTTTAACAATCTGAGTGCAAATAAGAAAAACTCTCGAGATCAACTATCTGGTAGTAAGGCGTGGAATTCGGTACCACATTAAAAAAGTCCGCGCACCTTACTCAAAAACACACCTCCCAAAAACTCCACCTCACACATAAGTCTCTCAACCGAATAATCCATAGGATTTTAAGTTACATAGTAACTGCCTATATCAAGATTGTTCGGACACTTATACAAAACAAACACATATAAAAACAAACAGCCTTGCTATCGGTTAGGTGATCTCGAACAGTTCGACCATGGTATATTGGAAGAACAAATGAGTAAAGAACATCCACCACAATCAAAAGATCCAGACGAACTCCGTTCGAAAGAATCTTTCGCATTACATGTTCCGGTGCTTCTTGAAGCAACTTTGCAGACATTACATCCAAAAGTAGGGGAGAGCTATCTCGATCTTACTGCAGGATATGGTGGGCATGCAGAGAAAATTCTAGAAGTTACCAAGAATTATGCCGATTCCGTTTTGGTTGATCGTGATGATTACGCTATCGAGCGTTTGAAATCATTTTCAGACAGAGGGGTAAGGCTAATGCATACCGACTTTGTGTCAGCTACAAAACAGTTGGTACAAGACGGGAAGCAATTTAACATCGTATTGATTGATTTGGGGGTGTCGTCACCACAACTCGATCAGAGCGAACGAGGGTTTTCTTTTACAAATAGTGGTCCGCTCGATATGCGCATGGACAGACGTCAAGGCGCGAGCGCAGAAACGCTGGTTAACACCGCATCGGCGGATGAACTGACGCGTATCATTACCCAATACGGCGAAGAGCCAATTGGGTTCGCCAGGCAAATCGTTACGGCGATTGTCGGCAGTAGGCCACTCTCTACAACAGAAGAACTCGCATCACTCATCAAACAAACATATCGTGGCAAATGGAAAAAGACACATCCTGCCACACGCACCTTTCAAGCACTCCGGATTGCGGTTAACGACGAGCTACGGCAGATCGAAGACCTGTTGCCACTCTTGCCCGACCTGTTACAAGCGGGCGGGCGAGTCGGCATCATTAGCTTTCACAGTCTCGAAGACCGTCTGGTCAAACGTTATTTCAAAGAACAGTTTGATCTAGGACTAGAGGCTCGACTGCAGCCATTGACCAAAAAGCCAATTCCCGGAGACATTTACGACGTTCACAATCCGCGCGCGAGGAGCAGCAAGCTTCGAGCCGCAGTGAAAAAATAAAACAAAAAATAGGAAGGGGCAAAACACCATGCCAATTCACATTCCTGTACAATACGCGGACGTGCCACAAGTTGTCACGGTTCACGTAAAGTAAACCAACCAGCTTTGCTACCCGAAAGGGTAGCAAAGCACCAAACATAAAAATAAAAAAGAAAACCACCACTATGTCTTATTATCAACGCACCTCAGATTTTACTAGTCGTCGCCAGCAAAACTGGTCACGCAATCAAAACACAGTCGCTTTTGTTTCATCCGTTAAGTTGGGACCTGTTGCTCATACGGTACTTGTTGCTCTTATGATTACAGTTCTTGGTTTAATCTATTTGACACAGGCTACTCGGGCCACAAGTTATGATTACCAGTCACAAAAGATTGATAGTCAAATTGCTGACCTCAACACAAAAGAAAATGACTTACAGATTGAAAATGCACGTCTGACTTCTCTTGAAACAGTGAAAAACAGCAGTGTCGCAACAACTCTGACAGCACCATCAAGCACTCAGTATGTAAGCGAGTAGTATGAAGTTAGAGCTGCAAAAAGGTAGTCGCTCACGAATACTTGCAGGGTTACTTTTTGCGATTGTCGGAGTATTTATTATCCGGCTCTTTTATTTGCAGATTATTCAACATGACTACTATGTAAAACTCGCCGATAACGAACAAATCAAAAGCCTTGATATTCCTGCCAAGCGCGGACTCATCTATGCTCTTGATGGATCAACGCCTGTGCCGCTCGTTTTAAACCAGACGGTCTACACAGTCTTTGCTGATCCGTTTACAATTACAGATACGGCTAGTAGTAAAATTATTGATGCGATTCAACAAGTTGCGGGAGGTAATGCACGACCAAACCTGGCAGGCTTACTGTCTAATAAAAGCTCCCGTTACGCGGTTCTTGCCACAGGCATAACACCAACTCAAGCAGACAAATTAAAAGCTGATGACTTCTTGGGAGTTGGTTTTCAGCAGCAAAGCCAGCGAGTGTATCCAGAGGGTACTCTTGCTGCACAAACATTAGGTTTTGTTGATTATGATGGGACAGGGCAATATGGAGTTGAAGGAAAGCTAAACGATCAGTTAAATGGTAAAGACGGACTATTAAAAACTGTTACGGACGTTAGTGATGTGCCTCTTACGATTGGTGACAAGAACATTGATATCCCAGCGGTTAACGGACAAAATATAGTTCTGACAATTGATCGAAATGTGCAATCGCATGTTGAACAAGCGCTTGCTGATGGCCTGAAGCGCAGTGGGGCACTCAATGGTAGTGCCGTTGTGATCAATCCTCAAACCGGCCAAGTTATGGCGATGGCAAACTTACCAACATTTGATCCTGCAAACTATTCTCATACGACTGATCCGGCAGACTTTAACAATCCGGTTGTTTCAGCACCCTACGAGCCAGGGTCGGATATTAAAACACTTACCATGGCGATAGGTATTGATAAAGGCGTCGTTAAACCTACTGATACCTATGTTAACACTGGTCACATCAACGTCGATGGTATTGATATATCTAATGCCAATGCCGCACTTGAAGATGGTACTATTACGTTTCAGACAGCGCTAACAAATTCACTTAATACTGGATTTGTCACTGTGGCCGAGCGTCTAGGTGACGGCACAAGTATTACACTA
>Ga0105241_10003119_pt1 | contig 12334 bp, 13 predicted proteins | sample KBSC64metaG_FD_80422 | JGI IMG/M metagenome (GOLD analysis project Ga0105241, IMG submission 80422) | Corn rhizosphere microbial communities from Kellogg Biological Station, Michigan, USA - KBS C6-4 metaG | ecosystem: Host-associated > Plants > Roots > Rhizosphere > Soil | place: Michigan, USA... | reverse complement strand
TGCTCCAGCCCGGAGGCAGCAATTCGACGAACCTGCCCTTGATGGCCTCGTCGATATCGGCATCGCGAAGCCAGTCGACGAACACCCGGTTGGCGAACGTCGTGTTGATGTATTCCGAGATCTCCATGTGGTGGCTGACGTAGCCGCTCTCGATCAGGTTCTTGGAGAGATTCCTGGCGAAGCACGATCCCATCGTGAAGAAGCACGTGGTCTTTTCAATGAATTTTGGCGCGCTGTTCAGATTGACCGCGATGTGGTTGCGGATCAGCTTGCGAAGATCGCCGGTGAAGTCGTGCGTCTCGGGATAGCGACCGACCTTCTTGCTGTCCTTCGCAGCGCCTGATGTCGCCTTGTTCAGTTGCGACTTGGCAAATTTCAGCGTCTCCCGGTTCGTCTCGGTGTCGAACCCCTTGGGATCGAGCTGCATCGCCTTTTGAAGGTTGGCAATCGATTCCTCGAAGGCGTTGCACCGCGTCAGCACTTCGCTGAGATGAAAATGGTCGTCGGCGCGATTTGACGCGCGGGCGAGTTTGCGAAGCAGGTCGATGGCCCTGTCATTGGGCCCGATATTGCTGCACCTCAGTGCCGCGCCCCTGACGAGGTTTAGATTGTCCTCGGTCGGCGTGTTGAGGATCTCGGGATGGTCATCCAGGATCGACAGCAGCAGATCGCGCGCCTCGGCGTGCTTCTTGTGGGTTCCGTCCTCGATGAGATGCGCGTAGATGAAGCGCGCGTTGACGTCCTTGCTGTCCAGCTGCAGCAGCTTCCTGAAGGTCAGCTGCGCGCTGATATAGTCCTTGTCCTCGATATATTTGTTGCCGAGCTGCGTGAGCTGGCTCGTCAACACCTCGAGCTTGGTGGGAGCGGCAGGCTTCGCGTTCTTGCTCAAATTGCACCCTTGGTTGCCGATGGCATGCATTGCTGGGCCACAGACGCATGTACAGACGCAACTCGGATGGATCGAAAGGCCCGTTGATCAGGCGCGAGCAGGCGCCGATTCGCGTTAAGAGAGCGTTAACCAAACATGGCGACCCGCCCCGAGCTCCCAAGGTATCAGGGGGAGCCATTTGCGTGCCGAATTTCGTCTAACGCCTTGATGCAGCGCGCGCTTTGCACGCTTGGCCTTCAAGATGATAACCTTCCCCACCCAATCGCGTGGCCCGGACGGGGGACACATGCAACGGCGGGAATTCATCGGACGTCTCAGCGCTTTTGGCGCTGTCGCAGGATCTACCTTGTTGGGTCGGGCCTCAAGCGCACATGACCCCTAGCGGAAGTCGAGGACCTTTCGGACAATTTGAGACGATTTGTTTTCTACTTGCGCAGGATGCCTCGCTTAGGATGAGGCGCGGCTCTGCGAAGGTTGATGAAATGGACGTCCCGTTGATCGAAAAGAATCTGAGGCGCCTTGGTCGCGGCGTCGTCCCAAAACCGGCGAGATTCATCGTCACTGCGGTCTATCTCTCTTGTCTTGTTCTGGACGTGGTCGCCGCCTTTGGATTGGGACTGCAATCGCAGATGTTTGCCAATCTTGCCTGTGCGATGCGGCCATTCGGTTCGCTCGCATCACCTTTTTTCGCAGATGAGCTACTTCAATATGCGGCGTCCCAATGTGCTGGAGCCGCGCATGAACCCGCGATCTCGATAGTCCTTCTTTCAGTTAAGTTTGCGCTCGGACTGCTGCTCGTCCCGGTAGTCTGCCTATCTGTCATTTGGCGCCCAGCTGGTCTTGTTGCGTTGTGTGATACGTTTCGTGGATACGCCAGAGACCGAAGCATCTATGTTGCAATAGCCAAACGTTGGGCCGCGCAAATCGCGATTATGTCAGCGGTGAGCATTGCTTGCATATTGTTGACCGCGCAGCGTTCGCCTCAGCATTTTCCCACGTCTCTGTTGCGCAAGCTGTTTCTAGAGGACGGTATGGTGCTGGTCGTGCCAGCAACCCTCTCTTTCGCAATGATATCTCTCATCATGCTTGCTGTTGGAAGGCCGGTCGCTGCTGACAATCAGTAGCGTGCCGCGCGGCCCGGAACGTCATCATTCAGGTCGTCCCAGGTGCTCTCCACGTCACATGCTAGGTTTCAGATCGACGCCATCCGATAGATATTCCAATCTCACATGTCAGCTTGTGGCCCATCGCAACCGTTCGGGCGGTGCCCGGTCATGTCCGAAGTCGAGGGTAGACCGGACCTCACTGCTCACGGTCTAAACCGGCGCTGTTGACCCGAAGCAGACATCAGACGGCGGCGCTGCCGTGCTACTCAAAGAAGTGGCTTTAAGGGCGCCCGAACCTATGCCTACCTCGCTGGCAGCCGAAGGCTTACCAAGTCAGTGCCGACAATTGTTGTGCCGGTGTATCCGCTCGATTCCACGGCTCTTCGGTAATCCGCTTCGGTCAAGGCGCCGCCCGGAACTTTCCAGCGGTTGTGCAGGACCGCACCGAGCGAAGGCGCAAGATGGGTGAGCATCAGATATCTGGCGCCATCCCGCTGTGCCATCGCGCCAAGATCGCTGGCGGTGCTTTGCCGATAGTAGATCGGAGCCGGGAAACCGCTGCCTTGGTCGGGGCCCAAGATCGGGTGAATGGTCGAATGCACGATGACATCGGCGCCTTTGGCGAGCCTCTCGACCTGATCTGACGTCGAGTGCGCCCGTGGCGGAGCCTGAGCGTCATTGCTCGCATCACCCCCTATCACGACGCTTCCGGCGGGCGTATCGACACGGTAGGACACGTGGCCCGCAATATGCGTCGATCGTATCGCGCCGACTTTTACGTCGCCGGACGACCACACCTGTTGCGGTTCCTCCTTCGCATCGAACGTCATGAGCTTGACCAGTCGTGCAGGCCCGCCTTCCAGCCGGGCCGTGTCCTCGGAGCGCCGCTCGTCAACCTCGCCGGATGCGATAAAAGCATCGGCGATGTGCATCACGAACTTCCGGCAACTGTGGACCACGCCGAGCACCGATGCCGCGTCGTTACTGCAAACGATGTCGATGTCGGGACCCTTCATGTACCAGCGCAACATCAAGATATCGGCGAGGCCTTCAGTGTGATCGCCGTGGGTATGCGTCAAAAAAATTGCGTTCAGCTGCTGCGGCGCGATGCCGATCTGAGAGAGTCGCAGGTTCGTGCCGCGTCCCACGTCGAATTGCAATTTCAACGCCCCGCAATCATTGCCGTCGTCGCCGTAGCGCACCAGAGTCCCGGCGCCGGCTTGACCATTGAACACCGAGGGGCCGCCCTGCGTGCCAGTAAGCGTCACGACGAGACAGGATGCGGCCTGGCTGGGCGTCGTAAGCAGGCCGGCCAGCATTGCAGCGACAGTCCAGGTGGCAACGCGCTTCATTTTCGACCCTCCACGCCAAGACCCTACGGGACGGCGCCCAAAGAAAAAAATACATAGTGTAAACATTGGTATAATCTACGGTTATGCAGCTCGAAGCGCGATTGCGGGCTTTTTCGGCGTTTGCCCGGCGCCGGTCCTTCTCGGCGGCGGCAAATGAGCTTCGCATTAGCCAGCCCGCGGTCTCCAAACATATCGCCGATCTTGAGCAGCTTCTGGGATTGAAGCTCGTGGAGCGTGCGCGGCGCGATGGGTCACTGACGAGCGCTGGCGAGTTCGTTGCGAACTACGTTTTGCGTGCCGAGTCCTTGTTGGCCCAATCGGTCCGCGGGGTCGACGAGTTTCGCAAGAGCGGTTCGGGATCTTTAAACATTGTCGCGTCGTGGTTGACCGGGACATACCTGCTTCCTGAGATCATCGCCGAGTTCAAATACACTCATCCGGGTGTTCGCGTTTCGCTCGAGCTCGGAACGGCAAAACAGGCGATCGAATGGCTCCGATCGCATCGCGCCGAATTGGGGTTCATCGCCGGCGCGGTCACCGGACCCGAGATTGAGGCCGAGCCGCTCTTGGAAAACGACATTGTGGTCGTGGGCAAGCCCGCTCTTCGTCCGCAACGAATATCGCGCGACAGTCTCGAATCCTTGGCGTGGATTTCTCGCGAGGAAGGCTCGGCGACGCGGAGCACTTCGGAAGCGGCGATGGCGCGTTTAGGGATTGCGCCCCGGCAGCGTTTGGAGCTTCCCTCCTACGAAGCTGTCGTGTCGGCCTTGAAGAAAGGCTACGGCATTTCAGCCATCAGCCGCTATGTCGTGGCCGATCAACTGAAGTCGGGAGCTCTGGTGGTTTTCCCGGTTCGCGGTTGGAAGGAAAAGACGGTCGTCTCAGCGCTTCGGGTGCGCGACGCCGTTCTCACGCCTTCCGCTGAACAGTTCCAAAACCTCGTGCGCATGAGATTTGCCGAAATCGCTCGATTGCGGAAGCAGGCTGCGACCAGCTCCTAGACGCCCCGGGGCCAGTACCAACGGCCCCCAAATCCAGGCCTTCTCTCGACAGCAAGGACCATCCGCTGAACTTCGCGCTGTTAAGCACGTGACGACGACCTGGCTGTCGTGAACTTGGCCGCCCGCCACTGCGCGAAATGTCCGCTCAGGCCCCTGAGCTGAACACCACGGGAGACATTCCCATGTCTGCTGTCCGACGGGAGCCGGACGTCGCCCGACTGATGGGCTGACCGCTGCTTTTGACCCGTAGCTGACCTATTGCTCTGCGTTAGGACGGCCTTCGCGCAGAAAATAATATCGCTTGGAGCGGTATGGTGGCCGGATCGTTTCCGAACTCACTGCGGTACGCCTGCACGAGGGCAGCAACGATTTGTTCCGCTTCGAAGCCGCCACGCTGCTGTATATGGTCGATCAGCGGAGAGCCGTAGACCTGCCCACGGGCGAGAGAGGTCAAATCAGCGCAGCGCTTTTGCAATTGAATTACCTCAGCACTGATGTCGACGAAGCCTGCATCGATCAGGGAGTCCTTGATTGGCTCGAAGCGATAAGCGAAAGGAACCGTCATGAATTGTGGAGGATCAGCCGGAAAGAAGCGCCCCGCGACCTCGTGAACTACTCGGCCAAACGAATTGTATCGATGCGAATCCCAGACACTGAAAAGGTATCGGCCACCAGGAACAAGAACGCGAATGGCATCGCGGTAGGACTTGTCCTTGTCGGGAAAGAACATCACACCGAACTGGCAAACGAGCACATCGAAGCTGTTGTCGGCGAACGGCAGCGCTGCGGCATCGGCTGGTTGGAATTTGACCAATTCCTCGGGCCGAAATTTCGCTCGTGCGATCTCCAACATCGGAGGATTGAGGTCGGTCACCGTCAGCTCTACGCTAACAGGCAGCAAACTTCGAAGTTCACGCGAAACGATCCCGGTCCCTGCGGCAATCTCCAGCACTCGTCGAGGTTCACAGGTGGCCGCACGTCGGGAGATGTCCACGGCATAGTCCGCGAAAAGCAGCGGCCCTAAATGTCGGTCGTATTGCTCGGGTATGCTGCCAACGTATGCTGCTGGATCGTCTGGCATGAAAATCCTATCTGCCATACACGAAGCATAATCCCGTAACCGTACAACTTGGAAACGCATTGATCAACGAGGGGTCCGTTGTTGGCCCATCGCAACCGTTCGGGCGGTGCCCGGTCGTGTCCGAAGTCGAGGGTAGACCGGACCTCACTGCTCACGGTCGAAACCGGCGCTGTTGACCTTGAACGGACTTCAGAAACATTTCGTTTGCAACGTACAGCGCCATCATTGAGTGATATGTGTAGTCCCCCGTCTGAGGGGAGAACACATGCGACGACGCGAGTTCATCCTGGTACTGGGCGGCGCGACAGTGGCGTGGCCGCTAGCCACGCGTGCACAGCAACAAATCGGCAAAGTGTGGCGCATCGCTTGGATGAACCCGGGGTCTATGGACACCCCCTCGGACCGCGCATTATTGGACGTCTGCCGCTCAGAATTGCGTAAACTTGGCTACGTTGAAGGCAAAAATCTCCTCATCGATAGCAGAGGGGCAGAGGGGCGCTTTGAACGCTTGCTCCCAATCGCGAATGATCTGATTGCGCTAAAGCCGGACGTTATTGTCGCTATCGCGACCCCCGCAATAGCGGCCGCCCAGCGGGCCACCTCGGACATTCCCATCGTGATGGCTCCGGCAACCGATCCGGTTGGCTCGGGCTTCATCAAGAATTACTCCCATCCCGGCGCGAACATTACTGGCCTCGCCAATATGAATGGCGATGCCATCGGCAAAGCAATCGAACTCCTTCACAGCATAGTGCCAGGCGCAAGACGCGTTGCGGTACTGGGATCGTCCAACACGACCCATCCGCAGCAATACGAATTGGCAGAGGCTGCCTTTAAGCGTTTGGACCTCGCGGTTGTTCGGGTGAAAGCACCAACGGTTGCCGATCTCGAACAGGCATTTGACAGCATAGTGCAGGGAAATTGCGATGCTCTCTTCGTCCTTGCTGACCCAACTCGACCGGCAATCATTTCGTTGGCTGCAAAGATAAAAATACCGGCAGTATACCAATTCGGCGGGGTCGTTGAGATGGGCGGGCTGGCGAGCTACGGGCCTAGTTACCCGCCGATGTTTCGCCAACTGGCGGTCTACATCGACAAGATATTCAAAGGGGCCAACCCAGCTGAGCTTCCCGTTGAGCAGCCGGTCGTTTTCGAACTTGCGCTAAATCTCAAAACGGCTGCGGCGCTCGGCCTGATCATCCCTGAGGTGGTTTTGGCCCGCGCCGACAAGGTGATCGAATAAAGATACGGATGTTGGTGCATGAGTCCGGTTCTGACCACGAAGCCGAACTTTCTTGCATCGCACCCCTTCTGTGACCATGCTACGGTTCGCTGTGAGCAATAGGGGCGAGCAATTGTCATGGATTGGACGATCTCCCGCCGCTTAGCACTTGTCGGCTGTTTTACCCTCGTCGGGCGGAAAGCGCTTGCGCAGCGATCTCGGGTCTGGCGTGTGGCTTACCTCGGCTCTGGCAGAGCCTCCGTTACTGTCCCTGTGATGAAGGACACACTCCGTTCGCTCGGGTACGAGGAGGGCAAAAATCTGGTTTTCGACGTACGGTCGGCTAACGGCCATTACTCGGAGCTTCCGGAATTGATGCAGCAGATTCTTGCGCTAAAGCCCGATGTGATCGTCGCGGAGGCCACGCCAGCAGTGGCAGTTGCGCAGAAGGCCACGTCCACCATCCCGATCGTCATGGCTCCATCGACCGACCCGATCGGGTCCGGCTTCGTACGGAGCTTTGCTAAACCAGGCGGCAACATCACCGGTGTTGCAAATATGTTTGGCGATCTCACAGCTAAGACATTCGATATCATCCGCCTCGTTTTTCCGCACGTTAAGAAAATCGGCGTTCTGACTTCAAGCAACCCAACTCATGCGGCACTCTTTGAGGTAGCGCGGGATGCTGCAGGAAAGATCGGACTTTCGGCGAACCGGTTCGTTGCCCCCGATCCAGAAGACATGGACAGGGCGTTTTCTGAAATGAAAGCCGCTGGCTGCGAGGTTGCGTATGTTCTCGCGGATCCAATTAGACCCATGCTTCCCTCGATCGCGCTGAAGTACCGCATCCCCTCAGTCTACCAGGTCAACAGCTATACGGATATCGATGGCCTCATGAGCTATGGCCCGGACATCCTTCCTCTATTTGTGAAGGCCGCCGAATACGTGCACCGTATACTGAAAGGCGGAAACCCCGCCGAAATGCCCGTCGAGCAGCCCACCCAATTCGTGTTTGCAATAAATCTACGAACGGCAAAGGCACTCGGCCTGGCAATCCCGGAAACAGTACTACTGATGGCCGACAAGGTAGTCGAATAGCCTGGCGCTATTACGCCTCGATCGACGATACCGTTACAGTTGGCGTCCTTATCGGCTGCGCAAGCGCAACCACTATGTCGCCTTTTGACCCTGGCTGCGTAAAAACGCGAGAGATCGAAACTCGGCTAGAATTACATTCTTCAGTTCGTTCTCTAAGTTCGATGCGCCCGCGCGTTCGACCGCGAAGACGGTCTTGAGCGAATAACTTGTTCTCTCGCCGCCTAGCTTCCTGGCGTTTTCACTCAGCCAAGACTCAATGGCGACGTTCGGCTCGGCTCAGATTTAGTCTGCCGATCGAGGCAGACCGGAAGTGATACGGCGCCAGTCAAACCGGCGCTATTGACCCGAAGGCGACTTCTGCTTCATTCCCAAGCCGCGAGAGCGAACACAGCAAACAGGAGGCTGGCCCCAACGACTGAGCCAATCAATGTCCAAGCTGCCCATGCGGGGGGCTGCACATTGAGCACTTGAGGTTTCCTGCAGGTATCCGGTATCGGTGATAGCTCGATGCTGTCACCTGCCTTTGCGACAAAGGTTTCATCTCCGATGTCCTGTTCTTTCGAGTGGCAGACGACCGGCTTGCCTTCTTGGTTCATCGTAAAGGTAAAGTCGGCAACGCGTACGTGCTGATTATGCCTGCCACGGACAACGATCCACGTTCGGTCGATGTGACCTACGACGCGGGGGTTCACCGTTATTGCGTACCATTGTTCACCTAGCGAAGCTGCCACAACTACGAGAAGAATAGATACGCCGCCGCAGAGAATTGCGCGGAAGCGGTTTCCAAAAAGCAGTTTCGTCAGCCCAGACATAAAACTCTTGAAGCAGTATTTGCTTCGAAACTATAAGCAAGCGACGCGATTGGCATTGAGGCTAAACCTACTTGGGCTTGAAAACCTTCAAGAACGCCATGCCCCCAAGCATTGCGAGCATTCCCATAGCACCGAATAGAAGCCCTCTCTGGCCCATTGCAGCATAGGCGATTGCAAGCGCGATAATCAGACTTGTCGTTACGCTCAGAACTCTGGCCAAGTTGTGCACCCGAAAGCGAATGGCGGTTCAATTTGCTTGGAGCGCCATCCTGACCACACACCCTTAGCGCTAGCTGAGCCATAAATGTACGAAAGAGATCCGTCAACTTTGAGTGTTTCAAGAGCTGCTTCCGCTTGTGGCCCGATGCTGTCTAACTCAAAGCTCGCCCGAGCGCCGGCTTGTTGGTGTGAACCGGAAGCAAGTTTGAGATAGGCAGACCGCCGAATCTAACTCGTACCGGAATCCGACCTTTGGGCTTACGGCCCTGCGCGGCCAGACAACGGACGTTCATTCAGCAGATCTAATGCCTCGCGGGTCACCGCCTCGGTGCGAGGCGACGAAATCGATTTCGCCGCGTGAAATACCGATGTCCATTAGCTCGTGGTCGCTGAGGCCGATCAAATCGGCCTGCAGCTTCGTCCGTTTGCGCCACTGTTGAAATGCAGTCCACCAGATATCGAGCGGGCTGAAGACTTGCCGTGTTGTGGTTACCTTCGGCAGCTCCGTGGTCCCATGGATCGTGCTCATTTGGATGTGTCCTGGCTCGACTGCTTCACCAGTCAGCCTGTCAGGACTCGCGCCGGCACGCTTAACGCGTGGCTTACATTTTCCTTACCGTCGGCTTATTCTTTCGTGTCGAGCCCGGCTTATAGCGGCCCAAAGGGCAACTGAGGGAATGTCCCTTGCACTATCTCTTCGAGCACTACGCCTTCGACACCGACCGGCGCGAACTGCTGCGCGGGGGAGAGAGCGTTTCCGTTGTGCCACAAGTATTCGATCTGCTCGAATACCTGATCCGAAACAGGGAGCGCGTCGTCAGCAAGGACGATCTCATCAACGCCGTTTGGCGTGGCCGTATCGTATCTGACGCCGCGCTTACGACCCGCCTGAATGCCGCCCGTAGCGCGGTTGGAGACAGCGGAGAAGAACAGCGCCTCATTAAGACGCTGCCGCGGAAAGGCTTCCGCTTTGTCGGAGCGGTACGAGGGGACCTTAGCAGGAGTCCAATAGCGTCCGGTGATACGATCGAGCCAGGCAGTCTCCATCTCCCGCTCCCGGATAGGCCCTCTATCGCAGTGTTGCCGTTCGAAAACATGAGCGGCGACCCTGAACAAGAATACTTCGCGGACGGAATGGTTGAGGAAATCATCACGGCACTATCGAGGTTCAAAAGGCTGTTCGTCATCGCCCGCAATTCGAGTTTCACGTTCAAGGGCCGGGCGGTCGACATCAAGGACATCGGACGCCGGCTCGGCGTGCGCTACGTCCTTGAGGGTTCGGTGCGCAAGGCATCGGGGAAAATCCGCATCGCAGGCCAATTGATCGATGCGGTAACGGGCGCGCACATTTGGGCGGACAGGTTCGAGCGTGACCTGACCGCAGGGCTGCTCGCGGAGCCGATCTTTGCCATGATGCCACCATACCACTGTTTTGCCCGACGGGTCAAACAGATTTCGTAAAATCCGCATCGGCCCATGCCCTCCCCTCATTCGGCTGATTTGTCAGCCATTTGGCTACTGTGCATGGGGTTGTTTTCGACTTTTCGTTTTTGGCCGGGATTGCTCGGGCGTCAGTGCCGCTTGAAATACTGCACATCGCGCTCGTGCTTTTCGGCCGCCGCGCGGCTCTTGAAGGTCCCGAGGTTGCGGCGCTTGCCGGTCTTGGGATTCACCTTGCGCGAATAGAGCCGGTATTCGCCGGATGCGAGCTTGCGGATCATGCTTGCGCCTCCTGTTTGCTGCGACATCAACGGCTTCTGCCCCGGCCAAGTTCCTGTTCGAACCCTGCGGAGAGGCTGTTGTCCGCCGGACTCAGGGCTCGAGCCCCGACTGACGCAGCACGGGCACGACTTCGGGCGACGCGAGATAGCGCAGCAACCGATCGGCAGCTTCAGCCTGCTTCGCGTCCACCATGCGGCCCGCAGAGAATACGGCCGGCGTCTGCAGCTCATGCGGCACCGGGCCGATCACCTCGATGCCGTCGACCTGCTTCAGCTCGCTGATCTGCTGCACGGCAAGATCAGCCTCGCCGCTGACGAGCCGCTCCGCGGTGAAGCCCTGCTCGACGATGGTCGCCTTGGCATTGATCTCGTCCGCGATGCCCATGCGCACGATCAGCTGCGCGAAGTACACACCGCTCGCGCCCAGCCGGGAATAGGCGACTGATCGTGCGGCGAGCAACGTCATGCGCAGCCCGGCTTCGCTGGCGATATCGGGATGCGGCGCGCCTTTCCGCACGGCAAGGCCGACATAAGAGCGCGCGAGGTCAGCCGCGCTGTCTGCGATCACACGGCCCTCGCCGATCACCTCGTCGAGCCCTTCGCGCGTGAGGATCACGAGATCGGCCGCCTCGCCGGCGCGAAGACGCTTGAGCAGCGCCAGCGTCGGCGCGAAATCGGCATCGACGTGAATGCCACTCGCCGCCTCGAACGCGGCGGACAGGCTGCGCATCGCGCCCATCAGGCCGAGCGTCGAGAGCATGCGGATCTTTTCCATAGGGTGTCCCGTCGACAGTCAGGCGCGATGCATCAGCTTGAGCGCGGCAGTCAGGCGCAGGCTGCGCTTGCCGGCCAGCGCCGTTGCTTCCAGCACGGCCTGCTCGCCATCATAGGTACCGGAGAAGCCAATGCCGACCTCGTGGCCACCGAAGATCGGATCGTCCTTGGCGGGGGTGTGCTCCTGGTTGAGGATCTGCCCCTTCCAGCGGCCGTTCGCAGCCGTGTAGCTGCCGAGATAATAGAACGCGGCATCGCCACCGAGGATGCGCCCCTTGTTGAGCAGCATCACGCCGGTCAACCCGCCTTCGACACCGTCGAGCATGTGCAGGTGAATTGAGTAGAGGCCGTCGACGATGCCGGCCTCGCCAACACCGCCGGCGATCGGAATCTCGTCTTCCGTGATCGGCGTCATCAACGACTGAAAGGGAACGCCGGGCAACTCCTTCAGCTCGCCCTTGAGGCGATAGAGTTCACCGTCCGCAAACCCCTTCGCGATCAGAGTCGCGTCGTCGGTACCGGCCATGGCGCGGTAGTTCGGATTGGAGTTGTGGCGGACGGTCTTGATGACGATATCGGCGCCATCTGCGGTCTTCGTGTAGGTGCCGATATGGGCGAACGCTGAATTGCCGCCGAGCATCTTGCCATCGCCGACATACATCACGCCCCGGCCGATGTTATCGCCGAGCTGAAACCGAACCTTGTAGAAGCCTTCAAACACCAGCCGTGTCCCCGGCCCCGCGCGCATCCAGCAACACTTTACCCCGGTTCGGGCCGGGATGGACAGGCTTCACGTCGGCATGGCCGCCAGACCCACAACATCAGCGGTCATCAGAACGCAAAAATCCGCCGGAGCTTTTCAGCTCCGGCGGATTGAAAGCCAACCCGGGCCAGCCCCCTGCCCCGGGCCGGGAGGATTTAAGCGACAGCCTTCTTGTCGACCGGCACGGAGGAGATCGTCTTCAGGATCTGCGAAGCGATCTGGTATGGGTCGCCTTGCGAGTTCGGACGGCGGTCTTCCAGATAGCCCTTGTAGCCGTTGTTGACGAACGAGTGCGG
>Ga0105241_10003113_pt1 | contig 12347 bp, 10 predicted proteins | sample KBSC64metaG_FD_80422 | JGI IMG/M metagenome (GOLD analysis project Ga0105241, IMG submission 80422) | Corn rhizosphere microbial communities from Kellogg Biological Station, Michigan, USA - KBS C6-4 metaG | ecosystem: Host-associated > Plants > Roots > Rhizosphere > Soil | place: Michigan, USA... | reverse complement strand
TCCGGGATCTACCGCTTCGGGCTCGGCGCCAGCGGCGCGGGCCCCTACGCGCGCGTGCGAACCTTTCAGGCAGACGTGGCCCTCTACAACCAAGCGAGCGTGACATGGTGAAAATGAGACCCCAGCGGCGTTCGGAGCGCGGCGCGGCGCTCTTCATCGTGGTCATGGTGCTCGCCTTGATCACCGCGGTCGGCGTGTTCGCGGTGCGCTCGGCGAGCTTGGCGGACGTGGCTGCGGGCTACGACCGCGAAGCAGCGCAGGCGTCACTGCTCTCGCAATACGCGACGAGCACCGCCGCCACCTATCTGAGCTCGCCCGCTGGCAGCGCGCTGTTCGGGCTCATGACTTACACGAACCAATGCCCCACCACGATGGGCGCGTACGCGAAATGCTTCTTGCTCGACGACGCACTGCTCAGCGCCAGCACCTTCGCTGACTCGGGTGAGTACATGCTGGAACCCTCCGGTACCGGCACCAATTCCTCGCTCAACGTCAACGGCACGACGACCGGCGCCTTCTTCGTCGAACTCTTGAATCCTTCGAGCAAAGGCGTGCCCGATGCCGGGCAACAAGCAGGCAAATCCTCGGCACTCGACATCACGCTCACGGCGCTCGCGCAAATCCGCCCGGCGGGCGCGTGCACGGCAGCGGTGGCCTCGAACGCGGGCCAACAGATGACGCGCGCTCTCGTTTCCGGTGGCAGCACCTTGGGGCTGGTCCAATGATCAAATCACGCTCGGCACTGAATCCTGGCTCGAGGCGCTTATTGCGCTTCGTCCAAAGCAGTTTGTTCCTGATCGCTGCCGGCTACGGCGCCGAGGCCCGGGCGCAAGCCGACATCAACCCCACGATGCCGAACGCGCTCTTGCTCGTCGATACCTCCGGCTCGATGGAATACAAGACCGCGAGCAACACCTTTCCCATCTGCCGGTACGATGCCAACGGCCTGATCCCGAGCCCGCCCGCGACCTCCGAGAAGAGCCGTTGGGTGGACATGATCGAGGTGCTGACCGGCAGCATCACCAACTACGATTGCCAAACGCTCGATCGCGGGACGACGGCATTTCGGACCGAATACGCCATTCCCGGGTCACCGCTCGGAGCTACCTCGCCTTACGATTTCCTGTACGCGAACGCGTATCATCGCCCGTTGAGCGGCGGCTGCGCGATCGGCCCGGGCACCATCTCGGTCACGAATCCGGCTGCTTTCCCGGCCAATTCATTCAATTACCACACGTACAACAGCGTGGGGACGAGCTGCACGTTCAACCAAACGCCCGACGGCATCCTGGACGCGTTCCTCAGCGATACGCGCTTCGGTCTGATGACGTTCGACACCGACCCGAGCCCATTGCAGAACGAAGTCGGCACGTACAGCTACGTCGTCGGTGCGTCGCACGTGGGCAAGCCCGCCGGTTGCGACACCGCCAGCGCGATGGAAGTCGGCGCGCGGAATGCCTCGGCTCCGCCCTGGGAAGGCCGCTTGGTGGCGTTCGGCGATCCGAATCCGGGTTCGACCGATTTCCAAAATAAGAACGCGCAGATCCAGCAGGTGCTGCGCGCCACGCGCCCCTACGGCGCGACGCCAATCGCCGGCATGCTCACGGACGCCCGGGATTTCTTGTGGAACGACGCGACGAAAGACTTGGTCAACACGAGCCAAGACTTCGGCCCGATGAATGATCCGTACACCAAGTGCCGCAAAACCCGGATCGTGCTCATGTCCGACGGGCAACCGAACATGGATTTGCGCGGGCATTGCAACGGCAATGATTGCCCGTTCCCCCTTCCTGAAACGGTCTCGGCAGATTTAGCGACGAAGGACGTGCGCACGTTCGTGGTCGGGTTCGCGCTCAACACGCTGACCGTCGCCGGCTCGCCGGTCGATTGCACGCTCCTCAAAGCCAGTGATCTCGACACCACGACCGGCTCTCTGTGTGCCTCGAATCCCGCAGATTTGTCGCTGCAAGCGTGCTGCACCCTGGCACGCATCGCGATCGCCGGTGATCCCGGCAACGGCTCTGCCCACGCTTACTTCGCAAACAACCGCGAGACACTGCGCGCGGCGCTGTCCTCGATCCTCTCGGATCCCGGCAACAAAACCAGCCGCACCCAACCGGGATTTGCTGCGGTCAGCAATACCAGTGCGAACCCGGATGCGGCTTCGTTGCGTTTCGCGAGCGGGTTCACTCCGGCGACGGTTCAACTTTGGCCGGGTCGGCTGGATCGCACGCGTTGGAAGTGCGACCCGACGACCCACATCGCTGCGCCCGCCAATCCGAGCCCAGATCCATCCAAGGGCGACGTCTTCGCCACGAACCTTATTTCGCCCACGGGCCGCGCGCGCACGTTTTATACGGTGCAAGCCGCGAATACCGGCGGCGTCTTTTCGGATCGCAGCATCCGCCCGAACGTGACCACCGATCCTGACGGCGCCGGTTCCTACAGCGGCACGTTCACGAGCGGGCAGACGGCATCCACGTTCGTCAGCAACACCTCGCCCGCCTCGATGGGCATCACCGACACGACCTGCACCGATGGCTTGAACGCCGCCGCTTGCCGCGACCGCTATTTGAACTGGCTCGTGGGCATCCCGAACGGCACGCTCGATTCGCGTTGTGACAGCGTTCGCTGCAGCCTGCTCGGCGACATTTTCCACTCGACCCCCAAGATCGTCGACGCGCCCAGCAGTTTCACGCTCGATCAAACTTATCAGCTGTTTCAGCGCACGTACGCGACGCGGCCGATGATGGTCTACACGTCGAGCAACGACGGCTTTTTGCACGCGTTCAAGACCGCCACCAATCTCGCGGGCGACAGTGAGACGACGACCAAGGGCCCGGACAACAACGAGCTGTGGGCGTTCGTGCCACCGCAAGTGCTGCCGCATATCCCTGCAGAATATCCCTACACTCACCAGGTGCTCTTGGACGGCATGCCCGTCGTCAAAGACGTGATCGCGAAGCAGACGTCGACCGCCTACCCCTACATCTTCGAGCGCAGTGCGGCCGACGCACTCGCGGGGGCGAGCGCGAGCGTCACTTGGCGCACGATCTTGGTGCAGAGCTTCGGCGGCCTCTATCCCGGGTATTTCGCGCTGGATGTGACCAACCCGGATCCGCTGATGACCATCAACGGTGAGAAGGGCGGCCCGCGCTTCTTGTGGCAGCTCACGAGCGATGCGGCGGGCAATCCGCTGTTCGGTTCGGGTGGTGCCACGCCGGTAATCACCACGCTGCTCGTGGACGAAGACGGCACGGGGGCTCGCGAGGTCGCGGTTGCGCTCTTGCCGGGTGGCCCGGGCGGCGCCGGCAACGCGGGCCTGGCCGCGACGCCCGGATGCTTGCGCGCCACCTCTTCATCAGACATCGCCAAGTTCACCGACTATCCGCCGCGCTCGCGAGTGCCCTGCTACACGACCAATCTGGGCGCTCGCTCGCTGACCGTCGTGCGTTTGGACAACGGCAAGATCATCCGCTCCTTCCGGCGCAGCAAAACCGAAGTCCCGAGCGCGCTGCAAGCACGCGTGATCGAATCACCGCTCGACTCTCCCATCACTGGCGAGCCAGTCGCTTATCCCGCCGACACGGGCGCGGTCGCTGATCGCGCTTACGTCGGCGATCAAGATGGCGCGCTGTGGAAGGTGGACCTCTCGAACAGCTCGCCCGATCTTTGGACGATGTCCCTGTATTGGGACGCCTTCCCGAACGTCTCGATCCACACCAAACCGCCGGCGGGTTGGAACGACGGCCAACCCATCGCCACCGCGCCGGTGCTGTCAGTCGACACCTCGGGGAACCTGACCGTGGCGCTTTCGACTGGTGACCAAAACGCGATCGGCCTGTCGCCCACGATGCTGAACTACGTGTGGAGCCTGAACGAGCTACTCGACACGACGAGCAGCACCTATCGCCCGAAGCTGCTCTGGCTCGAACAGTTCCTGAACGGTGAGCGCGTGACCGGGCCCATGGCTTTGTTTGCGTCGAACCTGTACTTCACCAGCGTTGCACCTCCCGCTGCCGGCGACGTTTGCGCCTCGAGCTCCGGTGCCAAAGTGTGGGGCGTGCACTACATGCTGACGCCCGACGACGTCGCGAAAAAGTCTTCTCCGGATCGCACGGTCGGCGGCGCGCCCGCCGACGGCATCGTCGCCGCGAACAAAGCGGCCTCGCAGTCGCTCACCCAGCAGTACCTCACCGACACCGTGCTGCTCGGCAACGCGGGCACCGACAACTCGAAGAGCGCGGTCTTCTTCGGCGCCGCGATCACTCAAGTTCCGACCTGCTTCGATACCACCACGGTGGACGACGCCTACCTCGGCAAGCGCACCCAGATTTCGAACGTCAATCCCGGCAAGTTCCAGATTTCGTTCGGGATCGGCGCCGCAAAAGTCGGCTCCAATGCCCCCGTGAGCTCGGTCGGCGATGGCACCGTCAGTTTGGACTTGCCCACGCCGGCGATGCCGTCTCGAATCAACGCTTGGGCCTCGATCGTCGAATGAGTTCACGCCTCCCTCACGCACTCGCGCTCACCATTGCCTGCACGGGTTGCCACGGCAAAGGGGTGCCGAGCAGCGTGGGCGCCACGCCATCGGCAAGCGTGGCGGTGAAGCCCATCGATCGCCTCGCGCCCGATGAGCTGGCCGAGGGCTCGGGTTCGGTGTGGGGTTTCGTGCTGCCACGCGAGATGTACATCGAACATCGCTACGACAACATCACGCACGTCCGCGGCCACGTGAAGGCCGACGCACTCGCGAACTACGTGCGCGACCGCGTCGTCGTGAGCCACGTGGAAATCGGCGCGGCACGCACCATCTTCCCCGACGCGCGCATCAAGGGCGGCGACCCGGAACGCGTCTACGAGTTCGACGTGATTCCCGAGCCCGGCAGCACACACCTGGAGATTCGCGACGCGACGCCGCTCAAAGTGGAGCCCGGACTCACCGATGCCGAACGCTGGCGCCAAGCAGGCCTCACGCCAGACGGCAGGCCGATCGACATGAAGAAGTTCGAGTAGCGGGCGGCCGGCCTTCGCCAGCGCAAAAACCGCTACCTGCGCGATTCGTCTTCCTGACGCATCGCCTCGATGAGCAGGCTGCCGATCGGCTGACGGATGCCGCTCACCGCTTCGCTCGCGTTGGCGCCGAATACCGCACTGAAGGAGAAGCTGCCGCGTTTCCAGCGCAGTGTTTCGCGCAGCAGCTTGGTCACGTCATGCGGCGCGTTATCCAGAGTGGCGCCGGCGAGCATGCCTTCGTTGACAGCGAGCACCGCCACTTTGCCGAGCTCGTTGCGCACCTTGAGCATGCCCGAACGCCGTTCGAGCTCGAGCAAAGTGAGCACCGTCGCCACCGACATCTGGCCAATGTCGCCTTGGAACGCGGCGCCAATCGTGGAGATCGGGCCGTCCGACGAGAACGAGTCGCGCTGCTTACGTAAGCGGTTCGCCATGTCGATCAGCGCGCCGACCTGCGCCACCACCTCCTCGTCGCGAAACGGTCGCGTGAGATAGATGTCCGCGCCCACGTTCAGCCCCTGCAGGCGGGACTCGATGTCTTCGGCGTCGGTCAAAAACAGAAACGGTGCGGTGGCCACGCGCGTCGGCTCGGTGCGCACCCGGCGCGCGACCCAAAAGCCGTCGATGTCCGGCAAATTCACGTCGCACAGGATGCAATCGGGCTGCAGCTCGCGCACTTTGTCGAAGCCCGCCCGCGCCTCGTTCGCGACGTGGACCTCGTAACCGGCCTCACCCAGGAACTTGGCGAGCAGGGTGGACTCCCACTCGTCCTGTTCGATGATGAGAACTCGGCCTTTTGCCACGGCCGAAAGTTAGCATGGGAGCGCCGAAACCCCGAAATTGACTACCAGTTTCGGGATAACGGCGGGCCGGCCGAAGGATCCTGGCTCGGGGTGGCGCGTGGCCCAGCCCCGGGGGATTGTCCCGCTCCCCGGGTCGCGGTAGGCCGGGGGCCGTGAGTACCGAACCTTTGAAGCGAACCTCGCTCTATGCCCAGCACGCGGCCCTCGGAGCGCGGCTCGTGCCGTTCGCCGGCTGGGAGATGCCCATCCAATACAAGGGTATTTCGGTGGAACATCAGGCGGTGCGCGAGCGCGCCGGCCTGTTCGATGTCTCGCACATGGGCGAACTCGAACTCAAGGGGCCCAAGGCACTCGAGCTCGTCAATTCGCTCATCACGAACGACATCGCGCGCGCCGCAGATGGCCAGGCCACGTACACCTGCTGCTGCAACGAGCGCGGCACCATCCTCGACGATTTGATCGTGTACCGGCGTTCCCCGAGCGACGTGCTCGTGGTGTGCAATGCCTCCAACCGCGACAAGATCTCCGCGCACTTCGCGGCCGCTGCGCGCGGCGTGTGTGAGTTCAAAGACGAGAGCGATCAAACGGCGCTGCTCGCCCTGCAAGGCCCGCGCGCGATGGACGTATTGAAGCGAGCGGGCGTCAGCATCGACGTGGACGCGCTCAAATCGTTTCGCTTCGCTTCCGGCACGGTTTCCGGTGTTCCCTGCGTGATCGCGCGCACCGGCTACACCGGTGAAGACGGCGTCGAACTGTTTTGCGATTGGGAACAAGCGCCCATCCTGTGGCAAGGGTTGCTCGACGCGGGCGGCGATTACGGCATCGAGCCCATCGGCCTCGGCGCTCGTGACACGCTGCGTTTGGACGCGCGCCTGTCGCTGTACGGAAATGACATCGACGAAACGACGAACCCGCTCGAAGCCGGGCTCGGCTGGGTCGTGAAGCTCGATAAGCCGAACTTCGTCGGCAAAGACGCGTTGCTGGCGGTCAAGGCCGCAGGCCTGACTCGCACCTTGGTCGGTTTCGAAATGACCGGCCGAGGCATCGCGCGCCACGGCTACCCGCTGCTCGACAACGAAGGCAAGCCGTTCGGCGTGTGCACCTCGGGTGGCCCCTCCCCGACCCTCGGCAAAAGCATTGGCCTCGGCTACGTGCCCGTCGCAGCGAGCGCGGTCGGCACCACGATTTTGGTCGATTGCCGCGGCAAACAGATCCCGGCGACGATCGTCAAACCCCCTTTTTACAAGCGCAAACAAGCTTAAAACCGCCCGCCCCTTCGGAGATAAGAGACCTCGATGTCGAGCCCCAAAGAAGTCAAAGACGACCGCAAGTACACGAAAGACCACGAGTGGGCCCGAAGCGAAGGCACTGAGCTCGTCGTCGGCATCACGGCCTTCGCCGTCGACGCGCTCGGCGACATCACTCTCGTCAGCCTGGACGTGAAAGTCGGCGACAGTGTGCAGGCCGGCAAAGCCTTCGGCACGATCGAGAGCGTCAAAACGCTGAGCGATCTGTTCGCCCCGGTGAGTGGCAAGATCACGCGCGTGAATGCGGCCCTCGAAGAGAGCCCCGAACTCGTGAACGAAGACTGTTGGGGCAAAGGCTGGATGGTCGCCATCACGCCGGATGCCGGCAGCCCGGAATTGCTCGACGCCAAAGCTTACGCGGAACACCTGACGCACGCGGATCACTGAATGCGCTACCTGCCCCACACGCCCGAAGACATCGCGGCGATGCTGCAAGCGATCGGCAAACCGTCGATCGACGACCTCTTCCAAAGCATTCCCGAGGCGGCCCGCTTCTCGGGGCAGCTCGCGCTCGAGCCCGCGCTGGGCGAAGCCGCGCTCATGCGCCACCTGAAGGATCTGGCGCGAAAGAACGGCGGAGCAGAGCTGCTCTCCTTCTTGGGCGCGGGCATGTACGCGCACCACATTCCGCCGGCCGTCGACCAGCTGCTTCTGCGCAGCGAATTTTACACGTCGTACACGCCGTACCAGCCGGAAGTCGCGCAAGGCACGCTGCAGGCAATCTGGGAATACCAGACCATCGTCAGCGAGCTTTACGGCTTGCCCCTCTCGAACGCGAGCCTGTACGACGGAGCGAGCGCCACTGCAGAAGGCGCGCTCATGGCCTGCCGCTTGACCAAGCGCGGCCGAATCGTGCTCTGCCGCTCGGTGCATCCAGACTACCGCGCGGTGACCGCGACGTACCTCGCTGGCCGCAACGATATGTCGTACGTCGAAGTTCCCTTCGGCGCAGACGGCGCCCCCGACGTGAACGCGCTCTTGGCCGCGATCGACGCCGACACGGCCGCCGTGATCGTCGGTTACCCGAGCTTCGTCGGCCCGCTCTCCGATCTGCGCCCACTCGCCGCAGCAGTGCATGAAAAGGGCGCGCTGCTGATCACGGCCAACAGTGAGCCGTACGCGTTGGCTCTCGCGGAATCGCCGGGCGCGCTCGGCGCGGACATCGCCGTCGGTGAAGGTCAACCGATCGCGTGCCCACCGCAATTCGGTGGCCCGGGGGTAGGCCTGTTTGCCTGTCGCGACGACCGACAATTCTTGCAGCAGATGCCCGGCCGGATCTGCGGCGAAACGGTGGACTCGAACGGCGAGCGCGGCTTCGTGCTCACCCTCTCCACCCGCGAGCAGCACATCCGCCGCGAGCGAGCGACCAGCAATATCTGCACGAATCAGGGCCTGCTCGCGCTGTCGCTAGCGATTCGCATGAGCGTGCTCGGCAAATCCGGTTTCATCGAGACCGCGCAGCACTGCTTAGCCAAAGCCCGCTACGTGCACGATCAGATCCTGGCCTTGCCGGGTTACTCGAGCGGCTTCAGCAAGGCGCCCTTCTTCAACGAGTTCGCGGTGCGCGTACGCGGTGGCAGCGCCGCCGCCGTGTGCCGCAAACTCGAAGCGCAGGGCATCATCGCGGGGTTCGATTTGGGTCGCGCAGATAGTGCCCTCGCCGATCGCCTCCTCGTCGCCGTCACCGAACAACACCGACGCGAGGATCTCGATCGCCTGGTGGCTGCTCTCGCCGACTTTGCTTAAGAATTGGACTTCGCCACCGTGCATCAACCCAGCCAACGCTGCGCACTCGCGCCGCTCGGACGCCCCATCTCCGCTCTGCTCTTCGTGGGCGCCGTGCTCGCCGTGCTTTCGACCACCCGCGGCGCGCAGGCCGACGTTTCGTCGTGGGCGTTCGCCGGTGGCGGCGTTTCCTACCTCCAGCAACGGGGGATAAAAACCGGTTACAATCCGTCACTCTTGCTGGAGATTGGCCTCGGTACTCCGCCCACGAACGCGCTGGTTTTCGGCGGCGTGCTCGCACTACAGCCGCAGTTCGGACACGGCAGCGATCTCGCGCTCCTGTTTCGTTCTGCCACACGCGGCTACGCCACGGGGGACTTCGGGCTGGCTCTCGACCTCGGCCCTTACGAGCGGCTTTGGGGTGAAAAATCGGTCGGCGGCGAGGGCATGCTCTGGCTCGGGGCGCCTTGGGGCATCAGCCTCGGCGCGGGCGGCAACGTCGGTGATCACGAAGCGCGCGGTTTTTCCGCCATTCTCGGTTTCGATTTCGCGCGGCTCACGGTTTACCGAAGCACCGGCACGAACTGGTTCCCGAATCCGTTCCCGTCCCCGCCTGCCAGAGACTGAAGCGCCCTTCGCGCCCCGAGGCGTCGTGCTACGCTCGGGCCGGCGCGAATGTCAGATTCTCCCGTCACGGCAGGCCAAATGCTCGCGGGCAAGTACCGGGTCGAGCAAGTGCTCGGCTCGGGCGGCATGGGTGTCGTCGTCGCGGCCTGGCACACGGAGCTCGAGCAGCGCGTCGCGGTCAAGTTCCTGAATCCGGTCGCGCTCGAGCGGAGCGACACCGCTGAACGCTTCCGACGCGAGGCGCGCGCGGCCGCCAAGATCCGAAGCGAACACGTCGCTCGCGTGATCGACGTCGGCACGATGGACGGCGGGCTGCCGTACATGGTGATGGAGTACCTCGAAGGGCACGACATCTCCGAAGAGATGCGGATGCACGGGCTCTTACCGGTCTCTGACTCGGTGCACTTCGTGCTGCAGGCGATCGAGGCGTTGGCCGAAGCGCACTCGGCGGGCATCGTGCACCGCGATCTGAAACCCGCCAATTTGTTTTTGGCGCTCCGCCCCGACGGCACGCGCATCGTCAAGGTGCTCGACTTCGGCATCTCCAAGTCGCTCATCGGCGGCAGCGTGGCGGAATTGTCGCTGACCCGCACCGCCGCGCTGATTGGCTCGCCGCTGTACATGTCGCCGGAGCAAATGCGCTCCGCCAAGGACGTCGACATTCGCACGGACATCTGGTCCCTGGGCGTGATCCTGTACGAGATGCTCACCGGGCAGCCCCCGTACACGGGCGACTCGATCCCCGCCCTGTGCGCCTCGTTGTTGAACGATTCACCGCGCCCGATGCACCAGTTACGCCCGGAGATTTCGCCGCAACTCGAAGAAGTCGTCGGCTATTGCTTGGCGAAAAATCGCGAGCACCGCTACGCCAACGTCGGCGATCTCGCGCGCGCACTCGCGCCCTTCGGTAACAACGCGAGCCAAATGCACGTCGATCGAACCAGCCGCGTGCTCGGCGTCACCGATCCGACGCTCAACAATTTTTCGATGGCGCCCGCTACCAACCGGCTCGGCGGCATGGATTCGCGCTCACCCGCTCAGCTCGCCGTCTCGGGTCGGGCCGTCTCGTCGCCGGGCACCCCCGCGCGCGGCACGGTCGACTCCTGGGGGCGGACGGACGCACCGGTTCCGGGCAGCGTCGCCCCGCGCAAGAAGCGGCTCTGGCTCGGCGCGATGATCGCAGTGTGGTTCGTGGCACTCTTGGGTGTTGGCGCGTGGTTCGGGACCCGCAATCGCAACCTCCCCGCCGCTGCGGAATCGTCAGCGTCGGTGGCATCGCCCGCGCTGGTGGCGAACACGCTCCCCTCGCCCCCCGTCGTCACGCCCTCGGCGGCGGTGCCGGCGATCGCCGCGGAAACGCCTACTGCCGTGCCCACTCTGGTTCTAGCCACGCCGGACACCAAACCGAAACCGCAGCTCGCAGCCGGTAGCAAGACTCACGCGCCGCCCGCAAAGAAGAATCTGCCCACTGACGCTGACCTGAGCGATTTCGGCGGCCGTCGCTAGCTGCGCCGCTTTGCGGCTCCCTTCGCCGCTCCAGACTTGTTAAGTGTCGCCTATGGGAAAGACGCTTTCGAGATCGCGACCGGCTTGGGGCCCGAGCGCTCTGTGTCTGTGCGGTCTCCTGCTCACAGGCCATGCTCGAGCCGAAGCCAGTGCGGCGCAGAAGGCAGCCGCCGAATCGCTCTTCGACGACGGGCTGAAAGCCATGAAGAGTGGGCGCTTCGTCGACGCGTGTCCCAAGCTGGAGGAGAGCGAACGCATCGACCCGGGCATCGGTACTTTGCTCTACCTCGGCGAGTGCTACGAGAAGACGGGGCGCACCGCGAGCGCGTGGGCCACGTTCCGCGAAGCCGCATCCTCCGCTCAAGCACGCGGTGAATCGGATCGCGCACGCATCGCCGCCGCCCGCGCCGATCGACTACAGGCGGGCTTATCCAAACTCACGGTTCAAGTCGCACCTGAAACACGCGCGCTCCCCGGGTTACGCATCACGCGCGACAACACCGTCGTGGAAAGTTCACTGTTCGGCATCGCCATCCCCGTCGACCCAGGCAAGTATCACTTGGTAGCCAGCGCCGACGCCTACGAGCCATTCGAAGCCGATGTCGAAGTGGGCACCAGCGCGGACAGCAAAGCCGTCGCCGTGCCCGCGCTCAAGCCGAGCGCGAAGGCGTCCAGCGTCGTTCCTGCCGCTGCCACGAACGCGCCGGCTGCGGTTTCACCGGCCACGACCAGCACCCCGAACGCTGCCCCGCCGAGCCCCGCGCCGCACGAAGCAGGCTCGAATGGCCGGCGCACCGCGGCCCTCGTCACGGGCGCGATTGGCGTGGTCGGTCTCGGAATCGGCTCGTATTTCGGAGTGCGTGCGATCTCCAAGAACAGCAACGCGGAGAGCTATTGTCCGCGCGGCGATCGCTGTGACGACCCACGCGGTGTCAGCCTCACGAACGACGCCAAGCATGCGGCCGTCGCCGCCAACATCGCCATCAGTGTCGGTGCCGCATTCGTCGTGGGCGGCGTCGTGCTGTATCTGACGAGCGAACCGAAAAAAGAAGCCCGCTTGCAACTCCACCCCCTGCTCAGTCGCGATGTCGCAGGCGTCGGCCTCGGCGGAGCCTTCCGATGAACCACGCGTTTCGTTTTTTGATTTTGGGTTCATTTCTGGTCGTCGCTGCGCAAACCGTCGCAGCCTGTCAGGCCATCGCCGGCATCGAAGATCGCACCTACGATCCGAAAGGGGCCGGCCCGACCCAGCAATGCCGTGACTACTGCACGCTCGTACAACAGAGCTGCGTCGGGACGAACGCCGTGTACGCAACCGAAGCCACGTGCCTCGGCATTTGCGCGCTGCTCCCCGCCGGCGACC
>Ga0105241_10003110_pt1 | contig 12350 bp, 12 predicted proteins | sample KBSC64metaG_FD_80422 | JGI IMG/M metagenome (GOLD analysis project Ga0105241, IMG submission 80422) | Corn rhizosphere microbial communities from Kellogg Biological Station, Michigan, USA - KBS C6-4 metaG | ecosystem: Host-associated > Plants > Roots > Rhizosphere > Soil | place: Michigan, USA... | reverse complement strand
CCCAAGGGTGAAATACTTTTCGGGCTGAAAATCGAGGACACTTTCGCCAATGCCAATGCCGAGGCTTCGATGGCGATACCCGGTATTTCCTTCGCGGAATGGGGGCCGACCGACAACAATTATTGGCTAAGCGGTTTCGATGGCTTGCCGCTGGACGGCAGCCGCTTTGACGAAACCAAATTCCCCAAGATGATGGCCATTCACGACAAGGTTCTGGCGCTGTGCAAGAAGAACAATGTCAAATATCTCAACCTGTGCAACGCCGCGCCGGGCTTCAACAATGTCCTTAATCAGATCAAGGACGGCGCCATGCTGATGGTGGGAACGGAAGAGACCTGCCTGACGGGCCGCGAACACACCAAGCGCAGAATGCCGATTTGACCGTCACGTGAACCGCGGATATTCCAGCTGCATCGCCACCAGGCTGGCGGTGGCAGCGCCGTAGCGATCCGCGATGCTCGCCAGGGCGCGGTCCAGCGCCTGGGCCGGCTTGATGTCCGAAAGCGGCGGCAGTTGCATCTCAGATCGCCAGTCGGCGGCTTCGGGATAGATCCGCATACCGCTTCTCATTGTCACCGCTTCGACGGTATCGGAAAAAGTCACCGCCCGGGAGCGATAAGTGCGCGACCAGGCATCCGCCACAAGGGCCAGCGCCACGTCATCCATGCCGGGCCAGATCGGCAATCCGAATTTTTCGTGCTTCCAGAAAGCCAGCATGTTGCCCATCGCCGTCAGCGCGAATTGGCGGTTGAAAATGAAGGCGTCGCTGTCATGGCGCGCATCCCAGCCGGCAAGGCCCAGGTCGTGCGCGACGCTCTCGGCCTTTTCGCGGCCTGCAATGGCTTGGATCAAGGTCAGCATCGCCGGCATGGCGGCGGAGATGCCGGTGGTGGTAGCGACACGATCATCCACCACCAGCCGCCGGTCGGGCGCATAGGTGAGAGCGGGATGGTTATCGCGAAAGCCTTTCAGGTAATACCAGTGCGTCGTTGCGCGCTTACCGTCCAGCAGGCCGGTGTTGGCGACCACTTTGGCGCCGGCGCAGACGCCGATCACGGTGGCGCCTTTTGCCGCCTGGCTCTTGATCCAGGCCAGCGCTGCGGCATCGTCATCGCGCTGCATGGCGGGGACGATGACATAATCGGCGCCGTCGGGATGGCTTGTATCGAACTGTGCGATGGTCGCGTCCGGCGCCGCCTTCAGCACGGGAAACAAGGTCACCGGCCCTGGAGCGGTCGCCAGCGCCACCACATCACCGATCCCGGCGCGCGACAGGATGCCGAACGGCATAAGATAGTCGTTGGTCTCCGTCCCCTCATTGATGCCGATAATGGCGATCAGCGGACGCGGCCGTTTCGGCGGCTTGAGACGGATCAGGGCTGCTTCAGTTTCCTCCGTGGGTACCGGCGGCGCGCCTTTGGGTGTGGGCGCGGGCGGCAAGGATGCGATCCAAGCGCCGCCGCCCGCGGCTAACAGCGCCACCGAGCCCACTCCGCTCCATATCGCAGTCCGTCGGTTCATGGCCCTTGTATAGCGAATTTTGTGTCAGCTTTTGGTCAGCTGATGGCCGCGAAATAGGAATTTTGCTGCGACACCAGAAAGGTGTTGTCGAAATAGCCGCTGTTCACCAACCCCTTGATATGGGCGAATTCGTGATCGGGCACATGGTCGCCATTGGTGTCGAATGACAGCAAAGTGTATCCGTTTTTATAACTGACGCCTAAGGTGCCGGCGGCTTGGGCTTCGGTGAAGGTGTTATAATTGTAGCCCGCATCGCCCAGCGGCTTCCACATGTCCACCACATCATAGGCGGGGATGGCCGGGGTCAGGTCGGTGATGAAGGCCGAAGCGCCATCCATCTTGGTCAGCACGAAGCGGTCGGCGCCGTATCCGCCGTTGGCCTCATCGGTGTCGCCCATGATCAGGACGTCGTTGCCAAATCCGCCCGAAAGATGGTCGCGGGCCGGGTTCGCAGTGCCGTCCAGCACATCGTCGCCATAGCCCTGCTTCTTGTAATAGGAATCGGCATAACTGACCAGGAACGTGCGGTCGTAAAGATCGGGCGTCACCACGCCTTTGATATGGGCAAACTGATGATCGGCGACATGGTCACCATCGGTATCGGCTGACAACAGGGTATAGCCGTTCTGATAGCTGACCCCGACCGCGCCGGCATTCATTGCCTGGGTGAAGGTGGTGAAGGAGCCATATTCGGGGCTGATAGTATTCAATCCCGCCCACAGATCGACAATATCGTGATAGGTGCCGCTCGCCGAAAGGTCGGTGATGAAATCTGATCCTCCCTTCAGGTCCAGCAGCACGAAACGGTCCGAACCGGTGCCGCCATAGCCCTGATCGCCCGCTAACATCAGCAGCACATCGTTACCCGCATCGCCGCGCAAATGATCGCGCTCGGGCGATGATCCATCCAGCACATCGTCGCCATTGCCGCCATTAAGGCTGACGCCCGAGCCGTAGATGGACGAACCCAGGCGGTCATTGCCATCTCCGCCATAGATGTTGGTGGCGCCATAGCCTTCCCGGAGAGAGAAGCTGTCGTTGAAGCGCGACAGGACATAGATCTGGGCGCCCATCCGATCCCCCGTCAGCTCCGGGTCCGGCGCGCTCGCCGGCGTGAAAACTAACTCTTCGGCATAAGGCGTGTAGGTGAATTTGATGGGGATGGTGACTTGCGAAAAATCGAGTTGGTCGGCGAAATAACCGTTGACCACGCCATCAGTGATCATGTCGTCGGTTATGAAGATCGTGGTCACGAAAACCTCCCCTTGGCGAAGTACACGCCCAGGAAGGGTGCCAGGACGCGCCGGCCGCGGTTGTGATCAATCTGTGATTTGGGCTTGCCTGAAAGTACGGTCGGCTCAGTAGCCGTTGCCTGGGTGAGCTGCGGCGCGCGTAGCGCGTGAGCAGGTCCGGTGGACCTGCGAAAGCGGCGAACGCCGCGAGCTTGGGCGAGCGGCCGGGGGAGGCCTAATATCCATTACCCAACCCGTTGTGCCCGTTAAAGCCATGCCACGCATCCGCACGTGCCGCGTTCTGGCCGGCAAGTTCGGCTTGGGTCGGTGCGGAAACGGGCGACCGGGCTGAGGCCTGGGCGGGGAAGGCACGGTAATAGGCGCGTAATTGCCGGTCATAAGCTTCGCGCAGGGCCTGATATTCCTCCAGGGCCGAGCGGTACTGGGCCGGCGGCGCGGGGGGGACGTTTTCAGCTTGCCGCGGTGGGACCGGCGGCGGCGCAGACGCGGCGCGCGGTGATGGTGCGTTGTTGAACTCCCGGTTCAGGCGCGCGGTCTCGGCTTGCTCGTCCAGCTCTTTCAATCGCTTTCGTGCCCAACGGGCTTCTGCCTGTGGGTCGGCGGGGCAGGGCTCCTGGGTGGTCACCACTTGACAAGGAGCCGTCTGATCATCCGCAGCGGCCGGGATCATCGTGGCCAGCCCCGCCAACGTTATCAGGGAAACCCCAATGGCTTTGTGCATCTGTCGTGCCCCCAAGCCTGTTCTTCGCAGGCACCCAGTATGGCACAGCGCGGCGCAGGGATTAATGAGTGTTACCGCCTGGGGCGGCTTTTGAGGTGAATTTTTGCGCCCGAGGCGGGCGGATTTTCAGCTCCGGTGCGTTATGCTGGGCGCCAGATCACTGATTTGCTTTTTACTCTCTCAATTTCCGGCCCCCGATGACCCGTTTTGTCCAGACCCCTATAGGGGCCCGAGTTTTGGCCGGTATCCTGGCTTGCGGCCTATTGGCCGGGCCGACGCCTGCACAGGCGGCGGGCTTTCTGATCCGGGAAAACAGCGCCGAAGCCGTAGCCATGACGTCTGCCGGCGCCGGCTCCCGCGCCACCGGCCCCAACACGGTGTTTTCCAACCCCGCTGGCATGTCGCACCTCAGTGCCGATGGTCTCGAAGGCGGGTTGGTAGGGATCCTGCCCTCCACCACCTTCAGCGGCGGGGCTACCCTGGGCGGGGCGCCCATTGCCGGCAACAATGGCGGCGACAATGGCCGGGCGGCGCTGGTGCCCAATTTCTTTGGCGTGATGCGCCCCTTGCCCGATATCTCCGTCGGCATCGCCATCACCGCCCCCTTCGGCAACAGCAATGAATATGACAGTCAATGGGCCGGCCGTTATCTGGGGACCAAGACCGCCGCTTTGTCGATTGACATCAACCCGGCCATTGCCTGGAAGATCGACGATACCTGGTCGGTGGGGGGCGGCTTCTCCGCCCAATATATGCGATTGGATTTCACCGCCGCCATTCCGCAAGGCGTGATTTTCAAATCCCTTGCCGTGCCCGACGGCTTTTTGCGCTTCAAGGCGCATGACTGGGATTTCGGCTTCAATTTGGGCGTGATGGCGGATTTTGGCGATACCCGTGTCGGGTTGACCTACCGTTCCGGCGTCGATCACCGGATCGAAGGCTCCCTGAATTTCACCGGCGTAAGCCCGCTATTGGGCATGGTCAGCGGCCCGGCCAACGCCAAGGCCAATTTGCCGTCCACGACGACATTGAGCGTGACCACCCAGCTTGATCCCGATCTTAGCGTCTCGGCGGATCTCCAATATACCCATTGGAGCGTGTTCAAGGACGTGACCATCATGAGCGCCAATCCGCCCTTGGCCAATATCGAGAATTACCGCGACGCCTGGATGGTGACGGTGGGCGGCCGCTACAGGTTGGACGACCGCTGGTCCTTGATGGCAGGCGTTTCCCTTGATCAGTCGCCGGTGACCAGCCGCTATCGCGCCGTCACCCTGCCTGACAGTGACCGTTTGCTGATTGGGGTGGGGGCGGAGCTGCGCCTCAACGACGCCATGACGGTGCAGGGAGCTTTCTCCCATGCCCAGCCCCTGGTGAATCCCAACATGAATGTCAGCGTCAACAACACCGACCCCATCACCCATGCGGTGGTGTTGCACGGAAAATACGACGTAAATGTCGAGATTGTGGCGCTGTCGTTCCGTTATGCGATGTAGCGCTTGTCTTTTGCGTCGTGAATGCGTCGCGCCTTCGCTCATGCACGTTTAGTGCACATCGCTCGGCGCTCCTGTTCACGCCACAAAATCCTGCGCGCTTAATCGTTTACGATTGGGCGCTACGGGGCCAGATTCTTGTCCGTGTTCTCTTCCTGCTGCACGCAGGCGGTGGCGGCATCCGCGGCGGTGTCGTCATTGGCGGCTTGGCGGGTGCGGTCCTGGATGCAGCTGCTCATCGCTTGCCCCTCCTGATAGCCGTTATCGCCATATTTGAAGGTGGAATTCTCATAGCGATACAAGGCAAGGCCGGCCAGGCTGGCCACCGTCACCGCCGCTAGAACCGGCCAGCGCCAGCGCTGGAACGGCGTACGGTCGTCCCATTCGGTTTTCGAATTGGCCCGCCATTTTTTCCTGGCCATGACGTGATCCCAAATCCCCGCAACCAAATTAACACAAAAGTCCGGCCAAAAGGTTACCGGGGCCTTTCCAATTGAAGGCCGTCAATGACCGGCCGGCCGCTCGCTTTGGCTCGCGGCGTTCGCCGCTCAAAACAGTCCACTGGACTGTTTTGCCCGCCTTCGGCGGTCGCGGCTCACCCTGTTTCATCCGCGCCGTCAGTGCCCTTCTTGCTTGATTCTTCCAAGGACGCGCTGGCGCGCCAAGACCCGGTCGCGGTCGGTGACATAGATCAGCCCGGCGACACGGCGGACCATGTGATCCTCTTCCGGGTCCAGCACGCCGTCGGCATAGACCACCTCCCACAGCATCTCGATCAGGTTGATGCGCTCTTCGGGGCTCATCTCGCGGGATATCTCGCTGGTATGGCCTTGAAGCTGCACCAGCCGCGCGACACGGGCCTCTCCGGCCGCCATCAGCCGGGCCACTTCCGGCTGGGTCAGGCTGAAGCGGCGGATCAGAACTTTTTCAATCGCTGCCCGCTCGACCGGATCGAAGTGATCGTCCTGGCGCGCCGCCTCCAGCAACAACACGGCCACAGACAGTTTGGTATGCGGCCCGCGCAGCGGCGGCTCGGGCGTGTTGAACATCTGTATCAGCGCGGCGAACATGAGGCCCCCAACAGACCGTCCCCCATCATCGGCAAGTGGAGGGCGAGCGGCAAGCCGGAACTTTCCGGCCAGACCGGTATTAACGTCGCGGTCCGGTTCGGCATGATCAGGAAGAAAACCATAAAAGGGGCGATTGCCGCCGCGTTATGTACGCTGGCTGCGGCTTGCGCCGCTGTCCCCAAGGTAAACGACAATCCGGCGCCCCAGCCTGCCCAGATCATGGGGGCGCGCGGGCCTTTGACCCTTGGGCAGAGCCGGGCCCTGCTGGACAGGATCGCGCCGGAGCCGGGCGCCGCCGGCATGCTTAAGCGCCACACCGCTATCGAGGAGGCAGTGGCGGAGACGCCCCTGGTGGCGGGCAATGCCACGCGGCTTTTGATCGACGGCGAGCAGACTTTTGCCGCCATGTTCGCCGCCATCCGCGCCGCCAAGACCAGCATCGATCTGGAATATTACATTGTGGAGGACGTTGCGTCGGGCGGCGAACAGTTGGGGGACTTGCTGATCGCCAAGCGCGGGCAGGGGGTGGCGGTCAATATTCTGTATGACAGCTTCGGCTCCAGCGACACGCCCAAAGCATTCTTCCAGCGCCTTCGGGATGGCGGCGCCGCTGTGGTGGAATTCAATCCCTTCAATCCCATCACCTTTAATTTCCGCGATCACCGCAAAATCCTGGTGGTGGATGGCGTGCGCGCCATTGTCGGCGGCATCAATCTCAGCACGACCTACCAATCTTCCGGTTCAAGCGCCGGCTCGGGCGGGCCCGCCGCCTATTGGCGCGATACCGATCTTCAGATCGACGGTCCGGCGGCGGCCGAGTTGCAGAAGCTGTTTCTCAAACATTGGCAGGAGCAGAAGGGTCCGCCCTTGGACCAGGCCCAGTATCTGCCCGCCGTCCGGCCGCAAGGCGGCGAGGTGGTGCGCATCATCGGCTCGACGCCGGATGAAAAGACGCCGCGTTTCTATGTCACCTTGCTGTCGGCGATCCGCAATGCGGAAAAGAATGTCTGGCTTTCCGCCGCCTATTTCGTGCCGACGGATCAGGAGGAGGAAGACCTGATCGCGGCAGCCCGGCGCGGCGTGGATGTGCGGCTGCTGCTGCCCAGCGACAGCGATTCCAAGATGGCGCTGGCGGTGGGCCGCTCGCATTACGGCTATCTGCTGGAGGCAGGCGCCAAGATTTTCGAAGTGCAGAACAAAGTGCTGCATTCCAAAACCGCGTCCATCGACGGGGTCTGGACGGCGGTGGGATCTTCCAATTTCGATCCGCGCAGTGTGGTGTTCAATGATGAAGTCGATGCGATTGTGCTGGGCAGCGCCACAGCGGGCGATTTCGAGCGCATGTTTCAGAATGATTTAGAGCATGCCCGGGCCATCGACCGTGAGAGCTGGCGCCGCCGCCCGCTCAGTCAGCGGCTGCTGGAGCTGGTCGAGTTGACGTCGTTCCTGTGGCGGAATTGGTTGTGATTTGCCGCTGGCCGCAACTCACTTCTTTTTCGCGGCCGTCCTGACGGCTTTCTTGGCGGGCTTTGCAGCCGGCTTGGCGGCGGGCGCTTTCTTGGCAACAAGCTTCGCGGGCTTCTTTTCCGGTGCGGCTTTCTTGGGGCCCGGCGCAGCTTTGGGCGCGGGTTCGGCTTTGGCGGCGGGTTTGGGCGCGGGCTCGGCCTTTTGCGCCGGCGGCTCGGGCTTGGGCGGCAAAGCGTGGCCATTCATCAGGGCCGCCATGCGGGGCGACAAGCCCTTGGGCTTGGCTGTGGCTTCGGCGGGGCCGCCAAGAAAGGCGCGCACATCGCCCGCGCTTTTGACCAGCCGCGCCCTGCTGGACGTGGCCAACACGGGTGCGTTGATCAATTGAGGATGTTCGAAGATGGCTTGCCAGAACTCGCTCTCGCTGATGAAGCGGTCGTCGAGCTGCAATTCCAGGAACAGCGGATCATAGCGGCGCACCAGGCTTTGATCGGCCTCGCGCAGCAGGAGGGAAAGGCGGCGCAGTTCCTCGCGGCCGGGCGGGGTGAGGGTGACATCCAGCAGGCGCGGTTCATGGCCCGCATCCTTGAGCGCGTCCAGCACTTCGCCGGATTCCTCGGAGTCGGGCTCATGGTAGAGCACCAAGGCGGGGCGGTCTTTTGCCGGATCCCTGGACGGTTCCCGCACGCCATTCTCTCTCGCGGCCACGTCTCTGACCACTTCCCTGGGTGCTTCATCCAGCAAAGTGAGTTTGACCGCCTTGGGGCCCTTGGGATCGGGCTCGGTCTCAAAGGAGACGCGTTGTCCCGCTTTCAGCCGGCCGGTGGCCGACGCAGTGATGGTGGCGGCGGGTACGAACACATCCTTGCCGCCATCGTCGGGGGTGATGAATCCAAATCCCTTGGCATTGTTGAAGAACTTGACGGTGCCTTTGATCATGACGTCCTGGTGGAATGACTCTAGGATTGCAACTGGCGGAATTTGGCCGACAGGGGCGATCCGCACAACTTTTTCGGATCGCACGCCCCGTAAGATTCGGCCCGCGCGGGAATGGCTTTAACGGGACAGCAGCCGCGACGCAAGCGGCTTTTGTGTGGCAGCCCGTTAACCCAAGATATGCGGCTTAATTTCCCAGCGCCGCTTTCTTCCAGGTTTCATTCTCCAGCAAGGTGGTCTGATAAACCTTGAGCGCCGAACAACCCGGTATGGATTTGATGGCGCTTTTGACGGCCGATGCCAGCGGGCGCGGCAGCCAGGGATTCAAAGTCACCCGTGCGATCACGCGCAGCGGAATGGGAAAGGCTTTGGTCTCCATCTCGTGGATCAGGTCTTCATAGATCAGGCGGAATTCGCATTCATCGCCAAAAGGCTGGCGCTTCAAGAACGGCAATTGCGCCAATTTGGGTTTGAAGCGCGGCAAATCCCTGATCTTGCGATAAGTGACTTTACCCGCGCCGAGGTTGGGCCCAATCGGCAGCGCATGAAGCAAATCCTCGCGCTTGAAGTGAATGCAGACGCCGTCGGCGCCATGGGTGAAGACCCGCCAATGGTGATAGGTTTCATCGCTTTCCGAGAAGCACAGAGCCAGCAGGGTCTTGAGATTTTTGCGCGCCTTGTACTGGCTCATGGTAAAAGCGTCATTGCGGTCCTCCCATAATGCGGGGCTGAGCAAAGTGAGTTTCTTGTCCTGCAACAGCGCCAGCAGAGATGCGAGACCGGTATAGCGGCGCAGGATGGTCACAGGTTGTTTCGAGGGGGCCATTGTTCGCTCGGGTTTGGATTCGCCTGTTATTGCGAACCCATTTTAGAGTGATCCTTGCCCGCCGCCAGGCGTTGTTACGGGACGGTCAACAGGGAGGCAGCATGCGTATCGCTATTCTTGGTTCGGGTCTGATGGGCGGCAAGCTGGGCACCATCCTTGCCCGGGCCGGGCATGACGTGGTTTTCAGCTATTCGCATGACCGCAAGAAGCTGGAGCGGCTGGCCAAGAAAGCGGGGCCAAAGGCGCAAGCCGGAACCCCAGGCGAGGCGGTGCGGGGCGCTGACGCCGTGCTGCTCGCGGTGCATTGGAGCCGGGTGGATGATGTTCTGGACCAGGCCGGAGCTTTGTCGGGCAAACTTTTGCTGTCCTGCACCCTGCCGATGAGTAAGGACGACAGCCATCTGGTTGCCGGACTCAATGGTTCCGGCGCGGAAGTGCTGGCGGCCAAGGCGCCGAAGGCGCATGTGGTGTCGGCTTTCAGCACCGCGCCCAGCGAGGTTTTGTTCGCGGTGTTCAAGGCGCGCAAAAACAAGACGCAGCCCGATCTGGTTTTCTGCGGCAACAACAAAAAAGCGAAAAAGATGGCCGCCCGCCTGATCCGCGATGCCGGTTTTCATCCGGTGGATGTGGGCGATCTGTCCCTTGCCCGTTATATCGAGCCTTTTTCGCTGCTGGCGGCGGAGATTGCTTATGAAGGCAAAGGCGGTCCGCGACTGACCTATCGTTTCGAACGGCGCAAGGGCGTTTAGTGTTTCAGCCGGGGTGAGACTATACGACGGGAATCGCGACAGTTTTGTTGCTGGGTTATTGCGCCGGATGGTCGCGATGCCAGGCGTCGTAATTGCGTTCCTGATCGTGCAGGTCACGGGGCATCAGTTTGCCCGGGTCGTTGTAAGTGGGCCACTTCTGGGGGTCGCGGAAGCTGCTGGAGCGTTCGGTAACCGAACCGTCCATGATGGCCTGCAACAGCGCAAGCGGGAATAGGAAGCCGCCGGGCAGTTCCAGCGGCGATTGTTTGTGCGCCAGTGCATTGGCCCAGCGGACATTGTCTTTGACATGGCTGGGGCCAATCATCAGGTCAGGTGGTTGATAAGTTAATTCGCCCCCAGGCTTGGGACAATGCGCACGGTCTTCAGGCGAAAGCTCTGCATAGTGCTCGGGAGCGCAGCCGAACAGAGTGCGGCCCAAGGCGCTGAGATCGGTGGGGGGAGCGGCGGGCGCGATGAGGTCCGGCGAAGGGATGATGGAAGAAGGTGCAGGCAAGCGCGAGCCGCGCGCGTCAATGGTTCTGAGTTCGGTCTTTGCTTCGGGTGGGGTGCGGGGCAAGGCCGGCAGCCAAAGCGTGGTTTCGCGCATGCCGATGCGCGGCACAAAGACCGGCCTGGTCAGCGACAAGATCGCGCCGCCAATCAAGGCGGCCTGAACCAGAACGGCCAGCGTGGCGCCCAGAAGACGGGTCGAAGTTACGCCCTTACGCGCATTGTAAAGCATCCAATACACCGTCATCGCGCTGATGCAGGCCACAAAGGCGCTCGCCATGATCGAACTCAACGGCATAGACGCTGAAATAGTCTTTTATGGGCGGCTCTTCCGGTCCACCGCCTTCGTCCTGACGGCCCAGCCAGACCAGGGCCTGGATTTCGCCCAAATCGGAGGTCAGGGTCGTAGGACTTTTCAGCTTGGAATCGTGAGGGATTCGCGCCCAGTCATCGGTGAGTGCGGTGTGCATCAGCGCGTCCGCCGGACCGGCTTGTGGTTTGGACAGATCAAGCTTGCCACCGAATGACAGATTGCTGTCTTCGGTGATGATGCCGGCCAGCTTCATAGCCATATGGCCGGTGAAATTGTTTTCGGTGTCGAGTGTGCCTTCCAGCACGGCCCGCGCGATCATGATGCCGCGGGCGAAGTGGATGGTGCGGTCATCGAGGGTCACGGCCGCGCGGCCTCCATTGAGACAAGTGGCGGTGAGCTCGTCTTTTGCCTGCTCGATACGGCAGAACCGCGCCGTCAGCGGGCCGAATTCGATGCCGCCGAATATCCCGCGTTTGGCGATGTAAGAAGGGCTGGTGACTTTCCACACACCCACTAGGGCGCTGGCATTGACGGTGATGCTTTCGGTCTCCTGCGCTGCGCAGGGCGCCGCCAGAAACAACAAGGCCCAGGCGGCGATCCGGCGCATCAGGCTGCAAGATTCCGGCGACGGCGATAAAGCCACAGGATGGGCAACAGGGTCAGCGCGTATTGCACGGTGATGATCTGCCAATCCTGCGCCCATATCATCCAGGTGTGCGGCATAAAAAAGAAGCCCGCGCCGAGACCCAACTGGCTGTGATGGGGCGGTGTGAATTCGACATTGCTGTGAACGACCAGCACAAACATCATCAGGGTCGCGGCCAGCGGCCAGATCAGCGTGAGACGCTGGCGCTCGGCGATTATCACGAACAGAAGCGCGGCAAGCGGCGTCATGGTGAGGTTGGAAGTCAATACCAGGCCGCTCGCCAGGCTCTGGAACCAATGCGGCGGCAAGGGCGCGTCATGCCGTCCGAAAAATCTGAAAAACTTCGCGATCAAAACCAGACTGCCAACGAGCGGCACACCGATGGCGATGGCGGTGACGGGCGGCAGCAGCAGAAATACCGCCCAGGGCGCACGGGCGGCCCAGGAGCGGAACTGTTTTTGCTCCAGCATGGCTGTCGCCAGTTCATCGTCGTCGCCCAACAAGGCGCGAGCGCGAAGACCGGCGTCTTCCCGCTCATAGCCCGCCGTTCGCTGTTGCGCGGTCAGGTCTTCCAGATGTTCGCGCAACTCCGCCAGATAGCGGCGGACATGGCGGGGGGCTATGCCGCCTTTCAACAAAGTTTCGGCCAGATTATCGAACAGCACGCACGCCTCCGATCAAAGCTTGGAATGCGTCATCTGCCTGCGCGTTAGTAGCCAGAGCCAGGGAACAAGCGTGAGCAGATATTGCGCCGTCACCAGCGGCCAGTGATCCAACATCACTTCTTGTGCTGGTTTCTCGAAGATTGGCGCAAAGCCCAGCACAATGCCATGCTCCGGGTCGCT
>Ga0105241_10003105_pt1 | contig 12360 bp, 9 predicted proteins | sample KBSC64metaG_FD_80422 | JGI IMG/M metagenome (GOLD analysis project Ga0105241, IMG submission 80422) | Corn rhizosphere microbial communities from Kellogg Biological Station, Michigan, USA - KBS C6-4 metaG | ecosystem: Host-associated > Plants > Roots > Rhizosphere > Soil | place: Michigan, USA... | reverse complement strand
ACCCTTGTTGTTCGCGAGCATCCTGGAAAACATCGGGTACCGGTCCGGCGCCAGGAAGTGCTGGATATTGCAGCCGACGATCGATTCGACCGGCGTTTTCATCATGGCCGCGAACTGACGGTTGGCATATAGAATCAGCCCATCTGGATCCAGTGTTACAGCTCCTTCTTGCATCTCTTCGACTAGGATCCGATAGGCATGATCGGCGCCTTCGAGCGCAAAAATCTGATCCCCGTCAGGCCCTGAAACCACAAGAGCGTCCACCTGCCCGGTGCGAATGGCCTGTAACGTTTCTTCGGCTTCCGCGAGGCGAGCCTCGAGTTCCGCGATGCGCTCCCCACTGTTCTTGAGGCGGCCCTGCAATTCGGCGACATCGACCGACCTGGATGGACGCGGTTCCATTGGATTACGCGGCAATCAAGCCGAGCCCCTTTCGTACCTGTGCCTCCTGGGATAAGTCGCCAATCAGCCGTTTTACTTCCCCGGGAGCGAATTTGATCAGGGTGGGTATCGCTACCACTTGATCTTGTGCCAACCGTCGGGGCTCCTTGTAAACGTCCACTACTTCGAGGTGATAATGATTTGGCAATTCCGCTTCACAAATGCGCTTGATGTTTTGAACCGCCCGCAAGGATCTTGGGGTAGTGCCGGCTACGTAAAGCCGTAGTTCATGATGATTTATTGCGGGCGCTGGCATTTTCGATTATCCAGTGGAGCGCACATCCAGACCCACCAGGACACGCTCCTTGTTAGAAAGGTCTCCGATAATCTTGCGAATCGGTTCTGGAAGAGTCCGCACCAATGTGGGTATCGCCAGTATTTGGTCCCCCTTTGCCAATTGCGGATGTTCCAGCAGATCAATAACCGCGATGCGATATCGGCCCGCCAGGTGCTCTTCACAGATTTTGGTTAAGTTCGCGAAGGCCTGTACCGAGCGGGGTGTCTGACCCGCGACATACAGCCTTAAATCGTATTCAACTTTTCCGTTGCCATCCCGTCGTGTTGCCATTAAACACCTGCTTCTCTCACGCTGGGGCGTGAGGCTTTTGGTGATGAATCAACCTTACGACTGCGAGCCATCTGAGCTCGCTGCTCCGCGGCGGCATTACGCCGTTCCTCGGTTTGGATTGCGGCGCTCCTCAGTTCCAGCTCCGCAGCCTGCCTCTCAGCCTCCAGGGCCAGGATCTGAGCTTCCGCAGCGCGCAACTTTCGGCTCAAGGCCAGGCGGCGGTCTTCGCTTTCGCGTTTCGACCTCGACTCTTCTTCGCGTTCGCGCGCTTCCTGGGCTAACCGCGCTGAACCCGTCAGGACGCCGGCGGGGCCAAGATAAGCTTCGCGCAGTTCCACTCCATTCTTGGTCATCAGGAACTCCCGCAGCTGGTTGGAGTGCGCCATCCCCCGTGATTTCAGAACATACAAGACCCGGTTTCTTTCTCCGTCGCTTTCCACATCTCGCAGGAGCAGCCAGGTATCGACTAAGGAGGAAATATTCACTTCGGTGGCTTCAGCGGCGCGGCCGCCGGATGTCAGCGAAGTAAAGAATCCGGTAGTCCCGAGTTGTTTCAAGCGATCGATTACGCGTAGCACCATATTCGTCAGGTCGCCTGTATTTTCGCCTGCGCCCGAAATCAGACTGGAAAGCGGGTCTATTACGACGACTTTAGGTTTATGTTGTTCCAGGAGATTGTGTATCTCGACCAAATGCAACTCAAGTCCGTGCGTGGTCGGTCTGGTGGAGTGAATATGCAGCAGACCCTTCTTGATCCAGCGTCCGAGATCGATGCCAATGCTTCGCATGTTTCGCAGGAGCTGATCGGGAGACTCTTCGAAGGAAAAAAACAGGCAGGCTTCACCGCGGGAGCAAGCGGCGTTCAACAGGTGTGCGGCCATACTGGTCTTTCCGGTCCCCGCCGTGCCACTCACCAGAATGCTGCTTCCCCGATAAAAACCGGCGCCTTCGAGCATTTCGTCGAGGCCCGGGATACCCGACGAGATTCGGTCATCTGAAATCCTATGGTTTAACCCCAGAGACGTTATCGGGAGGATGGATATTCCCTTTTGTCCGATCAGGAACGGGTACTCATTGGTTCCGTGCATCGAGCCACGGTACTTGAGAACACGCATGCGGCGGGTAACCACTCCGCTCTGAAGGCGGTGGTCCAGCAGCACCACGCAATCGGAAACATACTCTTCAATTCCGTGGCGCGTGAGCGTACCTTCGCCTTTTTCCCCCGTGATCACCGCGGTGACGCCCTTGTCTTTGAGCCAGCGGAACAGACGCCGCAACTCAGAGCGCAGGACGCCTTCATCATTTAAGCCTCCAAAGAGCGCCTCCGGGGTATCCAGCAGGACCCTTTTGGCCCCGATCGAATCAATGGCGCTTCCGATCCGGATGAACAGGCCCTCCAGGTCATATTCGCCGGTTTCCGCAATCTCGCTTTTGTCGATATGGATGTAATCAATAACCAGTTCGTTTGCGCGTTCCAACGCTTTAAGATCGAAGCCCAGGGAGATCGCGTTTTGGGCCAAATCGTCGGAGGTTTCCTCAAAGGAGATGCAGACGCCGGGTTCGCCGAAATCCTGTGCTCCCCGCGCGAGGAACTCAATTCCAAAAAGAGTTTTTCCGCAGCCTGCGCCGCCGCAGATAAGCGAGGGACGCCCTCGCGGCAATCCGCCGAGGGTGATCTCATCAAAGCCGGCAATACCGGTCGGACACTTGGGCAGCGTTCGTTCTGTCGGTTGGCTGGAATTGCGCTTTAGCTTCATGTTCACCTTTTTGAAAAGCTGACAATCAAACCGCCATTGGCAAACCCGGCCTGGGCTCAGGATCCTGGGCTCCGCTTCCTGCTTCAATGCGGGCGATGGCATCGGCCAGGCTGGTTACAACCGGGTCGGGGAAGATCTTGTCCAGTCGCTCCCCCGCTTTCTTGGCAGTGCTTGAGAACTGCCACAAACCGATGACGATTTCGGCATGGGGATATTGCATATGTGCCCGTTTGCTAATGGTTCGCGCGCTCAAGAGAGCAAACGGAGGCAGGGCGGAAATGAGCACCACGTCGATCGGCCGATCCAGCTGGTGAAGTATGCGCTCATCCTCGGATCTGGATTCAGCCGGCGGAAGGCAGGTCACCGTGTGTCCGGCTGCCTCGAGCAACTGTGCCAGCATGGTGCCGACAATCTGGTCCGCCTGATCCGCCGCTGCGATGCACACGATCTCCAGCGGCTTTTCCGCTGGCATCTTGCCAGCCTCTTTGCCATTTTCAACGGCAAAGTCTTCACTGATTTGTGGAACTTCCAAAATGAATTCGGTAATGCTTTGGACAATAAATTCTTCCCGCCCGGCCTCCAGCGCGCCTTTGTGCCGGTCGTCTTCCGCCATGGCGAGGGCCGGAACGATAACGCCGTCATAGAGGGCCAAGGGATCGTTGGCCTTGAGAAAATCCACGGCAATCGCTTGCGCTTCGCGATGATCCATGGCAAGCAGCCGTTGATAGAATTGAGCCGCGGGCGGCATCACCGGTTCATCCCCTAGAAGGACAAACAGGAACTCAAGCTGCGGAACATAACGTCCCAGTACCACTACGCAAACCGTCAACGGGGTCGACAAGATGAGCCCCACCGGTCCCCACAAAGTCGTCCAAAAAACCGCAGCCACTAAAATCGCCAGCGGGGAAATACCAGTGCGCGCGCCATAGGCCCAAGGCTCGATCAGATTGAATGTCACGACTTCGATGGCCGTGTACAGACCAAAAACGAGGAGCGGCTGTTCCCAGCCGGGGAATACCGCCAGCGCGAGTATCAACGGTAAAGCGCCGCCGGTAATAGTGCCCAGGTACGGGATGAATCGGAGCAAGCCGGCGAGCACTCCCCAGAGCAGCGCGTTGGGCAGACCAATGAAGTACAATCCAGCGGCGACCAACACACCGAAGGTGATATTCACAATGAATTGTGTTAAGAGAAACTTGCTCACTCGCTCGGTGGCTTCGTCTAACGCCTGCGTCATCACGTTGAGCTCGCGCGGCGCCGTCAGGCGGATTAAACGGTTTCGCAAATCAGCTTGATGCAATAGCATGAACGCCGTGAACACGATCACAACTAGTGCCGTACCCAGAGGAACAATGAGCGGTCCGATGATCGCCCGCGCGGCTTGCAGCACAGTGGCAGGTGGCTCGACTACCTCAACCGGAATGGGAAGGGGGCGGCTCTGCGCGGCGACACCCTTCGGCTGATTGTCCGCAACACTCGGGCTCGGGGGCGGCTCCAGCGTCGAAGCGGATAGCTCCTTTCCCAGCTCCTGAACGCTGTTTTTCACTTTATTCAGACTGGTGTTGTGCCCGGCGGAAAGGGCCACGAGTTTATCGCGGATATTGTCCTTGTAGGCGGGTATCTGGTTAAAGACGTCGACCAACTGTTGGCTCACAACCCATCCGACTAAACCCAATCCGACCAGGGAGGACGCCACAACCATCGCCACCGCCAGACTTCGGCGCATGTGCCAGCGCTCCAAGTGTTTTACCAGCGGCGAAAGGATAAAGCCGAGCAGGAGTGCCAGAGACAGCGGGATGAAGATTTCCCGCGCCAGGTAAAGAACGGTAATGGCCAAAAGGACTCCGAGCATCGGAGAAAGACGGGTTTTTCTTGGCGTCCCAATGTGCGAAACCACGTTCCTTGGCCTCCGCCGCCGAGAGGAGCAGTTTGAAGTCCAATTCCCCTCTGGCTCTGTTACCTGGGGACGGGGACTTAGCTAGACCCGCGTCAAGGTAATTCTTACAGTTCTTGGCATTTCTTGTTCCACAACGCGCATTCCTGGAAACCTTTAAGACCGCACAGCTGCCTCCAAACAGGACAGCCATTCCATTCGAGGGCATCGCGCTGCCCTAAGACTCTCCACTCGATTCGTTGAATTGCGCGAAAGTCGTGCCAGTCAGCACCTCTAAAAATTGGTACTGGGCTTGCATAGATTCTCCTGCAAGCTGTCGAGGAGGGCCTTTGTCACCCACGGAATCTCGAGCGGTTCAATCGCAAACGAAGGAAAGAATTCGACATATCGTCCGCGAACATGCCGGGCTGGGAAACGCCTTCGACACGGTGGACTCTTCGACGGATCTCTATCGCGCGGGGATGACTTCATACGCTAGTGTCGTCCTGATGATCGCTCTGGAAAATGAGTTCGACCTGGAATTTCCGGATGCCATGTTGAGCCGCAATGTTTTTGCGAGTGTAGACTCGATCGCCACTGCGATTGAAAGCCTGCAGCAAGTAGAGCAATGAGCACTCCACTGAGGGCCATCGAGTTGCCGGAGTTGGCCGCTTCGAAAGCCTTTCGTCAAGCTGTGGATATCGCCGCGGAACACGCCGAGGATGTCGACCGTCAAGGTCGTTTTCCATCGGAGGCCGTGGCCGCGCTCCGTTCCGCCGACGCCCTGAGCTGGGGCGTGCCGCTGGAATATGGCGGAGCCGGCGCCGGGATCGATGATTTGGCCGAAGCCACCTTTGAACTAGCGCGGCGGTGCGCTGCCACCGGCATGATTTTCGCGATGCACCAAATTCAGGTCGCTAGCATCGTGCGCCACATGGCCGATTCGCTCTGGTTCCGGAACTACCTGAAACGGGTTGTCCGCGAGCAACGGCTGATCGCCTCAGCAACCTCCGAAGTCGGGGTAGGCGGAGACATGCGCAAGAGCATTGCCGCGGTTACGCCCGTGTCGAATTCCGCGGGCGACATGGTCCAATTCGAAAAAAGGGCGTCGACCATCTCTTACGGTGCGTATGCCGACGATCTATTGACCACGCTGCGCTCGAGTCCGGCAGCGGACAGCGGCGATCAGGTACTGGTCCTGACCCATTTCGCCGACATGGAGGCCAAGCCATCCGGCGCGTGGGATACACTCGGAATGCGCGGGACTTGTAGTCCAGGATTCGTAGTGCGCGCAACCTGCCTCACGGATCAAATCCTGCCGGCTTCCTTTTCCTCCATTGCCGCCGAAACCATGGTGCCGGTTTCCCATATTCTATGGGCTCATGTGTGGCTGGGGATCGCCACGGATGCATTTAGCCGGGCGCAGAGCTTCGTTCGCGCGCAGGCCCGCCAAAATCCTGGAACCACGCCGCCCACCGCACTCCGCTTATCGGAACTTTCATCGCGAATGGCTGAGTTCCGCGCGCTGGTTCATGCAGCGACGCAGGAATATGCGAGCCTGGCCGATTCGGAGCGCCGCGCTGGTCTCTCCACCATTGGCTACGCGGTTCGTATCAATAATCTGAAAATCGCCGCATCCGAGGCGGCAGTGGAGGCCTGCCAAAGCGCTTTGGGTATTTGCGGATTCGCTGGTTACGGGAATGCGGGACCATACTCCGTGGGTCGCCAGCTGCGAGATGCTCATTCCGCGGCCTTGATGATTGCCAACGACCGGCTGCACGCCACGAATGCGGCCCTGTTATTGGTCTACCGGGAGGGAAAATGAGTCTCGCTGTCATGACTCCGGTGGCGGCAACCACCGAGGAGCAAATGTTCCTGGATGAACTGGTGCGCCATGGCCACTTCCTGCCCAGCGGCGAGCCCGGAATTTATGGGCGCGGCATGGTTTTTGAGGATGTTCGGAATCGATTCGACGCCTTGCTCACTCGCGTATGTGCCCCTGACAAGCCGGAGACTCCGCGATTCCCTCCCGTCATTCCCAGGCGCACGCTGGAAAAAGCCGGATATCTCAAATCGTTTCCACAATTGTGCGGCGCTATCTACAGCTTCTCTGGCGGGGATGGAGCGGCACTCGATCTTGCCGGGCGCGCAAGCCGGGGCGAAGATTGGAGCCACCACCTTTCGATGACCGACGTTGTCCTGGTTCCCGCCGCGTGCTATCCAGCTTATCCGGCGATGGCCCTCCGCGGTCCGTTGCCTCAGGGAGGAGTGACGTTGGACTTAGGGGGATCCTACGTGTTTCGCAACGAGCCCTCCGGTGATCCGGCGCGGCTGCAGATGTTCCACCAGCGGGAAATGGTTCGGATCGGCGAAGCGGATGATGTCATCGCCTGGCGCGAGACCTGGATGGCCCGAGCCAGAAATATCTTCGAACAGGCCGGGCTGGATGCGACCCTTGCCGTGGCGTCCGATCCATTCTTCGGACGCGGCGGCAAACTTATGGCGAATAACCAACGCCAACAAGGCCTGAAATTCGAAGTGCTGGTGCCCATTGCTTCGCCGGAACCGACCGCCGTCTCATCTTTTAACTTCCACCAGGACCATTTTGGTTCAGCGTTCGGGATCCAGTTGCATGACGGAACCGTAGCCTATAGCGCCTGTCTCGGGTTCGGACTAGAACGGATCACGCTGGCATTGTTTCGAACGCACGGGATGGAGCCCGATGGCTGGCCCAAAGATGTCCGCTCGAACCTATGGTCTGAGGCCGCTCCCGCTCTGATGAGGTAACGCCCGTCATGCTGAGCTTGCTTGGTCTCGATCCGGGAAGCTACTCTGCCAGCGCCCTGCATCAGCCCGATCGAACTTTTCCCGAAACGAATTGCTACGTCGACATTTGGATCGAACTGCTGCACGCCCTCGGCGTTGATCCTGCCAGCGCCATGGCGTTTGCATGCACTGTCGATTTTGAAGGCGATCAGTGGACCTTCTTCAAGCCGCCAGCGGAGGACTTGGAGCGTCTCTATGGGATCGACGTCCATGAGATGCAGCTTTACCGGCCAGTAGTCGACCATGTCGTCGAGCAGCTCAACGCCGGCCGAACCATCATCATCGAAGCGGACGCGTTTTACATGCCGGATCGCGTCGCGACCTCGTATCGAAACGCGCATGTGAAATCTTCGATTGCCATCGAAGCCCTTGATCCTGAACGCGAGCGCCTGCGCTATTTTCACGGTCCCGGTTTTTACGAATTGTCAGGGGACGACTATCGCGGCATATTCCGCCTGGGGCGCGGGTTTCCTCAGGATATGTTGCCGCCATACGCGGAACTTGTAAGGTTTGATGCAGGCCCTCGGCTGGAGAGTGAAGACCTTCGCCGGGCAGCGTTTGAAATGCTGGGCCGGCAACTTCGCCGTAGGCCCGTTCACAATCCCTGGCGGAAATTCGGCGAACGCCTCGCGATGGACCTGCCCGCGTTGCTCGGCGGCGCCGATGCCGATTACCATGCTTATGCTTTCGCTACCGTTCGGCAGTGCGGAGCTGCATTTGACTCGGCAAAAAGTTTTGTGGAATGGCTGGGTTTGCCGGCTTCCTCCGATGCCCGGGCCGCGGCCGAGGCACTGGGCCGCCAGGTAAACGGCGCGAAGGCTCTTCTGTTCCGGCTCGCCCGCCGCAAGGCCTTTGATCCGGCTCCGGCGACGCAACAATTGGCCGCCGATTGGGAAACGGCCATGCACGCTCTAGACGGTCTGGCATTCGGCGCTCGCCGCGGAGCCGCATGATCGCGTCACCTTCGGATCTGCGAGAAGACATAGCCGTCACCATTCCACTGGAGACCGGCTGGGAATTGGCTTCCAGTCTTGAACCTGTCGACCACACCTCCGCGGCGGCGCTGCGATTTGTCCCGGCTACAGTGCCGGGCACCGTTGCCTCGGCGCTGCGCGATCAGAACTCCTGGAAAATTGGCTCCGATATCCGTTTCGATACCTCCGAGCACTGCTTTCGCTGCCGGTTCCGCGCCCATGCGGCTGAGTCTGGCGAAGAGATCATCCTGCGCCTGGGTGGGATCGCTACCGTCGCGGAGGTCTTCCTCAACGGAGAGAAGATTCTGCAGAGCGACTCCATGTTCGCCTCTCACCAGGTGGACGTTTCAACTCTCGTCCGCAATCAAAATGAGCTTCTTATCGTCTGCCGATCGCTGTCAGCCGCGATGCGAGAGAGGCGGCGGCAACTGCCAGCGGCGCGGTGGAAGACGCGAGTTGTCGCGGAACAACAATTGCGTTGGTTCCGAACCTCACTGCTCGGTAGGGCTCCCGGATTCGCTCCCGAGCCGGAACCCGTCGGGCCATGGCGTCCGGTAACGCTGGTGCGTCGCCGCCGCGTGGTTATCGAGGATTGGACTCGCCATGCCGTCCTCGATGGCTCAGTGGGGAATATCCACATCCAGCTACGACTCCGGAGCCTTGAGACCCGCGCACGGCCAGTAGACGGGCGCCTCCTGATTGGCGACACAGAAACGCCCATGGGGTTCGAAGAGGATGGGGACGTAAATCACGGGCGCGCGTTCGTTTCCATTCCAAATGTGCTTCCTTGGTGGCCGCATACTCATGGGCAGCCCAATTTGTACCCGGTGCGGGTGACATTAAACCTTGCAGACGGGTCGACGGTAAGTCTCGATGACCTTCCGGTCGGCTTTCGAACCATAGCGACCAACGACGAGATCGCCGGCGACTTCGGGATTGCTCTGCGTATCAACGGTGCTTCCGTTTTCTGCCGTGGTGTCGTTTGGACACCGCCCGATGTAGTGTCCCTGAACGCATCGCCCGATGTCCTACGACAGCGTTTGACATTGCTGCGAGACGGCGGCTTCAACCTAATCCGCTTGGCCGGGACGATGACATATGAGTCCGAAGGGTTCCACTGCCTCTGCGATGAGCTGGGCTTGCTGGTATGGCAAGACATAATGTTCGCAAACATGGATTACCCGTTCGAGGAGCCCACCTTTCACGGCGCTGTGCGCGCCGAAGCGGAAGCCGAGCTATCGCGCTTGGGGCGTCATCCCAGTACGGCAGTGCTTTGCGGCAACTCAGAAATCGAACAGCAGGTAGGCATGGTGGGGCTGAATCCGGCTATTGGCCGAGGTTCCTTCTTTGGGGAAGAGCTCCCCGGCATCGCAGCCAGACATTGTCGCGAAATTCCATACATTCCATCTGCTCCCTGTGGGGGCGATCAGCCATTCCGCACGCGTGCGGGCGTCGCGAATTATTTCGGCGTAGGAGCTTATCTTCGGCCGTTGGACGATGTCCGGCGAGCGGAGGTTCGTTTTGCCTCGGAATGTCTGGCGTTCGCTAATGTGCCCGAACCGGAGTTCATGGCCAACATCGCGCTTACCACTCCGGGCGGAATCTCGCCCACCCATCCAGCTTGGAAAAGGGCCATCCCGCGTGATGCCGGCGCGGGTTGGGATTTTGAAGATGTGCGCGATTATTATTTGAAACTGCTGTATTCGGTCGATTCCCTCGCTCTGCGCTATGCCGACTCAAATCGCTATTGGGAGTTGTCGCGCATGGTTTCGGGTGAAGTAATGGCGGAAGTGTTCGGCGAGTGGCGCCGCGCGGCCTCCCCGTGTAACGGCGGAATCATACTGTGGAGCACCGATCTGGAGCCGGGTGCCGGCTGGGGCATTCTCGATTCTCAGGGCCGTCCTAAGGCGCCCTACTGGTTCTTGAAGCGGGTTTTGGCCCCCTGTGCAATCTGGACCACCGACGAAGGACTCAATGGCGTAGATATTCACGTCGCCAACGACAGCGATGTGCGCCGGGAAGCATGGCTGCGCGTTGCTCTATATCGCAATGGAGAAATCAAAGTGTCCGAATCCGAACGCCCGCTCGCTATCCCGGGACATACAGCGTTGACGTTCGGCGTGGAAGAAATTCTTGGGCGTTTTTTCGATGCCGCGTACGCTTATCGTTTTGGCTCTCCGGGACATGATCTCATTGCGACGAGCCTACACGCGGAGCGTGGCGATATTCCCTTCGCGCAAGATTTTCGCTTTCCCGCGGGGCGAAGTTCCGAGCGACGCCCTATTGATGAATTAGACATGGCAGTTGACGCGCGCTTCCTTGACGACGGAACCATCGAGATGCTTTTCGTCACCGGTCGTTTTGCATACGGAGTGCGAGCTTTCGCCCCTGGTTGGATGCCGGATGACGCCTATTTCGGAATTGAGCCTGGCGTGAGGCGGCGGATCCTGCTACGCCCGCTGCTGTCCGGCCAAGCACCCTCGAGTATTACGGTCACAGCGATCAATGCCGAAGGCCGCCTGCGAGTCGCCCCCGAGAGGATTGCATGACCACGACTCATCTCTGGTTCCGTTCTGGCGCATACTCACTACTGGGCCACATCGATATTCCAGAGGCGCCACGCGGAACTGCTGGGGTGCTCGTCGTGCCGCCTTTTGGCTGGGAAGACGTGTGCTCCTATCGCCCTTTGCGTTTTCTGGCGAAGACACTGGCCGAGAGTGGAATCCCCGTGATGCGTTTTGATCTTCCGGGGACCGGCGATAGCTCAGGGAGCGCGCTGGATTCCGGACTATTCGAAGCGTGGATCCAATCGGTTGACGATGCAGCCACCAAACTGCGAGCCGTTACCGGAGTGAAAGACGTCACCGTGGTCGGTATCCGGCTGGGTGCGCTGCTCGCGCTGACCGCAGCGGCGCGCGGGTCTAATCTGCAAGACCTGATTCTTTGGGGTGCGACGGCGAGCGGCCGCGCCATGCTGCGAGAGCTGCGCGCGTTCAGCAATATGGAGCGTCTCGAGTATGGCAACGGCAACGCTGCCGCTCCAGCCCTTATACCGGGGGTCGAAATTGGCGGCTTCCTGATCACTCCCGAAACTCAGCACGCTCTGGAAAATCTTGTCTTGTCGCCCCTTCCCGATATGCCGGGCCACCGGGTACTTTTGTTATCGCGCGATGATCTTTGCGTCGACGCCAAGTTAACCCGCGCTCTCGAATCTTCGGGATGCGCGGTAGAGGCCGGGAATGGGAATGGTTATGCAGCCATGATGGGCCTGCCGCACGAAGCGGTTCCGCCCATTGCCGTCGCGCGTGCAATCGTCGAATTTGTGAACGCAACGAATTTGCCGATGGACAAACCCGCTATTGCTCAGCAGGCAAAAACATTGTACGAAGACGCAGACCTGGAAATAATCGAGACCATCCACACGCTGGATAGATCGTCTGGTGCACTCTTCGGAGTTTTGACACAGCCCCGGCCTGACGAGCCTTCCGCTGAATGGTGCATTTTATTCCTGAATGCAGGCGCGGTCCGCCACACGGGTCCTAACCGCATGTGGGTGGAAGCAGCGCGGCGCTGGGGGAAGCGCGGGGTGGCCTCCTTGCGCCTGGACCTTATGGGGATCGGCGAGAGTGATGGCGACAAAACCCTCGGCACAGAAGGCTTATACCAGGAGCGCATGGTGGAACAAATTCAAATCGCGATGGACTCTTTACGCTACCGGTTAGGGGTCCGCCGATTTATCGCCGTCGGGCTCTGTGCGGGCGCGTTTTGGGCCTTCCATGCGGCGGTTCGCAGTCCCGAGATTGGAGCGGCCATCCTGTTGAACCCCCGGTTGTTCTTTTGGGATCCCGAGGTAGACCGCCGCCGGTTACTACGGCGCACCGTTAAGGGTCTCAGCGAATGGGGAGAGTGGTGCCGTGTGGT
>Ga0105241_10003102_pt1 | contig 12377 bp, 8 predicted proteins | sample KBSC64metaG_FD_80422 | JGI IMG/M metagenome (GOLD analysis project Ga0105241, IMG submission 80422) | Corn rhizosphere microbial communities from Kellogg Biological Station, Michigan, USA - KBS C6-4 metaG | ecosystem: Host-associated > Plants > Roots > Rhizosphere > Soil | place: Michigan, USA... | reverse complement strand
GCGGCTGCCGATCACATCCAGCTCTACAAATTTATTTGCCGTCAGGTCGCCAAGAATATGGGGATGTCCGCCAGCTTCCTGCCCAAGCCCGTGGTGGGCGTCAACGGAAGCGGCATGCACACCAACGTTTCGGTGAGCAAGGGCAAAACCAATATGTTCTGGGATGCCAAGGGCGAAGAGAAATTAAGCAAGTTCGGCTGGGAGTTTACCGACCGCATTCTGACCGCTGGCAATGACATCTGCCTGGTTCTGAATCCCAGCGTCAATGCCTACCGGCGTCTGGACCCGCACTTCGAAGCGCCCAACCAACTCATCGCTTCGGCGGTAGACCGCGGTTCGATGGTGCGCATCCCGCTCGGCAACGAACGCAGCATCCGCGTGGAAGTTCGCGCCGTCGCACCCGATGCCAATCCCTATATGGTGCTGTACTCGATCTTCAAGACCGGCATCGATGGAAGCATCTCGAAGATCAAAGATTTGCGCTCGGCCAAGCGCTTCCTGCCGGACAACATCTACGACGCGATGGACAACTTCAGCAATGCCGATTGGACCACAAAACTGTTCGGCGCCGACGTGAAGGCCCGCTATGTGGATTTGAAGAAAGGTTCGGCGGACCGCTGCCCGCGTCTTCTGGGAACCGTCGTAAAAGCCCCGGAGATCCAGTTCCATCACGAGGTCTACAACCAGTACTTGTGGAATCAGTTCTAGAAACTGCATTCCATTTGGAATCGGTCCCAGCGCCCCGGGCACACGTCCGGGGCGTTTTGCTATGCGATTACAGCGCTGAGGGCTGCCAGACCGGCGCTCGTCCTAACACGCCGCCAGCAGACGCGCCTTTAGCGTCGTCTGCGTTTCCGGCGAGAGTTTACCCCCCTGGTGCGCCACGTAGAAAACATCGATGGCGCGGTTGCCCTTGGTGTCAATGAGCACGACATCAATGTTGCAGGCGGCTGAGGAGAACGCCGTCGCCAGGCTGTAGAGCAGGCCGGGGCGATCTTGCGTGTTGATCTCCACCAGCGTCGCAGTGGCGCACGCATCCGAGTCGAATTCGACGCTGGGCGGCTCGGCCGCCCTCTTCACTTCCGGCTGCGGCCGGTTCTTCAGCAGCATCCGCACATCGGTCTTACCGGTGGCAACATGGCGCAGCAGATCCAGCAAGCGATCGGTCTCCGACGGATTCAGTTCCAGGGTGCGGCGCGGATCGGCGAAAACGAAGGTGTCGAGGATCAGCCCGCGAGCATTCGAGAAGGCTTCCGCCTTGAGAATATCCAGGCCGAAGCTGGAGAAGGCCCCGGCCAGCGATGCGAACAGAAACGGCATGTCTCGGGCCACCACTGTGGCGCGCCACGCGCCGCCGGTGTGCTCGAGTTTTGCCGCCACTCCTGTAGGCCGGCTCAGCTCATAAAGTTTCACATGGCTCTCGATTTCCGCCGGTGAATGGGTCCGCAGGTAGCGCACCGGGAAACCTTTCAGGAAGCCGGCCCGGTCCGCAAGATTCTCGGGAACTTCCTGAATACGGTCGGTTTCGAGTTCTCGCGTCAATTCCTGCTGCGTAACGCGGTAGACTCGCCAAAGTTGTTCCAGCCGCCACGGCGTCATGGCGCCCGGGTTCACGCCCGAAATATCCGCATAAGTTAGAACCGCCAGCGATTTCAGGCGTTCAATGGTGCCTACTCGGTCGGCGACGGCGCGGGCCGTGGCGGGATCACCCAAATCGCGGCCGACCATCACTTCGGAGAGAGCCAGATGGTGTTGCACCAGAAACGCGACGGTGTCCTGCTCTTCTTGCGGCACCTGCATGCGCCGCATGGCAGCCAGCGCGTATTCAAGAGATACGTCCGAGTGATGACCCGTAAATGCTCCTTTGCCCACGTCGTGATACAGCAGCGCGAAAAGCAGAACGGCGGGATTGTCAATCTCGGTGAGAAGTCCGCTGAAACGCCGGATGGCGGGATCCTGCGCCGAGCGCAGTACAGACAGTTGTTCAATACACACCAGCGTGTGCTCGTCGACCGTGTAGCGATGGTAGAAATCCCGCACCACCAAGCTCGCCACGCCCTCCCATTCAGGAAACAAAACCTGCATCAGGCCGGTATTTTGCAGAACCCGCAGCGCCATCGACGCATGCGGCAGCGACAAAATAACTTTAAGTTGGGGCCATACCGGACGCGGGGTCCGGCACCATTCCGCAAAAGCGCCACGGGCCGCTTCCAGACGCCGCTCGGTCTCGGCCGCCAGCACAACGCCGTGACGCGCCACAAACTCCAGCAGGCGCAAAAACATTTCCGGTTCGCTCTGCAGGCGGGCCGGATTGCGCAGGAACACGCGTTCGCTGGAGACCGTGAATTCGGAATTTGATATCCGCGACCGCATGTTGCGCAAGTTGCTGAACAGAGAAGTCTCGGATTTCTCGGCGCCGTCCAGCGTGCGCTGGGCTTCGCGAAACACCACGGCAGCGTGGCTGAAGTACTCGCGCATCCATAACGTCGGCGTTTTCGCGGTGGAAAACGGCTGCTTGGCCACCGATTCCTGGGCTTCGAAGTTCAGCACATTGCGGTCTCCGGAGGCTTCGAAATGCAGGAAACATCGCAATGAGGAAAGAAATGCCGCAGGCTCCGCCAGCGGCGCATCCAGGCGCAGTTCCGGACGCAATATCGAAATCCAGTGAAGGAAATGCAGGTCCCGTAATCCGCCGGGAGTCTCCTTTATATCGGGCTCCAGATGGTAGAGCGTGTCCTGATGCTTGCCATGGCGCGCCCGGGTCAGTTGGCACAGATGCTTGGTCAAACGGTGACTCTGCTTGGTGAAAAACAGCGGCAGGCGCGCCTCCAGCTTGGCATTCACCTGCGCGTCGCCGGCCAGTAAGCGCCGGTCGAGAAGGCTGATGTTCAGCTCTGGATTGTGATCGTGAACTTCCGCGCAGTCGTTCACGGTGCGAACCGAATGGCTGAGCCGCAGTCCCGCGTCCCACAACTGCCGCATAAATTCGGAGAGAGAGTCCTTGATCGTAGCCGCCAGAGACTCGTTCTCCAGCAGGATCATGATGTCTATATCGGAATACGGGAACAGCTCGCGGCGCCCATATCCGCCCACTGCCAGCATCGCGATCCCTTTTGGGAAAACGCTCCGCAGCGTGCCGTCGAAAACCTCGATCGACAGCGCGTCAATCAATCCGGTCAATTGACTTTGCACGGCGGCGGCATCGCCGGTGGCGTAAAATTCCTCGCGAATCCGGCGCCATGCCGGGGTACTTTGTAGTTTCTCCATCCTGATTCCCGCACTCGCCGCCATTTCTTATCCTATCCAATCAGTATCCCGCAACCCTCGGAAGCCACAATGAAAAACTCTGTATGAGGTCAATCGAAATTATCTATATCCATGCCATTGACTGCGAGGGATTTAGGGGCTATCGACTCCATCCAAATTATCTATTAGCCAAGCTCGAAAGCGCCCATTACAATCGGTTTATTCGCATTTCCGTAGGATGCAAGCCGCGCCGCTTGTAGGCCTCGTTCCAGCTTAGTTTCAGCTTAAATTTTTTGGGAGGTTTCACCTTGAAGCACACAACACAATGCATGGGCGTCGGTCTTCTTGCCATCGCGTCACTGGCATTCGCGCAGGATCAACCGGCCCCGTCCGCGGCCCCGGCACCCTTGCCTACCCCTGCCATAACAGGCCCGCTGGCGAATCTTCCTCCAGCCAGTTTTGACGCCGGTCCTTTCGGTAAGGTCGCTGTGAACGGCATTCTCAGTGGCTACGGCTTTCTGCAGAATAATCACTTCCCCAGCGATGACACGAGCCAGGCAGATCTGAGCAACGGGCAGGTCTTTATTCAAAAAACTGACGGCTGGTTTCAATTTTATTTGCAAGCAGGCGCCTACAACATTCCGGACCTCGGTTTGCCGTTTGTGAACACCAAAAATACGATCAGCAGCCTCTGGGGCCCTCTGCCCGTCGCGTTTGTAAAGCTGCAGGCGGGAAAAAACACCTCTTTCTTGATCGGGTCACTGCCCACGCTGATCGGCGCCGAATACACTTTCAGCTTTGAGAATCTGAACGTTCAGCGCGGCCTGTTGTGGAATCAGGAGAATGCCATTAATCGCGGAATCCAAGTGAATCAGGCTATGGGCAAATTCAGCGCTTCGCTCAGTTGGAACGACGGCTTCTATTCCAACCGCTACACCTGGCTGTCGGGTTCCTTAGCCTATACCAATGGGCACCATGCCCTATCGTTCGTCGGGGGGGGAAACCTGGGGCAGACCGCGTATCAGACGTTTGCCACGCCAGTGCAAAACAACGGCAGCATTTACAATGTCATCTACACATATACGAACGGCCCCTGGATCGTCCAACCGTATTTCCAATACACCGACGTGCCGACCAACGCGAGTATTGGCATCACCAAAGGTGCATCGACCAAAGGCGGCGCGATCCTGGCAAGTTATGCCTTCAAGCACGGCTTCTCGCTCCCCGTACGCTGGGAATACATTGCGAGTTCAGGCAGCGTCGCTGAGAACAGCGTGAATCTAATGTACGGTCCCGGCAGTACTGGAACATCATTCACCGTGACGCCGACGGTTCAACGCGGAGGTTTCTTCGCGCGCGGGGACATTGCCTGGACTCACATTGGCAGCTACGTGCCGGGCGCCGTCTTTGGCCCTCAGGGCTTGGACAATAACCAATTCCGTGTGGCAGGGGAAATTGGCTTTATCTTCGGCGACAACCTAGAGAAGAAGTAAGAATACGGACACGCTCCGCGTAACAAAGCGAGCGCGCGCCGCATTGCATCGAGTTCGTCGGAGGGGACCCCCGAGCCGCTGCTGCGGCTTGGGGGTTTTTGTTTTCAGTCGCCGCTCTGCGCGATACCATGAGATCTATGCAACTCGGTATGATCGGCCTTGGCCGCATGGGGGCCAACATGGTCCGCCGCCTCAGCAAGGGCGGCCAATCGTGTGTGGTATTTGACCTGAATGCCGCCAACGTGAAACAACTGACGGACGAAGGCGCCACGGGATCCTCGTCGCTCGCCGATTTTGTCGCGAAGCTCGACGCGCCCCGCGCCATCTGGATGATGGTTCCTGCGGCGGCGGTCGACAGCACGATCGCGCAACTCGTGCCCCATCTCGCGGCCGGCGACATCTTGATTGACGGCGGCAATTCTTATTACATCGACGACCTCCGCCGCGGCCAGGAACTCGCGGGCAAGGGCATCCACTATGTCGACGTCGGCACCAGCGGCGGCGTGTGGGGACTGGAGCGCGGCTATTGCCAGATGATCGGCGGCGAACCGGGCGTAGTGGCGCACCTGGATCCAATCTTCAAGACTCTCGCGCCGGGACGCGGCACCATCGAGCGGACCCCGGGACGCGACACGCTGACTGCAAAACCGGGCGCTCCCAACACCGCCGAAGAAGGCTACCTCCACTGCGGCCCGATAGGCGCGGGTCACTTCGTCAAGATGGTTCATAACGGAATCGAGTACGGCTTGATGGCCGCCTACGCCGAAGGATTGAACATTCTGCGCCACGCCAACACCGGTCTTCATACTCGGACAATGGACGCAGAAACCACTCCTCTGCGCAACCCTGAGCACTATCAATACGAATTGAATCTTGCGGACATCACGGAAGTCTGGCGGCGTGGCAGCGTAGTGGCGTCGTGGCTGCTCGATCTTACAGCTGCCGCGCTTACGGCCAGCCCTGGCCTGGACCATTTCTCGGGACGCGTTTCGGATTCCGGTGAAGGCCGCTGGACCATCCAGGCCGCCATCGACGAATCCGCGCCCGCGCCGGTGCTCAGCGCTGCCTTATTTCAGCGCTTCACTTCGCGGGGTGAAGGCGATTTCGCCGCCAAAGTTTTATCCGCCCTGCGCTTCCAGTTCGGCGGACACGTCGAAACCAAAACCAGCCACTAATCCGATGCTCTCTTCTCAACAAATCGACCAGGCCGCGCACCACTTGGTGGCCGCCCGCAAGGCCAAGACTCCGGGGCCGTGCATGCCCGAAGCCTATCGCCCCACCGATAACGACTCGGCGATCGCGATTCAGGAACGGGTTTTGGAACTACTAGGCGAAACCGTTGCCGGGTGGAAGTGCGGTACTCCGAATCCTATGACGGGACCGGTCTTCGCTGGTCTCCCCGCGTCGGGACTCCTTCGTTCTTTGCCATGCGCAGTGCCCGGCGCGATCGGACTGATCGAACCGGAAATTGCTTTTGTGATCGCGCACGACCTGCCGGCCCGCGCGACGCCTTATACGGACGCTGAAATCCGTGCTGCCATCGGCGAAGCGCGCATGGTCCTCGAATTCATCACTACACGCTACGCCGACCGGGCCTCCGCCACTCCTCCTGAGATTTTGGCGGACGCTTACAACCATCACGCTCTGTTCATCGGGCCGGTGATTCCGAACGTCCTCGATCATCCGCTGGAGCGCCTCCACGTAACCATACGAACCGCCGCCGGACCGCTTTTCGATAAGGTTCATCCCCATCCCAGCGGTCACCCTTTGAAGTCGCTCACCTGGCTGGTGCATTTCCTGAACAGCCGCGGGCAAGACCTTAAAGCCGGCCAGATCGTGACTACCGGCTCTTATGCCGGTATCGTGGAAGCCCCACTGGGCGTCCCCATTCACGTACAGTTGAACGGTTTCGGCTCGTTCAACGTCGAACTCATTACCGACCGGTCGTAAGTTTTACGGCAGGTAAATCTATCCGCGGGCATCGGAAGCTCCGTAGTATCAAACGTTTCGAACCTCATGCGTTTTTGGCATGCCGCGTGCACCTTCGACGCTCGCAGGCCACTCGAAAAAGTGGGCCTCACAAGGAGCTCACAAATGGAAAACGATTTTAACGAGACGCGGACGGTGGTAGAGGATTCCCACAATAGTCATAAGACGGCACTCGTAGTCTTGGCGGTTGGACTGGCGGTCGCGCTTGCCGGAGATGGCTATTTATTGGTGCGCGCCAACCATCTCAATGATGACCTCGCTCAGACGCAGAGCGGCACACAGACACAGATTTCAAAGTTGAACGAAGCTACCACCACTCTGCTCGAACAGGAAAAACAGCGCCTGCAGGACCTGGAACAGCAGATGAAGCAGGAAGTGAAGGGCGTTAGTGACTCGGCCAACGTCGCTATCCGCCGCGCGCGGGCAGAAGCCCACCAGCAGGGCGAGGACTTGAGCGGCAAGCTCAGCGAACAACAGCAGCAGGTGGCCACCCAGCTTTCGCAGCTTCAGGACACCACCAACTCCAAGTTCACCGCGGTCACTACCGACGTTGACGGAGTAAAGGCCAACGTGGAGACTGTGAAAACCAATGTAGCCGCCGCGCAGAACGACATTCAGAAAACCAGCGCCGATCTCAAGCGCGCCATGGGCGACATGGGGGTAATGAGCGGACTGATCGCCACCAACTCCAAGGACCTGGAGACCTTGCGTACGATGGGCGAACGCAACTACTTCGAGTTCGACATCAATAAGAAAGATGCGGCCAAGAAGGTCGGCGACATCATGCTGACGTTGAAGAAGGCCGACCCCAAGCGCAGCCGCTTCACGCTCGACGTTCTGGCCGATGACCGGCACGTGGAGAAGAAAGACAAGACCATCAATGAACCGGTGCAGTTGTACGTTTCAGGCAACATGCAGCCGTATGAGATCGTGGTCAACCAGGTGACGAAGGATCACGTAACCGGCTACCTGGCGACCCCGAAAATGAAGTTGGCTCGCCGCTAACTTCCGCCATCTCTCCTCCAACTACGCGCGCACTCATCTAACGAGTGCGCGCGTTTCTTATTTGCAGGAAAGTCCCGCGAGGCCAAGCTCTAAAACTTCAGGATTGGCCACAGGCTCGCGAAGTCGTCCGTCCAGGTAATCACCGGGTCCTTCGACGTGCTCCACCCGAGGATCGTGTCGCGAATCTTCGACTGCGCGAACGTCTCCCGCTTCTCGGTCACCAGCACCCAGCGCGAATTGCTCTCGCCCCTGTCCTCGTCCAGCAGATCCTTTGCCACCAGCACCATCCGCGCCTGCCATCCCAGATAGCGCGCGAGCCCGCGCGTCACCGGCTCCAGATCCAGCGCGCGATTGGAAATGTGCAGTGCGAGAATGCCTCCCGGCGCCAGCCGTTGCCGGTAGATCTCCGCGCACTCGGCCGTCAGCAGGTGCATCGGAATGGCATCGCCCGAAAACGCGTCGACGGCTATCAGATCGTAATCGTGCGAGTGCCCTTCGGCCAATTCCCTCTCCAGTTGAATCCGAGCGTCGCCCAGCACCACGTCCGGGTAGGCCTTGGAGTCCTGCAGGAACGTGAACCACTTGCGCGCGATCGGCTCCACGTTAGGATTGATTTCATAGAAGCGGTAGGTATCGCCTTCGCGTCCCCACGCCGCCAGGGTTCCTGCGCCGAGTCCGACGACAGCCACCCGCCGCGGATGCGGCAAAGCGTCGATCGCCAGCGCGACGCCGCTGTGGGGTCCGTAATACGTGGTGGCCCAGCGGCGCTTGTCCGGGTCCACGTACTGAAGCCCATGCTGCACCCGGCCATGGCTCAGCTCGCGCAGGCGACCATACTTGTCGCTACGCTCCACCACCCGCAGGACGCCATAAAAATTACGGCGCGCCTCGATGCCGGGTTGCTTGTTGGTCGCCGCCGCGTAGACCGAAATGAATCCGCCGAACATCAACGCCATCAGCGGAACCCGCACTGCAAAGTTGCGCCCGGTCCACTGCGCCAGTGCGCCGCTGCGCATCCAGCCCAGAAAGCCCAGGATGCACGCCCCGGCCAGTCCGATCGGGTATTCGCTGAATTCGCTGAAGTATCGCGGGGCAAAAATCGCGGCGAACACTCCCCCCAGTGCGCCGCCCGCGGCGATGGTCAGATAGAACGCCGTCAAGTGCCGCGGCGACGGCCGTGCGCGCGCGAGTTCTCCGTGGCACACCATGCAAGTCACGAACAGTGCGCCCGCGTAAACCGCGAATTGCTTCCACGGGGAGATCGCCACGCTAAGAGTGATCACCACGCACGTGATGGGCGCGATTATCCCGGCCAACACCGCGAAAATGCCGCGCCGGTACCAGCGGTCGCTCTCAAAAGTCAGAATGAACGTTAGCAGGTAAATCGAAAGCGGCGCCACCCACAGAAACGGGAAAACCGCGATCTCCTGTGTGATCTGGCTGGTCGTCCCAAGCAGCAGTACCGAGCCGCAAGCGGCGAGGGCCAGCCACATCGCGATGTCCACCGCCGAAGGCCCGTGGTCTGCCGGCGCGTCCGCGGCTTCCGGCTGCGCGGCGGGCACGCTCCGCATCTGCCACGCAATCCAGCCGCATAGGCCAATGAAGATCACATACACTCCCGACCACACTCCGCTCTGCGTACTGAGTCTGAAATACGGCTCCAGAATTAACGGATAGCTGAACAACGCTAGAAAAGATCCCAGGTTCGAGAGCGCATACAACCGCCACGGTGATTGCTCGGGATGCGTCACATGGAACCAGCGCTGCAGCAGCGGAGTCGTGGCCGCGAGCAGCAGGTAAGGGCCTCCGATGGTCGCCGCCAACAATAACAAAATGCGCCCGGAAGGATCGCCCGCCGCAGTGGATTTCCAGATCGCGGCGCGCGGCGCAATCGGCAGAAACGCGAGCGACGCCGCTAGCAGCGCCACGTGCACTCCGCTCTGCATCTTCTGGTTGCGGCGCGATCCCAGCCAGTGCGCGTAACCGTACCCGGCCAGCAGCACCGCCTGGAAAAACAACATGCAGTTTGTCCAAACCGCCGGCCCACCGCCGAACCAGGGCAACACGTAGCGGCCCATCATCGGCTGTATCTGAAACAACAGGAATGCGCTCAGAAAGATCGTGACTGGGATTAGGATGGCGGACAATTTACGAATCTAACACATCGCCAATTTGCGCCAATGCCCACTGGGTCTCGGCGTCCGTGATCGCGTAGGGAGGCATGAAATAGACGATGTTGCCAAGGGGCCGCAGCAGCAGGTTGCGTTCCAGAAACGCGGCTCCCAGGCGCGTGCCGATATCCGCCAGATAGCCACTATCGCCCGCGAGTTCCACTACGCCAACACCGCCGATCACGCGCACATCGCCCACGCGGGGCAGCGATCTCAGCGGCTCGAGACCCGCACGCATTTGCTGCTCCAGGCGGGCGACGCGTGCCAGCACATGGTTCTCGCGGAACAGATCCAGGCTGGCGATCGCCACCGCGCACGCCAGCGGATTGGCCGTGTACGAATGTCCGTGGAAGAACGTCTGGCCTCGATCCGTGCTCAGGAACGCCTCGTAAATCGCGTCGGTCGCCGCAGTCACGCCCAACGGCAGGTAGCCCGCCGTCAGCGCCTTCGAGAGGCACAGGATGTCGGGCGTCACCTGCGCGTGCTCGCACGCAAACATGCGGCCCGTGCGGCCAAAGCCGGTAAGGACTTCATCGGCGATCAGCAGCACTCCATAACGGTCGCACAGCCGCCGCACGCCGCCGAGGAACTCGGCCGGCCACACGATCATACCGCCTGCACCTTGCAGCATGGGTTCGATCAGAACCGCGGCGGTGCGCTCGCCATGTTCCTCAAGGCAGCGCTCCAGATCACCCAGACAGTCGATCCCGCACGTTTCGCGTTTCAATCCAAGCGGACAGCGATAGCAATAGGGCGCGTACGCGCGCTCTACCGGAAACAGCAACGGCGTGAACGCGCGCGTGAATACCGAGTCTTCGCTCGCCGACATCGCGCCCACGGTGTCGCCGTGGTAGGCGTGATGGAGCGTGATCAGCCCGCTGTGCTGCGGCTCGCCGCGATTCCGCCAATACTGGACCGCCATCTTGATCGCTGCCTCCACCGCGGTCGAACCGTTGTCCGAATAGAACACACGATTCAGACCCGGCGGCATTACCTCTACCAGCCGTTCAGCCAATTCGACGGCCGGACGGTGAGTGCACCCGGCGAAGATCACGTGCTCGATCTCCTGCGCTTGCGCCGCCAGCGCCGCGTTCAGCTTGGGATGCGAATGGCCGTGAATGTTTACCCACCACGAGGAAATGCCGTCGAGAATTCTGCGCCCGTCTTCGGTGTATAGGTAGACGCCTTCGCCGCGCACAATGGGCAGCAGCGGCGGCTGCGTCAGCATCTGCGTATAGGGATGCCACACACGTGCGCGGTCACGCTCATTGAGATTCACCGCAAAAACTCCGCATCGAGATGGGTCACACTCCAAGCGCCCAGCAATCCCGGATCGAGCGGCGTTAGAAACGGCATCTCCGCCACTACCGGCACGTGCCCGTACTTTTCGATAGCCGCCCGGTTGTCCGCATTCGCTTCACCGATCATGATGACTCCCGCAACGCACAACCGGCGCGTTTGCAGAGCTTCCAGAGTAAGCAGAGTGTGATTGATGGTCCCGAGACCGCTTCGCGCCACTACTAAAGCCGGCAACGCGAGATATGCGATCCAATCCGCCATCGTTTGCGTTTCATTGACGGGGACCAGCACTCCGCCCGCGCCTTCGACGATCCAGGTTGTGCCGTCGCCGCCGTTCCCAACGAGTCCGCGTAATTCCGCCAGGTCTATCCGTTGACCCGCCCAACGCGCCGCCAAGTGCGGCGAAACCGGCTTCGACAAACGCGCGCCTTGGTCGAAAAGTTCGTCCTCCGAGCACCCTCCCAGCCGACGCACCGTTGCCGTGTCGTCATCGATTTCAATGCCGGTCTGGATTGGCTTCCAATACCGCAGCGGCCCGACGCCGCGGTAGCGGTGCATCAGCGCCGCTGCCACAACTGTTTTCCCGACGCCGGTGTCGGTGCCGGTAACGAAGAGGCCCTTCATGCCTCTCTAGCTGCAGCCAGGGCCGTGGCAAACCGGTCAAGCACCTGTTCACTGAGCTCCTGGTTCACGGTGATGCGCAAACGCGCGGTTCCCGCGGGCACTGTCGGCGGACGAATCGCGCGTACGTCGAAGCCTGCCGCCTGCAATTCGCGCGCGACTGCCACGGCGCGTTCGTTTTCGCCAATGATGATGGGAATGATCGGCGAATCCCCGGCAAGCCCCAGCCGCTCCCGCAGGTGGCGTGCGCGCGCCAGCAGGCGTTCGCGGCGTTCCGGTTCATTAGCGATCACCTCTAGACTCGCTTCGAGTGCCGCGGCGATGGCAGGCGGAGGCGCCGTCGAAAAAATAAACGGCCGCGCGCGCTGGATCAAGTATTCGATGGCATCGGCCGGCCCGGCCACGAATGCTCCGCTGACCCCCAAGGCTTTTCCTGCGGTGTTGATCGACAAGAAGGCATCGCCCGCCAAGCCTCTGCCACCCTCTCCATAAACTCCGATCGCGTGCGCTTCGTCGACGATTAACTCGGCACCCGTGACCCGGCACAGCGCGG
>Ga0105241_10003098_pt1 | contig 12395 bp, 6 predicted proteins | sample KBSC64metaG_FD_80422 | JGI IMG/M metagenome (GOLD analysis project Ga0105241, IMG submission 80422) | Corn rhizosphere microbial communities from Kellogg Biological Station, Michigan, USA - KBS C6-4 metaG | ecosystem: Host-associated > Plants > Roots > Rhizosphere > Soil | place: Michigan, USA... | reverse complement strand
TCGTCTGACCTCACTTCCTGGCTGATGCCGGCCATGCGCAAAAACGAGCGAAGAGGGCCAGGGATGACAATGGAATCAGCAGAGGCCTCCGATTGCTTCGCCTCGCTTGACCTCGAGCCAGATCCGTCAATTGACCACGCTTGGACCGGGGAGCAGGCGCAGAGAGAAAGAAAGGCAATGCGGAGAAACAGTTGCCGAGGGAACCTCATTTGGACACCCCTTGAGCCAACCGGCTTGGCCGGACCCTATAACCTCAACGTGCTGTGTGCCAACAAACTGGGACTGGCGTCCGCGTCGTGGGAAGTAACTGACCGGACTCCCTGAAGTTGACCATTGTTGCAGAGGATGAGGAAGGGGTTGATGGCCTCCGTCGGGACAATAGCTAATTGCGCGCGCAAACCTCGAGGGCGATGCGTATCGAGGCGTGTCGGAGCACCATCATCGCAAAACTGTGGCAGTCCGGCAAGTTGTATCGGAGCCGGTTTTTCATAGCGCCAATTCCGATGAGGCTCATCCTTGAAGATTTGAGCGGTCTAACAAGGGCGGGGTTTGGAGTACTTGCCTGGATTGGAGGAGAATCGGGTTTGTGTAAGTTGAGGCGCTCGCTCGATCTTTTCACTGGAGATGAAGAAGTGGCAGAATGACGAGGGAGAAGCTTGATGTCATTGAGCGAGTTGAGGATCAGAGAGACAATTGCTCAGGTAAGGAGCGGTACGGACGGAAAATGAGCGAACACTCTATGCGATTCCGGTTCATGGCCTTTCTTGGTTTACTTGCGCTCCTGGGCTGTGCGTCTTCTGCACAAATCAAGTTGGAGGCCAGCTCCGCGATCCTCGGCGCAGTTCATGACGGCTCTGGGAAGGGCGTTGCTGAGGCATCGGTACGTTTGCAGGCTCGTGGGCAGAGCAGGGTCGAAGAGCGGAAAACGGACCCAACCGGCAATTTCGGATTTTCAGAATTGAAGACGGGAATCTATGTTTTAAGCGCATCCAAAGACGAACAGCATAGCAACGAGGTGACGGTCGGCATTACTACTGCGGGCGCGGTTCAACGAATCGAATTGACGCTTTCGAATTCGGCGCAGTCCAGTTCAAGCGGCACAGGGCAGCAAAAAGAGATGGAGTTCTCCGATGCGCCGAACTTCACGGTTTCGGCCGTAACAGACTGGACGGCTGCAGGAGGGCATGGTTCGGATACGAGCCTCCGAGCAAGCGAGGCGCTCACCCGACAGACGCTTGCGCTGCGGCCGGATTCGAATGACACATCCTGGGTTCAATCACATAGCACCGCCACGGAACAAGCACTGCGTGCAATTCTGGAGAAGTCGCCGGGGGACTTGAAGGCCAATGAGGATCTGGGGCGGTTCTACCTGGAAACAGAGAGGTACTCGGATGCAGTTGCACCACTCCAGAAGGCCTACGAAATCGATGGAAGCCTCGAAAACGAGTACAAGCTCGCCTTCGCACTCACCCGCAGTGGAAGCCTGGCGAGCGCCCGTGAGCACCTTCTGCGGTTATCTTCGCAAGCGAATAAAGCGGAATGGCACGGCTTGGCGGGAGAGATCGCCGAGAAATCTGGCGACCCACTGAATGCGGTTCACGAGTTCGAGAAGGCAGCGAAAGCCGATCCCAGCGAGGAGAACTACTTTGCGTGGGGTTCCGAACTGCTGGAACATCGGGCAATCTGGCAAGCGGTCGACGTTTTCGAGTCAGGTGCGCGGGCATTTCCCAAGTCCTCACGCATGCTGACTGCTCTGGGAGCGGCGCTATTTGCGGGCGCGATGTATGAGGAAGCAGCACGGCGCTTATGTGCCGCTTCCGATCTCAGGCCAGAAGACCCTGCGCCCTACCTGTTTATGGGCAGGGTGGAAGTTGCGGCACCAAACTCCCTGCCTTGCGTGGAATCCAGACTCGAACGCTTCGTGAGAATGCAGCCAGCAAATCCGCTCGCCAACTTCTACTACGGAATGTCGTATTGGAAGGAGCGCGGAAAGAGAGTTGACGGCCAAACTTTTGGGCAGGTGGAAACTTATCTGAACAGGGCGGTAGCAGCCGATCCCAAATGCAGCAGCGCTTATCTTCAGTTGGGAATACTGCGGGCTTCGCGAGCAGATTTCAAAGCGGCTTCCGAGTTTTACCAGAAAGCGATCGCAGCGGATCCACAGTCGACCGAGGCGCATTATCGGCTTGGAACTGCGTATGACCGTTTGGGTGAAAGGGCAAAAGCTGCAGAAGAGTTCAAACTCCACGATCAACTGGAAAGGGAGCAGGCAGCAGTGGTTGATCGACAACGGAAAGAGGTGAAACAATTCCTCGTTCAGGTGGGGGGGAGTGAGCAAGACAGGTCAGCGCAGCCGTAGTGGATATTCACGCAGACACTTTTGGGGCGATAATCCCGTCGCCTTCGCGAATCGTGAGAATTTGATTCACTTTTACTTTTTCGAACCGTTCCATCTTCTGAGTTGTGGGCCATTTGACCTCAATTGCATCCACCACTTTGCTCGCACCGACACCGAAATGAAGCCGGAGGTCATTCTGCGACATCACACTGGCACCGCTCTGGACCTCCGCCATTTGGACATGTTTGCCCGTAATTACACGTGCGCGCGCGCCAATGGCTGTTCGATTGCATTTTGTGCCGATTAGCTTCAGCTTGATCCAGTTCTGCTTGTTTCCACCGATGTTTCGCAGCAGGGATGGCACCTCGTTCATGTTCAGGATCAGCATGTCCATCCCGCCGTCGTTGTCGTAGTCTCCGAACGCAGCGCCACGGCTGGAGTGGCGCGCTGTGATTCCGGGACCCATGATCGCTGAAACGTCTTTGAAGTTGCCATTACCTAGATTCTTGTAAACGAGACGGGGGTTTTTGAAGGCTTCGCCGAAGTTGTATTTATCGATTTCTGGATAAACGTGACCATTGATCTGGACGATGTCGGACCACCCATCATTGTCGTAGTCGATGAATCCGCAGCCCCACCCGACGAAAGTGTTATTGATACCGACGCCTGAGTTGAACGAAAGATCACTGAATGTGCCATCGCCATTGTTGTGGTACAAGTTGCTGGTGTCGTCTGCGAAGTTGGTCTTGAAGATGTCAAACCAGCCGTCGCAATCGTAGTCTGCGACTCCGAGGCCCATACCGGCTTGCTCGTGGCCGTCCGCGTTGTACGCACATCCTGCGATCACGGCGATATCGGTAAACGTGCCGTCGTGGTTGTTTTGGTACAGGATGCTAGGCATGGAATCGACTGCAACATAGATATCGGGCCAGCCGTCATTGTCGAAGTCACAGCAAACCGAAGTGATGGAGTACCGAGGCCCGGGCTTCAAAATGCCAGCCTTCTCCGAAACATCACTGAATGTTCCATCACCATTGTTGTGATAAAGGATGTTCGTGTCGCCAGGTAGTCCACGTGGTCCACACATCGTTGGAACACCCTTCCACTGGCAGAAACTCGCGCTATCGATCGAAGGAGGGGTGTCAGGATCGAGGTGCACGAAATTGCAGACGAATAAATCGAGATGGCCGTCGCGATCGTAGTCCAGAAAGCTGCAGCCCGTGCCCCAACGGCCTTTCGCCTGCTTCAAGCCCGCCTTTTCCGTAACGTCGGTGAAAGTTCCATTTCCGTTGTTGTGGAACAGAATGTTGTGTCCCCAGAAAGTGCAGAAGAGGTCGTCCCAGCCGTCGTTATCGTAATCGCCCACGCAAAGGCCAGTCTGCCAACCACTGCGGCCGATGCCCGACTTCTCCGTGACGTCTGTGAAGGTCCCGTCTCGATTGTTCTTGAAGAGGTGGGTTGTGGGTGCGGACCCGGCGGGCCACTTGGAGTCGAGCCGGCTGCCGTTTGTGAGATAGATGTCGAGCCAGCCATCGTTGTCGTAATCGAAAAACGCGATGCCGCTCCCTTTCGTCTCGATGATCACGCGTTTATGTTCAATACCGCCCCAGACATTTGGAATTGTGAGACCCGCTTGTTCCGCCACATCAATGAATTGCACGGGAGAGGATGGGCTCGAAGCGACGGCGGCCTTAGTCTGCGCCAAGCCTCCGAACCTCCATAGCGGCGTCGTGAGTCTGTCGAGCAGCGAGTTACCGAAAAGGAGGGCCGTGGATCCAAGGAAGCGACGACGAGGAATAATCATGAGATTCCGCAATTATAGAAAGCTGTAGATCAGATGGGAACTCATCTTAGGCGGAGAAGCAAAAACGGCTCACTTCGGCTTCACCTTTGGAAAAGGATGAGGAACTATACCGACGCCTTCTTTTACAGCGATGACGCTGTCAACTGGGACGTCAGTCAGTTTATCTACCTTGCCGCTGGGCCATGTGATCTGGAGCGAGTCAATCTTGCTTCGCTTTCCAAGACCGAAATGGATCCGAGGGTCGCTGGCAGACATGTAGCTGGTGCCTCCTTTCGATTGGTCCACCTGTACCACCCCTCCTGAAGACAGCTTGAGGAGCGAGCCTATGCCGTCGCGATTGGATTTCGTGCCGATGAGAAGCACCTCGAGCCAATGGTTGGAGGTGCCCTCATTTCGGAGGATCACCGGAGAATCTCCACGGCAGTTGACCGCAATCCCAATCTGGCCATCGTTGAAGAAATCGGCTGTGGCAAGCCCCCGTCCTACCATCGGACGATTGAAGTCGGGGCCCAGCGTATCGGAGGTCTTTTCAAACTGGCCATGGCCAAGGTTCCGGAACATGAGGAGCGGCTCCTTGTAGGTCACCAAACTATGGTAGAGCTGCACGTTATCGACCATGGCTCCATTGGCCTGGAGGATGTCGGGCCAGCCATCGTTGTCGTAATCAATGAACTTGGCTGCGACGCCGCTGAGCAGGATTGCTTTATTGCCAATGCCTGAACTGTAGGTGGCATCAGTGAAGGTTCCGTCCCCGTTGTTGTGATAGAGACGATTCAACTCGAAATCCAAGTGGGTGATATAGATATCGAGGTTCCCGTCACCATCAACATCTGCCGCGTCGATGCCCATGCCGGCTTCGTAACGTCCGTCTTCGCTCGCTGCTAGTCCGGAGATGAGCGACACATCGCTGAACGTGCCGTCGTGATTATTCTCGAACAAGAAGTTCGGCCAGGTATCGTTGGCTACGGCAATGTCGGGCCAGGAATCGCTGTTGAGGTCCGCTAAGACCATGCTCATGCCCTTTGACTCGGGTAGGCCGACACCGGATTTGTCGCTTACATCGGTGAAGGTACCATCATGATTGTTCCGATAGAGCTTAGTCTTCTGGCCGCGATAGTTATTCGGGTTGCAGTACGATCGGTATCCCGGCTTGCGCTCTCCACACCAGAGGTTGTTCTTCGGAGACCAATCAATGTAGTTGGTCACAAGAAGATCGAGCCAGCCATCCTTGTCGAAGTCGAACCAACCGGCGCTTGTTGACCAGTTTTCGCCGTCTACCACTCCGGACTTCTCGCTCACATCAGTGAATGTGCCGTCGCCGTTGTTGAGATAGAGAATGGCGCGACCATATCCGGTGATGTACATGTCAGGATACCCGTCGTTGTTGAAGTCTCCCACAGCGACCCCTTGGCCATAGTGCCCTTCTCCTCCGACGTGGGCTTTGTCCGTCACATCGGTGAAAGTCCCATCACCGTTGTTGTGATAGAGAGCAGAACGCAGTGGATGCGCAGGCTTGTAAGCATCCGTTGCGCCGGATTGGACAAAATACAGATCCATCAGGCCGTCTTGATCGTAGTCAATCCAGGCCACACCCGTGCCCATGGTTTCGAGGTAGTACTTCTCCTCAGTTTGTGTGGAGTCCTGAACAAAATCGATGCCTGCAGATTTGCGAATGTCAGAGAAACGGATCGCGGGGTCGGATTGAGCCAGCTTGGATGAGGGCTTGGATCCTTGTCCGAACGCTGCGGCAGTTGAAACCAGGACGGAAACAGAGGTCGCGAGCGCCCAGCCCGCAGCGAACCGGACACTAAGAGTCATAGGGTTCGATCCGCTAGAGAAAGGGCGAATTGGAGCAGTTGCTGCTTGTTTTCAGGGCTAAGGCTCGCCCCTGTCGCTATTGCGGAATCGGGAACCCGGTTGAGTACTTGTTCAATGCGGCTGATTTCGAGACTCGGGCTCACGCTGCTCTCTTTGAAGCGATTCAAAACCTCTCTTGCCTTGTCGACCTTACCGGTCTGGAAATAGAAGACGCCCAGAGTTGAATAGGCGCCGGGCCATTCCGGCATGAGATCCACGGCACGCTCAAATCGAGAACCGGCTTGCTCCAGGTTGCCGGCCATGGCAGACGTAAGGCCGAGTCCCCAATAGAGCTTGCCTGACCCGGGGACGCGGGACTGGCCTTTCGTCAGGGTCTGCTGTGCTGCTGCAAGATCGTTTGCGCGGAGATCAATGAGGGCGAGAGAAAGATAATTCTGATCGTTGTCAGGATTGCGAGCGATCGCACTTTGAAAAATATCCGAAGCATGGGCGGTATCGCCCAGATGGGAGTAAATGTCTCCCATCAGGGTCAAATACGAATCGTCCTTCCGTCCCGCTTCCGACATTTGATTCGCAACATCGAGCGCCTCAGAAAATTGACGCTTCTGGAAATACGCATTGGCGAGATTAAATTTCAATTCATCAGAATTGGGGTTTGCCTGGATTGCTGAGCGGAAGTGCTCGATCGCTTGATCATAAAGGTGGTAACGGGCGAGGAGGACTCCAGTTCCGTTCAGCGTGCGAAAATCGCTTGCGCTGAGTTTGTCCAAGTCCTCAATCGTCTTGCGTGCATCTTCCGTCTTTCCAGCCTTTAGATATGCCTCGGTAAGCATGTAGAGGTTTTCAGGCTGGTTTGGATGTTTTTGAATCTCTTTTTCCAGTTCAGCGATGTCGAGTTGTTGCCGAGCCCCTACGCTGAGCTGAGAACGATTGTCGAGATAGTCGAACAGGTGTTCGAACGGATAAGGGCCAGCCTGTGCATTCTTCGAAAGCGTCTTGAATACGTTCAAATCGCGACTTGCCGCTTCCGTCTCGTGCAGGCTCCGCTCCACCATTGCGAGCTTGTAGTAGCCATTCGCCGGATCATGCGCGACCTTTACATACCGACGCAACAACTCTTCTGCTTCGGGCAATCGCCTTGCAGCACTGCGTAGATTTGCAAGCTCAAGCAAGGCATCCGAGTACTCCGGGTTGTATTTAAGAGTGTCCTGAAGATAACGCTCAGCTGCGGCGGCATTGCCCTGTCTTTCGGCAATAAAGCCCAAATTGAACAGGCAAGTGGAATTGTGCGGATCTAGCGCGATGCCCTGCTGGAAATATGCTTTTGCTTCATCGAAGCGCCCAAGATTTCGATAAGAAAGTCCTAAGAATGCGTAGGATCGAGCGGATTTATCGATCTTGGCGAGCGAGCTGAACTCCTCTATCGCCTTCTCGGTTTTGCCGGCCATGAAGTAGCTTTCGCCAAGGGCGGCGAGCAGATCAGGGCGCTTGGGAGCGATTTTGAGCCCAGACTCAAGAAGCGGAATCGCATCTTCGTAATAGTTTTGCGACATCGTGATCTGAGCCATCAAAAAAATGATGTCAGGATTCTCAGGTGCACTCCGATGCGCGCGCACCAAAACATCCAGCGCGTCGAGGGGTCGTGACTGGCCGGAATAGCTCTGCGCAAGGAGATACAACGCCTGGGCATTCTCCGGCTGCAGTTTGAGGGCACGCTCGACGGTCAGTTCGGCTTTCGCGTTCTCACCCGTTCGTAGAAGAACCTGAGCGAGATTGTAGAGGATTTCGAAATTGTCAGGCTCGAGGGAAGACGCCTGCTCGAGAACTCGCTGAGCTGATTTGAACTGATGCTCAGACGCAAGCAGCACACCTAAAGAGAACTGAATCTGCACGACTTCCTTGTTTGCTTCGGCAAGAGTGTCGGCGGTGCGCAACGCATCGCTTGTGCGATGAACCTGAAGGTATGCCCGGACCAGATTCAGCTGGCTCTGAGGAGTGTGTACGCGTTGAAAATGAGGGATAGCGCTCGACGCGGAGCCCTTCATCATTAGCAAAACGCCTAAATTGTAGTTAGCGTCGGGATTTGCGACATCTGTGGCCAGAGCCGCACGAAACTGCTGCTCTGCAAGATTCCACTGACGCTGGGCAGCATATGCATTACCGAGGTTGTTGAGTGTCCTCGGCAGGCCCGGCTTGAGTCGAAGAGCATGTTCGAACGAATCGACAGCTGCCTTGTACTGTTGCTGATTTGACTCGATGATGCCGAGAAGATTGTAACCATCGGCTGTGGGATGAAGTTTCAACTGTTCAAGCGCTTCGGTGCGAGCCTCTGAAAGTCTGTGTTGCTCGAGCAGACTCTCTGCCTCGTGAAATGGCGACATGGCGCTCTTCTGCTGCGCGAACAGCACCGCAGAAAGAAAAAGGATGGCACTGGCACAGTGAGCAGATGCCCGAACTGGCGCGAGCATTACCTTTTTTGAGATGTGGAAACCCATCCTCTCGACACCTATGATTTCATCTGCTACGGCGCTGATTGTAGCACCGTCATTGCGTCCTTTGCGTTCGCGTTATTGGGTTGAAGTTGCAGGAGTTGCTGGAGCACATCGCGTGCTTTTTGCCTGTCATTCTGGACCGCATAAACGCGGGCGAGGTTCAGGTAGGACTGATCAAACTCAGGTGCGACGGTGATTGCCGCCCGGAATTCCTCTTCGGCTTGTGCAAGCCTTCCTCCTCTGACGAAAATAACTCCGAGGTTGTTAAGCGCCTCAGGATAATCGGACCGCAATGCGATCGCCTGCTGAAGGTATCGTGCAGCTTCGTCGAATTTTTGCTGCTGCGCGAATAGCATGCCGAGGCTGTAGTGGATTTCTGAATCATCCGGACGAAGGGAAAGGGCGCGGGAAAGAGACGCTTCTGCTTTGTCGAACGCTCTTTCACGTCGATATACGTTGCCAAGATTCAGGTGGGCGGTGAAGTAATTCGGACGAATTCTGATTGCTTGCTCGAAATTGCGAATCGCTTCAGTTGCATCCCCACGCTGCGCCGCAAGCATTCCGAGGTTATTCCAGGCCTCGGCGAACTCTGGACGAAGCTCAACCGTTTTCTGCAGAAACAACTTAGCGTCATCAGTGCGGTTGCGACGCAGATTCAACGTGCCAAGGTTGTAGTAGGCATTTGCGTTATCCGGTTTAGCTGCAATGACCTGCTGGAAGGATTCCGATGCCTGATCAAGGAAGCCATGCTGGTAAAGAGCAACTCCGTACGTGAAATCATTTCGTTCAAAGGTGTCCTGCACGAGCAGGCCCGGAAATGGCAAAGCGCACCGCATGCGCATCTTCTGATCGCGGGGGACCGCGAGGCTGTCCGCAACTATTTTCGAGGCCTCCACGAAACCCTGGTAGAGCTTCACGATCATGCCATCATCATCGAGGAGCAGTGAGAGGGGAATAGGCAGGTCGCGTTGGCGATCAAACATATGGCGGTAGAGGATGTTGTAAATGCCTGCGACCCCTTCCGTCCCGAGTAGCATTGTCGCGCAGGTTTGGAAACGGCTGCCAGTGCTTCGAGCCTCGGAGATCCGGCTGGGCTCATCGAGGTTGATAGCGGCGACCTTCAGCTTGCCACTTAACAGTGAAGCTTTAGCCCGAAGTTCCTCCAGTTGTTCAGTGCTTTGCTTGGCGGCCGTTGACCAGAATGTGAGCAGCACGCGGCTGCCGCGCCAGGAATCCAGCGAGTGCTCGGCTCCATCGAGGCCAGGGAGCTTGAATCCGGGTGCTTTTAGTGGCTGAATCAGCCAGGTCTCTGACCTGAGCGGGATCCTCTCCGGGATAGAAGTTGAACCAGACTGCCTGAGGTCAATACTTCTTGAGAACGGATCCGCTCTGAACGTCGATTCACCTTCGTCTATGTGAATTCGATGACCGATGGGCAGCTCAGGAAATGTTTGTTTAAGTCCCGAAGGCCAGCAGACCGTTGCGTGAACTGCACCCTGATGAGGACCGACTCCGAAGAAGAGTTCCTTTGAATGCTGCGAGAGGAAGCCGGAGCCAGCTTGCAGGTATTTGGTTTGTCTTAGGTCGCCTGCTGCGACGGAGATCGAAGCGCCGATTGCGTCCCGGTTGCTGCGCGTACCGCGCAGACGAAAAGAGATTGCTCCACCAATCTGACCCAATACGTTGTGAAGGACTCTCACTTGAGGAGCATTCCGGTCTTTCAGGATTACTTCGAGCCTGCCATCGTGATCGAGATCCGCAAGTGCAAACGCGCGGGAGTCTTCCCGAAAGTCGAGAGCCAACGCACCTGATGCCTCGCTGAAAGTCCCATTCCGGTTATTGGCGAATGCGACGTTGCGGGCACTTCCGTGCCACGTGTAGTCAGCGCGAATCAGCTCGTTTATCGCGTTCCAGCCGCGCTCATATGCCACGAGAGACGTTGCATCTTCCGGCGATTTGGCGACGACCTGTCGCCAAAAGAAACCCGCGAGCTCATCGTCCCGAGGTCCAGTAAGATACCCATTTGTCACGTAAAGATCGCTATAGCCATCGTGGTCCCAATCCCAGAAATCAGAGGACCACGACCAGCGACCCATCTCCACGGCGGCCGAGTGTCCGACGTCCTTGAAACTACCCTTCCCCTGGTTGCGATAGAGGACGTTGCCGCGAGCATGCCGTCGATAGAGTTCCCGGACAGTGTCGGGCGCATCACGGTGGAATTGGGATTGTTCCGCAATCCGCTGACCGGCGGCTTCCCACATGCTCGGAACGTAAATGTCCTGGTGTCCATCGTTGTCGAAGTCCGCCCAGCAGCAGCCCATACCCGCGCCGACGCTTTCAATGTGGGCTTCCTGCGACACATCTTTGAAGGTGCCATCGCCGTTGTTTCGATAAAGCTGCGAACTGCCGAAATCGTTGGCGACGAACAGGTCGAGCAAGCCATTGCCATTCGAATCGCCCCACGCGCATGCAAAGCTGTAGCGGTCGTTGTTGGCGTTTAGACCCGACCCCTGGGTGGCCTCGACGAAGGTGCCATCGCCTTGATTGCGGAAGAGGCAGTTGGGAGGGCCGTTGCGCGCGTCGTAATAGGGGACGGGGTAGTTGTACTGTTCCAGCCCGAGGTAATACATGTACAGGCAGAAGTAGACGTCGAGACGGCCATCGTTATCGTAGTCAGCAATGGCCGCGTGCGTGAAAGAGCCTTGCGCGCCTTGGGCGAACTTGAATGCATCGCGCTTGATGGAGAAGGTGCCGTCGCCATTGTTGAGGAAGAGGACTGGACCTGTTCCGCAAACGACGAGGAGGTCCTGGCGTCCGCGATTTAAGAAATCGGCGAAGAGTGCACAGGCCGTGCGATCGAGGACACCTACACCGGCTCGCTCGGTTACATCTTCGAACGTGCCGTCGCCACGATTGCGGTATAGACGATTTGGCAATCCTGCGGGCTGGCAGATGTAGAGATCGTCATAGCCATCTCCGTCATAATCGCCTGCTGCGATGCCGTTGTTGCCGTAAATATCGATGCCGATCGCGCCGTCCAGGATCGAGCGCCAGTAATCAGCGCCGTGCAGGAGCTGTGATTTGTAGGAGTCAATGGCGCCGAAAGCTCTGGAAGTGACGTCAATGAAAGCGGGGCCTTGCGTGCTGCAGACCGTTTCGTCATTGAAGTGCCACGTTTGAACTTTCCATTTCTGTGAATCATCGCGAGACCACTGCATCTGCCAGGTGCCGACGCGCTCATGGCGTCCGTGATTCGAGGCAGTAGAAACCATGTCGTAGCGGACATCGATATGCACCGTGAGCGGGCTCGCGCTGAGTTGCTCGATATGGAAGATTTCGAACTCTGCCGTTTCGATGGACAGAGCCGGGTCGAGCCATTTGCCGAGACTCTGAACGAGCTGTTCTCGAGAGCGGCTAGAATTCGGTCCGAAGGTTCGCTTGAGGGAGACAACACCGAAGCCCGATCGGAGAGTGGACTCGCTAGCAGACTCGAGGAGAGGAGCATCGATGCGGTCAGAGAGCAGTGGCCCAATCGCTTCGGCTGGATCAACACCCTTCTGGAGCGCCCTGCTCCACTGATCCAGAAGAGATTCGATTTCGACGGCAAATTTCTCGAGCGGGTAATCGTCTGAGCCGGGAGGAACGAGTTTCAGGATGTCAGCCAGTGGGGGCTGAACGGGGTAGTGCGGCGAAAGCCGGGCCTCAGCCAGAGAAAAGTTGTCGAGGGAGGAGCCGGCGACGGCCTCTGTGGAGCAGAAAGGGAAAATCGGCGCGGAGCGGAGCAAAAACGGAGCAAAACCGAGCGACTTGATGATCGCACGTCTGGAAACTTGTGGATTAGGCGATTTGAGGGAGAACTTCATGAGGCCTGGGGAGGGGTGCGATGAACAGAATCATAGCAACCAGACACCGTCAGGAGAGGTAACGGTGAAGAACCGGGCAC
>Ga0105241_10003097_pt1 | contig 12396 bp, 10 predicted proteins | sample KBSC64metaG_FD_80422 | JGI IMG/M metagenome (GOLD analysis project Ga0105241, IMG submission 80422) | Corn rhizosphere microbial communities from Kellogg Biological Station, Michigan, USA - KBS C6-4 metaG | ecosystem: Host-associated > Plants > Roots > Rhizosphere > Soil | place: Michigan, USA... | reverse complement strand
ACCGGCGACCTCATCACCGCCGCCCGCACCGAGCGCCGCGCCCTGGCCGCCTTCAACGTCATCACCGTCGAACACGCTGAGGCCATCGTTTCGGCCGCCGAAACTGCGCAGTCCCCGGTGATCCTGCAGATCTCCGAGAACGCCGTGAAGTTCCACCACGGTCGCCTCGCTCCCATCGCCCGCGCGTCCGCCGCCGTCGCCGAGGCCGCCGGCGTCGAGGTCGCGCTGCACCTGGACCACGTCGAGGACCCCGCGCTGCTGCGCCAAGCCGCCGACCACGGCTTCGGCTCCGCCATGTTCGACGGCTCGCACCTGCCCTACGCCGAGAACGTCCAGGCCACCCGCGACGCCGCCGACTGGGCCCACGCCCACGGCCTGTGGCTGGAAGCCGAACTCGGCAAGGTCGGCGGCAAGGACGGGGAACCGCCGCTGTCCGCACACGCTCCCGGCGCACGCACCGACCCCGACGAGGCGCGCGAGTTCCTCGCCGCCACCGGCGTGGACGCCCTCGCCGTCGCGGTCGGCAGCTCGCACGCCATGACCGACCGCAGCGCCGTCCTCGACCACGACCTCATAGCGCGGCTGCGCGACGCCGTCGGCGTTCCCCTTGTGCTGCACGGCTCTTCCGGCGTTCCGGACGACGAGCTGGCGCGCGCCGTCGCCGGCGGTCTGGTCAAGGTGAACATCGGCACCGCGCTGAACATCGCGTTCACCGGCGCCGTGCGGGAATGGCTGGAGCAGGCGCCGGCCAACGCCGTGGATCCGCGCAAGTATCTGACCCTCGCGCGCGAGGAGATGGCGAAGACGGCCGCGCATTTCATCAGCCTCTTGGCCCCGAACGCGTTGCCCTCGAACGACGTGGCCCCGAACGGCGTGTCCCCGAACGCCGATTAGCAGCAAGGCTGGCGCGCCGGGGGTCGGCTGGGCCAGCATAAGCGCCACACCCGTACGCGGCGATCACGAAGAACGGCGGATGATGGCGAACCCTGATATGCCCGGCACGCAGGAGGAGGCGACCGCGGTGGCCTTCCCGACCGAGGCGGATGCGGCGGCCGAAGCCACTGATGCTGGCGACGCCATGAAGGCGGCTGGAGCCCCCGAGGCTGGTTCCGCGACGCCGGAAGTACCGCGTCCCCGTCGCGAGAAGCCTGCCGGGGACGACGCCCCGCGCCGCCCGGCCCCCGCCCGGTCCTACGAACCCGAGCCGGAACGCATGCCGCTGCTGGCGCGCGTCCTGCTCGCCGACTTCGCGGTCGCGGTCGTCGGGCTGATCCTGCTGTTCATCATCGAGGTGCAGCGGTACGGCGTCGCCAGCATGCCGCTTCGACGTCGGGCCTGGGGCGAGGATCTGGCCGTCCTGTTCACCGTGTCGGTGTTGTTCGGTGTGGTCACGCTGCTGCTGGTTCGTGCCCGCCATGTGCGCGTCGCGATAGTGCAGGCGGTGGTCACGGCCCTGGTCTTGACCGCCGCCATCACCTCGGCCGCCACCGGCGACCCCAAGCCGACGCCCGCCGACACCACGACGACCACCGGAACGTCGGGGAATCCGGGCTGAGGCAAGCGGATCCGGGCGGCTGAGCAGCTACTCAGCCGCCTTCTTCGTGTCCGGCACCGGCACGATCCGCCGCAGCAGATCCCGTAGCGTCTCCCGCTCGTCCCCGCTCAGCCCGGCCAGTGGTTCCGCGGCGAACGTCAGACCGCCCCACACCGCGTCGAACGACGCCCGGCCGAGGTCGGTGGCTGTGATTCTCTTCACGCGCCGGTCCTCCGGATCCGGCTCGCGCGTCACGAGCCCGCGCGCCTCCATCCGGTCCACCAGACCGGTGATGTTCGACGGCTCGCACTTCAGGTGCTCGGCCAGAAAGCGCATCGGCTTCGGGCCCGCCATGAGGTTGGCCAGCACGAATGCCTGCATCCGCGTCAGATCGTGGCGCGCCGCCGCTTCGTCGTAGTTGTCGTAGAAGCTCTGCGACGCCGCCCAGAACAGCTCCAAAACCTCCGCGGTCACGGGGTCGCGGCGGTTGTCCAGGGCGGCGGGAAGGTCGGCGCGGCTCACGGAGCCACGGTATGCGGGCGCCGTCCCGCGCTCAACATCCGGGCCGGCTGTGGTTAAATACTTCATGACGTTAACTGTAAACCCAATGAACCTGCGTCGCGAAGCGTCTCCCTGACGGGCGGCGGCGGGCGACCGGAGGGCACACACAATGGAGCGCACCATGTCCGACCAGGCGCGGCGATCGCGGGGAGTCCTGCCCGCGCTCGTGCTGTCCGTTCTGGCTTTCTCCCTCGTCCAGACCTCCGTGGTCCCGATCCTGCCGACGCTCCAGAAGGACCTGAACGTCGCCGGCAGCGGCATCACCTGGCTGATGACGGCCAACCTGCTCTCCGCCGCGGTGCTCACTCCGCTGCTGGCGCGCATCGGCGACCTGCGCGGCCGCAAGCCCGTGCTGGTGGTGGCGATCGCCGGCGTGCTCGCCGGCGGCGTGCTCGGCGGGATCGGCGGCTCGTTCGGGCTGCTGCTGATAGCCCGCGTCGTGGCCGGCACCGGCGGCGCGATCCTGCCGCTGGCGGTGGCCATCGTGCGGGACGAACTGCCCCGGGAGAAGGTCACCGGCGGCGTGGCGATGGTCTCCGCCGCGCTCGGCGTCGGCTCGGGCCTGGGCCTGGTCGCCACCGGCGTGGTGATGGAGCACTTCAGCTACGAGTCGGTGTTCTGGATGGGCGCCGTCCTGGCCGCCGTCGCCTTCGCCCTGGTGCTGGCCGTGGTCCCGCACGACCCGATCAAGGCCGAGGGCAAGGCCGACCCGATCGGCGCGCTGCTGCTGGCGGGCTGGCTGTCGGCGCTGCTGATCGCGGTCAGCCAGGGCAACGACTGGGGCTGGGGCTCCACCCGCACGCTCGGACTGTTCGTCACCGCCGCGGTCGCCCTGGTCCTGTGGGTCGTCGTCGAGCGGCGGGTCGCCTCCCCGCTGGTGGACATCTCGATGCTGGCCAAGCCCGCCGTCGCGGTCACCAACACCGCCGGAGTCCTGGTCGGCTTCGCGATGTACGGCTCGTTCCTGCTCATGAGCGACTTCACGCAGACCCCGAAGGCGGTCGGCTACGGCTTCGGCGCCTCAGTCCTGGCTTCGGGCTGGATGCTGTTCCCCTCGGCGGTCGGCTCCTTCGCCGCCGCCCCGGTCGGCGCGGCCCTGATCAAGCGCGGCGGCCCCCGCCTGCCGCTGGTGCTCGGCGGCGCGTTCGCGGCCGCGGGCCTGGGCCTGCTGGTCTTCGCGCACAGCTCCAGCTGGCACGTCGTGGTCGCCGCCGGAGTCATGGGCGTCGGCGTGGGCATGGCGTACGCGGCGATGCCGGCGTACATCAACGCCTCGGTCCCGGTGCAGCAGTCGGGCATCGCCAACGGGATGAACGCGGTGCTGCGCACGGTCGGCGGCGCCGTCGGCACGGCCGTCATCGGCGCGGTGCTGACCGGCAACATGAAGCAGGTCGCGCCGGGCGTGAAGCTGCCGACGATCGACGCCTACACCCACGCCTTCCTGATCGCCTCCGCGTTGGCACTGGTCGCCGCGGTGGTGCCGTTCCTGGTGAAGGCACCGCGGATGGCCGCGATGACGACGCCGGACACGATCGACGCCGAGGCGGACGCGAAGGGTGGCGTGGGCGCCAGGGGCTTGGACGGCGCTGAGGCGAAGGCTATGGCAGGCGTGAACGTCTGAGCTGCGGTAGATGCTTCAGAGCTATGTCTGAGCTACGGCAGAGCTAGGTCTGAGCTGAGGCAGAGCCAGGTCTGAGCGCTGAAGGGCCGAGTCCGGATTCTTCCGGGCTCGGCCCTTCGCCTCGTGCTGGTGTGGAAGATCTCCGCGGCACTTCAGTCCCACCAGAAGTACCAGCGGTGGCTGTGAACCTGCTCCTCGGCCAGCGCGGCCAGCGTCTCGACGCCTTGGTCGACGATGTCGACGCAGTAGTTGTACTGCGCGCGTCCCACCGCAGCAGCCGCGGTATGTCCCAGCCACCTGCCGGAGTACGGACTAGGCCGATGTTCGTGGTCTCGGCCTCCTCCTCGGCGCTGCGGGTCTGGTCCTGGCGGCTGCCCTCTTCGAGGTGATCCCAGACCGTCGGCTGGTGGTAGTCCTTGTCCTGGTCGGCGTCGGCGAGGAACGGCCAGAGCCCGGTCTCGGAGTAAGCATCGCGGAGACGTTGCCACACCTCCGGCGCGGTGCCCTTGTCCACGTTCAGCAACAGCACGTCGTTCCCATCGACGTCGCCGGCCTTGACTGTCGCCGAGTCCAGCAGCGCTTGCAGATCCTGGTCCGTGGACGAGGACAGTACGAGCCCAGTCCGACAGATCCGTTACCAGGGCACCACGCCGTCGGCGTCGAACAGACCTCCGCTCGGTCCGTCGTCGGGGAGCGTCGCCAAACGGATCGAGGCCGCAGCGCCTTGCGCCGGGGTGAGCATGCCCCGGAAGCCGTTCAGGTCCGTGGCCACGTAGCCGGGGCAGGCGAGGTTGATGAGGATGCCGCTGCCCTCCAGCTCCTTGGCGTACTGGATCGTGACAGCGTTCAGATACGTCTTCGTCGGGGTGTAGCCGCCGCTGATGCCGCCGCGGTCCATGCCCGGCGTGGTCTGGAACGCCAGCGAAGCGACGTGGCTGGACTGGTTGACGATGCGCGGGTGCGCGGAGCGGCGCAGCAGCGGCAGCATCGCGTTGGTGACCCGGATGACGCCGATGACGTTGGTGTCGACCAGCCGCAGTACCACCTCCGGGTCGAGCGCCGTGGGGTTGTCCGGCCAGCCCTCCGCGATCCCCGCGTTGTTGACGAGCACGTCCAGACGTCCCGCACGCTCGTCGATCAGCTGCGCGGCGGCGGCCACGCTCGCGTCGTCTGTCACATCCAGCGGCACGCCGAACGCGTCGATCCCTGACGCACGGAGCTTGGCCACGGCCTCGTCGCGACGCTGCTCGTCCCTGGCGCCGACGCCGACGCTCCATCCCAATGCGCCGAGCCCGGCGGCGATCTCGTATCCGATGCCCTTGTTCGCGCCGGTGACCAGCGCGATCGTGTTCTCGCTCATGCGAACGAGTCTTCTCGCGCGGGGCTGCCGGACCAACACCATCTGGGCACCGCAGCCATGTCCGCGCGGCATCGATCCCCGTCCTCGCACTGCGACGAGCTCCGTACCGGGACAGCATCGACGCGTCGGCCACCGGGTTACCGTGGACGCATGGAGATCCGCGAGCTGCAGTACTTCGTCGCCGTCGCCGAAGAACTGCACTTCGGGAAGGCCGCGGAGCGTCTGGACATCGCGCAGCCGGCGTTGTCCCGCACCATTGCGCAGCTGGAGCGGCGTCTTGGCGTCACGCTGCTGGAGCGGACCAGCCGCAAGGTGGCGCTTACCGAGGCCGGGGCCGTGCTGCTCGGTGAGGCACGCTCGATTCTCAGCGCGGTGGCCACGGCCGAGCGTCGTACGCAGGAAGCGGCGCAGAGCCGGCCGAAGGTCATCCTCGCGGTCAAGACCGGGACTGCCGGAGAACTGCTGGCGAAATTGCTCGACGCGTATCGCGCGGAGCCGGGCGCGGCCGACGTCGAACTGCTGCTCTGCGAGGCTCACCAACACCAGCGGCTGCTGCTGAGCGGCCAAGCCGACGTCGCTTTGCTGCACCTGCCCTTCGACCCGGCTGAAGGACTCGACACCGAGAGCTTGTTCAGTGAGAAGCAGGTGGCGGTGCTGCCTTCTGCCCATCCGCTGGCCGAGCGTGCCCAGATCCGGACCGCCGAGCTCGCCGCGCTGTCGGACCTGCCGATGGCCCGCTGGTGCAAGCCGGACGGCAGCTATCCCGACGGGCCCGGTCCCGAGGTGCGCAACCTGACGCAGATCTACCAGCTGATCGCCCTCGGCCGCGCTTCGGTGGTAGTACCGGAGTCGGCGGCTGTTGATCTGCGGCGGGATCTGGTCACCGTGCCTGTCCTGGACGCTCCGCTGGTGACCACGGTGATTGCCTGGCCCGCGCAGAGCCGGCAGCGTGCGGTCGCCGATCTGGTGCGGGTCGCGACTCGGCTTTGACGACCGGCGGCTTCAGGCTCCGGGCTCCGGGCTCCGGGCTCCGGGCTCCGGGCTTCCGGGCTCCGGGCTCCGGGCTTCGGGCGTCGGTGACCTGGCTCAGATGCCCGCAGGTTCCGTCTCGGATGACGCTGGCAGTCTTACCCGCCAGTCCTTACTCTGCGCGGCATGACCGGACGCTGGAACACCTCCGTGGCCGAGCTCTTCACCGCCCGCGCTGGTGACCATGCCACGGCGTTGACCTGGACCGGGGGCGACGGCGTCGTGCGGCGCGTGTCCTGGGACGACCACGTGCGACGCAGCGCGGCGCGCGCCGCGTGGCTGGCTGAGCGGCTGCCGGCGGCGGGGGAGGGTCCGCGGCACGTCGGGGTACTGATGGAGAACGTGCCGGAGTTCTCGTTCCTGCTCGGAGCGGCGGCGCTCGGCGGGTTCACGCTGGTCGGGCTGAATCCGACGCGGGGCGCCGCGGAGGTGGTGCGCGATGTGCGGCACACGGACTGCGCGCTGGTCCTGACCGAGTCCCCGTTCGTGGACATGGTGCGCGGCTGCGGTGTTCCGGTGGTGAACATCGATTCGCTGGAACAGTGGGCCGGTTTGCTGCGCAGGGACCATGAACGGGGCGAGAAACGCGAGCCTGGACCAGAGCTCGAACTGGAGCTAGGACCAGAGCTCGAACTGGACCAAGAACCAGAGCCAGAACCGGAACAGGGACCGGAGCTAGAACTGGAGCAAGAACTGGAGATGACCTCCGACCTCCCCTTCATGCTCATCCTCACCTCCGGCACGACCTCCGCCCCGAAGGCCGTCATCTGCTCCCAAGGCAAGATCGCGTCCCAGGGCGCCGGCCTGGCCGAGCAGCGCGGCCTCACCAAGGACGACGTCCTGTACTGCGCGATGCCGTTGTTCCACAGCAACGCCGTGATCGCTTGCTGGGTCCCGGCGGTGGCCGTCGGCGCGACGCTGGCGCTGCGGCGGCGGTTCTCCGCGTCAGGCTTCCTGCCGGATGTTCGCCGCTTCGGTGCGACCTACGCGAACTACGTCGGCAAGCCGCTGGCCTACATCCTCGCGACGCCCGAGAAGCCCGATGACGCTGACAGCACCCTGCGTCAGGTCTTCGGGAACGAGGCCGCGCCGGCCGACGTCGAGCGGTTCGGCAAGCGCTTCGGCTGCCTGGTCACCGACGGCTTCGGCTCCACCGAGGGCGGGATCTCGTTCTACCGCCTGCCGTCCACGCCGCCGGGTGCGCTCGGGGTGCCGGTCGGGGATGTGCGGATCGTCGATCCGGACACCGGCGAGGAGCGCGGGGTCGGTGAGGTCGGGGAGATGGTGAACTTCGCCGGCGCGGGGGCGTTCGAGGGCTACTACAAGCACCGGGAGGCGGACGAGGCCAAGCTTCGGGACGGCCGGTTCTGGTCCGGCGATCTGGCGTACCGGGACGCGGACGGCAACTTCTTCTTCGCCGGCCGGTCCGGGGACTGGATCCGGGTCGGCGGGGAGAACTTCGCCTCCGGGCCGATCTCGCGGGCCGTCGAGGAGTGGGAGCCGGCGGTCGCGGCGGCGGCGTACGGGGTGCCGGATGCCGCGTCGGGGGATCAGGTGATGGTCGCCGTGGAGCTCAAAGACGGAATAGCGGGATTCGATCCGATCGCGTTCGAGGCCTATTTGGGGTCCCGGTCGGAGTTGGCGAAATTGTGGTGGCCCCGATATGTGCGCCTCGTCGGGGCGATGCCGCGGACGGCCACGAACAAGGTCGTCGTCCGCGCTCTGGCGGAAGAGGCCTGGTGTACCCCTGATTCGGTCTACCTCCGCGACGCCTCGGGGTACCGTCCGATGACCGAAATCGACCGCGCCGACCTGGTCCGGGAGTTCGTCCGGCACGGTCGAGCGGCGCCCCGCGGGCGGTAGATCATTGTTACTCTGCTTCCTTTCGGGCCGGGGTTCGCGAAGGAACAGGTGATGTGCGCTCATGAGCGCTGAAGGCAGTACCAAGGCGGTCATCGCGGCGCTGAGCGCCAACATGGGGATCGCCGTCTCCAAGTTCGTGGCCTTCGCCTTCACCGGTTCGGCCTCGATGCTGGCCGAGGGCGTGCACTCGGTCGCCGACTCCGGCAACCAGGTGCTGCTGCTGATCGGCGGCAAGCAGGCGCGCAAGAAGGCCGACGCCGAGCATCCGTTCGGCTACGGCCGCGAGCGGTTCGTGTACGCGTTCATCGTCTCGGTGGTGCTGTTCAGCCTCGGCGGACTGTTCGCCCTGTACGAGGGCTGGCACAAGGTCACGCACCCGGAGAAGGTCGAGAGCTGGTACTGGGCCGTCGGGGTGTTGGTGTTCGCGATGGCCATGGAGGGCTTGTCCTTCCGCACGGCCGTGCGCGAGTCCAACCACCTGCGCGAGGGCAGCAGCTGGCTCGGCTTCATCCGCCGCGCCACCAACCCGGAGCTGCCGGTGGTGCTCCTGGAGGACTCCGGCGCGCTGCTCGGTCTGTGCTTCGCGCTGTTCGGCGTCGGCATGGCCGTGATCACCGACAACGGACGCTGGGACGGCGTCGGCACGCTGGCGATCGGCGTGCTGCTGGTGTGCATCGCGATACTTCTCGCGGTCGAGATGAAGAGCCTGCTGGTCGGCGAGGGCGCGGGGCGGCACGACGTGAGCGCGATCCGCAAGGCGGCCGTGGACGGCCACACCGTCACCGACGTCATCCACCTGCGCACGATGTACCTCGGGCCGGAGGAGCTGCTGGTCGCGATGAAGATCGCGGTGCAGCACGACGACACCGCGGAGGAGGTGGCCAAGGCCATCGACGCGGCGGAGGCCCGGATCCGCAGCGCGGTGCCGGAGGCGCGGCTGATCTACCTGGAGCCCGACGTGCGGCGGCCGGGGCCTCTGCCGGCGCCGACGACCGGGTGAGAGCCCGCCGGTGGTATCTCCGCTGAGGCTGTCCGCGTTGTTCGCGGGATCGGCGAACTTGGCGAGATAGGCGAGATAAGTGAGATCGGCGATCTAGGCGGCGATTACGCGCGCGGGGCGGCGTACCAGCGCCAGCGTCCGGTAACGCGTTCGCGGCCGGGGATGTCGCCGCGGCCGGTGGCCCACAGCAGGGTGGGCCACCGCGCGGTGTCGGTGGGCGCGTCGGGGAACAAGCGATACAGGACCCTGTCGCACAGGTCCTCCGGCGGGGTCCAGGCGACGTGCAGCCCCGCGGCGACGTCGTGCATGTGGACCACGACCTCGACCACGCCCATCGCGGCGAAGCCCTCGGGATCGGCCAGCCCCATCACGTGGTGGGCGCGGGTCTCGGGCGGCGCGGTCGCGACCATCGCGGTCAGGAACGCGCCGCACGCCTCGAACATCTGGATGAGCCCGGCGTTCCCCGCCTCGGGGTCGGCGAACGTGGTGATGGCCGGCGCGCCTTCGTGCTTCCGCTGCCAGGCGAACGGCACGTGCGTGTCCTGCGGCGGTTTGCGCGGGCCGAGCTGCGCGGCGTAGGCGAACAGGTCGTCGGCCATGTGCTCGACGGTCTCCCAGCAGTCCCAGCCAAGGGAGCCGGCGGGGACGTGCCAGTCCTGGTCGACGGCGGTCAGCAGGGTGTCGGCGGCGAGGGCTACGGCCCGGCTGACATCGCTGGGGGTGACCGGGGAAGTGGCTGCTGTGTTCACTCCTTGAGGTTAACGCAGCAGCCTGGCTAGGGGCCGAATGAGGGGTGTCAGCGCCTCACGCCCCCGACAGCGCCTCACACGACCGACAGCGCCGCCACACCCCGGTCGTACCCCACCAACAGCCGCCCGTCCGGCGTCGCCGTCAGTGCCTGCACCTGGGCCGGGAACGCGAGTTCCGGGCCCACCTGGCGTCCGTCGGCCAGGTCCCAGATGCGGACGGTCTGGTCCCAGCTCCCGGAGACGGCCACCGGCCGGCCGTCCAGCAGCGTCGTGGTCACCGTCTCCACTCCGGCGGTGTGGCCGGTCAGTGGCGCGCCCAGGGCCTCGCCGGCCGTCAGGTCCCACACTCGCAGCGTCGAGTCGTCGCTGCTGGTCACCGCGACCGTGCGGCCGTCCAGCACCGCCGCCGCCACGGCCCAGATCGCGTCCGTGTGGCCGGTCAGCGGGGCGCCGATCTGGCGGTGCGTCGTCAGGTCCCAGATGCGGACCGTCGCGTCGTTGCCGGCCGTCACCGCGACCGGGCGGCCGTCGAGGATCGTCGTCGTCACCGCGCACACCGCATCGCTGTGGCCGGCCAGCGGCGGCCCGATCGGGCGGCGCGATGTCAGGTCCCAGACCTGAACCGACGGCTCGGCCAGGCCCAGGGCGCTGCCGGTGCAGGTGATCGCGACCGGCCGGCCGTCCACGATGGTGGTGGCGATCGCTTCGACCTTGTCCTCGAAGCCGCTCAGCGGCTCGCCGGAGGGCTTGCCCGCCGATAAGTCCCACACGCGCACCGTCATGTCGGTGCCGCTGGTCAGGGCGAGGGGGCGGCCGTCGAGCGTCGTGGTCGTCAGGGCCGTGCCCCAGTGGCCGGTGACCGCCTCGCCGAGGGACTCGCCGGTACGGGCGTCCCACGCCCGCACCGCTTGATCCGAACCCCCGCTGAGCGCGACGAGGCGGCCGTCCACCTCCGCCGTCGCCATGGCCACGACCCAGTCCCAGTGCCCGGTGGGCGACTCGCCGTCGGTGGACCAGTCCGTCCGCCACCGGGTCGGCGCATCCAGGAGATCGTGAAGCATGACCGCACGCTACCGGGGCCGGGCCATTCCCACGCGTGACTTTACTCAAACAGAAGTATCAAATTACGTACTTTTACGCAGGCCGGAGTCCCGCCGACCCTCGGCTGACGCTCTCCCGATCCTCCGCCGGCCCTTCAGCGGCCCCTTATTCCGCCGCCCCGTGCCCCATCCGGCCATTCGCCGGGATCACGAACAGGCCTGTGGCCTCGGCGGTCAGCCGGCCGTCGGCGTAGCACCTGCCCCAGCCGTGGATCTTGCGTCCCTCGCGGTGTGAGAACCCGGCCTCGTACGTGATCGTCGTGTACAGCGGCGTCGCGCGGCGCAGGGTGATCGACAGCGTCCCGGTGTATCCGAACGCCCCCGACGCCCCCTGCGCGCAGCCCAGGATCTCGTCGAAGCACGCCGCGACCCACGCCCCGTGCACGCGGCCCGCCGGGCCCTCGTACGGCGCCGTGAAGTACGCCTCGCCGCGGATCACGTCGCCGTCGGCCCACATGCGCATCGGCGGGGCGAGGGGGTTGCCGCGGCCGTTGATGGTCGAGCGTTCCACCAGGAGCGTGTCGTGGCGGCGGGCCTGGCTGGCGTTCACGCCCTCGATCTCGGCGCGGGGGATGCGGGGCAGTGTGCTGATCCGGTCGGCCAGAGCTTCGGCGTCGGCGGCCAGGGCCATGAACTGGGCGGCGCGAGCGGTGTCGGCATCGGCGTCGCTCGCGTCTTCCGAGCCGTATCCCACGTCCCCGCTGTCCAGCTGGAACGCCGCGTCCACCAGCCGCCGCACCTGCTCCACCAGTCGGTGCTTCGCCACCCGCGCCGCCGACAGGTTCGCCTCGTCCTCGTCGAGCCAGGCGCGCCTGATGTCGCCTCTAGCTGCCGCTTCGGTCATGCGGAGTGTCTCCCCATCGGTAGGTGGACCCGGCCATTGCATCCGACAGTAACGTGTTCTAGTTTGCCCGGGACAGTACTCGATCAGTGCGAAGGGACCGGCGCATGCCCATCGACCCCGACAAGGCCCTGGCCGCTCCGGCCACCGGCATCGAGCTGGCCTGGACCCCGAAGGACGTCCAGCTCTACCACCTGGGCCTGGGCGCGGGCGTTCCGGCGACCGATCCCTCGGAGCTCGCCTACGTGTACGAGAAGGATCTCAAGGTCCTGCCGTCCTTCGCGGTCGTGGCCGGCGGCGCGCTCGGCTTCTCGCTGTTCGCCAACCCGGGCATCGACATCCAGCTGGTCAACGTCCTGCACGGCGGCCAGTCCATCACCGTGCACCGCGCCATCCCGGCCACCGGCGAGGCCACCGCGACCGCCCGGGTCACCGACATCTGGGACAAGGGCAAGGCCGCGGTGATCCGCACCGAGAGCGTGATCGCCGACGCCGACGGCCCCATCTGGACCAACCACTCGCAGATCTTCGTCCGCGGCGAGGGCGGCTTCGGCGGCGAGCGCGGCCCCTCGGCCGTGGACAGCACGCCCGAGCGCGAGCCCGACCACGTCGTCGAGGTCAAGACGCTGGAGCAGCTGGCGCTCATCTACCGCCTGTCCGGCGACTGGAACCCGTTGCACGCCGACCCCGAGTTCGCCGCGATGGCCGGCTTCGACCGCCCGATCCTGCACGGCCTGT
>Ga0105241_10003095_pt1 | contig 12397 bp, 10 predicted proteins | sample KBSC64metaG_FD_80422 | JGI IMG/M metagenome (GOLD analysis project Ga0105241, IMG submission 80422) | Corn rhizosphere microbial communities from Kellogg Biological Station, Michigan, USA - KBS C6-4 metaG | ecosystem: Host-associated > Plants > Roots > Rhizosphere > Soil | place: Michigan, USA... | reverse complement strand
CTCGGTTCAAGGCGGAGCAACCTACTACTATGTGGGCACTGCTGTTGCCGGCAGCGGCGTCGAAAGCAAATTCTCAAACCAACTGCGCGCTGTGATTCCCAGCCCTTGAGAAGGGCCAGATGACCACGTCTGCTGTGCCGATGGCTGCGGGTTAGACAGCGACTTATCCCCGGAATATCCAGAGGGACCTTCAGCTCCTGCCTGCAATTCGGCTGTATTTATCCTAAGCCCAGAGCAGACCAAGACAAACTGAAGTCGGGAGTGCGAGCTTGTTAGCTCGCCAGCTAAACTCATGGTCTCCCGCGGGGATAGAAGCATTCCTAGCTGAATTACACGTTAGATGCACGGTCTGTATTCTGCCGAGGCCCTAGCGGAACAGTTAAGGCCAGACAACTTTGGTCGTGTTCGCAAACCCTTAAGAGTCACTTCGGCCGTGGAAGCTGGTCTGACAGGAACACGAGTTCGTCGGTTTTCGCCGTTCCGCGACGATCCGAACGTGCTCCCGGTGGTAGACTATGAGCTTTCTGGCAAAAGATTGCACCGATGTCACCCCTCCTGTTTAACCGCGCGTTCTATCCGAACCTCGTCAGGGCAATTATGGCCGGTAGCGGGATAACAATGGTAGGATCACTTCTTGCTCGATTTTGGCACAAAGCTTGGTTGCTTTTTCCCTTCGGGGATCGTGGCCTTGGGGCGCTTGGTGATGTCGTTTTCAACACTTGTTGGGTTTTCGCTTTGATTTGTGTGGGAACGATGCTCCGGCAATCATACTCAACCAAAGGACGCTCACAAGTTCGGCGGTGAGGAAAGCAGTGTATATGGTTCAAGAATCCCGCTTGGAATATTTTGTTGGTGCTGGAAGCGGCTTATCAGATCGTCTTATCTTTCGGCTAACCGAAGGACGCGGGAGGTCTTCAATCCGGAGAGTTGGACCGCCCGTTTGTCAGGCATAGCTGTTCATCAAAAACTCGCGGTTCTCGTCTTCCACTCCGGGGCGTGCTCCGGTTGGGGATCTATGTTGGATCCCTTGGGAACCTGGAGCGGCCGGGGCGGCGCAGTCCAACGGGTCGAGTGCTGCGTGCCGTCAGCTCCGAGGTCCTCCTCATCCGAAAGAAGCGGGGCCGCTATGCCTAGTGCCTCTACCTCTGCTTTCACCTTCGACAACTCGATTTCTTTCAAGCTTAGAATTTCGTAAACATCCTTCATACGTCAACACCTTTTAGAAAGTTTAAGATCTATTCGTTCATTATGTGCCTTCAACCTAGATTCCAGCAAGAATTCTAAACTCCGAAAGCATCGGCATAGCTGACCGCCAAGAATGTGTCGATCTCCTAAATTGCCATCCTTAGTGGCCGGGAAGCGACGTTGCTCTTGATAAATTCGTCGGGGCGTTGGCTTTGAAGCAGTTTATTGTTTTTTACTGCGATCGAAATGCGATGTTCCACATCCTCAATCTCGTGCGCCTGCACGGCGCTGCGGAGTTGCTCGACCAGAACCCGGCTCCGTTGGCCGAGTTCCAGAGAGCTCGTTTCCGCGAGCCTTAGCCAGTAATAGGCCGAAAGACCGCTCTTTTCGACGCAATATCCTTCTAAATGCGCCAGTCCGACGACAAACTGGGCCGCGACGGAGCCTTCCTCGGCCGCATTCAAGTAGGTCTCGATGGGATGCCCATGTTCAGTCGCCAGGGTTACCGCAGCCCGGTCTGCGGTCGAACCGTTGCATTCCTTAAACAGCCAGAAGAGGAGTTCGAACCGGTTCGACACTCCAAGTTTTTCAAAGACATGAAACAGGTAGTTCTTGACCGTATGCTCGCTGAGTCCGAGTTGATCGGCAATCTGCTTGTTACTCTCACCTTGTGCGGCACGCTCTGCCACTTGCAGTTCGCGCGGGGAAAGCTGGTCGATGTTGCCGGCCTCGATGCCTTCGCAGGATGGAGTGCTCCTGAGAGCTTCCAGCAGAAACGCGGAATGGTTCTTATTGACCCCAATTTCGCCCCGGCTGACGTGCTCGATGCAACGGGCAAGTTCGGACAATGACTCGGTTCGGCTGAAAACGCCTGCGGCGCCGCAACGGAAAGCCGCAATCACGGATTCACGCGTGCTCCCCTCCAACAAGATCACAATCCCGACCGGAGGGTTCCGGCTTTTCAGGGTTCGGGCGACTTGGAGCCCTTTTTTGGCCGCACCATCAAAGTCTGCGCTGATTAAGGCCAGATCGGGCTGGAGTTTTGTGACAACCGACAGAATTTCCGCAGGCGGGGCCGAGGCAACGATATCAAATCGTGGATCACGTCCCAGCGACTCTGCGAGAAGCTGGTTGCCCATGCGATTTCGGTCCGCAATCAAAATGCGGATGGTCTGCGCGGGCGTCGTACCGGGGGAGGAATGCAAACGCATTATTGAACCGTCCTAATATTTGTCTTATTTGTTAAGAAGATAGTTTGTTCGCTGGCACCTTGCACCGCATTTGGATGTATGACTGTCCGATTGGGTTAGTCTCGCACAACACACAAGGTCCAACAAGGCGAAACGAGAGGGTGTGCACTTCCGAATTTTGCATCGATCGGAAAGAAAATTTGCATCGGAAAGAGAGAGAGACCGAATAAACAAGATAGCGAATGATTCCTTAACGTTTCTATTCAGGTGCCCACCTGTATCTCAAACCCTTTACTCTCTGAGTTCGTCCCTTGTGGAAAACAGTCTTCTCTGCTCTAGGTCCAAACGGCTCCCCCCAAATATTGAGCCGCCTTCCCCTCCCGTCGGGCTTGGGGTTGGGAACGCAAAGTAATGGGTTACCCCGATCAATCGCAGACGTGGCCCCACGTGCCCAAGACGATCACCCGCTTGTGGCGCTCTCGCGTCGCCGATATGGTGAGCAAGCCCGCGGAAGGAAATTGGGTACGAATGTGGATCAATCCATCGAGCGAAGAAATTCGCGGCGATTTCAAATAGCGTTGCCACTGTTGCTCCGTTGGGCCGAGGGCGGGAGCCACTACGACTCTGGCCACTGCGTGAACATTGGTCAAGGTGGAATGTTTGTACTCGCTGCCACAACCCCTCCTTTAGGGGGCGACGTCGAGATCGAATTTGTATTGCCACCTTTCAGCAGCGTGCCTCGTCCGACACGGTTGCATTGTGTGGGCCGGGTGAGCCGAGTTGAAACCTGTTACCAGCTCAAGGGATTCGCAGTCTCCGGGCAGTTTGTAGAAGAATGCCAAGCTCTACCGAGTCCGCTCGTGTCGGTCGACGAATCGTCCGATGCGATCTAGGGTTCTGAAGCTTGCTCAAGTCAGAAGCTCGTATTGGGGCTGAGAGGGCGAAGCTGCATTATCGCTCAGAGATTTCCACAGTGTGTTCCCAGGAAAACGTTGGGCCATTGCAAGAAACAGTACTTCTATGCGCTCAATAAAAATTTTGACTTTGCTTTGCACAGGGACAACAGCGCAGTATGCAGCCAGGCACTAGATCGAGCCCCTCAACGGCCATTCACTTCGCCGAAACAGCAACCACCCTTCCCGCGATGGAAGGGATCCCAACATAGCGTCTGCGCTTTCCTCCGAGAATCCTCTTGGTGGAGGCGTTCCTCGCAGGAGTACTGAACGTTGTGACTCAGATAGGCGAAGCCACGCATTTTATTGAGGAAGCGACACTTACTCAGCCGGGTACTTCAGCAACGAATTGGTTCGCAGTCCAAACTAAAGCTAGACACGAGAAACGAGTTGCCGCCGAGTTAAAAGAAAAAGGCGTGGTAGCTTTTCTTCCATTAGCCATCGAGGTACATCAGTGGAGCGATCGGAAACGTCGGGTTGAGCTTCCGTTATTCAGTACCTACGTCTTTGTTCGCCTCGGCGGCGAGCAAAATTCTCGTATCAAGGTATTGCAGACTTACGGTGTGTTTAGCTTTGTCGGTGTGCGCGGCATGGGCAGTCCCATTCCGGACGAGCAAATAGAGACCTTGCGAACGATTATCCGAGAAAAGGTTCCCTTTTCTCAGCATCCGTTTCTCAACGTTGGCCAGAAGGTCCGAGTCCGCGGTGGAAGCCTAGATGGTATTTGTGGAGTGCTCTCGGCCATCAATAACGACAGAAGTCTGATCGTTTCCGTAGACAGTATCCAAAGGTCGCTTGCAATCCGAGTCGAAGGTTACGGCGTTGAGCCGATCTGATTGTGAATTTGCGAGCTACAAAACCTAGAATCGTTTGTCTGCCGCCTGTGCAGCCTTCTCAATATCTCATTTCCCCGGATTTCAGATTCAATCCGGCCCTCGTCCCGCTGGCTTGTATCGAAGTGGTCTTTTCAAGATCATCAACTTCTCAACAATAGCTGTTCAGCCTCAGGAGTAATCGTGATTCAGAGTAGACGGCGATTCATGAAATATCTGGCGAAGTTGTTCGATGTCAGTGTCTTGATTACCGCCTTTATCGCTGCCGGCCTCGTTTTGTCCGATGGCATGACTTTGACCGAGTTCATGTCTATACGAATCAAGCTTGGCAATTTTCTGCTTTTCGGGCTCCTCTTAATCCTCTGGCATAACCTGTTTATCATCTGCGGCCTCTACACTTCGAAGAGACTTACGACGGCATCCACCGCAATTCTTGAGGTGTGCAGAGCGACGACGCTAGCTGCTGTGGCTCTGACTGTCCTTATCAAGCTATTTCACATTCATCTTGGCACCCCGAAGTTTGTAATTCTCTTTTGGGCCTTTTGCACCGCTGGAATGATTGGTGGGCGACTGGTAGCCCGCTCACTTCTTTTGGCTTTACGGAGTCGCGGAAGAAACAGAAGATACATCCTGATTGTGGGCACAAACGATCGCGCCGTCGATTTTGCCCAACAGATTGCGAAACATCCGGAGCTGGGATACAAGATTGTCGGCTTTGTGGATGACGATTGGAGCGGTATCCAGAAATTCGAAGCTACAGGTCTAGTCCGCTGCTGCACTTTTGCTGGCCTAGCCGAGTTTCTCCGGCATACCGTAGTCGACGAAGCCGCAATGTATTTGCCCTTGCGGTCTTACTATGAACATGCCGCCCAGTTCGTTTCCCTCTGTGAACAGCACGGGATCGCCATTAGGTTTGATTCGCAAGTCTTCAATTTGAAGAACTCAACTTCTCGCGCACATGATTGGGAGGGTTCTCAGGTGTTGGCTATAGCCGGACCTCCTGAGGTCTGGCCGGCTGTGGTGAAGCGTGTCTTTGACTTTGTCTTCTCCGGGATGTTGCTGGTTCTCTTGGCTCCGCTGTTCTTCGTTGTGGCTGTCCTGGTGAAATGCACCTCGCCGGGGTCTATTTTGTTCCGTCAGACCCGCGTTGGCTTGAACAAACGCCAATTCCAAATCTACAAATTCCGCACCATGGTCGCCAACGCCGAACAGATCCAGGAAGAACTGCTTCCCATGAACGAGATGGCTGGCCCTGTGTTCAAGATCTCGAACGATCCGCGAGTGACTGCTCTGGGGAGGGTGTTGCGGAAGACCAGTATTGACGAGTTGCCGCAGCTGTTCAACGTCCTGATGGGCGAAATGAGCTTGGTGGGGCCGCGAGCGATGTCGCTGCGCGACTATCAGCTGTTCGATCAGGACTGGCAAAGACGTCGATTTAGCGTCAAGCCAGGAATCACGTGCCTCTGGCAAGTCAATGGGCGAAGCTCTATCCCGTTTGAAAAGTGGATGGAACTCGATATGCAATATATCGACAAGTGGTCGTTGTGGCTGGATTTCAAGATTCTGGCAAGAACGGTTCCCGCGGTCTTGCGCGGTACCGGCGCTGCATGAGTGCCACTACTACTTTCGCAGAAGGAATTCCAAATGCTGGAAGACAGTCAAAGCCTCGTTAAGACCTATCGTCCTGGACCTCCGTCGCGGAGCATTGCTCCAAACGAAGTGCGCACTCTTGCGCCCCAGCAATTGTCTGTGGCTGAGGTGTGGAGAACTTTTTCCCGGCGCAAAGTGGTTATTCTGAGCTGCGCAGCCGTCATATTTCTGTCAGTGGCCGCATACACTTTTTTCAAAACTCCTGTGTACGAAGGGCTTGCGCGCTTACAAATTGACCCCTCCATTTCATCGAGCCTCGGCTTGGACGGTAGCGACAAGTCTGGTCCTGTCGACATTGATGGTCGCCTCAAGACCGAAGTCGCGATTATTCAAAGTAACACGGTAGCGATGCACGTTTTGTACTCACTCGCCCTCTATAAGAATCCACATTTTGCCGACGCCGACACGATCAAAGCAAATGTCAACGGTCTAGCGGACTTGACGCCAGCACAAAGGCAGAGATTATTGGACAAGTTCTATGAGAGTTTGACAGTCAAAGTTATCCCCAGCACCCAAGTTGTTGAAATCCGCTTTCGCAGTATTGACCGCGCCATTGCCATCGGGGCGGCCAATTCGATCATTGACGAATACATCCAGCGCAATTTTGAAACCCGTGTCGATAGCAGCAAGCAGGTCTCGCAATGGCTGGCTAAGCAGATGGAAGATGTAAGAACAAGCACTGCCAACGCGCAGCAAAAACTGGCGGAGTTCCAGAAGGAAAATAACTTTCTCGGCGATGAGAGTGACAACATCGTTACCGATCGATTGAAGCAATTAAATGAAGAACTCACACAGGCCGAGGGTGATCGCATCATTAAGGAAGGACGGTACCGACTGGCGCGTTCAGGCAATCCCGAGTTGATCGCCTCGGCTGTGCCCAACACTACATTGCAAGCTCTTCGCGCTCAAGAAGTTGAATTGCAAGCTCAGTATGCCCAGCTAAATGCGAAGTTTGGTAGCGGCTATCCGAAGCTTCGTGAACTGCAGTCCCAGTTGATTCGCCTGAACTCGGCGATCGCGGCGGAAGGCGGCAACGTTCAGACCCGCATGGCGAACGACTATTCCGGGGCCTCCAAAGCAGAGTCCATGATCCGTGCAGAATTCCTCAAGCAGAAAGAGGAAGCGTACAGACTCAATGCACATGCAGCTACGTATCAGAGCCTGAAGCACGAAGTCGAATCGGGGCAGCACCTCTACGACGCGCTGCAGCTCAAGTTGAAAGAAGCCGGTATCACGTCGGGGTTGACCTCTGCCTACGTCAGCGTGGTTGATCGTGCCCAGATCCCGGACAGGCCCGTCGAACCTAGAAAGGCGCTTTATCTTGCCTTGGGACTGGGTGGGGGGTTGTTTAGTGGGTTTTTGTTGGGACTGATTCTGGACTCCTTCGATGACACCATCCGCACCTCTGAAGAACTCGAGGCCATCACCGCTCTGCCGGAGCTAGGCTGTGTTCCGTTTTTGCCTGCGCTAGCGCGAAAGAAGCGGAGATTTAATCCAACAACGCTGCTGGGTCTGCATAGGGCTCCGGCCATGATGTCGGAGCTCAACTGTCAAGGAGTCGAGTCCTATCGCGCTTTGTGCAGTCAGATTCTGCTTGCGTCGCCGGAGAATCCCGCTAAGGTTTTGGTAACGTCAAGCGCGCTACCAGCGGAAGGAAAGTCAACCGTCAGCTGCAATTTGGCCATCGCACTCGCCCAGCATGGAAGACACGTCTTGCTAGTGGATGCCGACATGCGACGCCCTTCCTTTAAGGAGCCTTCAGGCACGCTCGAGAGGCCGGGCTTGAGCACCCTGTTGGCTAACAGGACAAGTCAGTATGCCAAATACCAGCCGATGTCTGATTTGCCGAATTTACATCTGTTGCCCGCCGGCCCGCCTCCGGTGCATCCCACGGAGATTCTGGCATCCGCCCAAATGCAACGACTCATGGAGGCATGGAGTAAAGAATACGACCACGTCATCGTCGATACTCCACCAGTGTTGCCTTTCGCCGACGCGATCGTGCTTGCCTCCCGAGCGGACGGCGTGATTCTAGTCACCCGTTCCGGAGTCTCAAACAGGAAAGCTCTGCTGCGCGTTCGGGACTTGCTATTGCGGTCGGGAGCCAACATTATGGGCGTTGTGCGAAACGCCGTGAAGCATCCCGAGTTTCACTATTCCTACCCTGCCGACTACACCTACAAGACCGGTGGATCCAAACCGGGCAGTCCAGCCGATGACAAAGTTGCCTGAGGGAAAATCCAGGCGATTAAGCAAGGATAATTATGTTACGAGACTCGATCTTGTCCTTTTGCATGTTGATCTTGGCTGGCATCGTGCCGGCATCGGCGCAGAACGTCGTGCCGGTAAGCGCGACGAGTACTGAATTGTCCTCGATCCCTTCCGCCCACGCGTTACGAATCTCCGCGGGAGACCTGCTTGATCTGAATGTGTTTGACACTCCAGAGCTTTCTACAAAGTTACGGGTGGATGAGCGCGGGAACATTTCGTTGCCTTTGGCCGGGGTACTTTCAGTTTCTGGTATGACGGCTGAGCAGGCGGGACTTGCGATCGAAGCTCAACTGCGTCAGACGGACGTTCTGAAAGACCCGCATGTTGCCGTGACAGTATTGGAATATGCGACCCAGGGAGTGACGGTGGTGGGAGAAGTCAAAAATCCGGGCGTGTATCCTCTATTGGGCTCGCATGGGCTGCTCGATTTGATTTCCGCAGCGGGCGGTGTAACTCCGAATGCCGGAAAAGGCGTCACGGTCACACATCGTGCGGATCCTGACCATCCTGTAATCGTAAAAGTAGAGAGCAAGCCTGGCAGCACAGCTGCTCTCAAGGTCGACATCGCCCCGGGCGACACGATCATGGTTTCGCACGCGGGAGTCGTTTATGTGGTGGGAGACGTGGGCAAGCCGGGCGGATTTCTCATCGAGAACAACGATCGGCTGACCGTGCTGCAGGCTGTCGCTCTGGCACAGGGCACAAATAAGACGGCGGCGCTGAATCAGGCCAAGCTCATCCGAAAGACTGATACCGGGCGACAAGAAATGCCTGTCCCACTGAAGAAGATTCTGTCGAACCATGCTGCCGATGAGACACTTGCGGACGGCGACATCCTCTTCATCCCCACTAGTCAGGCGAAGAACGCAGCCTATCGCGGGATGGAAACCGCGCTTCAGATGGCAACAGGCGTAGTCGTTTACGGAAGATATTAAGCGTGTGATCGCGATCTTGATGACTCATCTCTTCTCGCTCTGAACACTGCGCGCACACATCTTTAACTATCGCGATCCACGACTTATCGGCTCCAGTGGCTCTCAGTGTGCCGGGAGCGGGAGCCAAGTCATGAGCGGCGACGAGGACAGAAGAAACCACAAATGGCGATAAATAGGCCGCAACTCGTCACCGTCGTCGCGATTACCATGCTCTACCTGGTTGGTCAATTGGCGGTGGGAACCGATCCGGCCGTGGCGTCGCTGTTTTCGGCGGCAATTTTGTTTGGCTTGTTCGCTGTTTTTGCAGGTGGCGGCTTGGCTTCCGCGTTTGGCTGCCTCAATGCTCTGCTGATCGCTAAGTTTCTATTGTTCGGTGTCGCGATTAAGATAATGCTCCTTCAGCCGGCCGACAGTTACCTTATTGCTCCGGTGGCCACAGCAGCGGTGATGGCGATTGGCTTTTTTGGCCTTTTTGTCGGTACGCTAGCGCAATCTCGTTTCTCATGTCCGCGGTCATTCTCACTTGATCGGCCTTACAGCGATCGAATGCTTTTGTCATTCTCGATCGTTCTATTTGTATTCAGCTACTGTGGTTATTTTGCCGCGATGATTCCCTCTACCCAGGGAGAGGGTCTGCAGACGGGAGGCTGGCTTGGGATCGCGCGCGCCGTGGCTTCACTAAAATCGCTATCTGTCGTCCCTCCGATGTTGTATTTGTGGCGGAAAAAAACTGATCGATGGATGACACACCCGGTGATCGTCGCTATCGTTGGGTGGGCCGCCATCGTCGGGATTTTTAGCACCAACAAGCAGGATGCGATGGAGCCACTCGCCTTTTATTTCCTCGTCGGCTTCCTGCGTTATGGATGGCGGGACATCAGGCTCTGGGGGTTCGTGTCGGCAGCCGTTATTTACTATGGTCTCATTATTTTTCCTTATTCCCAGTACGTCCGGCATGCGGGCGGTCGTGAGGGAACATTTCAAGAACGTGCCACAGTCATAAAAGACGTCTTCTGGCGCATAGCCGGTGATCAGGAATTTCGATCTACTATCACCGACCGAGTGAGCAGAGGGTCGTCCTATTTCGGTGTCACAGCGTTCGCTCCTTTTGGCAGGCTTGCGATGGTATCCGAGGCCGATAAATTGATTGCCGCCACCGAACGCCAGCAGTCATTTACTGGCTGGGAAACCATCACGTGGGGGTTTAAGCTAGCAACTCCCAGCTTTCTATATCCTGATAAACCCATTTTCGAAGCTGGAAACTATCTCGGGCATGTCGCGGGAGAAGTCGGCCCATCAGACACGACGACGCAGATTTCATACGGAGTAATGGCCAATTGGTACAACGCGTTTTCATACACAGGAGTATTGATCGGGACACCGGTATTTTTTGCTCTTCTCTATTACTGGCTAAGAATGTTCCTAGGTGAGGCGCGGTGGGAAGGTCTGCCAACCATTTCTGTACTCTGGTTCTTATGGCTAATCGCGTCATTTCAACACAGCATTGTTGAGTCGACTCTCTCGGGCCTTATTCCAGCGCTGCTCCTGCCAATCACCCTTGGAATGCTTTGTGCCATGGCAGGGACCTTTAGTATGTTTCTCCCTGCCGATCACGTCAAGCCATGAAAGTGTTATTACTCGGTAACTATAAATACGACAGACAAGAAAGCATGCAGCGCTTCGCAAAGCTATTGAATACGGGCTTGACCGAAGCTGGGCACGAAGTTCGATTGCTCCGAGCAACTCCTCTCGTCGGCCGCCTAAGGCCGGCCGCGAATGGAATCGGAAAGTGGTGTGGTTATGTCGACAAGTTTGCAATTTTTCCCACAGAATTAAAGCGTGCAGTAAAGTGGGCCGATATTACACACATATGCGACCACTCCAATGCTTTTTATGTGAAGTACTTGAACTCCGTACCTCACATTGTTACCTGTCATGACTTGCTGGCGGTCTCCTCTGCTCTGGATGAGATACCCGAACATGCAACTTCGTGGACCGGTCGGCACCTTCAGAAAATGATCTTGGGTGGTCTTAGAAAGGCGCAGCACGTCGTTTGTGTCTCAGAAGCGACCAAAGCGGAGTTGATGCGACTGACAGGCCTGCCGGACGATAAGGCATCTGTAGTCTACAACGGGCTAAACTACTCTTATTCGCCTTTGCCAGAAGATAGTGAGATTGCGCTTATGAAGGAAGTCGACATTAATCAACCGTTTTTTTTGCATGTCGGCGGTAACCAGTGGTACAAGAACCGGCTTGGCGTCCTGAAAATATTCTCGCATTTGCGTTCGATCTCGCCGAGCCAGGCGAAGTTGGTCATGGTGGGCAAACCGTGGACTCCCGAGATGCGCCAATTCATAGCTCTAAATGGCCTTAGTGAACAGGTCATAGAATTGATTAGCGTCACCAACGAACACCTGAAGACTCTTTATGCAAAGGCCGCAGCTCTTCTTTTCCCATCTTGGCGGGAGGGTTTTGGCTGGCCGATTATCGAGGCTCAGGCATGCGGCTGTGCTGTATTCACGTCGAACATCGCGCCTATGACTGAAGTGGGGGGTGGTGCGGCAATCTACGTCGACCCCAGCGATGCATGCGGAGCTGCGGCGATGATAGCCAATTCTCTTAACCGTATTCCACAACTAAAGCGGGCCGGACTGGAAAATGCCAAGAGATTTAGTGCGACGGCGATGATTGATGCTTATTCAGCTGTATACCAACGGCGGGCACTGTGAAGATCCTCCACGTCATCAGTTCTGTGAACCCTGCTGGTGGAGGACCGATCGAGGGCATTAAGCAGTTGGGCACTAGTCTGGAGTCCTCAGGACATCAGGTTGAAATTGCTTCGCTCGATCCCCCGGATTCCGTCTTCTTGAGGCAATCTCCTCTTCCGGTCCATCCTCTCGGTCCTACGACACTTGGATACGCATTCACACCGCGACTCGTTCCGTGGCTTCGAGCCAACCGACGGCAATACGATGCCGTCATTGTCAACGGAATCTGGCAGTTTCATAGTTTTGGCGCCTGGCGTGCTCTACACAATTCCAACACTCCTTACGTTCTGTTCACTCATGGCATGCTCGATCCCTGGTTCAAGAAGCAGTATCCGTTGAAGCATTTCAAGAAGTGGCTGTACTGGCCGTGGGCGGAATATCGTGTCCTGCGAGATGCTCAAGCGGTGTTGTTTACATGTGAAGAGGAACGGGTGCTCGCACGCGGTTCATTCTGGCTCTACCATTGCAACGAAGTCGTGGTCAGCTATGGCACGGCCCAACCGAAAGGGGATCCGCAGGGGGACTTGCAAGAATTCTTTTCCCGTTATTCGTCGCTCCGCGGCAAGAAGCTGGCGCTATTCATGGGGCGCGTTCATCCTAAGAAAGGCTGCG
>Ga0105241_10003093_pt1 | contig 12398 bp, 11 predicted proteins | sample KBSC64metaG_FD_80422 | JGI IMG/M metagenome (GOLD analysis project Ga0105241, IMG submission 80422) | Corn rhizosphere microbial communities from Kellogg Biological Station, Michigan, USA - KBS C6-4 metaG | ecosystem: Host-associated > Plants > Roots > Rhizosphere > Soil | place: Michigan, USA... | reverse complement strand
TGATCACCGGCCACTGGTACGCACCGATGCGGCTCACGGCATGCGCCAGCCGGGTGACCGCGTTGTCGTCGTGCACCAACGAACCGTGACCCGGGGCTCCGGCGGCCTTGAGCCGCAGCCACTGAATGCCCTTCTCCGCGGTCTGCACCAGGTACAGCCGCGCCTGGTCGTTGATGGAGACGCTGAACCCGCCGACCTCACTGATGGCTTCGGTGCAGTCCGCGAAGAGGTCCGGATGGTTGTCGACGAGGTAGTGCGCGCCTTGCCTGCCGCCGGCCTCCTCGTCGGAGACGAACGCCAGGACGACGTCGCGCGCCGGCTTTCGGCCGGTGCGCGCCCAATCGCGCACGATGGCGAGCACCATCGCGTCGACGTCCTTCATGTCGACCGCGCCGCGGCCCCAGACGTAGTCGTCCTTGACCTCGCCGGCAAACGGATCGACGCTCCACTCCGCGGCGTCAGCTGGGACGACGTCGAGGTGCCCGTGGATGAGCAACGGGGGGCGGGACGGGTCCTCCCCCTCGATCCGCGCGATCGTCGACGCGCGGCCTGGTGCGGCTTCGATGATCTGCGATCCGATACCGACCTCGTCCAGCTTGGTCGCTACCCATTCCGCAGCCGGCCGCTCTGGATGCGTCGGGTTGGAGGTATTGATCTTGATGAGGTCGACCAGCAGATCGACAACCTCGTCCTCAGCGCTCATGCCCTGTTCCTACCAGGCTGGCGACGGACGCGGGGCGGATTACGCCGCCCGACGCCCTCTGCGCCCCGCCCCGAGCACGATTGCGCCGACACCGAAGGCAAGGGCGCCGGTCATGGCGACGAGGGTGAACATCGAAACAGTGCGCAGGAGTGCGCTGGCGCGACTTTCCGGCGGGTTGCTCCGCGGGTGCGAAGGACTGGATGAGGTGAGTGTCGGTGAGGTGTGCACGGCGCTCGGCTGACCGGACGGCGCAACACCGATGCCTGGGCCAGTCCCCGGAGTCGACGGGGTGGCCGACGGCTGCGCCGCCGACGTCGTCGGGGTGTGGCTTGGCGTGGACGGCGGTGTGGATGGTGGCGGTGTAGACGACCCGCCACCAGGGCTAGTGCCGCCACCCAGCAGGTTGGTGAGGACCGTGGTCAGGTTGTTGGTCGTCTTCCCGACCGTGGTGGTGAGAGCAGTCGTCGTGTTGCCGAGCAGCGCGGTCGTGTTGTTGACCGTCGCATCGATGCCGCCGACAGTGCCCATCAGGGCGTGGGTGAGGTTGCCGAGGAGCGCACTCAGCCCGCCACCACCGGATGCTTGGGTGTTCGCGGCTGCCGACGCCGTAGGCGTGGTCGGGCTGGGCGTGCTGGCGGACGCCGTTCCCGCGGCCCCGAGCATGATCAAGGCGGCTAGGCCGAGGGCCGCAGAAGTCGCGCTGAGACGCAGGACAAGGCGGCGCCGAAGGATGACCACAACGCCCTCCCACCTGGCCTAGGACCCACTGACGAACGCCGCCGTACAACGACTTTGGTCATGTTAGCTCCCCGTGAGCTACTCGGCCATCCGGAGTGTGAAAGTCCCCGCGATGCATCGGCTAAGGTTGTCAGGCACTCGTCCGGGTGGCGGAATGGCAGACGCGCTAGCTTGAGGTGCTAGTGCCCTTTACGGGGCGTGGGGGTTCAAGTCCCCCCTCGGACACGAACCAAACGCCCACCGGCGGTTGGTGAGCGACGCTTCGGCTCGCACGACCTTTTCGGCCGGTTGGTACGTCAGCCGGGTGCCGAGACGGCGGTAAACCTCCGCTTTGTCCTCAGGGTCGGCGTCGGCAAGGACCGTGGCGATGTTGCCCAGGGCGTCGATGAGGGTTCGGATCTCATCTCGGCTCATCCGCGCTTGTCCGGTCTGGCTTCGGCGGGTGGCGAGTGCTTGGGCCTTGCGGGCCTGCGCCTCGCTGCTCCAGGCGGCGATCAGCTTCGGGTCGGCCCCAGCTTCGAGCGCTGCCCTGTAACGGGCCAGGTTGGCATCACACTCGGCCACCACGTGGTCTGAGGCGTCACGCTCGGCCACGCGCCCGCTGTCGGGCTGCGACGCGAAGAGCTGGTCGATGGTGGTTCCGAGGTTCTCTGGATCGAATGCTCGGGCGAGCCAGGCGTCGAGCGCCGGAAGCACGTCGCGCTCGGCCAGGTAGACGTTTCGCGGGTGGTCCTGGGTGCTGACGGCGGCGTAGTCGTCCCGGTAGCGGCATCTGTAGTGGGCGCGCTCTTTGGTCGTCTGGCCCTGCATCCGCCGTCCGCAGATGCCACACCACAGCACGCCGCGCAGTGCGTAGTGGTGGCGCAGGCGGTGCCGCTCGCGTGTGTTTCGCCCCGCTCCTCGTGCCGCGAACACTTGCTGGGCCTGTTCGAAGACCGCAGGCGAGATGAGGGGCTCGTGGACCACGTCGGTCGACCAGATCCAGGCGTTGGGCTTGTTCCAGCGCAGCTTCGTCTCGTGGCCGAGAGCGACGTCGTCGACGTCGATGAGGACCTCGTCCTTGCGTTGCTTGTTCCAGACCTGGCGACCGGTGTAGCGCGGATTGGTCAGGATGACCCGGATCGCGCTCTTCGACCAGGTGGCTCCGCTGCGATGTGGATTGCGCGCGGGGTCGTGCGCAGATGGCGAGGCGATGCCTTCGCGCGTGAGCCCGTCGGCGATCGCGAAGATGCCGCGGCCGGCGACGTACTCCTCGTAGATGCGCTCGACGATCGGCGCGGCGCTCGGGTCCGGCTCGAGACGGTGCAGCCGTCGCCCGTCTGCCGCCTTGGCTGGGTTCGGGTGAGGTCCGGCATCGGCCAGCCGGTACCCGTAGGGCGGGCGGCCACCGAGATAGCGCCCCTCGACCTTCGTCTGTGCCGACATCGCGGCCCGGACCCGGATCTTGATCCGGCTTCGCTCCCCCTTGCTCATGCCGCCGAACACCGACATGACCAGGTCGTGGGCCTCGGACTCTGGATCGATCGGCCCACCGACCTCGGGTACCCAGAGCTGCACGCCATAGTGCGCGAACACCGGGAACGTCAGGCCGTACTGGTTGCCGTAGAAGGCCCGCTGCGGCTCGCCGATCACGACGGCCTCGAATCCGCGATCCGGGTTCTTCAGTTGCTCGAGCAGCTCGCTGGCTTTCGGGCGGCGCTTCCACGGGATGGACCGTGACTGCCCGACGTCGAAGAACTCCGCGACGATCTCGCCGTGGCGCTCAGTAAGCGCCCTCGCGCGTGCGAGCTGCCAATTGCGGGACGCGTCGGGGTCCTGTTGATCCTCGGTGGACACCCGCCCACAGAACGCAAATCTCATCATCACGCCACACGCCGCTCTTCCTCGTCACCCACCCGCTTTTGCGGGCAACACGCTGTAGCAGTGCGAGAAGCGCAGCCGCTGCCCGAGGATTGAGGCTCGGCGCGACCGCGGGGACGACCACCCGCAGTTCCTGTCCCGTCCATCCACCCTCCTCGACCGACGGGATGTCAAGCAGACTTCTTGACGACGCTGCGGTGGCCATCGGCTGTGTCCTTCCCTAGCAGAGATCTGCCGGGCTGCCGTGCCGAGGGCAGATCGGCGTTGCGTAATTGCCGAGCTTCGGCGGAGGCAACCCGTGGTCGCCCCTGAACTCCATTCAGGACCCACCGTGGGGACACTGACCGCCAAAATCCGTCGGAGAACCGCCCCAAACCGCTACTACGCCGGTACTACCGCACTACTACAGCACTACTACGCGGGCGCTCCGTCCGACCGAACGGTGGCGTCTTCGGGCCTTGACTGGGCGGCGCTACGGAGCGTGGATGGACCGGTCAATCGATCGCAGCCGCACATGCCAAGCACGCCGTCATCACGAACGCCTCTCCTCCATGAATCCGTACATAGGCCTCGTGACACGTTGGAACTGCTCGGTGCACTGTCTGCGCCGGCATGTTCGCAGCGAACGTCGCTGTCGAGTTCGACCGCGAAGCAGACCTGTGGCGACCGTCCTAGATCGCGCCCGGCTCGGCTGGACGCTTCGTGACGACGGCAGGCTGCTCCGTCCCGCCCATGCGGCCATCGCCGTCTGCGACGAGCAGGGGGATGAGGCCGCAACCTGGCAGACTCATCCGATCAACAACTCTCTCGTGTGGCGGTTCTGCCCACGATGCGGCAGCCGCTTCGAACAGTGCATCCTCACCCGCCCACGCACCACCTGACCTGTCGAGCGCTCCGAAAAGTCATCCTCAATTAGCCGAGTTGCGGATGTACAGCGAGGCGATGCGCGGCAGACTGACAACGTGAACGAACTTCGGCCGGGACTGCCCTACGAGACCAAGGCCTACGTCTGCCTCGACGTGTTCGAGCGCCGGGCGATTGGTGCGCTCTTTGCGGACGACCATCCACAGGAAGGAACCCAATACCGAGTCGTCGGCCTTGGACATGTGGTGGACGACGATCCATCCATCAATGACTTGCTCGATCTGCAATTTAGAAGGTAGTCCGAGGAATGACTCATCTCCTCAGCCTGCTTGCAGGTGCAGTTCCCGCGGCAGATCCACCGCGCGGTACATGGGCGGCAGGTGCTGGGTGCACCGCAGGACCCGCGGCTAGGCGTCCTCGACGGCCCGTTTTCCCATGCCCGGCGTCTAGATTCCGATCATGGGCGAAGTGGCACAGCTACTTGTGGACTACCAGCACTACAACCAGCCGGCGATGCTCCTCTCGGGCGATGCGGACCAGAACCGACGGTCACTCAACTCGCTGTTCGACTGCGCCTATCGGCTCGTCAACGTCCGCCGAGGTCAGCACGCCGACTACAGACACTTGGCCGACGCCAGCGACTTCGGGCAGACCACCCGGGCCCTGATGCTGGTTCGTGGTACCCGCACCCACCGCCCTGACCTTGCGGTGGCGTTCGAGCATCATCAGTTGTATCCGGGCCCGAAGCTCTTCCCCGGACGGTGGACGTTCCCGGGCGTGAATCCGTTTTGGCTGCCCTTTGACGCCGTCGACTGGGGCGGTACGCCCCCGACTGGTGATGACCGGGCAGCCTACGAACGGTGGCTGGAGGGCCAGATCCTCGGCTACGCGTTCGATGCGGCGTGGCTGTTCCTCGTCGAAGATCCCCGCCTCGGGCCACTACCAGACTAGGGCAGAATTGAGTGCGCTCCGTCACGGACAGCATGACTTGCGTACCTGACGACTCGCCGGCGGTGGACTGCCCGAACTCGGCTCCGAGTTTCTTCAGGTCGGCCGAGAAGCGGTTTGCGTCTCCGACCGCTTGCACGGCACGCACAAGCTGGGCGATGCCGATCCCGAGATTCTCCGCGACCGACTCGATCGTCGCCCGCTCCGAACTGTGCTCATGCCGGGACTCGGCAACCATCCGAACCGCCCGCTCGCGCAACTCTGGCGGGTACTTCCTCGACGTCGATGACATAAACCTGTGGGGCTCAAGAACCTCGGCCCGCGCTAATCATGCGGCTTGTTGATACTCGTTGATCAGGCCGCCAAGGACCTGTGTGCGTTGAACTGTTCCACCGGTGCGAGGTGGCCGCTCCACGTCAGCTGCTATCGGTGAGTGCTGATCGAGAGCGCGATGCGGGCGGTGAGTGTTGTAGTGCCGCTCGTACTCGGTCAACACGTGGACGAGTTGCCGCTCGTTGAAGATCAGCATCCGATCCAGGCACTCGCGGCGGATCGTGCTCACCCACCGCTCGGCATAGGCGTTGGCTTTCGGCGCACGCGGCGGGCTACGCAGCACCTTAATGCCTGCGTCAGCGAACACGGCGTCGAAGCTGGCGGTGAACTTCGTGTCACGATCACGGACCAGGAACCGGAAGCGGTCGGCCCGCCCCCCGAGCGCGATCATGAGGTTGCGGGCCTGCTGAGTTACCCACTCCCCCGTCGGATGCCGCGTCACACCGAGGATATGGACTCGTCGGGTGCCAACCTCGAGAACGAAGAACACGTAGACCCTGCGCAGCAGGACCGTGTCGACGGTGAAGAAGTCGCACGCCAGCATGGACGCGGCCTCGGTCCGGCAGAACTCCCGCCACGACGGGCCGTTGCGGCGTGGCGCCGGCTCAAGCCCTGCCCTGCGGAGAATGTTCCATACCGTGGCCGGCGCGACCTGATAACCGAGCCCGACCAGTTCGCCGTGGAGTCGGCGATGACCCCACGTCGGATTCTCACGCGCGAACCGGATCACCAACTCCCTGATGACGACCACCGTCCGTGGACGACCTCCGACCCGCTTGGCCTTGGGTGGATACGTCCAATGCCGGGCGACCAGCCGCCGGTGCCAACGAAGCAGCGTCTCCGGCGTGACGATCCTGACCCGCAACAGGTCACGCGGCAGCATCCGGGTGAGCGCCGCCAGAACAAGGCGGTCCTTCGGCTCCAACCGAGGGCGGGCCACCTGCCTGCGCAGCACCGCCACCTCATGACGCAGGACCAGCAGTTCGACGTCTTTCGCCGCCTCGCCACGACCACGGGTCACCACGAGTGCCAGGATGAGTCTCAATGCTGCATAAAGAGCACTAAAGAACACCTAGATGATCATGCCCGAGCGCGGCAAACACGGACGGGCCGAGGTTTTTGAGCCCCACAAGCCAGATGAGGGCGGCCACGCTCGCCCGACCAGCGGCAGTGGTATGAGCGTGCCGCTCTGCGGTCATGCGGTCAGCGGCATGAACTGAGCTGGACCGTCATGCCCTTGTCGCCGACTTAAGCACAACCACCCGCGCCCGCCATGATCCACGATGGCCGGGCGCGGGTGGTTGTGTTAGCTGGCGGCGTTCGGGAACGAAAGCCAGACGACCTCGCTGTGCTGCGAGCTCGGTGCAGTGGTGGTGGCCAGCCATCCTCCGCCGATGTAGTCGCATGGCGCGTTGCCGATTCGCTTGATCGTGATCGTCAGGCTGACCGTGTGCTTGGGTGCGAGCACGGGGGTGGTGTAGCCGGTGGACATTGCCAATGCGCTGACGTTTGTGCTGCCGGACTTGACCGTCACCGTGTAGTTCGACGCGCAGTCGACCGCGCCGCCGAACGTGGCGGACAAGCTCGGCATGGAGAACGTCATGGGCGCGGCGCTGGTCGAGTCGTTGGCCAGCTTGTCGGTGAAGTTCGCGGTCGCGCCTACGTTGAGCGGGACCGCTGCGAGCGTAACTGAGCCGCTAAAGTCCGCGTCCAGCATTCCTCGCACGCTGGCCTGTCCAGGGGCGGTCATGAACTCGTCGATTGCGCTGGTCCCTTTAGTCGCGGTGATTTCGGTTTCTTGGATGGCAGAGTCGAGGAAGTCGTTTTCGCCAGTGGTGACCAGATAGATTCCCGAACTGTAGAGGTCGCCCGGTAGCCCGGCCTTCGGGATGGTGACCCGCAGCGTGAACGCCAACTCTTTGCCCGGCTGGATTGCTGGGGTCGTGTAGCCGGCATCAGACGTCGCCGCGGCGGTGATGTTCTTGCCCAGCAAGCCGTTCAGCCCGCCCTGAAGCATCGAGTATTTGGAGTCGTTATTGCCGTTGTCGTCACCAATCGGGAACAACATCACCACGTACTGCGCTGCCGCCGAACCTGTGTTCTTCACCTTCACGGCATACGAGACCGTCGATCCTGCGGTACCAACCTCGGACGCGAGCGAATTGTTAGCCATCAAAACCGAACCCGCACCATGCTGCAACAACGAACCTGAGACCACGGGAGCAGCCGACGCTGTGGCGGAGAACGCCCCCGCCGCGACAACCGCAGACGCTGCCAGTCCGACGCCAACCCCGCGGACCAAACGTGCAACGGAACGAGACATTGTGACCTCCTTTATGGGGGCCAGGCCGACCCCGTCACGGCACAGCGTAGGGACGACGCGGAACGTCGTCGTCTGTGCTAGCACGTACAGCAAGGCAATCAATTCAGCACGTCGGCGCACATTCGGACATCGGCAGATCGCGCACGACGCGCGACGGTTGCGTGCGTCGCGCATAGGCTCGCATCGTGACCGATCGCCCTGAAATCGAATGCATCTGCGGTTCGGTGAGGTTCATGACCGAGATGCACGCCGCGAAGCGTGAACTAACGCTCGCCGGAGCCATCGTTGTTGCTCCATGCGACGTAGATGACTTGCCAACCACCGAGCAGAAGGTGGCCCTCGACGCTCTCCACCTGCGCAAGATCGACGTTGCCGATCGAGTCTTGGTCGTCAACCCGGGTGGCTACGTAGGAGAGTCAACGCGAAGGGAAACCGCCTATACCCAAGCGGTCGACACGTTCAGCAACGCGGCCTAACGGCGGGGACGCGCTCATCGACGAAGCAGCCAGATGACAGCGGCAGATCATCGTGTCCGACATCTGAGGCAGTATCGGCGTCGTGACTAGTTGGGCGGCCTGGTAGGAGAGTACTGCCGCCCGGCGTGCGCCTCGCCTCCATCGGTGCCTTCACTGGCTCGCCGGCTGCAGCCGGCTCGTACATCTTTACCGTCACATCGCACGACACCTCGACGCCGGCCAACACAGCCACCGCGACATTCACCCTCACGATCGGATGAGGTCCATGAAGCCGCTTGTCGCTCTTGGTACTTCCGTCGCCGTCCTCACGGCGCACACGGCGTTGACCTCATCAAGGTAGACCGCTTCGAGAAATTCACGGCGCGGCAGTGGAGCGGAGGTGCGCCAACACTGCAAGTACTCGACGGTGCGTCTCCGGGTTGAGTTCGAGTCCCAGCTTGATGAAGATCCGGCTGGTGTGTGTCTCGACGGTCCGTCCGTTCACGCCGAGGGTCTCGCCGATGCGCTCGTTGGACAGGCCCTGCGATACCAGTTCCAGGACCTCGCGCTCACGCTCCGTGAGTTCAGCGAGCGGATCTTTGCTGGTCGGCGCCGCGAACACGGCGTGCACGACCTCGGGGTCGATGGCTGTCCCTCCGGAGGCCACCCGCTTCAGCGCGGAGAAGAGTTCGTCACCGTGCGAGATGCGTTGCTTCAAGAGGTAGCCGACGCCTGGGACGCTGTTGGCGAGGAGTTCGTAGGCCTGGCGGGTCTCGACGTGCTGGGACAGCACAAGTACTCCGATCTTCGGCGCGACCTTCTTCAACTCGATGGCGGCGAGCAGTCCTTCCGCAGTGAACGTCGGCGGCATCCGCACGTCGATGATTACGGCGTCCGGATTCGTTGACTCCACGACCGTCAGGAGCTTGGTGGCATCGCTGAGCTGAGCGACGACCTCAACCCCGTCGTCGGCGAGTAGCCGGACGACGCCCTCACGGATCAGCAACGAATCGTCGACCACAATTACTCGCACGTGGGCATCTTGCCCTGCGTAGCCCGTCCGAGACAGGTGAAGTCATCCGGGCTAACACGGATGAAATCTCAGCAAATATCAAGCATGCTGGACCGATGGCACTACGTGTGGTTCTCGTCGATGACGATCCCCGATTCCGGGCGCTCGCGCGGCGTTCGCTCGTCTCCGAGGGAGTCGACGTCGTGGCGGAGGCTGGGTCCGGTGCCCAAGCCGTAGACCTCATCGCGGACTGGGAACCCGACGTCGCCCTGATCGACATGCAGATGCCCGAGGTGGACGGCGTCGAGGTGGCGCGGCGTCTGATGGATGCCGGCACCGCGTCGATCATCATCCTCATCTCGACGCGAGACCAGGCCTACGGCGACCGCATGGCGTCCGGCCTGGCCGCGGGCTACCTGAGGAAGGATCACCTGTCGCTCGCGGCCATCCTCGAGCTCGCCCCGAGCATCAGCTAGCCGGAGCGATCAACTCACAGACCAAGGACGACCTGCGCGACCGCGTCCCGTGTGGGCCCGTCGTCACGCGGCGGCTCGCGATCAGCAAGCGGTAGCTCGACGGTCAGGGTCGTACCGACACCGACCGGGCTGGTGACGGTGAAGCGGCCACCGAGCGCGCCGATCCGGTCCCTCAGCCCTTCCAGACCCGAACCTCTGTTGCTGTCAGCTCCTCCTCGACCGTCGTCGCTGACTTGGAGGTGGAGCTTCTGATCGCTCACGTAGGCCCGCACGAACACCGCACTCGCCTCGGCATACTTGGTCGCGTTCGCCAGGCCCTCCGCCACCACGTAGTACGCGCCGACCTCTGCCGCTTCCGGTAGACGATCGGGAAGGTCGAGGTCGAGCTTGACCGCTGTGCCTGGTCGCTGCGCCAGAACCTCAAGTGCGCCGACCAGTCCGGCCGCGGTGACGAGCGCGGGATGGATGCCCTGGGCGAGCACCCGCAGATCATCGATGGCCTCGTTGAGTTCCCGCGCGGCCTCGGAGAGGAGTTCGGCGACCTCGGAGTTCGCTCGGCGGTTGGCGAGGGTGAGGGTGAGGGCCACTCCGACCAGGCGCTGCTGCGCACCGTCGTGCAGATTGCGCTCGACTCGCCGCCGCTCCTTGTCACCGGCTTCGACTATGCGCGCACGGGAGGCCTGTACGTCGGCGAGCCGAGCTCTGAGTTCGGCCTGCAGTCGCTCGTTGTCGATCGCCAACCCGGCGGCGGCCTTGGCGGTTGCCAGACGCTCCGGGCTGCGCAGCAACACCGGATCGTGGATCAGGGCGCCGATGGACGTGCCGCGGTACTCGATCGGTGTAAGGCGCCGGTCGGTGCTGTCGGACGGCGCGTCGACCGGGAGTCCGTCGGCGTCAATCCAGCCGTCGGCACCGGTGTAGATGAGCTCAAGGCTCGGGTCGCCGAGGGTGTGCCGGAGTGATGCGAGAAGCCGTTCTCCGCGCTCGCCCGACTCGAGGTCGACAACTAGATTGACGAGTCGGTCCTGGGTTACCCGAGCGGCGTACAGGTAGATCGCCATGGTGAGCGGTACGGCTCCGGCCACGTATTCCAGCCACTGGCCGTAGACCTCATTGAAGTTCACGTACCCGAGCCCAGCGGTGATCAGCAGCGCTAGGTTGCCCATCAGCACGATCGCGCCGGTCCACACGAACCCGTAGGCACGGCGGACGGGCGGCGAGGAGACCGCGGCCCGGTAGACGAAGATCGCGACGCCGACGAGAAGCAGCGGGATGGTGGGGATGTCGGTCCAGCGGCCGATCTTCTCAGAGAGCCAGTAGCTGTGGAAGATCACGATCTTGTTCGGGCCGACGCCGCCGCGGGGTTCGAAGCTCGGCAGCGTCATCAGGATGCCGACCTGGCCACCGACCTGCAGGACGTAGAACCCGATCACCACCAGACGGTCCACCCAGTTGCGCATTCTGCCACCCGGGAACGCGACGACCGCGTGAATGAGCAGCGCCGCCCAGAGCCCGGGAAGCAGGCCGGCAAGCGAGACGACGAGTTGGTCGTGCCAGGCCCCGAAGTAGCGTTCGATCAACCAGGAGTACCCGGCGACCACCACGAGGACGCCGACTCGTCGTTCGCCGGTCACCCCCGCCGCCAAGCCGGTCCCGACCATGACGAGTCCGACGGCAGCCACCAAGATCAGGCGCGGGTTCGTGTAGTCGACCTTGCCGTACTCCACCGCGATCAGGCCTGAGGCGAGACCGGCAGCCCCGAGAGCCATGAGCCACCGGATGATCGCGTTCTTGGACAACTGGGCCCCCGAAGTGTGTACTACCGGCCGAAAACCCGAGTGACACGAGCCTTTCTAGTACACAGCGGCCGTCTTGTCAGTTTGAATCGCTCGTCTCGATCTACCTGATCACCGGCACGACGCTACGGGGCGATCGTGATATTCCGGGTGACCGGAGCACTGGCCCCACCAGAGATGTCGAAGAGTCGGAAGCGCACGGTCCTCGGTACGAGGAGAAGGGGCGTCGGGGACGTGTCGTTGTAGGTGATGTCGCGAACGAGAGCTTGGGTCGCTGCCACCGAGTTGCCGGCACCCATGGTGAACGTAAGCGGGGTGCCATTTCCGCCGGTGAACGTCGCGATCTGGACACCGCCGTACGTGACGGTACTGCCCGATACACCGATCTGGCCCGCACCGGTGCCCTGGTTGAAGACTGCCAGGCGGTCTTCGGTCAGCCCGCCGGTGGAGAAGTCGACGAACAGCGCCGCGTTGCTCAAGTGGACGCCGCTATCGCCGGAGACGGTCGTGGTGCCGGTGGTCAGCGTCGGCGGCCCGTTCTCGGTGTAGGTCAGCGTCGATCCCTCGATTCCCGCGAGCACGGGCTTCGCGTACTGCACCGCTCCGGCATCACAGGCCACACCAGGCGTGCTGGCCACTCCCCGCTGATCGACCGTCGGGCAGAACGTCGTCGCAGGGCCTCCCATGGCGATGGAGGTGCCGACCGGGATTACGCCGACCACTGGGCCGGCACCCAGCGGTGCCATTGTCTGGGTCGCGCCGCCGTTGTCGTGCAACGGAGCGACCAGAGGACCGGTGACGACCTTGTCTCCCGGCCCAGTGGGTCCACACGAGGAGTCGGTGAACACGCTGTAGCCGAAACTGGCGAAGGGCGTTGAGCAGTCAACGGC
>Ga0105241_10003092_pt1 | contig 12399 bp, 11 predicted proteins | sample KBSC64metaG_FD_80422 | JGI IMG/M metagenome (GOLD analysis project Ga0105241, IMG submission 80422) | Corn rhizosphere microbial communities from Kellogg Biological Station, Michigan, USA - KBS C6-4 metaG | ecosystem: Host-associated > Plants > Roots > Rhizosphere > Soil | place: Michigan, USA... | reverse complement strand
GAAGAGGTTTGGGCACCCCGCGCGATTCAAGGTTCTTGTCGCCAATGACATATCCCGCCAGAAACGCCAGCATGGCCCCGACCTTGTCGCGCGCAACGTCTCCGTCGGTGGCGCAGTCCAGAGCCCCTATCTGCCAGATCTCGACATCATCCGCGGGCCGGCTGGCCTCCAAAATTCCCTTGGCGACAATGGCCTCGGATTGCGCGATGTTATCCTTGCCCAGGCCGAAATTGATAAAAACGCCATCCGAAGTCCGGCCGGCCGCCGCCAGACCGAGCGGATGAGAAGCCGCGAGAAAGACCTTCGAGGGCTTCGTTACCCATGGCAAATGCGCCGTGGCCTCGTTGAGCGTCGCGGGTTTCCCCTGCAGCAACGTCTTGATGAAGGTGACCCCGTCACCCAGCTCCTTTGCTGTGGATTTGCCGCGGCCGAGGTTCCTCGTTCCACTATGACCCGCACCGATGCCGAGAACAGCTCGGCCTTCGATGATCTGATCGACCGAGGCGATCGCAGCGGCGCTGACAGCGGCGTCGCGAGTCACCAGATTTGTCACGCAAAGCGCGACCCGCGCCTTTTTCACCAGGCTCGCCGCGAGCGTTACGGAAACCCAGGGGTCCATCGCGTTGCCCGGCGTATCGGCGATACCAATCATATCGTAGCCATATCGGTCGGCGCGATCAGCGAGGTTTTCGACCAGGCTGGGATTGTAGGGCCAAAAGAAGAAGCCGACTTCCATGTCTTTAACTCCTAGAAATTCTGGCTCTGGGTTTTCGGCGGCCAGCGACGAAGCAGGATGGCCTCGAAGATGGCAAAGACATTGTTGAGGAGCAATCCAAACAAGCCGATCAGGACAAGAAGTCCGTAAACCTGCGACGATTGAAAATTGCGCTGGGCGCCGATCATGAGTGCACCGATTCCCTCGATCGAAGTCAGTATCTCGACGAGAAGCGTTACGACGATCGCAACCGGCAGCGCGACGCGAATGCCGAGCAATATCGCAGGGACGACCGAGGGCAGAATGATCAGTCTCATACGATCGAACGCCGACAGTCGAAACGAACGTGCGACGTCGAGCAGCAACGGATGAACCCGTTCTGCCGCGGATGAGGTGTTCAGGAGAACGGGCCAGATTGCCGCCAACACGACCACGGTCAGCTTCATTCGCTCGTCATATCCCATGAAAAGGATAGCCACTGGCACGACAGCCGGCGGCGGAATAGCTCTCAGAAATTCGAGAAGCGGACCGAAGGCGCGGCTCAGCTGCGGAAATACACCAATGAGCAGACCGGTTCCGGCTCCGATCAAGACCGCCAAGGCCAATCCGAGCAGCAGGGTTATCGTCGTGGCGGACAACGCCGGATAGAGCCGCCCGCTTTCAGCGAGCAGCGTCAGGCCATTCCACCAGTCCGAGGGGGCAGGAAAATAGGGAGAATCGCCGGTCTGCAGGAGTTGCCAGACGCCGAGAAGGACTACGAGCGGGAGCAATCCCCTGGCTGACGGAAGCGCCTCCACGATGAGCGTGAAATATTGTCGCCACGGCGGAGAGCGCATCATGGTCCGCTCCGCAACTGACGGAAGGACGGAAAAAAGGCCTCCGCGAGCGCCAGCATCCCGGCATTGAGAATGATCCCAATGAGTCCCACCGTCACAATATAGGCAAACATGAGGTCGGGACGCAGCGCTTGTTGCTCGCGAACGATACCGTAGCCGAGCCCTTCCGGATTGCCGACCATTTCGGCGACGACCGCCAGCACCAGCGCAAGACCGAGACTGATGCGTGCTCCGACCACAATCGGCGGCATCGCCGCGGGCAGGATGATACGGAGGATGGTATCCTTGCGGCTGAGACGAAAGGTCCGGCCAACGTCATAAAGCCTCTGATGAACCCCACTCACGCCTCCGATGGTGTTGACCAACACAGGCCAGAGTACTGGCAGGATCGTGACCACCATTTCGGTCTTCAGAGAAAAGCCGAACAACAAGAGCCCGACCGGGGCAAACGCAACGCCGGGCATCGGCCGCAAGACCTCGATGCTGGCAAGACCGTAACGCCGGGCGGTCGGCGACAAACCAAGCAGGAAGCCGAGCGAGATGCCCAGCACGATCGCCACCGTCCATCCGATCGCGACGGCAATCAGCGTATGCGCAATATCGGGCGCCAAAATCCCTTGGCTTGCGAGTTCGCCAAAGCCCAGGACAATGGCCGAAGGGGCCGGCAGATATTCATATTGGAGCAACCCCGACCGAACCGCCGCTTCCCATGCGAGCCCTAAAAAAACAAGGACGGCCGTTCCGGGCCAATTGATTCCCGCAATGACGCGATCCTTATCCATGAACACGCCCGATCGCCTGGTGCACAGCGTAACGATACTCGAGAAACTTTGGCAGTTGGCGCGTCGATAGCTGGTCGCGCGGCACCGGCAGGCCAATTTCGAATATCCGGTCAATTCTCCCGGGCGAGCCTGTCAGCACCGCGATCCTGTCGCCCAGATAGACCGCCTCCTCTATGTCGTGGGTGATAAAGACGAAGCTTGTCCCGGTACGATCGCGAACCCGGAGAAGTTCGTCCTGCATGGACGCTTTGGTCATCGCATCGAGCGCGGCAAACGGTTCGTCCATCAGCATCACGGCTGGACGCAACGCCAGCGCGCGCGCGATTTGAACGCGCTGCTGCATGCCGCCGGACAACTGCCACGGATAGTCGTCTGCGTTCTTTTCAAGACCCACAAGGGCAAGTGCGTCCTGCACCCGGAGTTCGGTTTCCCTGCGCTCGAGGATCCGCTCTATTCCGAATGCAACATTCCCCGTGACGGTACGCCACTGCAACAGCGCGTTGGAATAATCCTGGAATACGATGACGACGTCTTCCGGAGGACCGTCAAGTTCCTTGCCATGCACCAGGACTGAGCCGCTTACGGTCGGGGTCAGACCTCCCATGGCCCGCAAGAGAGTGGTCTTGCCGGTTCCCGAAGGACCGACGATGGTCAGGAACTCGCCGGATCGTACCAGGAAGGAAATATCCTCGATGATACGTTTGCGGCTGAACTTGTGAGGAAATTCGACGGTGACCGATCGACATTCGAAGGCCGGACTTGCGGCCTTCTCGCCTGCATCGGATCTCTCTTCCGTCGAAGTCATCTATGGCGTCACAACCAGTTTGGCGGAATCGACTTGCTTGTCGAGCTGACCGACCTCCTTGAGTGCGGCGGCCCATACCTGGATGTCCTCCGGCTTGATCGCAAAGCGGTAAGTCGGGAACGGCGTCGTCTGCACCACCGCTTCAGGCAATTTAGTGTATTGCGCCATGATCTTGCGCGCCTCTGCGGGATTTTTCTCGATAAAGCTTTTTGCATCTTCGAGGGCGGCAATCCAGGCCTTTATCGTCGGAAGATTGGCGCGCGCCCACGCGCCCTGCGAGATCCAGAACGGAAAGAGCACATTCTTGCCGACCGACAGCAGAGGGGTCGCGATCGATACATTGCCATTCGCACGCAGAGCGCCGGCGAATGGTTCAAGGGATTCGACGGCGTCTACACGCTTTGCCTTGAGTTGGTCGGGCATATTCGGAAACGGAACTTCCACAGCTCTAACACTCGCGGGGTCGACCCCGTTCTTCTTCAGCCAGTAAAGCACTGACACGTGGATCACGCCGCCGATCGTGGGCGTCGCAATGATCTTTCCGGCGAGATCCTTCGGCCCGGCGATACCCGACTCCTTCGAAACGATGACATACGTGGTAGGGTTGTCCTCCGTCTCAAAAACCTCAGAGGCGACGGCAACGACGTCGAGTCCGGAGGCGACCGATTTGAGCAGATCAGGCGCGGTGCTCGGAACAAATTCGAACTGTTTTCCGACCGTGCCCGGCAAAGTCGAAAGATTCTGCGCTACGCTGAGCGTTACATCGAGCCCATGTGCTGCGAAGAACCCCTTCTCCTTTGCAACCCACGCGGGAAGCCAGGTTACAACCGGAATATAGGCAGCCCTGACGGCAACAGGCGATATGGTTTGAGCGCAACTGCGGTGTGCCAGCCCTGTCGTGATCGCTGCCAAAACCACCATGCACGCCAACTTCGCATGCAGACCCGCCTTCGACGACAGAGCGTTGCGTTGCACTTCGCGGCCTCCTCATATCCATAATTGATTTCACATAGCATAACCCTACAATGGAGTTTCCGGATACCGCAAGCGCGAATGCGGCGCACCCATTGGAAGGAAATAAAAAGATGAATCAGCTTTCCTACAATTGCGATGCTTGAAGGGTCAGGTGAATTGGGATCCGCGCTGGCGCGCTATGGGCGGCAGTGCGGCTATCCTGTCATCAAGGGTTCGCAAACAAAAACCGCGCGATCGAAGCCGTAGCGCAGATCGACCGGCAGGTGCGTGAGCTGAGATCAACGATGAAGTAATCGGCAACTCGGGGGAACCTTCAATCCGAATGCTTCGTTCAGGAGGATCGCGCGATGAACGGATTTGATTTTCAAATCGAGGGAAGAATTGCCAGGATTCTGCTCAATCGCCCGCAAGATCAGAATCTGCTGTCGCGAGATCTGCTGTTGTCGCTCCAGACCGTCGCAAGGGATCTGGCAGCAAATCCCGACATCCAGGTTCTTACCATCATTGGAGAGGGCACCGAATGCTTTTCGGTCGGCATTCTGACGCCCGCTTTGAGGGGTCAATTGGGCAAGGATGATGTCCTTAAACTGATCCGGCTTGCGAACGAGACCTTTGATGCGATCGAAGCGCTGCCGCAGATCGTGATCGCTGGGCTTAATGGTTATGTCCGCGCCGGCGCCGTCGAACTTATCCTTGCCTGCGATATCAGGATCGCAGCCGAACATGCCCGCTTGTCTTCTCCCGAGGCAAAATGGGGTGGTTTTCCCGGCGCCGGCGCCCCGGTTCGGCTCCCGAACATCATCGGCGCCGGCCGGGCGCTTGAGTTGCTCTGTACTTGCCGCGAAATCGACGCCACCGAAATGGAGCGGATCGGTTTGATCGAGCGCAAGGTTAGTAAAGACAGCGTGCATGCCGAGATCAATCGTCTCGCCAGCGCCATTGCCGAGAACGGACCCTTGGCGACGCGCGGAGCCAAGCGGATCGTCAAATCGAGAATGGAGTCGGGTTTCCGCGCGGCCCGCGAATTATCCGATGCGCTTCGCGCCGCACTGGAATGGACCGACGACGTCGATGAAGGCATTGCCGCGGCGCGCGAGGGTCGAAAACCACGTTTCACCGGGCGATAATCTGTTCGCGCGGCAACGGCGACTGTCACCCATCTCGCGCTCCAGCATAGCCGCATGCTGGCTGTGTGTACCGAAAACTCGACCCGACCTCGCGAAGAGGTGCTCGAGTTCAAGTCCGTGCCCGATTCTCGCGTGATGAGGCCGAACTGACTTTGCGCATCTGTGAAACCAGCATATGGTTGCAGAAAAGAACGAATGGAGGCGGTGATTGGCGAAGGAGCTCATCGCAGCTGTGCTTCTGGCAATAGCCGGAATGAGCAGCGCCCAAGCCCAGGAATATCCGGCAAGAACGGTTACGGTCATCGTTCCATTCGCCGCCGGCGGGCCGGCTGACATCACGGGGCGGATCGTCGCCGACATCTTCTCTCGTCATCTCGGTCAGAAATTTGTGGTGGAGAATGTCGGGGGTGCCGGTGGCACCACGGGAGCGCTTCGCGCCGCTCGCGCGGCAGCCGATGGATATACGATCCTGTCCGGTCACCTCGGCACCAACGCACTGGCACCGGCGTTCTATCCGAACCTGGGCTACGATCCGCAAACGGATTTTTCGCCGATCGGGCTGACGGCCGAATATCCGGAACTGCTCGTCGTCCGAAAGGATTTTCCCGCCAACAATCTGAAGGAATTCGTCGGCTACGCGAAGGCCAACCCGGAGAAGCTCAATGTCGGGCACGCCGGGCTCGGCTCGGTCTCCTATATCGGGTGTCTGCTCCTTCACGCCGCGATCGGCATCAAGCCGACGATGATTCCGTTTACCGGCACAGCCCCGGTATTGAATGCCATGCTGGGAGGGCAAGTCGACTATGAATGCGATCCCGTGCTTGGAACGTTGAGCCAGGTGCAGGCAGGCAACGTCAAGGCGCTGGCGGTCGCCGCCAGGAAACGCAGCCCATTGCTGCCCGATGTGCCGACTTCCCACGAGCAGGGCCTGCCCGAATTCGATATTGCCCCGTTTTATGCGGTGTTCGTGCCAAGCGGCACGCCACAGGCCGTGGTCGACAAGCTTGCGGCCGCCCTGAGCAAAGGGCTCGACGAGGAGGCCGTGCAGAAGCGGTTGACCGAACTCGGTGCCGATAGCGTGGAGCAAAGCCGCCGCGGACCAACGGCGCTTGCGGACCTGGTCAAAAGCGAAGCCGCGCGGCTGACGCCGGTTCTAAAAGCCGCGGCGGAGAAATAGGCACAGGCTGGTGCATCGCTCCTCGAATGCATTCGCCTTCATCGAGATCAGCTAGTGCCCCGACCGATAGTCAGCGCGAAGGGGCGCGGGCCTTGATGGCGGCACGTCGAGGCGTACGACAATCCCCTCCAGTTCCGGACTGGGAGCGGGATAAAGCCTCATGACAAGCGGGTCATGCCCTGGAATGACGTGGCTCTCGTCCGGCGCCAGTTTCAGCAGCTTGTCGAACCCTTCCAGCATTTCACCGATATGCAGGGCGGTCGTAAACGGACGCTCACTCGCCATGTTCTCGTAGAAATGACTGACGTCGGAGGCCAGCACGACGAACCCCCGGCGGGTTCTGACGCGAACGAACTGAAGCCCTGCCGAATGGCCGCCTGCCGCGTGGATCGAGAGGCCGGGAGCGAGTTCGGCGTCGCCATCGTAGAATAGGACCCGGCGCGCATAGTTGAGCCGCACAATCCCGCAGACGTCTTCGACCTCGAACGAATGCGACAACCTCGGATATCGCATAAAGCGTCCCGTGGCATACGCAAGCTCGCGCTCCTGGAGATGGAATCGCGCATTCGGAAACCGGTCGAAATTGCCCACATGATCGTAATGCAGATGGGTGAGGATGACATCCTCGACCGCGGCTGCCTCGATGCCGAACGCGCCGAGCGTATCCACCGGACAGCGCAGGAACGTCCGCTTCCGCCTGGAAGCTACTTCCGCGTTGAAGCCCGTGTCGATGACGAACGTGCGGCCTCCTCCTCTTGCCAACCACATGAAATAGTCCATCGGCATCGGGCCGTCGTGCGGATCGCCGCCGATAAAGTGCTCGCTCCGCCGCGCATCGCGGGTGGCGTAGCGGATAGCGAAGAGCTCGTACTCCTGCTCGGCCATGCTATTTCCTGATAGGGCGGTGATTCATCACTTTGCGTCGACCTCGTTGAACGCCTCGCGCGCGTTTCGGAACGCATCGATTCCCGAGGGGATGCCGCAATACACTGCAACCTGAAGCAATATCTCCTTGATCTCGTCCTTGGTGAGACCGTTCTTCAACGCTCCCTTGACGTGCAGCTTCAGTTCGTGAGGCCGATTCAGCGCTCCGAGCATCGCCAGATTGACGATGCTGCGGGTGCGACGGTCCATACCCGGCCGGGTCCACAGCGCGCCCCAGCAAAATTCGGTCGACCACTCCGCCATCGTCCGGGTGAATTCGTCGGCGCCTGCGATGGATTTGTTGACGTAATCTTCGCCGAGCACTTCCTTGCGGACCTTCAATCCCTTATCGAACAATTCGCTCATCACAGGTTCCTTTCGTGGTTTGGGTACTTCTTTCAAGGCAGCGAGGCTCAGCCGTGCGCCCTCATCAGGCTCGATACGTCCGCAAGCGTGTCAAGGTGCCAGACATCGTCGATAACGCGGTCGACGTCCCAATCGGTTCCGCCGAGCCGCGCACAATCGCGCAGTTTCGCTTCGATGCCGCGGTCCGACAGCGGATCGGCAAGGCTGCCCTTTGCAGCCATTACGATCTCGCTGAACGTCTCTCCCGACGTCAGTTGGATAATGACGCGCGCGGCACCGTCCGGAAGCGAAGCGTCGAGCCCCGCCCTCACCTTCTGGCGCAGGGACACGATGTCCGGCCGGAATACGATCGCGTCCGCGAATTCGGGAACGCCGGCCAAGCCCAGCAGCAGGGCACAGGCGGCGCAATGATGAATGCTGACCCGTGCATCGCGTTCGTTGCGAACCGGCCGGTCGCCGCGCGCCAGCAGGAGCGCCGAGCCCTGCACCGTGATATCAGCGATATCATCGATGCGCCGGTTCAGCTTCGCCCGCAAATTGAAGCAGGCATCGATCACTGCATGAAACACGATGCCCGCCGGATAGGGCTTGTAGGTATTCTTCGCGATCTCCCAGCTCTTGCCGAGACCGCCCGTCAAGCGCGCAATATCGGGTTCGTCGCCCATGGCGCGGGCCCAGCCGAGCGGTCCTTCAATGGCGCGTGGCGATGCCGCATAGCCTTCTGCCGCTAGCAGTGCCGCGAACAGGCCGTTGCGCGCCGCATTGCCGACGCTGACATTCTTGGCGGCGCTGGGCAGGTTCTCGACGATGCCGGCCGATTGGCTGGCGGCAATTCCGATCGCATTTGAAATCTGGTCCGCCGGAAGCTCGAGCAGTTTCGCGCAGGCCGCGGCCGCACCGAACACGCCGCAAGTCGAGGTGATGTGCCAGCCACGTGCATAATGTCCCGGAGACACCGCGTTGCCGACGCGGCACTCCACCTCCACGCCGAGAATGAATGCCGTGAGTACAGCCCGCCCCGAAAACCGCCGCGCTTGCGCCAATGCCAGCACCGGCGCCGCAACGGGCGCCGCCGGATGGATGATGGTGTCCAGATGGGTGTCGTCGAAATCGAGCAGATTGGCCGATATCGCGTTGAGGAACGATGCGCTCATTGCATCGAGCCGCTCCGGTCGGCCGATGATCGCAGATGTCTCAGCGCCGCTGAACGGCAATAACGTGCGCAACGCAGCGGTGACGGCCGGGTCGTTCGCCGACCCCAGCGCGGTCGCGAAGAAGTTCAGGATCGAGCGTTTCGCTTCATGATTTTGTGCGGCGACGTCTGCCCACACTGTGCCGGCAACGAAATCGGCGAAAATTGTGCCGGCGCCTTGCGCTTCAACTTGCCGCACTGAGCGAATTCCTCGGATCTTGTTTTTCCGACCCTATTCCGGCGCGACATGGCCTGTCGACAGGAATCTTATGCTTGACAGATTGACTGACAATCTTGACATTCGGCGAAACGCGGCCGGGAACCCCGGCGCAGCAAGAACAACAAGCGCCCGTGTTGGTGGCGCGACAGGGAGCGAACCATGGCAGGAGAAACAATCGGCTTCGTCGGCACGGGTCGCATGGGCGGACCGATGGCTGGGCGCCTGCTCGACGCCGGCTATTCGCTGTGCATTTACGATTCGCAGAGCGAAGCGACCAAGGCGCTGGTTGCGCGTGGCGCACGGCTCGCGAAATCGCCCGCCGAAGTCGCTTCCAGCGCAGATATCGTGCTGGCCAGCCTGCCCACTCCCGATATCGTCAAGGCGGTCGCGCTTGGACCCGATGGAATCGTTGCCGGAAACCGCGCCACGGTGCTGATCGATTTATCCACCACCGGGCCCGGCGCCGCCAAATTGATCGCGAAGGGATTCGAAGCTCGGAACCTGACGCTGGTCGATGCGCCGGTCAGCGGCGGCATCAAGGGCGCGGTCAACGGCACGCTCGCGGTGATGGTGTCCTGCCCGAAGGCGACCTATGACAGGGTTGAACCGATCCTGAAGCACTTCGGAAAATTGTTTTACACCGGCGACAAGCCGGGCACGGCGCAGACGGCGAAACTCGCCAACAATCTGATGGCGGCCGCAGCGCTGGTGATCACCTCCGAGGCGGTGGCGATGGGCGTCAAGGGCGGCGTCGACGCCAAGGTGCTGATCGACATCATCAACGCCAGCAGCGGACGCAACAGCGCTTCGGAAGATAAATTCCCCCGCGCCGTGCTTCCCGGTACCTTCGATTTCGGGTTTACCACCGGCCTCTCCTACAAGGATGTGCGGCTCTGCGTCGATGAAGCCGAGGCCATGGGCGTCCCGATGGTCTGCGGCTCTGTCGTCCGGCAGATGCTCGCCATCACCAACGCCAAATATGGCGCCTCGTCCGACTTCACCTCGATCGCGAAAGTGCTGGAGGAATGGGCCGGCGTGGAAATGCGCGGCTAGACCCGGGTCAACGGCGCGCGAGGGCGATTGCCATGACGATCGGATCGACCGGATCAGGCAAGCTGTCGTTGGCACGAGCGCTGGCGCGCGCCGCACTTGCCGTCGATCCCGGCCGCTTCGATGCCGAAGTCATCGCCAAGGCGAAAATCTGCCTGCTGGATTTTCTCTCCTGTGCCTTCGAGGCGCGCAACCACCCATGGAGCCGCCAGGCGATCGGCATCGCGCGCGAGGTTGAAGGCGGCGCTACCGTCATCGGCACCCGCACCCTTGCCTCGCCGGGCGACGCGGCCTTTGCCAACGCGACCATGGGCCACGGCCTGGTGCGCGAAGACATGCACGCCGCCAGCATCTGTCACCATGGCGTGGTGATCTGGCCGACCCTGCTCGCATTGTCGGAACGAACACCACTATCCGGCGCTACACTCCTTGCGGCCGCGATCATCGGCTATGAGACCGGCGCGCAGATCGGCCGCGCGCTCTTTACCGCCGACCTCGCCCGCCTCTACCGGCCGACCGGCCTTGTTGCGCCGCTCGGCGCAGCGCTGGCGGGAAGCTATGCTCTCTGCCTCGCCGAAGATGCCGCAACCAGCGCGATTGCCATTGCCGCCAACACATCGTCCGGCCTGAACGAATGGCCGCGCGCTGGCGGCTCCGAGATGTACTTCCATCCGGGCTTTGCGGCACGCAATGCGATCGCCGCGATCGAACTGGCCGAGGACGGCGCGCGCGCTTCGGCAACGATCCTTGAGGGCGAGGCCGGATTGTTCGCCGCCTTCCGCCGACAGGCTGCCCCGACCGAAATCCGGTTGTTTGGCGGCGCAGAGCCGGAAATCATGGCCGTCTACAACAAGCCTGCGCCCGCCTGCAATTTCGCGCAAACCGCGGCGCAGACAGCGCTGCGCGTCGCGCGTGAACTCGGGACATCGGAAGACATCGCCACAGTCTCGATCCGTGTTCCAGAGGCTGCGGCGCGCTACCCCGGGTGCGACTCCAAAGGACCGTTTCATAACGCGTTGCAAGCCAAGATGAGCATTCCCTTCAGCGTCGCTGCTGTACTCGCGCGCGGTGCGCTCGAAGAAGACAACTACGCGCAAGTCGACAACATCCGGATCTTACGCCTCGTCGAACGGACCGATCTGCAAAGCGCTGCTGATCTCACCGCTGCGTTCCCGGCCAACCAGGGCGCCGAGGTTCTTGTTGGGCTGCACAACGGAACGACGATCCATCAGCGCCTCGACAATGTCATTGCCGCCACGCCTGAGGAAATCCGCGCCCGCTTTCGGCAGGCGGCTTCCAGCGTCATCGGTGACCGCGCGCGGGATCTGGAAGAGCTGGTGGATAATTGCACATCGCTTCCGGACAGCCGCGTCATCGCCGCCCGGTGCCGACTCGAGCCAACCGAACAGCGGCTGCGGCCAGCGTCATGATCGATAACGACAAACGAAAGCTGGGAGGCACAATGTTCAAACCAGGGACAGCCGAGGCCATATCTGTCGCCGGTCCGAGACACGGATACTCCCTCCCCGCGCGAGGTCTCCGGTGACCCAGGCGCTGGAAGGTTTTCTGCAAGCGCTATCCGCCGGACTTTTGATCGGCGCGGTCTACGGCCTGATGTGCGTCGGGCTCGGGCTGATCTTCGGCGTCATGCGGGTGATCAATTTCGCCCAGGGCGATTTCATGATGCTCGGCATGTACACGGCGTTCTATTTCTTCACCGCGCTCGGCGTGCAGGCCACGTTCGGCAACACGTTCGGGCCGTTTGTCGCAATCGTGCTGGCCGGCCCGGTGCTGGCTGTCTTCGGCTATTTCGTCCACCTCACCCTGATCTCGCGCGTATCGGGCACACGCACCTCTTCGCTCGAAGGCGAGGGTCATTATGCCCAACTCATTCTGACGCTGGGGATCGCGTTGATCCTGCAGAACGGCGGCCTGCTCGTATTCGGTTCGGTGCTGGCCTCGATCCGCACGCCGCTGTCGAGTTCGGCCTGGGAGCTTGGACCCCTGTTCAACGACATCAGCGTCTTCGTCAACAAGGCGCGCGGGATAGATGCGGTCGTTTCGCTGGTGACGATGCTGCTGCTGACGCTGTTGATCACGCGGTCACGGGTCGGAAAATCGCTGCGCGCCGCGGCTGACAACCCCACCGCGGCAACCTATATGGGTATTGACGTCGACCGCGCGCACCGAATTGCCTTCGCGCTCGGCACCGGCATCACCGCCATTGCCG
>Ga0105241_10003083_pt1 | contig 12421 bp, 9 predicted proteins | sample KBSC64metaG_FD_80422 | JGI IMG/M metagenome (GOLD analysis project Ga0105241, IMG submission 80422) | Corn rhizosphere microbial communities from Kellogg Biological Station, Michigan, USA - KBS C6-4 metaG | ecosystem: Host-associated > Plants > Roots > Rhizosphere > Soil | place: Michigan, USA... | reverse complement strand
GTTCGACGGCAGCGCCTGAAAAGACAAAGCCGGACATCAGGAAAATTACGCGACTCGTTCCGCGCGACGGGAATCTCGTGCAGGGACAATCGGAGTTGACCATCGATCCCGCGCTCGCAAACGCTGCGAGCGAGATGATCTCGGCCAGCCTTAATCACTACAGCCCGGCCGAAGGCGTCGACGAACTGCGAAAAGCAGTGGCGCAAAAAATCGCGCGGTTCAATGGCATCGAAGTCGATCCGCAGGCCCAGCCTCTCGAGTTATTGATCACTCCCGGCGCGACCGGGGCCCTCGTAACTATCGCCCGCGCCTATCTCGGCGGCGCGTCTGCTCTCGTGTTTGAGCCTTACTATCCGTATCACCGGCGTATTCCTGATGAATTGGGCGGCCGCACGGAAGTCGTGCAACTGCACGGTCCGAATCTCGAACTCGACGCAGACGAACTGCGCGCTGTGTGTCGCCAATTGAAGGATCGCGCGTCGTTTCCCTTGCGCGCCATCGTCGCTTGCAGCCCTGCCAATCCGACCGGCAAGGTATTCACCAAAGCCGAACTCGAAGCGATTGCGGCGGTGTGTCGGGATTACGATCTCCTCTGCATCGCCGACGAAGTTTACGAGCATTATGTGTTGCGGGAGCGAGGGCATATTTCGATGGCCACGCTCGAAGGCATGCGCGAGCGCACGATCACCGTCAACTCTTTTTCGAAATCGTGGAATATCTCCGGCTGGCGCTTGGGCTACGTCTACGGCGACGGAAAACTGATTGCGAAACTCAACAACGCCAACAACGTGTTCTATGTTTGCTCGCCGACACCGCTGCAACGCGCGCTCTCGGTAGTGTTGACGTCAGAGCTTCATTACTACAGCGACCTGCAGGAGCGCTTTGCCATCAAGCGCAAGTTTGCCGCTGACGCGTTCGAAAGCGCCGGCTTTGAAGTGTACGACTCAGGCTCGGCGTTCTACCTGTGGGCACGAATTCCGTCGGGCTATAAAGATGCGTCAGAGCTCAATGAATTATTGATTAGCAATCGGGTGGCTGGCGTTCCCGGCAGCGCCTTTGCCGACGACGATCAGTACGACCAGTTCATGCGCTTTTGCATCGCGCGGGAAGACAACGTGTTGGAAAGCGCGCTCGACAGGATCAAGCGCACTCTGGCGCACGCTGATTAGACTCAAACGAACTCGGTTCAGGTATGAAGCGCACCAACTCACGCAAAAAGATCGTGTCAACGGAAAGCACGAATGGTCGCGACGGCGCTGGCGCGCCCAGCGCTCTCGAGACACGATTTGCCGAAGCTCGCAATCAGCTCAATCCGCGCCGCCAGCGTTTGTTGCGGGCCATTCTCGATTCCGCGGAGGAGACGTGCTTTCTCTCTTCACGGGAGATGGCGAAGCGCTTTCACATCGATTCGACCACGATCCTGCGCACGACGCAGGTTCTGGGTTATGCGACTTTCGCTGAGTTTGCGACCGACCTGCGCCAACACTTCATCTCGCGCATCACTCCCTACACCGTGCTCAAAGCAGCGACCAGGGAGAAACGCAGCGTCGAAGATCACATCGAACATTCATTCGATAAAGCGTTGGAAAATCTCAATAGCGTGAAGTCTGATTTGGACCGGCAAGGCATTATTAGTCTGGCTAAGTCGATCAAGAGCTCGCGTCGCGTGGTCGTGGTGGGTTTGGATTTCGCTGCGTCGCTCTCGTACTACCTCGCTTATGGTCTGTTGGCGCTCGGGTTTGATGCTGAAGCGCCGGTTGGCAGCGGCAATCTTCAGTACAAGGTTGAAGTTTTGACCGCGAAAGACATGCTTATCGCTATTAGTTTTGGGCAGTGTCTCAGAGATACGGTTGACGCAGTCTTGCGCGCGAAGAAACAGGGCGTTCCAACGTTTGGCATCACCGACAACAATACGTCGCCCATCGCGCGTTACTGCGATTCCTATCTGCTGACGCCGGTCGTCAGTCCTTCGTTTCTGGTTTCGTACGTTGCGCCGGTGGCGACGATCAGCGCCGTTCACGTGGCCTGCGCGCACATCGATCCCAAACGTTCGCTGAATCGTCTTAGACCGACTGATCGAGAATATGCAGCGGGTCATCGGTGGTATCGAGAGCCGAGACGGTCCAATGGAGAGCCGGCGTGAACGAATATGAGGATGCTGGCTTTGTGGTCCTCGAAGGGTTTGTTGATGACGCGGAGTGCGATCTGCTGCGAGCGCGAGCTGAAGGGTTGGTCCAGGAATTCGATCCGGCGGACGTTGTTTCAGTCTTTTCCACTCACGAACAGAACCGGCTGACTGACGAATACTTTTTAACTTCCGGTGACAAGATCCGTTTCTTTTTCGAAGAGAACGCCTTTCATTCTGACGGCACTCTGAAGTATGAAAAAGAAAAGTCGATCAACAAGATCGGCCATGCGCTTCACGATCTCGATCCGGTTTTCGATCGCTTCTCACGCTCTGCAAAACTGAGAGCGCTCGCCGCCGCGATTGGTCACGCTGATTCGTACCTGCTCCAGTCGATGTACATCTTCAAACAGCCGGACATCGGCGGTGAAGTTACGTGTCATCAGGACAGCACGTTTCTTTACACCGAACCGATCGACATTGCGGGACTCTGGTTCGCGCTCGAAGATGCGACGATCGAGAACGGCTGTCTTTGGGCGTTGCCCGGCGGACACCGACACGGCTTGAAGTCACGTTGGCGACGGTCTCAGAACGATCGGATGGGCGGACAGCGGATGGAGTTTGAGATCTTCGACAGTGAACCCTGGCCCACCGACGGCCTTGTTCCGCTCGAAGTACCAAAAGGCACGCTGATTGTGCTGCACGGTCTTCTGCCCCACTGTAGTTTGGCAAACCGTTCCGCTCGCTCCCGCCACGCCTACACCCTCCACCTCCTTGGCGCCCACACAAACTACCCCACCGACAACTGGCTCCAACGCTCCGCCGAAATGCCGCTTAGAGGTTTTTGAATTAATCAGGTGATCTAGACACTCGGCCGGAGCAGACCGCGGAAGATGCCCTGGACGCGGACTTGATGGGCCGGGAGGGTGAGAGCCTGGAGCTGGGAGTTTGCCGGTTGTAATTCGATGTTCGCGCCGCGACGATACAAACGCTTCAAGGTCGCCTGGTTCTCTTCTATTAATAAGGCCACGACGATCTCGCCATCGCGCGCGTCGGTGCGGTTTTCGATCAATGCGATATCGCCATCGCAGATGTGCTCGTCGATCATCGAGTCGCCTTTTACCCGCAACGCGTAAACTCGATCGGGCCGCACGCGTCCGAGCAGGAAACGCGGCACCGGAATACGTTCGTCAGTTTCGACAACCGCCTCGAGCGGCGCACCCGCAGCAATCCGCCCCAGCAACTTAACTTCACAAAGCGAATCGGCGCTCTTGTCTTCGACTTTGACGTTCAGCGCAAACGATCCGTCTTCATGCTCGCGCACCAACAGGCCACGGCGCTCGAGTGCCGCGATGTGCTTGGCAATCGTCGCGCGCGACTTCACGCCGAACTGTCGCGCGATTTGCGCATACGACGGCACATAACCGTGGCGTTCGAGAAACCGCGTGATGTAGTCGAGGATCTCTTTTTGTCGTTGCGTCCGGGGGAGCATTCTTCGTCGAGCAGTTCCCGATTTAGTTGACCGCTTGTAGGTAAGAACTCGAATCGACCGTTAGAGGTGACGAAGCATTCTAGGGCGCACGCACAAAATGCGTCAAGCATTTGTTGTGTTCACGGCTTAACGAATCGAGTAGCGCACCAGCGTGCGCGGAAAGATTCGCACCGAAGCAGGCATCTGCCCGATCGACGTCGCCGGTGATTTCAGTAACTCGTCCGCCTTCTTGCCATAGATGGCTTCGTTGAGATCGTTGTCCGGTGTGATCACGGCGCCCTTCAAGGCCGCACCGATGAACGCGCCTTTGCTTCGTGAGTAAGAAAGTATTCCCGCATCGAGTCGTGGGTTCGTCGACGCTGCCGCTTCACGACCGACTGGACCAGCAGCGATACTCACTTCGCCACCAAGCTCGAACTTGTCTTTCAACAAACCATTCAAACCGCTCTCGTTCATGATCAGCAGCACGTAATCGGTCTTTTGTGCGCCAATCTGCGGACCAAAACTTCCGCCTCCGATATTGAAGAACGCCGGCGCACTCCAGCCGCCCTTTACGCGCCGACTAATCACGCCCTGGCCACCGCGTCCGCCAATCACAAACGCGGCTTTGATTACGCCGGGAAAGACCGCGATCGCTTCCGCGCCGTCAAGCATTTCCTTGGGGATGGCTTTGTCTTTGACGTTCATGATTTCGGTGAACGTTTCGGCCGCTTCACCCGCATGGCGCGCCGCGTCTTGCGTGCGCGACTTCTTTTGCGCCGTAGTTACGCCACCGAGCAAAGCCAACGATCCGATAACCGACACTGCACTGAGTACGCGAAGAGCGCGAAATGAGAACATTGGTTTACCTCCGTTTGTATGCCGATATAGTAATCGCTCAAAACCAAATTAACAACGCAATGCTCAACTCGATCGCGGGAGACGAACCGGCACGTTTACCGCCGCAGCGTCATCTCAACCGCAAACTAATCGCTCGTTGACCTTTAAACACGAGGCCGGCTGTTCGCAAGATCAGCCGGCCCCATTTATCCTTCAGAAGTTCCCTGAAATTTCTCAATCTTCACTCCGGCGGTTTACGTCCAACTACTGTACTCACGGAGATGTTGGTAACCGGATCGCGGAGCGTGACTACTTCAGTTTGGTTAGGATTGGGAATCGTCAGAAACGCCTCAGTTGAAGAGGCAACATTCAGCACGACCTTCCTGGGTGACGACAGAAGCCCCGGTGTAAAACCTCGGCCTTCAATCTTGACGACCAATACCCCTGGCTTTCCTTTGCTGGCTTCTTCATAGCTAACCACAGTCACCTTATCAATCTTCAATTGCAATGGATTCGCGACTCCTTCTGCATTTAGTGTCTTCTCGCCAGCTTTAAGTGTGACCTGAACATTATCGTCGAAGGGAGCCTGTATGTTCGGAACGCTAATCAACGTTGGTGAAAGTATGGCTGCGCCAGGTTGCGGAGAGCCGTTAACAAAGACATTCTGCACACTCGCAAAACCCGAGCCCGTGATAAGTACACTCATTTGGCGACCAGAGTTTCGAAACGCTTCAACCCTGTCAATCCGGAACTGCGGCGGAGGATCACTGGAGAACATTGGCTTTGCTAAATGCACACAGCCGGGGCCAGGAGGCGTTGCGCAGGCATTAGGATTTTCAGACGCAAGCGTAGCGGGTTCGCGATCCTCGTTGATGCTGATGTTCGTCAACCAGTTCAGATCGATTGCCTTTCCTGGAGCTACGAGCGTGATTGTGGGTGTGCCCTCATAATCTGCCGGCATTTTGAACGAGAACACGATCTTGTTTGTGTCGACGCGTTCTATATGGCCCTGTATCTCGGAATCCTTGAAATCCTCTTCCGTAAGACGCCCAGCCCTGCTGTCGTCGCGTATCAGCGGTTGGGCCAGGCCGATCGAATGACGCAACGGTACGCCATTGATCAGTACCCCTATCTGACTCGAGAAGTTCTGGCCGGTTATCAGCACCACAATTTGTTTGCCCTTTCCTACCGGCTGATAATCGATTCGATTTACCCAGAAGTCGTTAGTGCCTTCGACCGTGGCGGTTGGAATGGGCACCAAGAACGCTTTCGTTTGCTGCCCACCACAATTGCGACTGGTGCGGTTAGACACGTTCCAATTTTCATCCTTAGTTTCCGCGAAGTTGCGCGGTTGGTAAGCGGAGCGCGGGAAGTAACAGCCATTCGCTTCGAGCACAAGCGAAGTTGCGTCATCAGGGACAACCACGATCGCATAGGTCGTGCGTACGCCTGATTGCAGCCGATCCATGCCCGGCATCGGAGTAAAGGTCCAGCCAAACTCGCGCGACCCTTTGCCGAACGCCGAGGAATAGAGTTCCTGCTGCACAAATTGCGTGAGCTGCTCGCGCTGCCGCTGCACACTGAGTTGAGAACCGAAACCGAAGAGCGTAGAGAGCACGAAGTTGAAGGCGCCAGCGTGAACCTGCAAATTCATATCGTTTACGTTAAGCGAGCTTTGGCGTGGAATTAGTTCGACGGTACGCACCAACGGATTCGACAGAACAGAACCTCGTTCATGTAAATAAGAGCTAAGAACGCCGTCCGACGCAGCCTGGTCCAGATTGACGAACACGTCGCGATACCCCGCGCTAGCGTCGGAATAGATATTTCGTGCGTTGCGTCCAGGCGGTAGCGGGATTACATCCGTGCCCATCATCGAGGTAACGGCGTCATACGTTTTAATCGGCTGCTGGTTGCGTGTACGCGATGTTGGCGAAGCGGACGGCAGCGGTGTTGGTGAAGCCGACGGTCTTAAGGAGGACTCCAGACGCTCTCGTTTCGTGTATCCGGCTATCCTCCACCACGACTGCGCCCATTTCTTGTCTGCTTCATGGTGCGCGACATTGATCGTCTGCGGCATTTCGAGAAAGAGTAGCCGTTCGCCGGGTCCCAACTCATCGCGTAGCAGGGAGAGCTGTTTGGCAATGATCTCGTATTGCATCTCGAGAAAATTGTCCAAACGAAGCGAGGCATTCAGTTGCGGCGCTTGATTGAATTTTTCGATCTGAGCCGCAGCGGATTTTTGGAACGCGTCGTCGAAGATACTCTTGGGTAACTTTTCGGGATTAAATTCTGCTCCGCCGGTTGTGGCCTTGAGTTCACCGCCTGAAACGTTTAGTGCCTTCAGATCGCTGTTTACGTTCTCGATTTCCTTGTCTACCCGCGCGAGCCGTTCCTTCTTCGATGTTATCTTTGCATCGAGGCGCGCTTTTTCTTCGTCGGAGTCGGCATCTGCCTTCTTGCTTTCAAGCTCGTCAATCTGTCCGGTGAGATCGAGTGACTCCTTGCGCAGGCGATCTCGTTCGGTCGTCAGATTGGCGCGTTGTTGAGAATTGAATTCCTGATCCTGGCGGAAGAGACGATTGCTGAATTGATCAGCCTGATTGAAGGTAGCGCCAAACTCAATCAGCATTCTCATTACGTCAAACCGCAGTCCATTAATCTCGTTTGGATCCAAATCCTCGAGACTCTTCGCTCGCAGGTCGAGGTTTCGGCGATGCATCTGCGCCAACAGGTAGTGGGCCTGTTCCAGGGTCCAGATATTTGGTTGATCTGCATTGACGATAATGACTCGGTCGAGTGTATTTTGCGCTTTACAGGGCACAACTAGCGCGCTAGACAGCAGAATGAGTGACAAGGGCGTAACCAGCCAGGGTGCGATATTCGTAAGCCTCTTCATGACCAGCCTCCTGAAACATGAACGTCAATTTGGGATTAGAAATGTCGTTACTCAATCCGTTATGAGAATCTCTTGAAAAATGTTTCTGGTGGGTTAAGCCTTTTAGTGGCCAACGACGGCTCGAACTTTTCTGTTAAGCCGACGCCCCGTCAAGGCAGCCGATCTAAAAATCCGCCAACCTGTGTAAACGAATCTTTTCGAGTAGTCACAAATTTGTTTCTGTATTGACAGGATCGTGTCGCTGTAGTAAAACGTCGCGCACCTTCCGCCCAGAATCGTTACCCGATACACCTCACCGGCTTATTTAATGAACTTTTCTGTGATTGAAGTCACACAACTCCCCGGGTGTTTCCTTGGATAAAAGAGTAGAAAAAATCCTTGAGATGATGAGAGCAGATGTTCGCGGAGAACTGACTCTCACCGAGTTTGCGCACTCCGTAAACCTTTCCGTCTGGCGCCTCAGCCACATCTTCAAATCAGACGTGGGCATGCCGCCGATCAAGTATCTGAAGTTGCTCCGCATGGAGCGAGCGAAGGGACTGCTGGAATCAAGTTTCCTGAGCGTGAAAGAGATCGCTTTCCGGGTAGGCCTCAACGACGAGAGTCACTTCGTAAGAGATTTCAAATCAACCTACGGCCACTCGCCCACAACCTACCGCGCGCGATTCAAGCTCAACGGCCCAAACGGAAACGGCAGCAACGGAAACGGAAATGGTCACGATAACGGCAATGGAAACGATAACCCCGTGGACCACGCCGCGAATGGCCAACAAGCAAACAAACTGCGCCGCCAATTAGCCCAAGTTGCCAAGCAGTCGATACTACCGTCGCTTCAGGTTCTACTCTACATGGCTTCGATTTTTGACTGGTCGAGTCTCGACTGGTTGTCGTGAAAACTCACACAAAACTCCGCGAAGCAAAATTCGCTAATGAACGACAAAAACCGCCAAGCAACAGTGCTTGTTCTCTGAAAACCGACATCGTAAGCTGTGTGGCGTTTCAGCACATGCAAACAGTCGGTATTTTTCACTTCAAGAGTTTTCGCTTAGTCAACTGACACTAACTGCAACTGCTTCAGCAAAGCCCTCGCCTGTCGATTTGTGATCGCCTTTGCCGGGAAGTTGGACCACGATCAAAGCTCATCGCCACGATCCAGGTTAGGTCATAACCACTAGCAAAGGATTTTTACACAGAGGCCAACCGAACGGCTGAAAGGAGATTCTATGCCCAAAAACAAGGCAAAGGACCGGCAAAGAGTCGGAAAGAAAACTGAAGGCACAATCAGTAGAAGAACGGTGCTCAAGATAGGAGCAGCAGCCGGCGCCGCTACGGTAGTGGACCCGACCATGTTGTCTTCTAATAAAGCACTTGGCTTTCAGGAGACGATTGCCGAGCCGGTACTTTGCACAACGCCACCAACCAGTCCACCGCATCGTCCCTTCGTGGATAACTTTGCGGCCCCGTTCCCGGCGGACGACCACCCGTTGAATCCGCAACCAACCGAGTTTCCGAATCTCGGAGCAGGTGAAGCTGATCGAGCCCCGCATCCGCGCTGGACGCAGTTCTCGCCGATCCATTTTTCTTATGAGTTGTCAGCCCAAGCCGGCCTTCATCAGTTCCACTCGGACTATGGGCAAACTTACATCTGGGGCATGAACGGTCAGTTCCCCGCCCCGACCCTCTTCGGAAAATACGGCAAGTCCGGAGTCGTTCGCTTCCACAATGCTTTACCGGTGACCACCACCACCTTTGGCAGGAACGAGATCACGATCCACCTCCACAATGGTCACCACGGTTCGGAGAGCGATGGTTTCGCCGGCGACTTCTTCGGCACCGGTTTTTGGAAAGACAATCTTTACCCGAACGTTTATGCCGGTATCGACGCTTATGGCGGCAACCCCGGTGCTGACGGCGTGGGTGACCCACGGGAAAAGATGGGCTCTTTCTGGTACCACGATCACCGTGCAGAGTTCACGCTCAACAACAACGTGCTGGGCCTGAACGGTATGTACATCGTGTATGACAGTACCGATCCGGGCCATGAGAATCCGAGCGCGGGTTCGCTCCAGTTGCCCGGCTACTACGGTGTAACTGACTTTCCGTTGGAACTCGTGGACCACAGGTTCTGTCCCACCTCCGGTGGACGCACCGAATTGGTCAACGCAGCCGGCGGCGACAAGTTCATCGTCAACGGAAAGATTCAACCGAAGATGACCGTCAGACGGCGCAAGTATCGGTTCCGCATTCTCAATACGGGCCCGACGCAGACTTACGACCTGACGCTGATCAAACCTGATGGGTCGGTGGGAACGATACTAGTGATCGCTACGGACGCCAACTTCCTCGAGCACCCGCTTCCAATCGACGCAGGCGCGAATGCCGGTAATAGCAATTCCACGACTGCGCCGATCGTACCCGGCGGACTCCGAGTGAGCGTAGCCGAGCGCTTCGATATTATCATCGATTTCACAGAATTCCCCGCCGGTTCGAAGCTCTACCTCAAAGAAAACCGGACCATGTTTGTCGGCAACCCGTCTCCCGATCCGTTACCGCCAGGATTGAATATCGGCAACGTGCTGATGCAATTCAACGTGGTAAACCGCGAGCCGTGGTTCCCGGCCGACACGCCGCCGATTCCGGCAACGCTCTGCACGTATCCGACCTTGCCGGCGACCGATAACACCTGGGAGTGGCAGTTTGTGCTCGTGGGTGGCCGGTTCAGAGTCAAGAGACCATTCGATACAGTTGGCTGCACGTTCGATCCGGACCACTCAGCTCACTGCATCCTTCAGGGAACAACTGAAGAGTGGCTCATCAATAACAACATCGCGTCAGGCTGGACCCACCCGGTACACATTCACTTCGAAGAGTTCCGTACTTTGAAGCGCTTTGTGAATGGTGTGGAAGTTCCAGTGCCGCCGCTGATGTCAGGTCGAAAAGACGTCGGTCGAATGGAGCCGGGACAAGGCGCATTAATCAAGATGCAGTTCAGGGACTACAGCGGCAGGTATCTAATCCACTGCCACAACATGGCCCACGAGGACAACTTCATGATGGTCCGCTGGGACATCGTTCCCGACCAGGCCGCACTCGATGACTGCCTAGCCAATCAGCAAATCTGCGAGCTGGAAATGAAAGCCAAGGAAGGCTTTCGTGAGGAGGTGGCGTAATGGATAGAAGAGAGCTGTTAACCAGAGTATTTGAACCGCATCCAGCATCTCCCGGAGTCGCGCGTTACACCAACGCCGTGCTCCGCAACCAGAACAACGAAGCAGTCAAGTTCTATGACGATCTGATCCGCGGAAAACAGTGCGTGGTGAATTTCTTCTACGCTGAATGTCACGGCTCTTGTCCGGCAGTGACGCAGACCATGAAGACGCTCTACCGCACGCTGAAAGATCGCATGGGCAATGACCTCTTCTTTTACTCGATGACGATCAAACCGGAAGACGATACGCCGGCCGCTCTGAAACACTATGCGGAAACGCGTAACGTCGACCTGCCGGGCTGGTACTTCCTGACCGGCGACCGGTACGACCTTGAAACGATCCGTTACCGGCTGTTTGGTATGGACCATCCGGCATTCGACGGCGATTTGACCCTGCACACGAGCTATCTGCGCATCATCAACGATGCCCGTAACTCGTGGGGCATGGCCCAGGCGTTCGCCACCAACGCGAACATCCTGCGCCGAATTGCCTGGCAGGATCCGCCGAAGTCCTACGCGGAGAGAGTCAAGGAAAGCCGCGCTCGACAGGTCATCATCGAGCAGGAAGTCAAGAAATACGGCTATCGCCGCGACAGCATGTCGTAGCAGCAGTTTTGCGACGGCGCGCACTACCACCGGGAACAGGAGCTGCGGGCGCGGCTTCTGTTCCCGCCCTGGGGGAAATACAAATGAAAATCACTGCCATCATTTCGTTAGCTCTAATGCTTCTATGGGCCACTGCGACTGCATCAGCCCAGGAAAAACGGCCTCCACTACCCTCGCCAAGACCCACGCCCGCCGGCGCACGAGACTTTGGGCAGGAACAACAGAACTGCCCCTGCCAGATCATCGGCACGTGGAAAGCGCAAGTCTCTAAAACCGAAGCGCGTCTTTACGAATTCGACGGCGCGGGCGTCGTCAAGGTGCTGAAGGTTTCGGGCGCCGATAAACCTCGTGAGATTGCCACGGCGAAGTACGAGTTTGTCGTTGAACCGATGTCGATGGAAGAGACTGCTGCTCCCGTGCAAAAGGCCCCCGAGAAGCAGATCGCGTTCACGGCAGCCGGCAACAACCGAATCTTTGGTCGTACCAACGCGACCATGAAGATCGTCAGTTACGACGATTCATCGATGACTTGCCAGATACCAGGCATGAAAGAACCGGTCAGGTGGACCAGGGTAGATACCGATCGTTACTTCATCGTTCTTGCGGCACGTCAGAATGAGTTTTACGACAACAGCGGGTCGGCGTTTCCGATGGTCATCAAGCTCGCCGAAGGCATTCCCCAGATCGACGCTGCGGGTACTTATTCCGATCATGGGAAATCTACTTTCGGCAAGGTCCCGCCCGACATTTACAAGCAATATCTGGGAGAAGCGCGCGGCGATTCGGAAGTAATACTGCGGCTCGAAATCAACTCTCAGCAGTATGCCAGGGCTTGGAAAATCGTGCAGGAGTGGCAACGGCGCGCGCGCGAAAACGCCCTACTGTACCGGCCTCCGGACGGCATCATGTCTCTCAATAACCTCGTGCTCCTGCGCGCTGTTACAGAGACGCTGAACCTTTGCGAGAATGATTTCGATCTCTACAAGCTCGACTACAACTATCCCAGAGACTGGATTACCGATGCCTACGCTCCTGAATTCGTTCCCTTCTACTTCTTCAAGGAACTAAAACGACGGAACGAAGCTCGACACATCGAGTACACGAAGTTTCAGGAACTGGTGCCGCTATCGCACCTGGCTAGCAGGTAAGGTTTACAGCTTTTCAAGGGTGAACAACTGGTCATGAAAAGTCTTCTCGTTTCAATTGTTCTGTTACTGGCCGGACTTGGGTTGCCACAATTCGTGCGCGCCCAGACGCCCGCAATGCCGGATC
>Ga0105241_10003080_pt1 | contig 12429 bp, 9 predicted proteins | sample KBSC64metaG_FD_80422 | JGI IMG/M metagenome (GOLD analysis project Ga0105241, IMG submission 80422) | Corn rhizosphere microbial communities from Kellogg Biological Station, Michigan, USA - KBS C6-4 metaG | ecosystem: Host-associated > Plants > Roots > Rhizosphere > Soil | place: Michigan, USA... | reverse complement strand
AGCACGTCGCAAGGATCTCCGTCCTGCGATAGCGTTTGCGGGATGAAGCCGTAATTGCCGGGGTAGAACATAGCGGTATGGAGAAACCGATCTACGAACATCGCGCCGGAGGCTTTATCCAACTCGTACTTTACCGGCGTACCGCCGACGGGGATTTCAATGATCGCGTGCAGATCGGTGGGAGGATTTCGGCCGGCGCTGATTTTTGTGACGTCCATCGCTCAAACAATCTTCGGATGCCATGATTTTAGCGCAGACTAGAAAACGGTCCTCTGCTGAGTGCTGCCTTTGCTGTGGATGGAGAAGCGTGGCTCTGTGGCGTCGCTACCCAGGATTCGTTTGCAAGCGTATTCGCCGACGGCCGGACCGTGTTTGAATCCATGGCCCGAGCCGCCGCCCACCAGCCACACATTCTCAAAACCGGGATGCCGGTCGATCAGGAAATCGCCGTTGGAGGTGTTCTCGTATTGACAAACGCGAGATTCCGCTAGAGGCGCATCTTGCAGAGCAGGGAATCGCTCCGCCAAGAAGTTGCGCGCCTCCGCGATGCTGGCGGTGCCTACGAAGCGATCCCCGGAATCCGGATCGAAGGCCGCACCATGCCGGTCGAATGCAAGCTTGAACCCACGCGCGTCGATATCCGGTATCCCATACGGGCCGAGCGGATGGACGAAGTCGATCCAAACCGGCAGGTGCGGCGGAGCGAATCTGGAATCACCCGCAGGCGGTGCGAAGAATAAGACCTCCTGGCGCGTGGGGAAAATGAGAGATCCCAGCAGGTCGGGGAAGAGCTTCGGCAGCCATGCTCCGCAGGCGAATACAATCGTTTTCGCGGGGATTGATTCTAGGTCGAAATTGGGTTGAACTGCCATGGTTGCGAATGTCACTCCCAGTTGGATGGACGATTCCACGACGGTCGCGACTGCGCGGCGTGCCTGGATCGCTCCGCTGCCGGGTTCCAGGATGCCGAACAGGTCGGGGTCGCCGACGTGCATTTGCGGATAGCGTTTCGCGAGGCCGGCGGACGTAAGGATCTCGAAGGGGACGCCGGCGCTTCGCAGAGTAATGCAGGTATCCTGGCCGGCTTTGGCGCCGTCGCGCGCCATCCACAGGACGCCGGTTTTGTGAAACAGCGCTTTCCCGGTTTGCTGAAACAGCTCCTGCCACAGCGTGAGGGACCGCATCGCCATGCGGGTGTAAATCTCGTCCGCACCGTAGCCCATGCGGATCACGCGGCTTTCGTCACCGGAGCTGGATCGGACATGGCCTGGTCCCCAAGCGTCCAGCAGGAGTACCGATTTCCCGGCCTTAGCGAGCCACCACGCGGTCCACGCGCCGAAGGTTCCAGCGCCCACTACGGCGACGTCGTAGGTCAACATGCTTCCTATTGTCGAATGATCATGCGGCGCTACAGTAATGAAGAGGCCTCATGGGTAGAAAGTCCGCTCTCGGGATTTCGATGTTGGCATTCCTGCTGGCCGCCTCCAGCTTGATCGCCTACTTTCAGGGCTCGGCGCCGGAAACCGAAATCGCCTGGGTCTGTCCGATGCATCCCGATTACACCATGGACGTCACGGGCAAATGTCCCCGTTGCGGCATGGAGCTGGTTCGCGCGGCGCCGTTTGACGTGCGCGATTATCAGCTCGATTTCCGCACCGTGCCGGCGGTGGTGAAGCCCGGTCAGAAGATCTCGATGCATTTCCGGATCTTCCATCCGGGTACAGGCGAGCCGATGAAGAAGTTCGAAGTGGTACATGAGAAGCAATACCATCTTTTCGTAATCAGCCAGGATATGGAGTTTTTCGAGCATATCCATCCCGAAGAACAGGCCGACGGCACCTGGACGATCGATACGACGCTTCCAAAGGCCGGCTATTACAAGGTGCTATCGGATTTCATGCCGAGCGGCGGCGCGCCGCAGTTCATCGCGCGTCCGTTGGTGACGGCTGCGTACATGGGCGACCTGGAGTCCTCCAGTGCGCGACTTGTTCCCGACCGAACGCTCACAAAAACCGTGGACGATATCACGGCGACGATGGCTTACGATCCTCAGACGTGCATTGTCGGCCTGTACTGCCATCTCAATTACCACCTGACGGACAGCCGCACCGGGCGTCCTATCACCGATTTGCAAACGTATCTAGGGGCGTTCGGTCACACGCTGATCATGAGCGAAGACATGGTGGACTATGTCCACTCGCATCCATTGGACATTCTGGCGATGCCGGATGACGACGGAGGTCCTCCACAGTTTCTGATTCCGCCCGGCGCCGATCTCGAAAAACTGCGTGGCGGTCCGGATGTGACGTTCGAAGGCTTGATGCCAAAACCCGGGCGCTATCGTGCGTGGACGCAGTTCCGGCGTGGCGACAAGATTCATACGTTCGCATTTACGTTCGAGGCGGTGGCGCAATGAAGAAGCTTGTCGGGATCCTGCTGGTGGGGTGTGTGGCCGCGGTGTCTCACGAGACGCTCACGACCACGGTGCTGTTCGATCGCGAAATCGTGCGCATCCTGGATAAGCACTGCGTGATGTGCCACGTTGAGAACGGTCCGGCATTTCCGCTGGCGACGTACGAGCAGACGTGGCTCCAGACGCGTACCATCCGGGCCGCGGTGATTGCGAGACATATGCCGCCGTGGGCAGCGGTTTCCGGTTACGGCCAGTTCGTCAACGAAAACAGCCTGACGCTGCGCGAGACGCAGTTCGTCATTTCATGGGTGGAAGGCCTGGGTCCTCGCAATGCTGGAACGGTTTTCACCAATACCGCGATCGCGACCGCACGACCAAAGGACGTCGAGGCGCACACAGATTTCGGGCTGTGGCAACTCGGCCAACCGCAGCTCGCACGTAAGCTGTCTGCGAATATGGTGCAGCCTCGCCAGGCGTCGGTGGAGCGCGTCGTGGTGGATCTCGGGCTGACGTCGGAGCGCAGCCTGCGCGCGCTGGAATTCATGCCTGGCGATCGTCGGGTAGTGCGCGCGGCGTTCTTTACCATTCAGGAAACCGGCCAGTGGATCGGTAGCTGGACTCCCTGGTATGGATACATGAGCCTGCCCAAGGGCACGGCTTACCGCTTGCCGGCGCGCGCTCACATCGTGGCCGAGATCCATTATCAGGGCATCGCTGAACGGGTCAGCGAGCAGGGCACATTGGGGTTGTTCTTCGCCGATCAGGCGTCGCGCGATCTGGTTTCGGATATCGTGCTCGATGGTAAGACCATGCGGCTCGCGGCGGACACTTCCGTCGTTGCGCTTCGACCGGAGCTTCAGCCGGGAGTGAAAACGATTGAGTTCTCCGCGCGCAAGCCGGATGGTTCCACGGAGATTCTGCTGTTCGCCAAGGACATTCCCATTGACTGGCCGACGCCCTACATTCTCAAGGAGCCGGTGGCGCTGCCGCGAGGCACCGTGCTTTCAGTAAAGTCGCATGGCGGATCGGCGCGCCTAACGGTCAGCGCGTTTACAACTCGCCGCCCAGCACCGGGATCGCCGCGCCGCTGATCTGCGAGGCTTCGTCAGAGGCCAGATGGACCAGCATGCTGGCGACCTGGGCGGGATGTACCCACTTTGAGGGATCCGCTTTAGGCATGGCCGCGCGATTCGCGGCAGTGTCCATCGTTCCTGGCAGGACGACGTTCGCGGTGATGCCGCGATCTTTGTTTTCTATGGCCACGGTCCGCACTAGCGATACGAGGGCGGACTTGGACGCGGCGTATGCGCCCACCTTCGGCGCGGGCTCGATGGCGGCCTTGCTTCCGATGGCGAGAATTCGTCCGCTGCCCTGCGTACGCATGCCCGGCAAAACGGCACGGATGATGTAAAACGCCGCGACCAGATTCGCGCTGAGCATGCTTTGGAAGACGGCATCGTCGGTTTCCGCCACAGGCTTTCCACCTTTGAACGCCCCTACCAGGTGAACCAGGATGTCGATTCGTCCGAACTTCGCGACCACCGCAGAGCAAACGGCCTGGGCCGACTCACCGCTGGCGATCTCGCCGGGAAATGCTTTGAAAGCCTGATGGCCGAAATCAGAGTCTTGAATTTTCGGGGAGACTCCGGCAACCTGGGCGCCCGCTTCGAGGAACGCTTTGGTAACGGCCATGCCCAGGCCGCCGTTCGCTCCGGTAATCAAGGCAACTTTGTTCGTAAGATTCATTTCGCTATTCTCCGTTCTTCCAGTTCCTCGAGCGTACGCGGCCAGTCTTCCCGCAACAATCGGCTGAGCGCGCGATCGGCGAGTAAACGGCCCCCGGTCTGGCACTGGGCGCAGTAGTTGGTTTCATTCGAAGCGTAGCGGATACGCTGGACTTTGGCTCCGCACACGGGGCAAGGCTGTCCGTAGCGCCCGTGCACCGCCATCTCCTTGCGAAACGCCGTAACGCCTTCCGGGAATCCACCGGCAGCCTCGATGCGAAGCCGGTCCATCCATTCCTGCAGGGTCGCGCGCGTAGCGAGCCGAAGCCTCGCGATCTCGTCAGTCGTCAATCGCGACGTCAGCGTGACGGGCGATAGCCGGGCGCGATGCAGGATCTCGTCCGAATACGCGTTGCCGATACCGCTGAAGACGTGTGGATCGGTAAGAGCGCGCTTGAGCGTGTGGTTCCCGGCAGTCAGCGCAGCGGTGAACTCGCCGAGTGACGCCGTCATGACATCGATTCCGCCAGGATCGAGCGCGTCCAACCCGGCTTTGCCGGCCGCCATGTGCAGAGACGCCCGCTTTTGCGATCCGGCCTCGGTCAGCGTAAGGCATCCGTTGTCGAATACGAACGCCGCCAGGGTGCGCCGGCCGTCGGCTTTTTTCAGTTTCTCGCTCCAATGCAAACGTCCCGCGATCATGAGATGGAGCACCAGCCAGATGTCGTTATCGAATCCGATGGCGATGCGCTTGCCCACGCGCTTGATCGAGGAAACCGCATGTCCCACGCACGCATCCACTGGCGGGTCGATTGTCCGCAGCAGGAACGGGCTGGCGATTTGAGCTTTGGTCAACATATGGCTGTAAATCCGCTGCTCCAGCGCTTCGATATATACCGTGACGTCGGGGAGCTCCGGCATGATCCTGCTTATTAGAGAATACAGACATGACACCCGCTGAAATCCGAACACATCTTCGATATTCCGGCTGGGCATCGCAGAGGCTTCTCGATGCGGCCAAGAAACTGAATCCCGACGACCTGACCCGTAATACAGGCGTGTCGCATGAGAGCATCCTGGGGACGCTGTCGCACATCCATTTCGCAGACCGCATCTGGTATTCGCGCGTGGTGGATGCGAACGAGCCCGTGATCCGGCAGTCGGACCTAGCCACGCTCGAGCGGGAATGGCCCGCGATCCAAAGGAAATGGGAAGCGTGGGCGGAGGGAATTGAGGACGCCGACCTTGGGCGCATGGTTCCGTCCAAGTCGCCGGACGGCATTGTCTATGAGATCGCGGCGGAAAAGGCGGTGCTGCACCTGGTGAATCACGATTCGCTGCATCGCGGCCAAGTGATGGCGATGATCCGGCAATTAGGGATCGCGCCGCCGCCGACGGACCTGATGATGTATTACCGGGTGTCTGGGGCCGCCACTACGGCCTAAAATCCCATGACTTGGTAGCCGGCATCGACGAACAAGACATTGCCGGTCACGCCGCGGCCCAGGTCGCTGGCCAGGAACACTGCGCTATCGGCGACCTCCTCCGGCGTGCAATTGCGACGCAGAGGAGCTCGCGTGGGCATGGATTCCAGCATCTTGGATAGTCCCGCAACGGCTCGCGCCGAGGCCGTTTTCACCGGACCCGCGGAGATTGCGTTCACCCGGATGTTCGAAGGACCCAGGTCGCTCGACAGATAGCGCACGCAGGCTTCGAGCGCGGCTTTGGCGACGCCCATCACGTTATAGTTGGTCACTACGCGCGTGGCTCCCAGATAGGACAGGGTAATAACGGATCCGCCTTCGGTCATCAGCGGGGCGACAGTGCGGGCAGTGGATACCAGTGAGTAGGCGGACACATCTTGGGCCAGCAGGTAGCCCTCGCGGGAGGTTTCAACAAACGGACGTGTCAGGTCTTCCCGGTTGGCGAAAGCGATGCTGTGGACCAGAGTATCCAGGCGGCCGTGCTTGCGGACAGTTTCAGCCAGACGCGTCAGATCTTCTTCGCGGGTGACGTCGCACTCGAAAATGGCGGCAGCGTTCAGGGCAGAGCCCAGCTCACCGACGGTTTCCTTTTGGCGATCGCCCTGATAGGTCAGCAGTAGTTTTGCGCCTTCGCGATGAAACGCTTGGGCAATGGCGTAGGCGAGACTCCATTTATTCGCTACGCCTAGAATCAGCGCGGTCTTACCCGCGAGCAGTTCAGGCATGAACTGTTATTCTACCGTGGGAGCTGCGCATGGTCGCGCTGCTATGCCTAATTGCCATTTGAGGGCATTGCGGCACCAGCTAAACTAGTGACTGGCCTAACTCGCATTGACCGATGAAGATAACTGAGATTTTCATCACGCGGCCGGTCATGACGGCCCTGTTGATGATCGGGATCGTGTTGTTCGGCGTGGCCGGGTACCGTTCGTTGCCCGTCAGCGATCTGCCCAACGTCGATTTCCCGACCATCCAGGTGTCGGCGGGGCTTCCCGGGGCCAGCCCCGAAACCATGGCGGCGTCCGTAGCGACAACGCTCGAGCGCCAGTTCGCCACCATCGCCGGCATCGATTCCATGACGTCCAGCAGCGGTATCGGCTCCACCAGCATCACCATTCAGTTCACGCTGGACCGTTCGATCGATGCCGCGGCGCAGGACGTGCAGAACGCCATTGCCGCCGCTCTCCGGAAGCTGCCGCCGGGAATGCCGACGCCGCCGTCCATCCAGAAGGTGAACCCCGCCGACCAGCCGGTCCTGTTCATGACGCTGTCGTCGCCAACCTTGGCGCTATCGGCTGTAGATGAGTATGCCGAAAATCTGATGGCCCAGCGGATTTCGCAGCTCGCCGGAGTGGCGCAGGTGAATGTCTTCGGGGCACAGAAGTGGGCGGTCCACGCACAGCTCGACCCGGGCCTTCTGGCGGCGAAGCACATTGGAATCGATGAAGTGGAGCAGGCGCTTTCGCAGCATAACGTCAACCTGCCGGTGGGCACGCTATGGGGCAAGGAACAGGCTATGACGCTCAAGGCCAGCGGCCAGCTTCTCAACGCGCCCGCTTTTGCCCAGATGATTGTGACCTACCGCAACGGATCGCCGGTACGCTTGGGCGAGTTGGGACAGGTGGTGGATGGCGTCCAGAACGACAAGAGCGCGGTCTGGCTGGTGAATGGAGCCGGCAGCGAGCGTGCCATCGGGCTATCCGTTTCACGTCAACCGGGCAGCAACACGGTCGAAGTGGTACGGCGGATCAGAGCGCTTCTGCCTGACTTCCGCGAACAAATTCCGCCTTCGGTGACATTGACCCTGCTCACGGACCGCTCCGAGCCCATCCTCGATTCGTTCAACGACGTGAAAACTACGCTCTTGCTGTCGGTCGCGCTAGTGGTTCTGGTCATCTTCCTGTTCTTGCGCAATGTGTCGGCCACCTTGATCCCGAGCCTGGCTTTGCCGATCTCCATCATCGGCACATTCGCCGCGATGAATCTTCTGGGATACACGCTCGACAATCTGTCGCTGATGGCGCTGACGCTCTCGGTGGGATTTGTGGTGGACGACGCCATCGTAGTTCTGGAGAACATCGTGCGGCACCTGGAGATGGGACAGAACCGTATGCTGGCCGCGATTGAAGGCGCGCGGGAGATCGGTTTCACGGTCCTCTCGATGACGCTCTCCCTGGCGGCAGTATTCATTCCGGTCCTGTTTATGAGCGGAATCATGGGGCGGCTGTTCCACGAATTTGCCGTGACCATCATGGTGGCGATTGCGATTTCCGGCTTCGTTTCAATCAGCCTGACGCCTATGCTGTGCAGCAGGTTCCTGCGTCCGCCTAGTGACCGCCACAATGCGATCTACAGGGCATCGGAAAAGGTGCTCAACGGAATGCTTTCCGCGTATGGATGGGCTCTACGCGGAGTCATGCGTCACCGGTTGCTCACGATGACAGTGGCGGCGGGGACTTTAGCCGCGACCATCTACCTGGCCGGTGTTGTGCCCAAAGGATTCATCCCCAGCCAGGATATCCGTCAGCTTTCGGGGAACACCGAAGCCCGCCAAGACATCTCCTTTGACTCCATGTATCGGCTGCAGCAGCAGACAGCCTCTACGGTTGCTGGCGACCCCAATATCGAAGCCTTCATCTCCTTTATGGGCACGGGCAACCAGCAGGCATCCGTGAATCAGGGGCGTTTATTCATTCGCCTGAAGCATCGCAGTGAGCGGAAATTGTCGCCGGAGCAAATCATTCAGGAACTGCGCCCTAAACTGGACGCCGTTGCCGGCATGCGCACTTATCTGACTAATCCGCCGCTGATCCGCGTTGGAGGCAACAATAGCCGCAGTCTGTACCAGTTCACCTTGCAATCGTCTGACCTGGATGCACTCTACCGCGGAACCGCCGAGTTCGAAAAACGCATGCGAACGCTGCCGGGTCTGTCCGACGTGAATAGCGATCTCCAGATCTCCAGTCCGATTCTGACCGTGGATATAGATCGCGATCGTGCATCCTCCCTGGGAGTGACCGAGGACCAGATCGAAAACGCGCTCTACGACGCCTACGGACAGCGCCAGGTTTCCACCATCTATACGTCGGTGGACAGCTATTACGTGATTCTGGAAGTGAAGCCGGAATTCCAGCGGGATGCCAAGGCCCTGGGGCAGCTCTACATCCGGTCATCGAACGGGAGTCTGGTGCCCTTGAATGCGGTTGTGAAACTCACTACCGGCGCGGGCCCGCTTTCGATTTCGCACCTGGGGCAACTGCCTGCTACAACTATTTCGTTCAACCTGCAGCCGGGCGTCTCACTCGGAGATGCCGTGGACCGCGTGCAGGGGCTGGCTAAAGAAGTTCTCTCGGACTCTGTGAGCACCAGCTTCCAGGGTGCGGCCGCGGCTTTCCAGTCGTCGCTCGAAGGCATGGGACTCTTATTGGCACTCGCGATTCTGGTGATCTACATGGTGCTGGGGATTCTGTATGAGAGCTTCATTCACCCCATCACCATTCTTTCCGGACTCCCTTCCGCCGGACTCGGAGCGCTGGCGACGCTTTTGATCTTCCACGACGAGCTCAATATCTATTCTTTCGTCGGCATCATCATGCTGATCGGAATCGTGAAGAAGAATGCGATCATGATGATCGATTTCGCGCTGGAATCACAGCGTGCACAAGGTACCTCGCCCGCGGAAGCGATTTACGAAGCGTGCCTGATCCGATTCCGGCCGATCATGATGACCACTCTCGCGGCGCTGGCGGGCACACTGCCGATTGCGCTGGGGTTGGGCGCTGGAGGAGAGGCGCGCCGTCCCATGGGGCTGGCCGTGGTCGGCGGCCTGGTGGTGTCGCAGCTGCTGACGCTGTTCATCACACCGGTGTTCTACACCTACATGGAGCAAATCCGCGGACCTTCTAAGAAGTCAGAACGCAGAAAGAAAGCGTCTGGCTTGCAAGCTTCCGAGGAAGTCGCCCTGCGGAGCTAGTTCGCCGAGGGTTCCTCAGCGTGGTCGATCACCAGAATCTCGATCGGCATCTTCTGTGAGTTCAGGCTCAAACCCAGTTGAGGCATAGCGTCGAGGAAGGCGTCCGCTACCAACGTGCGCTTGTCCCTGGCCGCGGACGGACTAAACGACGCCTCCGCTTCGAAATCGAATCCGCCGGTCAGGTTCGTCCGATCCACCACGGCGCGGCCGACGATGGGGGTCAGGTAATCGCGAAGGTACTGCATGGAAACGGATTGGCCGACGATCTTGAGGGTGATGGAATCGCCCGCGCCCGGGCTCGCCTGCATCTTTATGTTGGCCGGTCCGCCCTGCGCTTCCTTGAGTTTCAGCTTGTTCTTGCCAACCGCGAGCACGTACACCTGCTGGTCTTTCATCTCGCGGTGCAGTGCCAGCTTGAAGCGTTCGGCGAGCAGCGACTGCAGCATCCTGAGAAGCTCGTCTTTGGAGTGCGAGCCTTCGGCTTTGGCTTCGAAATCGAAGAGCTTTGAACCGGTCCAGTCCGCGCCGCCGGTAAGCTGGGCGTCCGTCACCTGGTAGGCCCACTCAATGAGCTGCTTCAGGGTCACGCCGCGACCAAGCAGTCTTGCGGGATCCAATGTAGTCTGGCTGCTGCTGGCATCCGGCGGACTGGGCTTGATCGTCGAAACGTCGAACGACTGCGCCATGGATCGCTGGAGGGTAAAAGCGATTAGACCTAGCAACATCGCCAGCTTCATAAAATCAACGTACCTTGAAATCAACGTACCTGGGTTTCTTCCAGACTGTACACTGAAATTATCCTCCGTTGGACCTCTTAACTCCACTCATGTATGTGAAAGGCGTGGGCCCGGCACGCGCCGCCATGCTCGAAGCCAAGGGTCTGAAGACCGTGGAGGATCTGCTGACCTATACTCCGTTCCGCTACGAAGACCGGAGCAACGTAAAGCGGATCGACAAGCTGGCTCCCGGTGAAATGGCCACGGTGCTGGCGGAAGTGCGCACTACCCGGATGTCCGGATTCCGCCGGCGCGGCCTGGGGATGTTCGAAGCGACGTTCACCGATTCTTCGGGCGGCATTCTGACGGGCAAGTGGTTTCACGGCGGATACCTCAACGACGTTCTGGCTCCGGGGCAGAAGATAGCGCTGTTCGGCAAGGTGGAGTACGATTCCTACTCGCGCGGCCTGAGCATGATGCATCCCGAGTTCGAGATCCTGACGGGCGATGAAGACGGCGATGCGTCGCTGCACACCGGCCGGGTGGTTCCGGTGTACGAGGCGGCCGGTAAAGTGAACACGCGGATTCTGCGCAGCCTGGTTCATCGAATCCTGGAAAGTTTGCCTGGATTGCCCGATCAACTGCCGCCTCATATTCTGCAGCCTTTGAAGCTGCCGGACCGCTGGACCGCAATCCGCGGCCTGCATTTTCCGCCTCCGGATTCGGATCTGCGTTTGCTGAACGCGTTTCGCTCGCCCGCGCAGTATCGTCTGATCTTCGAAGAATTCTTCTGGCTGGAATGCGGACTGGAGCTGAAACGCGCGCGGGCACGTCTGGATCCGGGCATTGGCTTTCAATTGAACGAGCGCGTTCGCGAGCGGATCAAGCAGATGCTCCCGTTCAAGCCAACCGGCGCGCAGAAGCGCGTGCTGGCGGAGATCGCGCACGATATGGCAGCTCCGCATCCCATGTATCGATTGCTGCAGGGCGACGTCGGCAGCGGGAAGACGCTAGTGGCGGCCGAGGCGGCGATTATCGCCATCGAGAACGGATACCAGGTGGCGGTGCTGGCGCCTACGGAAATCCTCGCGGCGCAGCATTACTTCTATTTCAAGAAGCTGTTTCAGAAGCTGGGCTACACCACCATTCTGCTGACCGGTTCGAACACGGCCCGCGAAAAAATGCAGTTAAAGAAGCTGGCAGCGGCCGGGCTGGCGAAGGTCGTCATCGGAACGCATGCTCTGCTCGAAGCTGATGTCGAATTCGCCAAGCTGGGTTTTGCCGTGGTGGATGAGCAGCATCGATTCGGGGTGGAGCAGCGCCAGAAACTGCTCGAAAAGGGCGCGCATCCCGACATCCTGGTGATGACGGCGACGCCGATCCCTCGAACACTTGCGTTAACCGTGTACGGCGATCTGGATGTGAGCGTGATCGACGAGATGCCGCCAGGTCGCATCCCGATCATTACGAAGCACGTGGAGGACGCCCGCGTCGAGCAGGTATACAGCTTTCTGCAAACGCATATAGACCGGGGTTTTCAGGCTTACGTCGTGTATCCGGTGATCGAGGAATCAGAGACGCAAGCGATGAAGGCCGCGCAAAAGATGCATGAGCATCTCTCGAAAGTGGTCTTCCCGAATGTGGCCGTCGGCCTGTTGCATGGGAAGATGCCGCCGGACGACAAAGAAGCCGCTATGGAAAAGTTCCAGCGAGGCGAGACCAAGATCCTGGTGTCGACCACAGTGATCGAGGTCGGCGTGGACGTGCCGAATGCCACGGTGATGGTGATCGAGCAGGCCGAGCGCTTTGGCCTGGCGCAACTCCACCAGCTTCGGGGGCGCGTAGGCCGAGGCGCGGAGCAGAGCTACTGCATTCTGGTGACGGAGAAGATGAATCCCACGGCGAACGAACGTATTCGCACCTTGGTGGAATCGTGCGACGGTTTTTACATCGCGGAGATGGACATGAAACTGCGCGGTCCGGCCGAATTTTTCGGCACGCGCCAGTCGGGATTGCCGGCGCTGCACATCGGAAACATCTTGCGCGATGCCGATATTCTGGAGATCGCGCGCAACGAAGCAGCGGCGTTTGTAGCGCATCCACCGCAGGAGAGCGATCT